>Ga0316204_10010042_pt1 | contig 12361 bp, 13 predicted proteins | sample 6monrhotite_MG_2_FD_205661 | JGI IMG/M metagenome (GOLD analysis project Ga0316204, IMG submission 205661) | Microbial mat bacterial communities from mineral coupon in-situ incubated in ocean water Damariscotta River, Maine, United States -... | ecosystem: Environmental > Aquatic > Marine >...
GCGAAGGCAAAACCCGCCTGGTCGGCGATGTGGATTTTGCGAGTGCCGAGGGCGTCGCGGGCTCCATCACCCCGGTGCCCGGTGGAGTCGGTCCGATGACCATCGCAGTGCTGCTCGCCAACACGGTTACCGCGTGCTGCCGTAGCCTCGGCATCGATGAACCCGAAGCGTAAAGTGGGGTTCGGGCCATGGAGGTTTTGAGCTTCATCCCGTCCTTCAGTCATGGTGTCGCCGACCTGATCGTGCCCATTCAGCGTGAAGAATTTGGCATCGACATCGCCTACGACGACCAACCAGACCTGCAAGATATCGCGGCGTTCTACCAAAACGGCACCGGCAATTTTTGGGTCGCCTTGGACGGTGCCGAAGTCGTTGGCACCATCGCGCTCAAAGACATCGGAAACGGCCAAGCCGCGCTCCGTAAAATGTTCGTGGCGCGAAGCCATCGGGGGGCCGACAAAGGTGTCGCCAGAGAATTGCTGAACACACTGTTGGGTCATGCGCGCATGGCGGGGCTCAAGGATATTTATCTCGGCACCACCTCCCAATTCCTCGCCGCGCATCGCTTTTACGAAAAGAACGGCTTCGAACTGATCAATACCAATGCGCTGCCCGAAGCCTTCCCACGCATGGATGTGGATACACGCTTTTATCGGCTGACTTTGGCAGGCCGTCCATAATGCATGACCTGCTGCTCACCATTGGCGTGTTTATCGCTTTTCATCTGATTCCAGCGATCGGCCCGGTGCGGCGGTTTTTGCTGCGTGCGATGGGGCTGCGCATGTACATCGGCCTGTATTCCGCCGTGTCGGTTGGCTTGTTGATTCTGGTCAGCGTGGCCTACGCCAATGCCGACAGCGACATTTTGTGGCCGCAATGGCCATGGACGCGCTGGGTGCCTGTTGTCACCATGCCGTTTGCGAGCTTGTTGCTGGTGAGCACGTTGTCCGAGCCCAACCCGTTTTCTGTGGGCGTTAAGGCGGATCGTTTCAATGCAGATCATCCGGGCATCGTGTCGATCACCCGCCACCCGCTGATCTGGGCCTTGGGTCTGTGGGCGGTGGCGCATTTGGCGCCCAATGGCGACGAGGCGAGCGTACTGCTGTTTGGATTGTTCGCGGTTTTGGCGTTTGTCGGACCGTGGAGCCTGGATGTGAAAAAGCGTCGTGAAATGGGTGTCGATGAATGGCGACGCCGCACCATCGCGACGTCTTCGGTCCCGTTTCTTGCGATCATTCAAGGGCGCGTACGCTTGGACCTGCGCGGCATCGGCTGGGCGCGAATTGCAATCGCTTTGCTGATCTATGCAGCGCTTTTGCTGGGCCATGAGTTGGTGATTGGCGTATCGCCGTTTCCTGTTTGACGACGAGAAAAACCATGATATGCTCATATGAACAAATGTTCATATGAGTATCAAGCAATGACCCAAGATGAAATGATCGAACTGGCGGAAACGTTTCGGCTGTTGGGCGACGCCAACCGCCTTTCCATCGTATTGAGCTGCCTTGATGATCCCGTCGGCGTAGGTATGCTGGCCGACAGCTTGGGTCTCAGCCAATCGTTGGTCAGTCATCATCTGCGTTTGCTGCGCGCGGCACGGTTGGTGCGCGGGGAACGTGACGGCAAGTTTGTGCGCTACGTCGCAGCTGATGATCATGTGCGCGAGATGCTCAAAAACATGACCGCACATATCGGTGAGGACTGTGCAAATGAGTGAATCATTGCTGACTATTCTTATCGCCACTTGGGACATGTATCTCGACGCCGCACCGTGGTTGATTGTCGGTATCGTCGCGGCTGGATTGGTGCATGCGTTGATGCCGGACGGTTTGCTGGGCAAGTGGTTGGGCGGTAACGGGGCTTGGTCGGTGATCAAGGCCGCACTGGTCGGCGCACCGCTACCCCTGTGTTCGTGTGGTGTGTTGCCCGCCGCCGTGGGCTTGCGCAAAGAGGGCGCGTCCAAGGGCGCGACGGTATCATTCTTGATCGCCACCCCGGAAACCGGCCCAGATTCTGTGGCCATCAGTTATGCATTGCTGGGCCCGATTATGGCGGTGGTGCGGCCCATCGCGGCGGTGATCAGCGCTATTTTTAGCGGCCTTCTCACCAATGTGTTTGTTTCCGGTGAGGCGGTAACTGCGCCCGTCAAGGCTGAGGCCGCGCCCTGCACCTCGTGCTGTATGGATAGCTGTTCCAGCGAGAAACCCAATCAACAGGGCACGATGGCCGCGCGCGCATGGGGCGGCATCCGCTATGCCTTCACCGACATTCTCGACGACATTGCATTGTGGCTGGCCATCGGTTTGGTGGTGGCAGGTTTGATGTCGGCGCTGGTCGAACCTCAAGCCCTGGGCGCTTACGGCAGCGGCATCGGCGCCATGCTGGTGATGCTGGCGGTGGGTGTTCCGATTTATGTGTGCGCCACGGCCTCGACTCCCATCGCGGCGGGCCTGATCGCAGTGGGCGTGTCGCCCGGCGCGGCGCTGGTGTTCCTGCTCGCCGGCCCCGCCACCAACATCGCCACCCTGGGCGTGGTCGGCAAAGATTTGGGCGCACGCGCACTGAGCGCATACCTGCTCGGCATCTCATTGAGCGCCATCGCCTCGGGTTTGATCTTGGACGCCTTGCTGAACGCGGGAAACATCGACATTCATGTGCAAATGGCCGCGGCCAGCGAAGCTCTTCCGCAAGGAATTGTTGTGGTTTCTGCAGTTCTGTTGGCTCCGTTTTTCGTTTATTCATTGGCGGGTGATGTGAAGAACAGGTTGAAACGCTGATTCCCTATCTTCTCAAGTCTCGCGAACGGTGCTACAAGCCCCGCCATGACTGATCTTTCTCACATTCGCAACTTTTCCATCATCGCGCACATCGACCATGGCAAGTCGACGTTGGCGGATCGTCTGATTCAGCACTGCGGCGGTCTTGCAGATCGTGAGATGTCCGAACAGGTGCTCGACAGCATGGATATCGAGCGCGAGCGCGGTATCACCATCAAAGCCCAGACCGTGCGCTTGAGCTACACGGCCAAGGATGGCAAAACCTATCAGATCAATTTGATGGACACCCCCGGCCACGTGGATTTCGCGTACGAAGTTTCACGTTCTTTGGCGGCCTGCGAAGGCGCGTTGCTGGTGGTCGATGCGTCCCAAGGGGTTGAGGCGCAGACGCTGGCCAATGTGTACCTAGCGCTGGACAACGATTTGGAAATCGTGCCGGTGCTCAACAAGATCGATCTGCCCGCCGCCGAGCCGGAGCGCATCCGTGCGCAAATCGAAGACGTCATCGGCCTGGACGCATCGGACGCGGTTTTGACCTCGGCCAAATCCGGCATCGGCATCGTCGATACCCTGGAAGCCATCGTCACCCGTTTACCGGCCCCAACTGGCGATCGCGACGCACCTCTGAAGGCGTTGTTGGTGGACAGCTGGTACGATTCCTATCTGGGTGTGATGATTTTGGTGCGCGTGGTCGACGGCACGATGAAAAAGGGTCAAAAGATCCGCATGATGTCATCGGGTTCGACCCACCAAATCGATCAGGTTGGCATTTTTTCGCCGAAGATCACCCGCTTGGCTGAGCTTGGCCCCGGCGAGATGGGGTTCTTCACCGCATCGATTAAGACCGTCGCCGACACCAACGTGGGCGACACCGTCACCGATGATCGTGTGCCTGCGACGGAACCCTTGGCGGGTTTTCAGCCCAGTGTGCCGGTGGTGTTCTGTTCGCTGTTCCCGTTGGATGCGGCGGATTACAACGACTTGCGCGATTCCATGGGCAAGCTGCGCTTGAATGACGCCAGCTTTGAGTTCCTCCCGGAAACCTCCATTGCCTTGGGTCAGGGGTTTCGCTGCGGCTTTTTGGGGCTGCTACACCTGGAAATCATCCAAGAACGCCTGGAACGCGAGTTCGATCTCGACCTCATCACCACGGCGCCCAGCGTGGCCTACAAAATTCACATGATGGACGGCTCGCACATCGATTTGCACAATCCTGCCGACATGCCCGAGCCCACCCAGATCAACTCCATCGAAGAGCCATGGATCAAAGCCACCATCATGGTGCCCGATGAATACTTGGGCTCGGTGTTGAGTTTGTGTACTGAGCGGCGCGGCACCCAGGTGGAACTGACCTACGTCGGCAACCGCGCCATGGCGATTTATCGATTGCCGCTCAACGAAGTGGTGTTCGACTTTTATGACCGCTTGAAATCCATCACCCGTGGCTACGCTTCGTTCGATTATGAAATGGATGGCTATTCGGAAAACGATCTGGTGAAAATTCAGATTTTGGTCAACGCCGAGCCGGTGGACGCGTTGGCGTTCATCGCGCACCGCAGCCAATCGGAAACCCGTGGCCGTCAAGTGTGTGAACGGCTCAAAGATCTGATCCCGCGCCAGCTGTTCAAAATCCCCATTCAGGCCGCCATCGGCGGCAAGGTCATTGCCCGCGAAACCATCGCCGCGATGCGTAAAGACGTGACCGCCAAATGTTACGGCGGCGATATTTCGCGCAAACGCAAGCTGTTGGACAAGCAAAAGAAGGGCAAAAAGAAGATGCGCCAGTTCGGCCGGGTGGAAATCCCACAGAGCGCCTTCATCAACGCCCTTAAAATGGGCGACGACTGAGCGTCACCATATATTTTAAAATGAGAAGACAGCTGCTGGGCCTGTCATCAACGCACGCTTGATGCTAGGCAGAGCGTTCTCGTGGGTCAGCGGTCTGGTCAGCGTATCGGTGGCCCCGGCGGCGAGTGCGGCGAGGCGCTCTTGCTCCGCCCCTGGATTGGTCAACGCCAAAACCGAAAGTTCGGATGCGCTGATGGGGCGCGCTAGGTCCTGCATAACCGAAACGCTGCTCGTCAATTCACTGTGCATGTCGAGAATCAAAAGATGAAACGGCCAGCGCGCGAACATCGGCGCGATCTCACGCACATCGGTAGTGACGCGAACGTGGTTGTAATTGTCGCCGCGCAATAGACTTTCGACCGCCAGGGCTTCTACAGGGTATTCGATCGCCACAAGAATCCGTGGTCCGTGATCCAGCGGATTTTGATCTAGTTCACCGTGGTATGTGGGGAGAGTGCGCGCGCAGTTCATGACATGCCCAATTCTATCGTTGAGGGGTCTTCTCTATATTCGTGGCCTGCCCTGCTTTTGCAGATCATGTGCCAGCTTTTCGATTGAGATACGTTTTCTCAACTGATTGATTTTAAAAAATTTTTAACATTTGGGATGCCATAAACGCCGAGACGGCATGCAATGGTGTGCATTTTGGAATGCAAAATGCACATGTCAGCAGAGCTTATTCGGGGTGAGGGGTCGGTTTTGAGGGATCAAGCAAGAAGTCTCGTTCCGCTGTCAGCTCAGCTTCAACAGGGTCTTGGGCGTAATGGTCTTCGGCGGGCACAATATCTGCAGGATTGCTGGGGTCTCGGTCATCTTGCAGCCCGTCGTAGCCTTCTTTTTGCGCCGCCAAGGCCAGTTCATCGAACAGGTACAGAGCATCCTGGTGGGCTTGATCTTGCTGATGTACGAGGTCTTCGGCGTCCCTTGTGCGAAATCCGATCGCCAAGGCTAAACCGGGCAAGCCGAACAAAACCCAGGCCGGCAAGGCCAGCGCGTGTTTTATGACCGGCCAGGCGGGGCTGTTGAGCAACAACAAAAAACTGTGCGGCGCGATGGTCCGCCACACCAGCTGGGTCGACATGAAAATATCGCCGCTGCCGGCTGCCCCGTCCTGGGTGGTGTTTTGGGCGCTGAGGATGGTGCGCGCCGCCAATTCCGAGCCGGTGACGAGAAACGCCAGCGCCAAAAGTCCGATGCCAAAAAGGAACGCAATTCGCTTCATGTGCCCATCTTACGAGCGCTGATATGAACGGTCATTGACAAAGCGCACAGCTTTTAAAAAAAAGCGTGCTGTTATGAGCGAGTAGCGCTTGTATTTCCGCGCGCCCTTCGCTAGGTTGCGCCGGACCTTGTGGAGAGGTGGCCGAGTGGCTTAAGGCGCACGCTTGGAAAGCGTGTGTACGTTAACCCGTACCGCGGGTTCGAATCCCGCCCTCTCCGCCAATTAAAGAGGCCCTGCAATACGTTGCAGGGCTTCTTTTGGTTTTACCTACGGACATAAACAAAATAACCCGTTTTTAATCTGTATTTGACTGAGATCACCCTTCGCGAGATTCCACCATTGAAGCTATTGGGCTAGCATCGACAGTTTTGGACTTTATGCGGGTAATTAAGAACTTTCCTGGTTTTAATTTGTGATCAGATGCTGAAGGGCCGCAACTACCCGACGGGCATCGGTCAGTCCATTGTGATCGTCTCCGATAGGAGAAAGCCCAAGGTGATGCGTCAAGTCGGAGCTATTCACCCCATATTTACAATAATTGATGTCAGATCTGTCAATAAGAATGGTCCGTCAAGCCAAGGGCTCTTGAAAACTGAGGGCGTAGATTGACGCAATTTTCAAAAATTGTGGGCACTTGAATGCTATGCAATTCACAATTCTCAACAATGACAATGCCGTCGCCTCCATTTGCACATACATAGCTGGCGTCTTCACAAAAGGCGCTGAAAGACTTTAGCGCCTCACAAAAGCTAATGCCGTCGGCGTTAATCTGCTCCTGGGAAATTCCAGTCAGGTCTTGAATATAATCACTCAGATCATGGTTAAAGGTGGGCTTGACCAGCCTGTCGAAAGAGCCGATTTCCTTAAGTCCGTCCTGACAATCGAGTTTGACGGCACCTACTTGAATAATCTCACGATGTTTGCCCGGAAATGATGCTTCATTTCCCATAAATCTTGGCCATGAGGTGCATTCAAGATCGAAAATGATGATTTGATCCGCATGAGGGAGCCATGATTCAAAAGTTGGCGGCTCTGAACTCATTTTATTGGCCTTTCTCACTAATCATTATTATGCAGATTTAACCTTACCGGGAGATATTTACTTTCGTAAGGAGAGCGAAGTGGTCTTTCAAAAGTTGCTTCGCTGGGCCTGGAGCGCGTTTTGGAAATGTGGTGCGTGGCCCAACAGCGCCAGGCGCTTTTGTTGAATCAATCGATGTACAATGTGAACGTGCTTATATCAATAAACTATCGTAGGCGGGGGCATGAAATCCATGAACGAAAACCGTATGAACGTTCTTATTGTTATTCCAAAATTGGTTAGAAGAAAAAACGAGTATTATGACATGCCGTTGGGGGTGTCAGCTTTGGCCTGGTACGGTTGACGACGACACGCTTAAAATTATGAAAGATTCTGGATTCTACTTGGTCAGTTATGGGCCCGAAAGCCTCAATGACGATGTGCTGATAAGTATGAAAAAGTTTGGCGTAACCAGAGCAAAATTGAAGCATCGCTCAAACAGGCCAAAGAACATACGGTCACGATTCAAGGGAACTTCATTTTTGGCGATCCCGCTGAAACGGTGGAGACAAGCAACGAGACCTTAGCGTGGTGGAAGGAGCATACCGAATACCAGATTAACCTGGGAAGGATCGCGCCATATCCAGGAACGCCGTTGTATGATTATGCAATTCAAAAGGGGATTATTAAGGATCGGGCGGCCTTTATTGGCACCGGAACGCCATCCTTAAATCTCACTCAAATGGACGCCGACCAATACGCGGCACTGCTGTCCAAAATGGCGACTTATTCTGCGCAAGGGAGGCATTACGCAACGGTTAAGTCAATAACCAGAGATGATCGAACAGAACACGAAAGCTATTTGTACAATATCGAATGCCCCCACTGCCACGATATCGTTGCCTATGGAAATATGATCGTGATTAAGGTGGAGGTGTTTAAAATGGGCTGTCGTTCATGCTTCCTTCGCTTTGACGTCAATCCAAGCGTATTTCCAAATTTGCAAAAACAAATGTCTGAACAAAAATGCGAAATTCTCAGGCTACATGAGAAGCATGGATCTCTCATTATATCTCCGGCTATTTTGGAAGACCGGTTTCTTGAATATTTTGATCTTGTGGGGATCGACCACAGCAGTCTCCAGATCAAAATGATTATTGATAATAATGAAACGCGCGTAGGCAAAAAATATCTTGGAAAGTATGATATTTTTCTCAGGGAACAGAGCAGTGTTGACCGGCTCGAAAAGCCTGCCGTCTTCATAATGATGTCACTCTATCGCGATGAGATCATTAAGCAGTTCATGGAGCTTGGAATTTCACCAGATGCCATTTTTTCTGTTGAACAGAAGACAGGGCTTTTCGATCTCGAGCCGAGTATGGTGACGCGCTAAGGATGCTCCCCTGGATGGGGGCTATTTCATTGTCTGCAAAAAAAGGCCACACCCGTGCTCGGGTGCGGCCTTGTTTCTGAGCAAACCAGATTTAGAACGTGCCGGTCAAACGTACATAGAATGAACGTCCAGGCTCGTTGACCTGCGTTTCGGTGGCGTCGAACGAGTTGCTCTTGTTCAGGTGATTGGCGTAAGTTTTGTCGAACAGGTTGGTCACGCCCAGGCCGAGCTCGAGGTTGTCGAGCATCGGGCGCGAGCCGTACAAGTCCGCCGTGACATAACCGGATGTTTGCCCGACATCGCGGCCGCTGCCGGTGGCGGTGCTGTCATCGACGCGGGTTTGCTTGGCTGCGGCGTTAGCGCGCATGCCCAACAACCAGCCTTCGACCGGGTAAGACAAATCAACGGCCATTTTCAGCGGCGGGATCTGCGCCAATGCTCCATTTGTGTCGCCATTTTCACCACGGGTGAAGGACAGCGAGCCGGACATCGAGAATTTACTTTCGAAGGTGCGGTTCATCGACAAATCAACGCCCATCAGGTTGGCGTCGATGTTGCGAAACACCACAGCGCTGTCGTTGAGCAAGATGTCTGTTTGACCACGCGCGACATCGCGGAAGATGTAGTCGTTGACGCGGTCATAGTAGGCCGATGCCGACACGCCGTATCCGCCAAGCTTGGCGTTGACGCCTAGGTCAACCTGGTAATGCTTTTCCGGGTTCAGGCGTGCATTGCCGATTTGGCGTTGAGCCGCCGTCATGTGATCGGCGGCGATGGAGCGTTCGGTGGTGTTGGCGGTGCGCACGGAGCGGCTCAAGGTCAGATATGTGCTGGTGTCCTTGTCGTATTTTTGTTCGAACCGCGCTAGGCCGCTGAGGTTGTTTTCGGTCGCGTTGGTGAAGCTGTAGCCATAGTACATCGCATACAGCTGATTGGCGGACCGATTGATCGCACCGGTGACGGAGGCGACGGTGTTGGCTTTGTCCGCGGTGACTTTGACATTGTCGTAGCGCAAGCCCATTTTGACCGAGCGCTGTTCGCCCAAGTTGACGGAACCTTCGCCGAACACGCCGATTTCTCGACTGGTTACCCCGGGCCAGACATAGGCTTGGGCGATGCCGACATCGGTTGCGTTGGTGCCGCGATAACGGATCGCGGTGCGGTCTAGGGTTTTGTAATCAACGCCCAAGACCACCGGTGTTCCGGCAATGGCGATATCGCCTTCGACTTTAAACCCCTGGGTGTCCGATGAACTCGGCGTGCGCATGTACATAACCGCATTGCGCAAGGAATAGCTGTCCATGAGGTGATTGACGCGGGAATCATATGCATTGAATCGCACGCCTTTGAGCAAACCGCCTTCAAGTTCCTTTTTAAATTTCAAGCGCACGACATCGGTGATGCCGTAAGGCGAGTCCATTCCCGCCCCGGCGAACAGCACGTTGTCGGCGCGGTCGCGTTCAAAGCCAAAGGACAATTCGGTCAGCGCGTTCGGCGTCCAGCCCAATTCAAGGCCTGTGGACCACTGTGAAAAGGCGCTACGGACTTCTTTACCGGCGCCATCCGAATAGTTGGCGGCGTGGCTCTTGGTGCCGGTTGCGCGAGCGTAGCCTTCGCCCAATTTATAAGAGACGCCAAGACTGGAATTGTAAGCGGAATCATTGGATTGTCCGCCGACGCCGAACTTAACCTCATAGGGTTTATCGTCACTGAACGTCGGTGCGTTACGCTCCAAAATCACGGTGCCGCCGGTGCCACCGGGACCGTGACGCACGCTTTGAAAGCCTTTTTCGACTGTCACACTGTCGTAAGTATCAATTGATGTCAGTGCGGCGGGCGGGTCCATGCGGCTGGGGCAGCCGCCGTACATGAATGCGCCATCACTGATGATGTTGAGTTGTTCTTGCTGTTGGCCGCGAATGACGGGGTCGAGGCCGTGGCCGCTCATGCGTACGGCGTCGACGCCGGGAATGTTTTTGAGAAACTCGCCAACATCGGCGGCAGGGGGCCTATCGGTGCGGTTGAGCTCGGTATTGATGATGGCGGGCAGGCTTTGGCCTTCGACCACGATGCCTTCCAGCACGGTGGCGTCCTGTGCATGGGCCGCGGCCATGGCTGTGGTGGATAGTAAAAGCGTGAGAAAAGCGTAGCGGGCTTTGCCCGGCGTCCAAGAAGATGTGTGCATAGTGATTTACCGCGCGTCCATGATCTGGGCGCGTCCCCTTAAAGTTTAGTTTGATGGTGTTATGGCGCGCAAACCGGCGGCCCGGCTTTTTGGAAAGACCGGTGGCGTGGTTCGTGCAAATTTACAGAATCAAACTAAACGCGGTGGGGCGCGTGAAGGTAGAGATGCGTTACGCCACGTGCTGGTGTGGCCAAGGTGCGCCAAGGGTGCAAACACCATAGGGGCAACCTGGGGCTGTTTGATCAGCACCGAAGTATCTGCGGGTTGCAGCAAGGCCAGCGTGGTGGAGGTAAAACAGAATGGGCACGGCGCGGCTTCGTGTGCGTCGATCGGCTCGCCGTTTGCGTCGATGAGGATCTGTTTGACGCCGTTGGCGGTACAGATCAGTTGGTATTCGAGATTTTGCTCGTCATTTGACGCCAAGGCTTGGCCGAACGGCAGCAACACCTGAGCCGATAGGACAAGCACAGCCAACCACGTCGCCCAACGGCAACGCGCAAATTCAGCAGTGCGCCATAAGCGCAGGTTTTGCCCAGGTTGGGCCATCGATGATTGTCCCCCATCGAAAAGGTCACGGTCTATTTTGAATATGCTTAGTCAGATATACGTGATCTTTCAACGCCCTGACAGTATCGATTGAAGTCTGTTCTGACAAGCCACCCAAAGGTGTATGACCAACGCGTTGTCTTAAGGCGCGTTAGCGTTTGATAGTTGGGGCGCACTTGCATAGGCTAACGTGCGTAGACAGTTGGTGAGGAGGGTGCAGGTGAAGTCTCTGGGTAAATTTTCCATCAAAGACCGGCAGGGCATTCGCTGCGTGCTCACCGACATTGATGACACCCTGACCACCGAAGGGCGGCTCACCGCCGAAGCGTATGCGGCGCTGGAAGCTTTGCAAAAGCAGGGCTTGTTGGTGGTCGCCGTGACCGGCCGCCCGGCGGGGTGGTGCGATCACATCGCCCGGATGTGGCCGGTTGACGCGGTGGTGGGAGAGAACGGCGCGTTCTATTTTCGCTATGACGAAAAACAGCGCAAATTGCTCAAGCGCTTTTTGTTGAGCGCTGATGACCGGGCCGCCAATCGATTGCGTTTGGACGCGTTGCGAATTGACATTCTCGACCAAGTGCCGGGCGCCGATGTGGCGTCTGACCAGTCTTACCGTGAGGCCGACCTCGCCATCGATTTTTGCGAGGACGTGGACCCGTTGCCGTGGTCTGAGGTCGAGCGCATTGTCGATCTGTTCACCGCCGCCGGGGCAACGGCGAAAGTCAGCTCGATTCACGTTAATGGCTGGTTTGGAACCTATGACAAGCTGACCATGACGCGCACCCTAATGGACGAATGCTTTGACCTCAATTTGGATCGCGACAAGGCGTCGTTCGTGTTCGTCGGCGACTCGCCCAACGACGCGCCGATGTTTGCCTTCTTTCCCCACGCCGTAGGCGTCGCCAATCTGGTTCAGTTCGAAGATCATTTGGATGCACATCCGACGTATGTGACCGATGCGCCGTCCGGCGCAGGCTTTGCGGCGCTTGCCAAGGCCTTGATTGAGGCCCGCCAGAAGGACGTATAAGTAGGGTTATTCATCGCCGGTTCAACAACTTGCGCATGCATGCTACAATGATCTGGTGACATAAGGGGGGCGGGCTTTCGGATATCAAACGATCCGCGCAGCCCCAAACATAGGGAGCTATTCACTATGACCACATTCTTGTTACGCAGAACCTTTTTGTCGGTAATAACGGGGCTTTGCGCGTGCGCGTTTTGGGCCGGGCTGAGCAGTCCCGTCGCCGCCGCGGAATGCACAAATCGTGGCGATTTGAACGTCCGGTATTGCGACGAAAACGGCGATTTGGTCGCCGACACGCCAACCGATCCGGCCGAATGGCTCGATCCCAGCACGTTGGTGTTCTCC
>Ga0316204_10010044_pt1 | contig 12359 bp, 16 predicted proteins | sample 6monrhotite_MG_2_FD_205661 | JGI IMG/M metagenome (GOLD analysis project Ga0316204, IMG submission 205661) | Microbial mat bacterial communities from mineral coupon in-situ incubated in ocean water Damariscotta River, Maine, United States -... | ecosystem: Environmental > Aquatic > Marine >...
GCCGCAGAAATTCAGGCGCAGGTGATCGCGCGCCGTTTGCTTGGGTGATCACCCGGCGTTATACGCGATGCGCCCGACGACACTATCGGGCGCACTCCTGACGATCAGTATCGCGGGCAAGGCCGGATATCGACGCGCCCATCTGGCCGCTTATAGGCGCATTGGCCGGTTTGATTGTTGCGCGCGACCTCAGCCCCGATAGCGGCCCCCGCAAGCGACAGACCAACCGCCCATCCGGTGTTGGTATCGAGTAGTTCGGACAATCCGAACCCAATCAGTGCGCCGGTGGCGGCACCGCCGTAAATCTGTTCCTGCGGTGTGCAGGTCGCCCCCGCCAACACCACGACAACGGCCGTCATTGCAAAATACTTTCGCATCATGACTCTCCTTCCCAGGTTTCGCAGTCACCTTCAAATGCACGAGGTAGAATAGCAGCCTCGTGAAACCCTGCCTTGATCTGGGTTAACGCGATACCTGTCGCGCGAATCGCCGCCTGACCCGTCACACCGAATTGCGCCGCGCCTCAATCTGCGCGCTGGCGCGCCAGCAGATCGACAAACCGCGCCCGTGCCGCAGGAACAGGGCGATCGCCCTGCGCCCGCGCCAGATGCTGCGTCAGGAAATGCCCTGTCACCTGCAACCCGGCCAGAATATCAGACAGATCGGCCCGGATGCTATTGGGGCGCAGGCTGTCGGGCAGCGGCAACAGACGGTCGGCCCAGTCCCCGGCGCTGTCGGCATGAACCGCGCGACCGGTGCGTGGTGAAATGAACGACAGCCCGTCGCTGCGCCCGGTCACGGCACAGCGGCCAAGATCCAGACCGAACCCCATCTCATCGAGCAAGGCCAGCTCCCATCTGAGATAGGCGCGCGGCCAGCCCGCCGCCCCGAGCGCATCCAGGAGCGCCACGGACCGCGCGAAAAGCGCCGGGTGCGGCTCGCGATCGGGCAAGGTGAACCGCAACAAAGCACAAACCGCGCTCAGCCCCGCCAAGGCCCGCGCATCGCCCAGAATATCGGCGGCGCGCGGTTTTACCGGTTCGACACTGAAGGCCCCCAGATGGTCCTCCAACCGCGCCCGCCAGGTCAGATCCAGCTGCGCGCCGGGCTGCAGGATCGGCCCCATCCGCCGCCCGGAACCGCCGCGCACAACGCCCGAATGCAGCCCGTGGGCATCGGTGAACACCTCAATGATCGCGGCATTTTCGCCGTGTTTGCGCACGGCCAGCAAAACGCCCTCTTCCCGCCATTCCATGGTTTCCGATCCTACCGGGTCCGGGCCCGTCTCCAACCCGTTTTCTTCTTTGCTGAAAATACTCCCGCAGGAGGCATCCACCGTCCGGCCAGACGTTCCCGATGCAAACAAAACGCGACTCTCAAGGCCGAGGAGCGCCCGGCACCGGGCGCGAGGAGGCCGAAGATCGGCGCGCCGCCCGCGCGGCGAGACCCGGACCTAGTCCAGCCCCGGCTGATCCAGCAAATGTCGCCCGGCCCGATCCTCGACCTCGATCACCCACAGATCGGGGTCAAATTCCCGTTGCCGGGCCACCGACGCATCGACCGCCGCCTCATCGCCCGCGATCAGTTCCACCCAGGCGCGTTCACCGCGCATCAGATCAAAACTGCGCTGCATCAACCGGGCCTGCCCGTCCAGCGTGTTGAGCTTGATCAGAACCGCACCGCCGGTATCGTCGCCATGCGCCACCACGAACCCGGCAATATCGACCAGCCTGAGCCGCGCCAGATAGGCCTGAACCCAAAACTCCGTCGTCAGCCGCATGACACCCGCCCTGCCAAATCCGACCGGCACACCTTAGCCACCATCGCGGAAATCAAGGCCCATCTCGGTATAACGCTCGGCCTCATCCAGCCAGCCGGGGCGCACTTTGATCTGCAGAAATAGATGCACCTTGCGATCCAGGAACGCCTCCAGTTCCTCGCGCGCGGCCTTGCCCACTGCCTTGATGGTCTCGCCCTTCTTGCCGAGCAAAATGCCCTTATGGCCATCGCGCATCACATAGATGATCTGGTCGATCTTGGTGGAGCCGTCCTTGCGGTCCTCCCAGGATTCGGTCTCGACCGTCATCTGATAGGGCAATTCCTGATGCAGGCGCAGCGTCAGCTTTTCGCGGGTCATTTCAGCCGCGATCATCCGCAGCGGCAGATCGGCGATCTGATCTTCGGGATAAAGCCAGGGGCCCTCGGGCAACGCGCCGGCCAGCCACTTGCGCAGATCGGCGATACCATGGCCCTTTTCGGCGGAAATCAGAAAGGTCTGCTCAAACGGGTAGCGGTCGTTCATGTCTTGCGTCAGCGCCAGCAGCACCTCGGCCTGCACCCGGTCGATCTTGTTCACGGCCAGGGCCACAGGGCGGCCCCCGGCGCGTTCGCGCAGGCCTTCCAATATGGTCTCGACGCCCGCGGTGACGCCGCGATGCGCCTCGATCATCAGAACCACCACATCGGCATCGGCAGCCCCGGTCCAGGCTGCGGCAACCATCGCCCGATCCAATCGCCGCCGTGGACGAAACAGCCCCGGCGTATCGACAAAGACGATCTGTGCATCGCCCTCCATCGCCACGCCGCGAATGCGGGCCCGCGTGGTCTGCACCTTATGGGTGACAATCGAGACCTTGGCCCCCACCATCCGGTTCAACAATGTAGATTTGCCTGCGTTGGGCTCACCGATCAGGGCGACAAAGCCCGCGCGCGTGGTCATGTTCGATCATCCATTTTGCGTTCAGGGCGATTTACAGCGAAATCACGCCCGTGGCCAGTTCCCGTTGCGAAACGTCGAAATAAGGAAGAATTTTCTGGAAAATTCTTTAGGAAGATTTTTCACCGCCAAGCCGATCCAGCAGCGCCTGCGCCGCAGCCTGTTCCGCCTGCCGTTTGGATCGAGCCTCGGCCTGTGCGGCATCGCCGGATTGCATCCGGGCCTCAACCGTGAAAACCGGCGCGTGATCCGGGCCTGCCCTGCGCAGTTCGGTATAGACCGGCGGCGTCTGACCGCGGGCCTGCGCCCATTCCTGAAGCGCGGTCTTGGCGTCGCGGGCGTCCTCGTCAACCTCGGCCACGCGCGACCCCCAAAGCCGCAAGATCAGATCGCGCGCCACGGCGTGACCTGCGTCGCGATAGACGGCGGCAATCACCGCCTCCATCGCATCGCCAAGCAGCGCGTCCTTGCGCCGCCCGCCGGTCTTCATCTCGGATTTACCCAGCTTCAGCACCACGCCCAGATCGATCTGGCGGGCGACATCGGCGCATGTTTCCTTGCGCACCAGCGCGTTGAAACGGGGGGCAAGACGGCCTTCGGGCGCGGATTTATCCTGCTCCAGGACGGCCTCTGCCATCACCAGCCCCAACACCCGATCGCCCAGAAACTCCAGCCGCTGGTTGTCGGGCCGGGTTTCGGAGGAAAGCGAGGCATGCGTCAGCGCCCGGATCAACAACTCCGGGTCGGCAAACTCATGCCCCAACCGGCCACAAAAGGCGCGCAGGTCGGCAGACAGTTTCACTCGACCGCCCGGAAGAACCTGTCCCGCCGCCAGGTCCAGAAATAGACCATGCGTTCGCCGGCAGACGAGAACATGATGCGATCGGCCCGCCCGATGATGTTTTCAAAAGGCACGAAACCGACGCCGCCGATCGAGCGCGGAAAGCGGCTGTCCTGGCTGTTGTCGCGGTTATCGCCCATCACGAAATACTGCCCCTCGGGCACGGTAAAGACCGGCGTATTGTCACCGAAACTGCCACTTTCGATATCGAGGATGGAATGTTCCACGCCACCCGGAAGGGTCTCGGTAAAGCGATCCTTCAGGCATTCGCCGCCCCGGCCCACCGGACTGTTGGAACAGCGCGGCAGGTGCCCCTGCGGGCCCTGCGGTTCAAAGGTCTCGCTGAAGGGTTCTTGGGGCTCCAGCGTGGCGGCCTGGCCGTTTACATACAGCACGCCGTTGCGCACCTGCACGGTGTCACCCGGCAGGCCGATCACCCGTTTGATGAAGTCATTGCCGTTGACCGGATGGCGAAACACGATGACATCACCGCGTTCCGGTTCAGCCCCCCAGATACGCCCCGAAATCGGGCAGAGCGCAAACGGGCAGGAATAGCGCGAATAACCATAGGCCATCTTGTTAACAAACAGGAAATCCCCGATCAGGAGCGTGTCCTTCATCGATCCAGACGGAATCCAGAAGGGCTGGAAAAAGAGGGTGCGGAACACGCCCGCGATCAAAAGCGCGTAGACGACCGTCTTGACGGTTTCCCAAATGCCGTCTTTCTTCTGGGCTGCTGCTGCCATTACTCGTGCCTCATTTTCATCGCGCCTGTTGGGGTTTTGACATGAGCCTTGCCGCGCCGGGAGTCAAGCAAGCGACCGACCGGGCGGCGTGGGCGGCAGCGGATACCAGCCCTTGCCCGCGGGCATCGCATAAATCACCACGAAGGCCTGCGCCCAGGGGTGGTCGTCGGTCAGGCTGACATGGATCGTGGCCTCCATGCCTTCCGGGGTCATGGCGATCAAGCGCTCCTCTGCCCATCCCGTGACATGCATAATCGGCTGGCCGGTGCGCAAATTGGTCACCGCCATGTCCTTCCACGCGATCCCCATGCGCAACCCGGTTCCAAGCGCTTTGGAACAGGCCTCTTTGGCGGCCCAGCGTTTGGCGTAACTGGCGGCCGGTGCCTGTGTGCGTTCGGCACGGGCCTGTTCGATCTCGGTGAACACGCGGGCGCGGAACCGGTCGCCAAAGCGCTCCAGCGTGCCCTCGATACGGTCTATATTGGCCAGATCGGTGCCGACGCCCAGGATCATCGCAGCCCCCTTTCGATAATGTGGATGCGGCGGCGCGCACGCGCGCCATTGCGACCCGAAATGTCGCGGGGGGCGGCCAGCCCCTTGATTGGCCCCGACCCGGTCACGTCAACCGCGCCGTCAGAATTTTCACCCCTGCCGCGCCGAACAGCAGCGCAAAACTGCCATCGAACCAACGCCGGGCGCGGGTGTATTGGCGGATGATGCCGGGGCTGGAAAAGAGCGCGCCATATCCCAGAAACACCAGGGCCGAGACCGTGATGAGCGCGGCGAACGTGCCCAAAGCCGCGCCTGGGGCCGCATCGGGCGGAACGACGATGGCAAAAATCGCCCCCCAGGAAAGGATCGCCTTTGGATTGGTCAGATGCACCAGAAATCCGCGCCTGAAATGGGCCGGGCCGGTTGCTGTGACCAAAGGCGGCAGGGCCGAACCCGGTGACAGCGCCGAGCGTAGGGATTTCAGGGCCAGAAAGATCAGATAGGCCGCGCCGACATAGCGCAAACCTTCTGCGATCCAGGCGTGGGACAGCATCAGGGCGCTCATCCCGGCCATGGCGGCTATGCCCCAAATGGCCGATCCGGCCCAGACGCCGGCCCCGGTCAATACGCCTGCCCGCCGCCCCGCGCCCATTGCAGACCCGGCAATGGTCAGCGTCGCGGGACCAGGGCTGGCCCCTGCAATGGCCCACCCGATCAGCAACAGGAAGAACTCGATGCCGTTCATTTGCCGTCTCCGGTCTGACCGACTTCAAGGGGCGATTGCAGATCGGCGGTGACGCGGCCTGTCGCCTGGTTGACCGTCAGGTTCAGCGTCGCGGACACCAGGGTTTCGCCGCCGATCAGCCGCTGCACCGGCAGGCTGATCGTTAGCCCGCGCGCCGGGTCGTAAACTGCAGTGAGCGCGGCCATATCCAGGCCGGAAAACCCGAGACCGGTCTCGTCCGAAACCAATGTGCAGAGCCCATAGGGGTCATCGGGGGCGGGATGCGTGAGCATAACATGGAAGCCCCCCGCGGCCGGCTCGCCCACATCAAGCGCGATCACCCGAATAGCACCATTGGCAAATTCGCGGATGGTTTGTTCATAAGGGCCAAAGGTGTTGCGGGCATTCGCCTCAAACCTATCGCAATCACGCATGGTTTGCGCGGCGGCGGCCCAGGGGTGGGCACCCGCGAGGAGCACAGCGAGGAGGGCCAACAGCCTCATGCCCGCGCCTCTGCGATCACGCGCTGCATTTCGGCCATCGCCGGCGCGAGCCCGCGGAATATTGCCTCGCCAATCAGAAAATGCCCGATATTCAGCTCGCGCACCTCAGGAAAACCCGCCACCGGCCCGACGGTGTCATAGGTCAGCCCGTGACCGGCATGAACCTCCAACCCAAGCGCATGGGCAAAGCCCGACATCTCGCGCAGGGCTTCAAGCTCGCGGTCGCGGTCCTTCATCCGGCCCTCATGATGGGCATCGCAATAGGCCCCTGTGTGCAGCTCGATCACTTCGGCCCCGATCCGGTTTGCTGCCTCGATCTGGCGGCGGTCGGCGGCAATGAAGATCGAGACACGGGCCCCGGCGGCGCGCAGCGGCGCGATGAAATGAGCCAGCCGGTTTTCCTCGCGCGCGACCTCGAGCCCGCCCTCGGTGGTGCGTTCCTCGCGCTTTTCGGGCACGATGCAGACGGCATGCGGTTTGTGGCGCAGCGCGATGGCCTGCATCTCATCGGTGGCCGCCATCTCGAAATTCAACGGAACGCTCAGCGCCGCCATCAGATTTTCGATATCGGCATCCGAGATATGGCGGCGATCCTCGCGCAGATGCGCGGTGATGCCATCGGCCCCGGCCGTTTCCGCCAAAAGGGCGGCGCGCACCGGATCGGGGGTCATCCCACCGCGCGCGTTGCGCACCGTGGCGACGTGGTCGATATTCACCCCGAGCCGGGGAAGATGGGTCATGGCCAAGGCTCCGTCTACTTGTCGGGCGTCAGTCTGCCCGTTGCTGCGCCTGAGCCTTCAGTTTCTCTACTTTCGCGCGCAGCTTGGCAATACGGCGCTGCTGATAGGCGCGGATCACCGGCACTGACAGATAATAGCAGATGATGCCGACAATTAGCCCGGGGATGATGCCGCCAATCATGAACGGGTAAAACACGGCGTCGTAAAACACCGCCAGCTCATCCCAATTGGCGACGCGATCGGTGAACATGGCCAGGAAGTTATGCTGCAAATCCCGCCATGCGCCGACAAAGGCCTGGCCAAGCCCCTGCCCGACACGCCCGCCGGTGACCGGCCCGCCCAACAGAACATTCCCGGTTTCCAGAGAAATCAGCGCGATGGGCACATAAGTCAGCGGGTTTCCGATAAAGGTGGCCAGAAGGGCCGCAAGAATATTGCCGCGCATCACTCGCGCCAGCAATGCGGCAATAACAAAATGCAGCCCGTAAAACGGCGTGAATACGGTGAAGGCCCCGGCAAAGATGCCACGCGCGATGGATTCGGGCGTGCCCGGCAGGCGGTGCAGACGGTGGCGGATATACTGGATGGCCCGGCCCCACCCGCCCCGCGGGTAAAACCAGTGCGCAACCACTGTCAGCCAGGGGCGGGCATCTCTGCGTCGGAACACCATTGGGTGTTCGCCCTCCAATTCATTTCGTCACGCGTCAGGGGCGCCGGTCCAGGTCGCGGAACCGCTCCAGCATGGCAACATCGCTATCGGCCTCAACAGCCATCATCACGGCAAATAAATGCTCTGCGTCTCTTACTTCTACATCAACAAGAAGGCGGAAAAAGTCCGGCTTCCTGTCAATGAAGTGCAGGTCCGAGATATTGGCGTTCTGCTCGCCGATCAATGTGCAGATGCGTCCCAGCACGCCTTTATCGTTGCTCATGGTGATGTTGATCGTGACATTGTGAACGGCAGCATGACGGCCTTCGGTCCAATGCACGTCAATCCAATCATTGGCCATGGCATCCAGATCGGCCAGCGCCGGGCAGTGGATGGCGTGCAAAATCGGGCCGCGCCCCTTGTAGGGCACGCCCACGATGCGTTCGCCGGGCACCGGTTGACAGCATTGCGCGCGGTTGACCTCGGCACCTGCCGGCAGGCCGATGACCGCGCGCGGAACGCCCTCTTCCTGATCGCGGTCGCGCATCAGTTCAGGGTAGAGCGCGGCCACAACCTCGCGCGCCGAAATCTCGGTGGCCCCGATCAGCGCCAGCACCTCGTCGCCGCTTGGCAGGTTCAGCGTCTTGGCCGCGGTTTTCAGCGCCTTGTCGGTGGCTTTCTTGCCGACATGCTCAAACGCCACACGCGCCAGTTCCTTACCCAGACGGATATAGCGGCCCCGGTCTTCTTCGCGCAAAAGCCGGCGGATGGCGGCCTTGGCACGCCCGGTGGTGACGATGTCGATCCAGCTGGCCTGCGGGGTCTGGCCCTCGGCGGTCATGATCTCGACCGACTGGCCATTTTTCAGCCGGGTCCAGAGCGGCACCCGGATGCCATCGACCTTGGCCCCGACGCAGTTATGCCCGATCCTTGTGTGAATCGCATAGGCCATGTCCAGCGGTGTCGCCCCTTTCGGCAGTTTCACCACATCGCCCTTGGGGGTGAAGCAGAACACCTGATCGGAATACATCTCCATCTTGACATGTTCGAGGAACTCGTCGTGATCCTCGGCCATCTCGAACCGTTCGCTGAGGCTGGCCAGCCAGGTCGCGGGATCGACGGCAAAGGGGTTTTCGGCGCGCACGCCATCCTTGTAGGACCAATGCGCCGCGACGCCCGATTCCGCGACCTCGTGCATCTGGCGGGTGCGGATCTGCACCTCGACGCGTTTGCCGTCGCGCCCCGAAACGGTGGTGTGAATGGACCGGTAGCCGTTCGATTTCGGCTGGCTGATATAATCCTTGAACCGCCCCGGCACCGATTTCCAGCGTTGGTGAATGGCCCCCATCACGCGGTAGCAGTCATCCTCGGTCTCTGTGATCACGCGAAAGCCGTAGATGTCCGAGAGCCGCGAGAAGGCCATTTCCTTCTGCTGCATCTTGCGCCAGATCGAGAACGGTTTCTTGGCGCGGCCAAAGACCTGGCCAGTGACCCCGTGTTTGTCCATCACCGCCTCGATATCGTCGGTGATTTTCGGGATCACATCGCCCGATTCCTTTTGCAGCACCACGAAACGCCGCATGATGGATTTGCGCGCATCGGGGTTGAGCACCGAAAAGGACAGATCCTCCAGCTCGTCGCGCATCCATTGCATCCCCATGCGACCGGCCAGCGGCGCATAGATATCCATCGTCTCATGCGCCTTTTGCGCCTGCTTGTCGGTACGCATATGGCGGATCGTGCGCATGTTGTGCAGCCGGTCGGCCAGCTTGACCAGAATGACGCGCAGATCCTTGGACATCGCCATGAAAAGCTTGCGAAAGTTTTCCGCCTGCTTGGTCTCGCGGCTGGAGAGTTGTAGATTGGTCAGCTTGGTGACGCCATCGACCAGTTCGGCCACATCGGTGCCGAACATCTTGGCCACGTCCGTGTAGGTGCCCTTGGTGTCCTCGATCGTGTCATGCAAAAGTGCGGTGGCGATGGTGGCGTCATCCAACCGCTGTTCGGTCAGGATCGCGGCCACGGCCACGGGATGCGTGAAATAGGGCTCGCCCGAACGCCGGGTCTGGCCGGCATGCATCTCTTCCGCATAGGCATAGGCCCCGCGCAGCAGGGCCTCGTTGGTCTTCGGGTTGTAATTGCGCACCAGGCTCAGCAGGTCATCGACATCAATCATGATGGGCCTGCCCCCCGGGGTTGAGGCTCAGCGCTGGCCTTGCGCTTCCATCAGCTGGCGCAGCATCTGCTCTTCCGACATGTCATCGGCGGCAGGGCGGTCAGCCTCGACGCCCTGCAGAAGCGCCATGGCGTCCTCTTCAGGTTCATCGACCTCGATCTGGGTCTGGTTCGACTCGATCAGGCGTTCGCGCAGATCATCGGCCAGCTGCGTTTCATCGGCGATCTCGCGCAGCGACACGACCGGGTTCTTGTCATTGTCGCGGTCGATGGTCAGGGGCGAACCTGACGCGATCTCGCGCGCCCGATGGGCGGCAAGCATCACCAGCTCGAACCGGTTCGGAACCTTGTCAACGCAATCTTCAACCGTCACGCGGGCCATATGATATCTCCGAGGCATTGTTTCTTGAGGAAACGCGAGGTGACTATCTATCCATCGCTAGGGGGATTGACAAGGCCCTGATTGCCCGCCAGCGGCACGATGCCTGACAGATCGGCAGCCGTCAGCGCGTCGCGCATTCGGGTGACGCTGAGACCGGTTACCGGATGGCACCAGTCAGGCGCAATATCGGCCAGCGGGACCAGCACAAAACCGCGTTCCTGAAGCCGGGGATGGGGCAGAATCAGGGTGGGTGGCGTCTGTGACCCGGCATTGGTCAGGTCCATCTGCCGCCACGCGGCATGGGTATCGGCATCGGGTAAAACCTGTGCCCCGAGCGCCAACAGATCGAGATCCAGCACCCGCGCGGCCCATCTTTGCCCGCGCACCCGACCGAAATCAGCCTCAACGCCGTGCAGGATTTCCAGCAGATCCGCCGCGCTACCCGGCCAATCCAGCGCGAAACACGCATTGACGAAGTCGGGACCCGATCCGGCCGGAAAGGCCGGAGTGCGATAATAACGTGACGCGGTCGGCGCGGTGCCCGTGGCTTGCCCCACCGCGCAAATCGCGTCAGCCACGGTCTTTTCCGGCGGCCCGGCCGCAGAGGTCAGGTTCGAGCCTACCGCCACCAGCGCTTTTGTATGAGAACTGATACAGAGCGAACGTTGCAAACCGAATGTGACCCCCTATTGTCTGTCTATTGTCGATCGTAGTTATTAACCATTTCATTTCACACTCACGGATTGCGGTCGATGCCATATCACTCACGGGACCACACACATGTTTTATCGGGACGAAAGGTTGGCGCTGTTTATTGACGGCTCTAACCTCTACGCCGCCGCGAAAGCGCTGGCGTTCGATATCGACTACAAGCTGCTGCGCAAGGAATTCATGCAACGCGGCAAGCTTCTGAGGGCGTTCTACTACACGGCGCTGTTGGAAAATGACGACTATTCGCCGATCCGGCCGCTGGTCGACTGGCTGCACTACAACGGATTCAACATGGTCACCAAACCGGCCAAGGAATTCGTCGACAGCCAGGGCCGTCGCAAGGTCAAGGGCAACATGGATATCGAGCTGGCGGTGGATGCGATGGAAATCGCGCCCCATGTCGATCACATCGTGCTGTTTTCCGGCGATGGCGATTTCCGCCCGCTGGTGGCCGCGCTGCAGCGCAAGGGCGTGCGTGTGTCGGTGGTATCCACCATCCGCAGCCAGCCGCCGATGATTGCCGATGACCTGCGCCGTCAGGCCGATAATTTCATCGAGCTGGACGAGCTGAAAGATGTGGTGGGCCGCCCGCCGCGCGAGCCGCGCGTGATGGACCGTGAGGCATATGAGGCCGAAGAAAGCTGAGCCTTTCTGACCGCAGCCAAATCCGCCCCGGCCCCGCGCCGGGGCGTTTTCGTTTCAGGCCTCGGTTCTGCGAAACAGGCTGTATTGGAACCTCTGCGCGCCACCGCCCGGCGTAACATGCGTGAATCGTCCGGTTTCCGTTGGCTCGAACCGGCCCGGCACCAAAGCCGCGACGCGCGCAGCCAGATCCTCCGGGGCATAGCGCTGCACCGGCAGACCCGAACATTTTTCGGGACCATCCTCGGCAAAGGTCATGATCACCGCGACCCCGCCGGGGGTCAGCGCGTGGGCCATCACCGCCAGATACCGCGCCTGATCATCCCTCTCGGTCAGGAAATGAAACACCGCCCGGTCATGCCACAGATCATAGGCGCGATCCGGCGTCCAAAGCGTCACGTCGCCCTCGACCCAGGTGACATGCGCGGATGGCCCGCCGATGCGGTCGCGCGACGCGGACAATGCCGCGCCCGACAGATCCAGCACCGTCAGGTTGCGATAGCCCGCCGCCAGCAGAGCATCGGGCAGATGCGAGGCCCCGCCTCCGATATCAACCACAGAATGCGCAGAACCGGTATGGGCGGTGATCAGGTCTACCGACAGTTTCGGGTCGTCCTGATACCAGCTGACGCTGTCAGGCTCTTTGGTCTGGTAGACCTGTTGCCAATGGTCATGCCGATCGGTCATGCCTATCCCTTTTTCAAACCGGCCCGTCATATTCCCCGCGTGCGGGGTAGTTGTTTGCGATCGCAAAATCGACGGCACCCAGAAGCTCCGAGATATGCGGGCGCACAAAGGGCATCGTCTGCACCGACATGTAATATAGGGTCTGGTCGGGGTTTACCAAGAACAGCCCCGGTTCCGCGAAAAGCACCGGTTCCTCGATCCCGATCGAGGTCTTGCCACGTCCGGTCGAAATATAAAGCCCCCAGTCGCGCGCCATATCCAGCGGCAGGTCATAGGCATAGCGCAATGTTCCGCCGCCGACCTTGTCGGCCATCGCACGGGCCCGGTCCTGCCCATCCGAGGAAATCGCCA
>Ga0316204_10010045_pt1 | contig 12359 bp, 9 predicted proteins | sample 6monrhotite_MG_2_FD_205661 | JGI IMG/M metagenome (GOLD analysis project Ga0316204, IMG submission 205661) | Microbial mat bacterial communities from mineral coupon in-situ incubated in ocean water Damariscotta River, Maine, United States -... | ecosystem: Environmental > Aquatic > Marine >...
ATAAATCTTGTTCAAGATAATGATTAAAGGTGGCTTCAATTTCACTGCGTTTGATTTTCATGGTGGGTGTTAGTAATTCATTTTCAATGGTCCACTCTTCATTTAAAACGACAAGATGATCTAATCTTTGGTGACCTTCTAGTTGAGAATTTACATCATTTAGAATGCCTTCAAGTAATTTTGTTGTTGATTCTGATGAAACATTTTGAGGTTGGGCTAACACAACCAATGCGATGGGTTGTTTACGTCCACTGCCCATAACACACACTTGTTCTATTTCATTGTTTTGGGCCAATAAATTTTCAATTGGAGCAGGGGCAACGTATTTGCCTTTTGCTGTTTTGAATTGCTCTTTTACACGTCCGATAATTCGATAAACACCTTCTGATGTTGCCGATCCCATGTCGCCAGTATGAAACCAATCGTCAGTAAAACTGGCTTTGGTCGCTTCAGGCTGAAGATAATACTCTTTAAAAACAGCAGGGCCACGAATCAAAATTTCCTTGTTATCATCAATTTTCATTTCAACACAGGCACAGGCTTTGCCAATGGTGCCTAACATCTTTGTGTTAAATGGAAAGTTACTACAAGAAAGACCTGAAGTTTCAGTCATTCCCCATCCTTCTGATATAGGCATACCAAGCCGGTTATACCACTCCAGTGTGCTAAGCGAAATTGGGGCTGTGCCCGAACCAAAACAACGTGCCTTATTTAACCCTAATCCTTTGCGTATCTTTTTAGCAATGAATTTATTGATAACAGGCATTTTCAATAATTTTTGTAGTTTTTTATCTGGAATTTTAGTTAATATTTCAATTTGAAATTTGTTCCACAATCGGGGTACTGAAATAAACAAATGGGGTTGAGCTGTTTTGACATCGTCTATAAATGTATCTAAGCTTTCAACAAAAAAGACTTTACAGCCGCTATAAAATGAAACGTTTTCAATAAGACTCCGTTCAGTGATATGGGCCAGTGGTAAATATGACATAACGTGATCTTTGTTTCTAACCCCCATTAGATCAACAGCCGTGTTAGATGAAGCCGCTAAATTTTCATAAGATAAGACGACTCCTTTGGGCTTGCCTGTGCTGCCAGATGTAAATGCGATACTCATTGTTTCATCCGCATTAGCGCTGTTAATTATTTCAAGGGGTTCTGTCTTAAGTAGGTCATTCCATTTATATTCGCCGTTTATTGTAGGATAAGGGAAAGTAATTTTTTTTATTTTTGAGGGTATACCGGCATCTGATTCAATTAAATTATCCAGTTTCCCAACAAATACTGCCTGGCAATCGCTTTTATCCAAGACATAACTAATGGTTTCTCGATTTGCAGTTGGATAAATGGGCACTGAAATCATGCCTGCCATCATAATAGACAAATCACTGATAAACCATTCCGCACAGTTTTTTGATAATATCCCAATCCGGTCGCCTTTGACGAAGCCCAAATTTAATAATGCTTGGGCCATCCTTCTGGCCATCTCATCTACTTGTGACCAAGTATAAATAATAAGCTTCCTATCAATGGGTTGATGTAAATAGGCTTTGTTAGGTTGGGCTTTAACCATAGCTGAAAATTGTGCCAATGGAAGTGCATGATTCATTTACATTTCTCTTTATGTTTGTTCTTAAAAATATACTCGGTTTTATATTTTTTGTCAAATATTGAGATTTTCAATTATTTTGAATATTCTTATATAGTTATCCTATTGGGCAAAAACATCTAATTATTTCAATAATATTATTGTCAATAATGATAAACATACAATCAAAGATATTTTCTTACGAAGCTGCCAAAACCATACTGGAATGATGTGATTGATATAGGCTTTTCGGTCTGCCACTAAGGCCACAATAAACCCAAAAAGTAGAACTGAAAGGGCCATTTTGGTTGCAAAAGCCATAAGGCTTAACCAGGCTAAGAGCGCCAAAAAGCTGCTTAACCATAAAACCATGGTTCTTTTATTATCATACAATGAAATGCCCCATTGTATTCCTGCGATAAAAGATAAAATAACAACAGCATAACTGTGCATTAAGGCCTTAGCCTTGAACCCTGAATAGGCAATTTCACCACCCAAAAATTCAGGCAAACTTAAGTAGGGGCTTAGTCCTATAAAAACAGCAATCAAAAAAGGGATCGCTCCAAAATAGGTTAATAAGGTTGTTGCTTGTTTTGTCGGGTGATTAGTTTCCATTATGTTTCATTCTTAGTATTTGAATACGCATGATAAGTTAATGGACGTGTAATTTATGTCAAAATTAAAATAAATTGTGTGTTTATAGTTTAAACAATTATGAATTAATATTGCACAGACATAGGAGGCTAGGTCACTCAATGGCTGTTAATTTTGTATAAATATTATAATTATAACTAGTAATACAATCAATCAGTAGAAAACTCTTGGTCGAATTTTATATTTATCACAGCATCTGAATTGTGGGGTTTAACCTGTGCTTTAAATTTGATAATTTCTTTACTGCTGACAGAAAAAACACCGATATAATAGATTGCACCGTCATTCTCACTGATTTGCCTTAATTCAACTTCTTTATTTTGTCCATAAAAATTTTGTGCGCTGATTATTATCTGAGCTTCAACTGGCTGTGATAGCTTACCCTCAACTTGTTTAAGTACTGCAATATTAACAAATCCTTTGTTTTTAGAACGACCAATTTGGTAATGTTTAGAAACTTCAGGTGTTAGAAAGCTGGTAGAAATGGCGTTGTAATGAACTTCATAACCTTGTTCGGTTGTTGAGTTTTCCGTCTCTGCACTGTGAACATTAAATGAAATAGATGCCAACAATATAATAGTAACTCGTAAAAATTGTAATTTCATGACAGTTGCCTCTTATGTAATGGGTATATTGAATAAGACACTATAACACAAAAATAGCTTACATAAAAAAAGCCAAATGAAAAAATCATTTGGCTTTAACTGTTATAAAAGATTCGTCTGTATTAAGACACAAGCTTCTTAATGGCTTCACCCAATAACGTTGGAGATTTAACCGTGGTAACACCGGCTGCTTCTAATGCTTCGTATTTTGCTTGGGCTGTGCCTTTACCACCAGCTACAATGGCGCCTGCATGACCCATACGTTTTCCTGCAGGGGCAGTGACACCAGCAATATAAGACACAACAGGTTTTGTTACATGTTGTTTAATGTATTCTGCAGCATCTTCTTCAGCAGATCCACCGATTTCACCCACCATGATAATGCCTTCAGTTTGTGGATCGGCTTGAAATAATTTCAAGCAATCAACAAAATTCATGCCTTGAATTGGATCTCCACCAATACCGATACATGTAGTTTGTCCCAATCCTACTTTAGTGGTTTGGTGAACAGCTTCATAAGTCAGAGTACCAGATCGAGAAACAATACCAATGTTTCCTACTTTATGAATTGGGCCAGGCATAATGCCAATTTTACATTCGCCTGGCGTGATCACACCTGGGCAATTTGGGCCAATCAAATTAATTTCTGGTTTTGTATCTAAAACAGCTTTTACTTTCATCATATCCAATACAGGAATGCCTTCAGTAATACAGATTATGACTGAAATGCCAGCATCAACAGCTTCCATAATGGCATCGGCTGCAAATGGAGGAGGAACAAGTATCATACTTGCATCGGCACCTGTTGCTTTGACTGCATCAGATACAGTATTGAATACAGGACGGTCTAAATGGCTTGTGCCACCTTTACCTGGAGTAACGCCACCAACGATTTGTGTGCCATATTCAATGGCTTGTTCTGAGTGAAATGTTCCTTGTGAACCAGTAAAACCTTGAACAACTACTTTTGTGTTTTTATTAATTAATACGCTCATATTGTTCTCCTTATGCTACCGCTGCAACTGCTTTATTGGCAGCATCATCTAAATCGTCAGCTGCTATGACAGCCAGGCCACTTTGTTCAATTAATGCTTTTCCTTTTTCAACATTTGTTCCTTCCAAACGAACGATGATAGGTTGTTCAACACCCACTTCTTTAATGGCATCAATAATGCCTTGAGCGATTAAATCGCAACGCACAATACCGCCAAAAATATTGACCAAGATAGACTTGACATTTTTATCTGACAATATGATTTTAAAAGCTGTAGCTACGCGCGCAGCTGTGGCCCCACCGCCTACATCTAAGAAGTTAGCTGGATCTCCACCTTTTAATTTAATCACATCCATTGTTGCCATGGCTAAACCAGCACCATTAACCATACAAGCAATATTGCCATCCAGTTTAATGTAATTTAATTCGTGCTCATGTGCTTCAGCTTCGGCAGGGTCTTCTTGTGTTTTGTCGCGCAAAGCAGCCAAATTTTTGTGTCTGAATAATGCGTTGTCATCGATTGCAATCTTTGCATCCAATGCAACAATGTCATCATTTCCATCAATAATCAATGGGTTAACTTCGACCAAAGCAAGGTCATTTTCAACAAACATCTTATGTAGTGCCAACATAATACCAGTTAATTGACGGGTTTGTTTTGAAGTCAGTCCCATTTGAAAACCAACTTTGCGACATTCATAAGGATAAAGTCCTTCGTTGTTTTCTACTATCACAGTATGTATTAATTCTGGGGTAGTTTTTGCTACTTCTTCAATGTCCATCCCACCTTCAGCACAGACAACAAAAGAGATGCATTTGTTGGCTCTGTCAACCAATACACTGAGGTATATTTCTTGTTTTATGTCAGCGGCGGCTGTAATTAAAACTTCATTAACAGGCAGTGCCATGCCACCAGTTTGATAAGTTTCAATGGTCATACCTAACATGTTTTTGGTGTTTTCTTTAACAGCATCAATGCTTGTAGAAAACTTAACACCACCAGCTTTACCACGCCCACCTGCGTGAACTTGAGCTTTAACAACCCATGCATCGCCGCCTAATTTTTCAGCAGCTGCAACAGCTTCATCAACTGATCTGGCTACAATTCCAGCAGGAATTGGAATGCCATAAGAAGCAAAGATTTCTTTTGCTTGATATTCATGAAAATTCATTTATATACCTCTTAATGATTTATAATAATATAAAGGGCGCTATTATAACGGAAACTTAGACGAATATTTCATTCGAGAATACAAATTTATGAAATAAGAGCATATATCTAATATATGTAATATCATTGGATTAAAAATCACCTTCAAAAATAGTTAAAAACAGGTAAAATATTTAATATTTTAAAAATTGTGCCAGCAATCACATAAATGGAATGGCAAAATGATTAAGATAGTTGTTCAAAAAGTTAAGAAAATCGTGTAAAGTACAGATATATAAACAAATAATTACTTCACAATCTCTAAATAAAGCGTAAAAAATGGTAAATGATGACTCAAAAATAATGTTAAACGGAACGTTAAAGCGTTTAATCGCTTCTTCTGTTATTACAAAGGAAGATGCCATTGATGCTGTAAAAACTTCCAAAAAGCGCAGAATTCCATTATTTTCATATTTGGTCGAAAATGATATAGCGCCAGCAGATAAATTGGCAAATATTTCTTCTCAGGAATATGGTGTCGCAATTTTTGATGCATCCGTGATGGATCTGCGGTTTTTACCATTAAACCTGGTTGAAGAAAAATTAATTAACAAACACAAAGTTTTACCACTATTTAAGAGAAGCAATAAATTGTTTTTAGGCATTTCTGATCCTACAAATGTTATGGCAATTGAGGAAATCAAATTTCACACAAACATGTCAGTAGAGCCCATTGTTGTGCCCTATGATATTTTGGTGAGTGCAATTGATCAAGCACTGAGTGAAGCAGATTCCATGATGGATGACGATGAAGGTGATGAAGGATTAGAGGATCTAGATTTTGAAGACACAACAGAAATTGAAGATACATCTCCTGATGCCAGCGACGCAGCAGATGATACTCCTGTTGTAAAGTTTGTTAATAAAGTATTATTGGATGCGATAAAACGTGGCGCATCTGATATACATTTTGAACCCTATGAAAAAAGTTACCGTGTCAGGTATCGTATTGATGGTATGCTTAAAACCATGGCTAGACCACCCATTGGTTTAACCATGAAAATTTCATCTAGAATTAAAGTGATGTCAAGATTAGACATTGCTGAAAGAAGAATTCCGCAAGATGGCCGTGTTAAGTTAAATTTATCGAAAACGAAATCAATCGATTTTCGTGTCAGTACATGCCCAACTTTATTTGGCGAAAAAATAGTGATGCGTATTTTGGATGCATCGGCAGCAAAAATGGGCATTGATATGCTTGGTTATGAGGAAGAACAAAAAGCATTGTTTTTAAGTGCCATCCATAAGCCTTATGGTATGGTATTGGTAACAGGACCAACAGGTAGTGGTAAAACTGTTTCTTTATATACTGCTTTAAATATTTTAAATGTCGATGGAACTAATATTTCAACAGCAGAGGATCCTGTAGAGATTCGTGTTAATGGCATCAATCAGGTTCAACAAAATGAACGACAAGGCATGACTTTTTCTGCTGCATTAAGGTCGTTTCTTCGTCAAGATCCTGATATTATTATGGTTGGTGAGATACGTGATCTGGAAACTGCTGAAATTGCAATCAAAGCAGCACAAACAGGCCACATGGTTTTATCTACACTACACACCAATAGTGCACCTGAAACCATTAGTCGATTAGCAAATATGGGCATTGCACCATTCAATATCGTATCAGCTGTATCGTTAGTGATTGCACAAAGACTTGGCAGAAGATTGCATGATTGTAAGGAACTAGGAGATTATCCTCCTGAGGCTCTTCTAAAAGAAGGCTTTAATGAAGCTGATGCCAATGAAATTAAAATATATGACGCAGTGGGATGTAGAAAATGTACAGAAGGGTATAAAGGACGAGTAGGTGTTTATCAAGTCATGCCTATTTCGGACAATATTAGAAGAATTATTTTAGCTGGTGGTAATGCAATGGAAATAGCCGATCAGGCTTTAGCAGATAAAATTCCAGATTTAAGGCAATCTGCATTATTAAAAGTAAAAAATGGTATCACCAGTTTAACAGAAGCAAATAGAATTACGGTAGATTAATATTATGGCAACTAAATCAAATGCGATTGTAGAGTACACTACATTTTCCTGGACAGGAAAAGACAAAACAGGTAAAAAAATAAAAGGTGATATCAAAGCCAAAAGTCAAACAGTCGCCCGCTCAGAGTTACGTAGACAGAATATTTCAATCAGTAAGATTGGCAAAAAGAGAAAACCTCTGTTATCACAGGGATCAAAAATAAAGGCACAAGATATATCTCTGTTTTCAAGGCAATTGGCAACCATGATGGAATCAGGTGTTCCTATGGTCCAAGCATTTGAAATCATTGAAGGTGGTCAGAAAAACCCCAATATGCAAAAATTACTCAATAAAGTTAAAACAGACATACAATCTGGATTAAGTTTAAGTGAATCATTAGGAAAACATCCCGTTCATTTTGATGAATTGTATTGTAACTTAGTGGCTGCAGGTGAAAAAGCAGGTGTGTTAGATGAGTTGTTAGACACCATCGCTACTTATAAAGAAAGAACAGAAGAAATAAAAGGCAAAATTAAAAAGGCCATGTATTATCCAGCAGCTGTTCTGGTAGTAGCTTTCGGTGTGAGTGCCTTATTATTGTTAAAAGTAGTGCCTCAATTTGAAGAGATGTTTAAAGATTTTGGTGCAGATTTACCTGGGCTAACTCAAATGGTGGTCGCTGCATCTAAAGCATTGCAAGCTAATTTTTTCTTTTATTTGATAGTAGTGGTAGCGTCTATTACTGGATTTATCATGCTTAAAAAGCGTTCATTAAAGTTTGCACATGCCTTGGATCGGATGGCGTTAAAAATGCCAATAATTGGGAATATTTTGCACAATGCTGCCATTGCTCGTTTTTCAAGAACACTGGCTACAACATTCGCAGCTGGTGTGCCATTGGTTGAAGGATTAGATACAGTTGCAGGTGCTGTTGGTAATGTTGTTTATGGAGATGCTGTTAGAAAAATTAAAGACGATGTTTCAACAGGTCACCAACTACAATTGGCCATGCAACAAACTGGAGTATTTCCTCATATGGTGGTATCTATGGCATCAATTGGTGAAGAATCGGGTAATTTAGATTCTATGTTAAGTAAAGTTGCTGATTATTATGAGCAAGAAGTTGCCAATGATGTGGATGCCATGAGTAGTTTGATTGAACCAATGGTTATGGTTGTGATTGGTGGCTTGGTTGGTGTGATGATCGTTGCTATGTACTTACCCATATTTAAACTTGCGGCTGTTATGTAACATATGGAGCCTCTGATTTAGAATCGCTGGAAGCCCTGTAGGGCTTGCATTTAAGCGTGCATCTGCTTCGGAAAAACATAAAAAGATATGAAAAACTATCAACTTTAAATTTTTACAAACCAGCTACACACTTAAAGACAAGCTGAGAACTTATTCTAAATCAGAGGCTCCATATGGAATTATTGTATACGCTTGAACAATCACCAACATTATTATTGATTGCTACATTTGTTTTTTCATTGTTGGTTGGTAGTTTTCTTAATGTTGTCATTTTTAGATACCCAAAGTCAATGCAACATGAATGGACTAATGACAGTGCCACGCATCTCATTGAAACTTATGAAGAATTAAAACAACCTTTAGAAAAATACACTAAATTAACCAAACCACCCAGTATTGTATGGGCACGATCAAATTGCCAAAATTGTAATCACCAAATAAAAGCATGGGAGAACATACCTGTTTTGGGGTTTTTATTTTTAAGGGGCAAATGTTCCAATTGTAAAACAAAGATTTCCCACCGTTATTGGTTGATTGAATTACTCACAGCAATAATGAGCACTGTTGTAGTATATGAATTTGGTTGGTCTTTGGCTGCTGTTTGTGGGGTCATACTTACTTGGTATCTTATTGCAATCTCAATGATAGATTATGACACCATGGTTATTCCTGATCAGTTTAGTTTGTCACTAATGTGGATAGGAATATTTATCAGTTTGGCGTCTGTCTATGTTGATCCATCGGCTTCAATAAAAGGCGCTTTATTGGGATATTTATTGTTGTGGTCAATCTTTCATCTGTTTAAGTTAATAACCGGCAAAGACGGTATGGGTTATGGTGATTTTAAATTATTAGCAGCTGGTGGTGCTTGGTTAGGCATGCAATCAGTGGCGGTTATTGTTATTCTGTCTTCATTATCTGGCGCGGTACTTGGGTCCATTATTTTACTCATCAAGAAAAGTAATAAGCCCATTCCGTTTGGTCCTTATTTGGCTGTAGGTATTTGGATTACTTTGCTGTATGGGCAGAAGATCATTGATTGGTATCTGGATTTTTCTGGTCTACAATAATAATCCAATATGTCAGATAAAGCTAAAAGTTACTCTATTGGTTTAACTGGTGGAATTGCCAGTGGTAAATCAGCTGTCAGTCGATTTTTTGAAGCATACAATTGTACTGTTATAGATGCAGATATTATAGCTCGCGAAGTGGTAGAACCCAATAGTGTTGGTTTGAATCAATTGGTTGATGCCTTTGGAACGCATATTCTCAATTCAGACAAACATTTAGACAGAGCACAATTACGAAAAATAGTTTTTAATAATAAAGATCAATTATTAAAAATTAACTCGATCTTACATCCCTTGATACAATCTACTATTCAGGCAAGAGTAAAATCTGCTAAAGGTGATTATTGTGTGGTTGTCATTCCTCTTTTGTGTGAAAGTAATGATTATAAATGGCTGGATCGTGTATTGGTAGTTGATGTCAGTCCTGAAACTCAATTAGAAAGATTGTTAAAACGTGATTCTATAGATAATACATTGGCCCAGAAAATGATGGGCAGTCAATGTTCAAGAAAACAGCGATTGGCCATTGCCGATGATGTCATAAATAATGAACAGTCATTAGCAGAATTAAAAAATGGGGTAAAAATACTAAATAGACTTTATAAAAGCCTATAAATTTTAATTTTTTTATGCATTTTTGATAACAAAGCGTTATACTACGCATCCTCAATAAGAATCAACTTTTTAGTTGTCTCAAATTAGGGCCCGTAGCTCAGTTGGTTAGAGCATCCGACTCATAATCGGCAGGTCCCCCGTTCAAATCGGGGCGGGCCCACCATTTTTTTTGCTTGATATTGGGTCATTAGCACCCCAATCTCAATCCTAAAAAATCACTTACTTATAATACATAAACGCGTATTTTATTTGAATTGACCTTGTGGCGCTACTCACCCAATCTAAAGCAAAAAAACCACGACACATCAATTAATTGGAACAATCCTAAATAATTATCCATATACAATACATAAACGCGTATTTTATTTGAATTGACCTTGTGGCGCTACTCACCCAATCTAAAGCAAAAAAACCACGACACATCAATGAATTGGAACAATCCTAAATAATTATCCATATACAATAAATAAACGCGTATTTTATTTGAATTGACCTTGTGGCGCTACTCACCCAATCTAAAGCAAAAAAACTAATTTTTGTATACTATAATTGTGATGCAGATTGAAAGCAGGAATGATGTTTTAGTTTTAATTTATACTTATCTGTCTGAAAAGCACATTTGCTTGAAATGAATCAGTAATTCGATGCCGTTATCATTTTCTTTAATATCATTGATTATTTTATTGGGATTTAAGCCTTCATTAAAAATATCATCAGAACGGGCTACAATATATTCACGAATAATACTTGAATTAAATTCTGGATGAAACTGGAGGCCCCAAATGTTATGTTTGTACCTAAAACAGTGGTTTGCATCAAGATTAGTAGTACCAAGTAAGTTAATATCTTCTGGTAAACGCGTCACTGATTGCATATGAGTAGCATAGTAATCTATAGAAGTTTGATTGGGTTTTATCAATTTTGAGAATAAGGGGTCACTTTTGGCATCATTTTTAAGTTGCATGTTAATGTTGCCAATTTGCCTACCGTTTGGATTCCAGTCGACTTGACCACCCAAAGCTTTTGCCAAAAGTTGATGCCCATAACACACACCAAGAACAGGGATGTTTTGTTTAAATACTAATTTGAGCCAATCGATTGTGGCTTCGCTCCATTTAAGTTTTTCTGTCACCATGGAAGGTGAACCAGTGATTATGATACCAGCCAGATTTTTAAATTCAGGGAATATTAGCTCTTGGTATACTTTAAATGTTTGGCATTTTGTGCCATCAATTTGCATGTGTTTGATAAACATGGAGTCAAAATCACCATAATTTTCCATAACAGATGGTATCGGAATTCCCGTTTGAATTATTGCAATGAATGTTGACATTAATCGTATTCAGGAGGGGCCAGTTTAAGGGCTTCTTCTGGTGAAGTTCTGCCTGTTTTTAGTAATTGTGCAATAGACAACCTAAGTGGTTGCATACCGATACGATAGGCTTCAGCGGCAATGGTTTCTGATGGTACTTTGTCTTTAATCATTTTGCGTAAATCTTTTGTAACAGGCATGATTTCGTAGACACCAGTACGTCCGTGATAGCCAGTATTTCTGCATTCTAAACACCCAACTTTGTGGTATATTTTATCTGGCATTTCTATGTTCCATGGGTGCACCATAGAAATCCATGCCTCAGCATCCACTTTGCTCGCTTTTTTACAATGATTGCATAACAACCTTACCAACCGTTGAGCGATAACACCTGCTAATGTTGATCGCAATAAATAATCAGGTACACCTAAATCTAATAAACGATTCACTGCTGATGGCGCATCATTGGTATGTAAAGTTGACAATACCAAGTGGCCTGTTAATGAGGCTTGAACAGCCATTTTAGCTGTATCTAAATCACGAATCTCACCCACCATAATAATATCAGGATCTTGGCGCATAAGTGTTCTTATTCCACTAGAGAACTCTAATCCAATTTTTGGATTAACTTGCATTTGGTTCAGTTCGGTAAAAACCATTTCAATGGGATCTTCAACTGATGACACATTGACTTCTTCTGTAGCCAACTGCCGTAAAGTTGAATAGAGTGTGGTTGTTTTACCCGATCCTGTAGGTCCTGTCACTAAAACGATGCCATGTGGACGGTTAATCATCTGTAACCATTGTTTTACTTCATCTGTGGAAAAGCCCAAATCTTCATATTTTTCAACAACGGCATCTGGGTCAAAGATACGCATGACACATTTTTCACCAAATGTTGTTGGCATTGTAGAGATACGTAATTCAACTTCTTTGTTATCTGATGACAGTGTTTTTATACGGCCATCTTGTGGTTTTCGTTTTTCAGCCACATCAATGCGAGACAATATCTTTATACGTGAGACAATAGCTCCCATTACCATAGTTGGTAACACATAGACATTGTGTAACCTGCCATCAATTCT
>Ga0316204_10010046_pt1 | contig 12358 bp, 19 predicted proteins | sample 6monrhotite_MG_2_FD_205661 | JGI IMG/M metagenome (GOLD analysis project Ga0316204, IMG submission 205661) | Microbial mat bacterial communities from mineral coupon in-situ incubated in ocean water Damariscotta River, Maine, United States -... | ecosystem: Environmental > Aquatic > Marine >...
GCACGAAGCCGGACGCTAAAAAGTCAATTTTCAATTATTATTGAAAGCATTGAAAACCGCATATATTAAAGAAAAAAAAAGACCAAAAAAAAATTGTCCTACAATGAGAAACGAGCAAAAAATACCTTTGAATTATCAAGGGGAAATTACATTGAGTGAAGTATTGACCCACATAGAAACTTTTCAAGAGTTTTCGATCGGATGGGTGAGAGATTCGGGCAGCAAGAGAGGACAAATTAAAAGAGTGGAACGGGCGAGAAAAGGAACAAAAAAAAGCGATTCAACTTTTTCAAATATTCCGAAAGCTCGCACCGAGAAAAAATGGCAGTTTAAAAAATACGATATGATACCAATTCAGGACATCAATAAAAATATTTTATTGACTCCGAAATGGACTCATATTATAGAATTTAACGGAAAGAAAGTTCGACATTATGGCACGTAAAAATCCGACAGATATTCACACAATCAATCAAGAGCCTTTCATTGTTGGAAATGGATCGGCGGTTGTGGTGTATAATGCGAACTCTCAAAGAACTATCCAGGCGACGGGAACGGTTGTAATAAGCGACAAGGGAGAGAACATGATCGAATGGGGCTATAATAACACCTTACCAGATGAGAGAGAGGATTTGATCGCGAACAATAACATAGTACCTCAATTATTGGCGACTAAAAGAAATATAATATTAGGGCAAGGATTAAAAGCATACCGAGAGAATTACGTGAACGGAGAAAAGCAGATTGAGCGGGTGGAAATGCCTCAAGAGATTGAGGAGTGGTTGGAAGATAACGAGATCGAAAGTGTTTATTTGCCGCTTGCCGTGAAAAATTTATTGATTCATGGTAATGTTTTCACCGAGTTTATTCCTTTTCGGGAATATTGGAAAATAAAGATAATTGAGGCGAGATTTGTTCGAGCGCAAAAGCAAAATGCAAAAGGGCAAATTCCAAATTATTTCCTATATGGTAGTTGGAAATTATTGAGAGAAGATCAAAAAACGGAGCATGAGCCGCAAACGATTCGATCATTTTCAAATGAGAATATCGAAGCAAAGCGCAAATGTTTGATGCAATGTGCCGACCGTTTATTGGGTGGACCTTATTATTATGCTCCTCATTGGGAGGGCGCAAGTACTTGGATCAAAGTTGCAAATTGCATTCCTGAATTTCACCACCATAACCTCCGGAACGGTTATACACCAAGATTTTTAATTAAAATTCCAAACGATTATTTTGTAAGGTCATTGCCGGAGCATGTTCGAAGGTTAGAAAGCACAGATGTAAAAGAATTTGCAAAAGCCGAATTTGCTCTCCGGCAAAAGTTTGTTGATAAAATGAATAAATTCTTTGCCGGAACGGAAAACGCCGGACGGGCAATGATTACAACAAAATTTAAAGAGCAATTTGGAAGCTCAACCGCATATAGTGAAATCGAGTTGCAAGAAATTGACGCAAATATACAAGATGAGGCAATGTTGAAACTTTTCGAAAGTTCAAATTCAGCAAACACAAGTTCACACGGTACGCCTCCGGCATTGGCGGGAATAGCGACAGGCGCAAAAATGACAAGTGGATCGGAAATCAGGAATTTATATAATTTCTATCAATTGACAGCCGCACCACAACCTAGAAACATAATATTAAAACCGATCAAAACAGCACTCAAAGAACAACTCAAAAAATATAATATCAAACTCGGCTTTATTGATGTCCAATTGGCAACAACGGACACAAATAGAACGGGAACGGTAGAAACTCAAATTGCCGAATAATATGAGCTTTTTTAAAATTACAGATACAACCGTCGCAGCAAGTAAAGCTCAAGTGAAACATACGGATTTTGAGGAGTTTTATCCGGCGGTAAACATAAACATGCAATGGAAAACACTTGCACCATTCATCCAACACGCCGAGGATATTTATATCAAACCCGTTTTAGGGAGTGCGTTTTACGACGAATTAGAGGGAGCATATCAGACCGACAGTTTAGACGACAACTCCGGCGACGTTTGGCAGAATACCGACGGTTTGAATTGGATCGCGCCAGATGGACAAACGTGGAATCTCGGAGGTAGTGGAACAAAGGTAGAGGTACTTGGATTATTGCGAACCGCCTCGGCATATTATACGGTATATCATGCCTTGCCTCATATTACTATCAGGATAGCAGATGCGGGAACGCAAGAAACGAACACAGAGAACGCATATCCCGTCCGGCAATGGGTTTTAAATAGCACCCGGAAAGAATGTTGTTTCGCTGCATATATTTATCTTGATAAGGCGATCGCTTTAATAAAAAGTGAAATTGAACTTGGTAATAGTGATTTTGATACGTTCAAAAACTCTCCGGCATATACGAGTTCAAAGGAATTATTAATTGATTCAGCCGAGGAGTTTAATCGTTTTTTCAATATTAATAAATCGGCAAAAGCATATAATACATTGATTCCTTACATAAGAAAAGCAGAGGAGATGTATTTGGAGCCGCTTTTGGGCGAAACATTTATCAATGAAATAAAATCCGCTTTTCAAGCAAACACACTCACAAGCGATCAAACCACAATTTTAGAAAAAATAAAACCGTGGATCGCTGAATGCGCAATTATAGAAAGTACACCGGAACTCAATTTGATAAATGAGGGGAATGGATGGATGATCATTGAAAGTACGGATGGAATTGTAAGTAATAAAATGGCGCAAATAGAAACATTAAAAATGTTAGCGGGGAAAGCTCAAACAAACTCGGCGGTTTTTAAACAAAGATTAGAAAGTTATTTATACCAAAACCTCGCCTCCTTTCCCACCTTCGAAGCCTCCAATTATAACAAAGACTTAAACTATGATCCAAACGCATACGACGTAACTCAAGATCCTTATCGAGTTGATGGGGCAATAATGTTGTAAAAAAATATGGACATATTACAATTACAAGCCGGGGCACAATTACCCTTTGATTGGCTCAATCTCGGATTTGGAGGGTTGATTGCTATGATGTTTTTTTTCATGGTTCGACACCTTGTTAATTCACAAGTGAAAACAAATGAAGCAATTGCGGAGTCAATCCGTGAATTACCGACCGTATTACTGGAACAAAAAAATGCCTATGAAAAAGGGTTTTTTATGATCCAAGAGAAATTGGCACGCCAAGACGAAATTTTGAAAGAAATCAAAGAAAAATTAAATAAAAATTAAAAATTCTATTATGAAAAAATTATTTTTTCTCGCGATTACCCTCACACTATGTTTCGCGGCTTTTGCTCAAGCACCTCAACCAATTGAACAAGCAGAAAAAACGGAGTTCAAAGAAGCCTCACAAGTGCCCACAACCGTCGAAACGGTAAAAACAGCACCACAAACAGAGGCACCGGCGCAAGTTCAACCAACGGTCGAGGAATTGACCGGAATTGCAAAAGTTTGGGCATGGATTAAAGATAATTTATTGCTTGTTTCTGGTTTAGTTCTCGGATTAGGTGAATTAATTGCGAAAGCATTCCCAACCGAAAAAAATCAAGCAAGATTTGAATGGTTGCTCAATTTCTTTGATGTGCTTACCGGCATTTTTGGGAATAATAAATCAGGTGGTGGGCAACACGCCTAACAATGAAATAAAAACAAGAGGAGGCGGCAAAGGTCGTCTCCTCACGAACATTGAACAAGCACACTTTTTTCAATCAAAAGTGTACCCGTGAATAATAACAAAACAAACAATAGATTTCGAATTGACCTCGCCTCAATTGGTTGGCTAGCAAATCATCCAGATCGCCTCAAATTAGTGGAGCAACTTCGAAACAAAATTCAATCGGAGGAAACATTTTTTAATTTTATTGAAGATCAGGAAACCGACGAATTTAAAGAGTTCTTTGAAAAACATGAGGATTTGACAAAAGGCGAGTTATATGTTTGGCATTACTCCAATCGCCTCAAATCTTCAAAAGAGGTCGCACAATATCATAAAATTGATCTTGAGGAATGGACAGAGGGGAAAATTAAAACAGTTTATCACGAACAGGGCGCAAAAATCAAACTTGGTAAGCGCGAAATTATTGCCACCACGCCTCTCCACGGATTGCATGTCGAATGGATAAAAAAACAGGTATCAAATTATGATTTACTCAAAGAAAGCCTCACAAATCAAATAAAAATACCAAATTACCAAAAACCTCCGATCATTAGATCGAGAAAATTATCACTCCAATTCAATATCACGGATCATCATTTTGGTAAACTCGGTTTTAATCCTGAAACGATGGAGTTTAATTGGTCACTAGAACAGGCCGCCGCCGAATACAACAAAGTAATTGATGATTTCCTCGCAAGAACAAACCCCAAACAAATCGCCGAATTTGTACTCCCCACCGGGAACGATTTAATAAATATTGATTCAAGCCACAACACAACAACCAGAGGAACCCCGCAAATGGGCGCAAACTTTTGGCATCAAGTATTTCGGCACTCAAAAGAAACCGTAATTGCAAGCATTGAGAAATTATCCAAGATCGCGCCGGTTTACGCTTATTTTATCAAAGGGAATCATGATAAAGATTCGGTATTCACATTAGGAGAAGCCGTTGAGGCGTATTTCCGGAAAATACCAAACGTATTCATCAAAAACGAACCAATAAAACGGAACTATCATGAGTTTGGAGCCAATGCGATAGGATTCGCGCATGGTGATAAAATTAAAAAGACAGATATATATAAAACCATGTCATTAGATGAGCCGGAATTATTCGCCAGGTGCAAATATCGATCTTTCCAAGTTGGGCACCTTCATAAAAATAAACTCAATAAGGTGATTGATTTGGAGTTTAAGGACGAGATGAGCGGGATTGATGTTGAGATTTGTCCATCTTTATCACCAGTCGATCAATGGCATCATGAAAACCTTTTCATTGGAAATATTAGGAGATCAAAAGGATTTGTGAGGCATAAAGAACACGGATTAATTAAAGAATTATATTATAATTTATAAAAAAAACAAGATGCAAAAAATAATATATACCCTTATTCTTATTGTTGTTTTTTCAGGTTGCCAAACACTCTCGTTAATGACAAATAAAGAGAAACGGCATCAAAAGAAACTTGCAAAAATACGATTGGAATCTCCTCAATTATTTGATAGTGAAATAGATACTTTAATCCAAATTGATACACTCACAAAAATTGTATTAGTTCCTGAAAAACAAATTGACACCGCATTTGAATGGAAAAACGGAGAAAAAGCATGGGAATGGACACTCAATGACAAGCCAGACAACCCAAATACATACACCTGGACAGATTTTGAGTGGTTGGTTAATGAATCAAAAGAAATGCGCGACAGTACCGGCAAACTTGAGGCGATTTTGGATGTAAAACTCAACAAAAACAGGCTCCGGACAGATTTACAAGTAATACACCACCGAGATACATTCATTGAAACTGTTTATGATACGACAACCAAAATCGTATATAAGGAAACAATTAAAACAGGAAGCATCACCCGGACACCGTGGTATTTATATGCTCTTATCGGAGCTTTATTAATAATAATCGTATTTTTATTTTTAAAACAGCGCAATAAAAAATCCTAATGAGCAAAACAACAAACACAATTGAAATGAAAACAATTAAAATGCTCATTCTTACAGAATTACTCACCGAACACACAGGAAAACAACACCTCCGGCAATTCCAAATCCTTCGCCAAAAGTTGCAACACACAAGGCGCGAATTTTCTCAACTTTCCGACAAAATGAACCTCACAAACCCTCATTCCCCTACCCTATCCAATATTTAAAATATATCTAAATATATTTATTACTTGCATAAATGTATAATAAGTACTACATTTGTGTTACTTCTTAGTGATACTATGTGAAGCATAAACGACAGGAGTCGGCGAATGTCCGACCCTGTTTTAAACTTGACAAAATGGAAATATTAATTATACTTTTTCTTGTTTGGCTAATGGATAGTAACAAGAATTAAAAAACGCCCTGGTAATGGATATTAAAAACATTTGGGATCAAGCATTCCAAGAATTTGACGAAAATACTTTCTTTTCGAGGTTAGATGAGAAGGTAAAACCACAGCCGTATTTTAATAAATACAAAGGATTTAAAACCACTCTCCTCGCCCTTTCTTATGTATTTAATATTGCATCAATGTTAACCGCTATGTATGCCGTTTTTTGGTTGTTTGAGTGGATCGCCGGCTCCAAAACCCTCGGCATTGTGGTTGCTTTAGTTTTATTGTTTTTCACCGAAAATTTAAAACGAAAATCCTCCGGCGAAGTTTGGCAAGTTTGGTTTTTTCATAAAAAGATTGCCGGAGGGTGGTTGTGCCTTTCTCTATTCATAGCAATTGCAAGTATATCGGCGAGTATGTTCGGAACAAAACAAGCAACCAACACTCTTTCCCCTACCGCCGAACTGATTGCAAATGATTCGACCGCGACCGCATATCGAAAAGAGGTCGAAATATTAAAAATCGAAAACAAAGAACTCTCAACACAAAGAAATCATGAGGGCATTATTTACCATCGTATTCAAACGATGATAAATAAAAATAAAGAAATCATCAATGATTATACCTCTCGTATTCTCGCCCTTGATACAAAATTAGAGGGCAAAAACGACCTCCTCTCAACAGAATATAAATCGAAAGTTAATCACACCGGATGGATTTTGGCGGCACTCTCTTTATTGTTTGAGATACTATTTGAGGCGTGTATCGCCTACATTTGGTATTATTATATGAGGTCATATATAGAGCGCAAAAACACCACAAAAAACAAACAATATACTACTCCCTATATTAAGCCACAAAAAACAGAAACAATACCCTTTTCAGATAATAAAGTGGGGTTTGATTATCGCGCCGAAACAATTGCGAAACAACGGACAGAAACAACCAGAAACAACCCTCCGAAACAACTCGAAACAGTTTCCACAGAAACAGCGAAACACCTTGTGCCACAAGCGAAACAACTTGAAACAGTTTCCACAGAAACAGCCAGAAACAACCCTCCGAAACAACTCGAAACAATCAGAGAAACAATCATTGTTTCAACCCCAAATGAGGACATTTCAAAGCTCAAAAAATATGCGAACACCTACTACAAAAGGAGCCTCAAAAAGTCGAGTAAATTGTCCGTGAAAAACAGCAATAAAATTAAATATCTTGAATATAGAGAACTCCTGGAATTAACCGGAAAATATAAAATCACAGAAACTCCCGAAACTCTTATTTTTAAGGAAATAGGGTAGGGGAGAAACAATAATAATATGAAACCTCAATACAATGATTTTTGGAAAATAGTTACACCATGCGAGCGATACACATTCCTATTTTGCCGCAAAACAAAAGTATTTAAATGGATCACCGATCACATTCCCAAATACCAAAAAAAGCAGCATGAAAAGAAGATTTTGGAGAATTATGGATCTTAATAATAAATTTTAAAACCACCAATAAAATAGAATCGGGTGATCGTGCATAATCGAAGGGAATAACAAAGGATAAATCCCTGTTTTAAGACGACCTTTTTAAATGCACCTGATTTCTAAATAATCAAACCACAAAAGAAATAATACACGGAATCCCAAACCTTGAATTAATTGATGAGCCTATGTTTATCATTGAGATACAAGGGGATATAGTTCATTTACATTTCCTTGTAGCTGACGATGATTTTTTAGGAGAAGCACAATCAACAGCTTTCGTCAAAATGTGGATGATTGGATGTAGAGGACAAATATTAACCATGGAAACAAGCACACCAAAAGGGGAATTGATTCCTTTTACAGGTTGTATTTGTGATGAGGATGAACTTTGGTTTGATGACAAATCACAAGATTTATCCGATTTTCTAATGGATTTTATAAAGAAAAACAAACTTCAATCAAATTCTAAATAAACGCTACCATATGGAGGCGAAAATGATTGACAAAATGGGAAGAAAAGGATTGTTAAAATTAAGCCGTTCATGCGGTCATTTTTGGAATGAATTGATTTTGTTTCGAAGTTGTGACGACATGATAGGGCGATACAAATAATAAGATCATGACAAACTTAAAAGAAGCAATCAAAGAATTTAATTTAGTAGTAAATGAAATAAAGGGGGAAACAAAGACCCCTGAAAGGGACGTGTTTGAAATGGTTTTCGAAGGAAAGTCTTTTTTAAAGGAAACCCAAACACCAATTTTAGATAAAATAACAAGGGTTTGTCAATCCTTTGGTTTTAAGGACGTTTTAAAATCTGATGAAGAATATCTTAACGAAGATATTGAGGATTTTCTCAAAAAGTGGGGGAAAGTATTTTCTAAAGACGATTGTAGACTTGCTTTTGATATCTACCATCATCCAAAAATCTTAAAATTCAAAAAACATAGGGATGTGTTTTACAGAAAATTTAAAAATTAACTTTCAATACTAAAGCCGTACAATTATGACAAACTTGAATTTATTAACCTCGGGGAATTTAGTTTCTGTTACTTTTCCAGACGGCACGAACGCGGTTGGTTCTGTTTGGTTCTTTGGTGTTGCGCCTATTCACGCTGCAAGCGGTGCAAATGTTATGACTTTGACATTAGGGCGAACGCCTCACACTTTTAATGCAGATTTATTAGATAACTTGGTTGTTGTGCCTCATACGTTCAATGACCGACTATTCACACTTTAAAAAAGTAATGTTATGACTTACAATACGGCACAGTTAAGCGAAGAAGCACTTTCATTATTGCTTAGGTTACTTTATTCTAGCGGTTACACCGAAGTAGATGAAGACCAAGGGGAATATTACTGCTCTTACACGTACAGCAACGGTCGTTTTAATGCCGTTTTAGCCATTGTTAGCAACTGTAAACACGGATTATATGAAAGACATTGAATTAATACATGGAGATAGCTTGCAAGCCTTAAAAGGCTATGGCGATAATCATTTTGATTGGGCTATTGTTGACCCACCATACAAAGAAGAGACAAAGGGTTTGAGTGCTGGATTTAATAGAAGCCACTTTAACTATGAAACACTAACAAAGCCACCAACAAAGGAATACATAAAAGAGTTGTTTCGTGTGTCTAAAAATCAAATAATGTGGGGCTTTAATTACTATATGGAATTGCTACCAAATACAGATGGTTGTATAATATGGAATAAACACCAAAACGGACACTTTTCAGAAGCTGAATTAGCTTGGTGTAGCAATGGTAAAACAAGAATATTTGATAGGGCTTACCAAAAAGATATTGGTAATAAAATACACCCAACCCAAAAGCCATTGCAACTCTACGAATTTTGTTTAGAGCATTACACTAAAGAAGGTGATTTAATATTAGACACTCATTTGGGGAGTGGAAGCATAGCCATAGCCTGTTACTATATGAAACGGAAGTTAATTGCTTACGAGATAAATGATGAATATTACGAAAAGGCTTGTAAGCGATAAAAAGAACAAACGGCTCAACAAGCACTATGGTAGTGTTTATTGTTGCTAACGTTTAGTATATGGTTTTGTAAGCCATAGCAGAAATTACAATTAAAAACAAATATTAATTAGGCTTATAAACTATATACATTGTTATAAGCCGTTAAATTTAACAAAAATGACAGATAGAAAATTAACTTATGAGAATGTAAAGTACGGAATGTTAGTAGAAGTACTACACGAAAAAGGCGGTTATCACGCAGGATGTAAAGTTCATTTTTTTAATAAAAAAGGGGCATTGATAGGTAACTACTATGAATTTATGCCTTATGAAAAATTAAGGATAAGAGAGCCTAATAAAAATGGACGTAGCAGAAACTACCAAAGATTCTTTTACAATCAAAAGTTTGAAAAAGTTAAAAGAGCCTTTTTTATGCCAATACTAAAACTTACATCTTACTTGATTAGATGGACGCAGAGGTTTATGGACTAATGGCTTATAACGTTTAGTATAAGGTGCGTTTTAATGCACTTTATACATTGTTACCTGCTGTACGGATTTAATAACAAAACAAAAATTAAAAATATGAATGTATTAAGTTTATTTGATGGAATGAGTTGTGGACAAATAGCTCTAAATAAATTAGGGATAAAGTATGATAATTACTTTGCGAGTGAGATTGATAAGTATGCTATACAAGTAACACAAAACAACTACCCAAACACTAAACAGATTGGAAGTGTTACAGAAGTAAGGGGAGATGACTTACCAAAGATTGATTTGTTAATTGGTGGAAGTCCCTGTCAAGGATTTAGTTTTGCAGGTAAACAATTAAATTTTGAGGATGAAAGGTCAAAATTATTCTTTGAATTTGTAAGGTTGTTGAAAGAAACAAAGCCGAAATACTTCTTGCTTGAAAATGTTAAAATGAAAAAGGAATACTATGATATTATTACAGATATATTAGGAGTAAGCCCTATTGAAATAAATAGTTCTTTAGTTTCTGCTCAATCAAGAAAGAGAATGTATTGGACTAATATACCTAATATAACTCATCCAAATGACAAAAATATAATGCTTAGTGATATTCATTTATCTAATATTACAGCAGAAGAATTATTGAAAAGTTCTCTTAAAAAAAAGGATTTAATAATTTGGAACGACCCTGACACACAAGATGGTTGTGATTATACTGTTCGTAAAATATGGAATATAAATGAAGATACAGCTATGATACATTACGGAGCTGCTGATTTTTGTAGTGAATCAGAAGTGTATTTATCAGAATTAAGTATCATAAACAAGAAAAACATAAACCTAAAACAATACAACGGCGAACGGTTTTTGAACCCAAGAAACTTCGGAGGAAAAGGTTATGTAGGCACTAACAGTAAAAGCGTTTCTTTGACTTTGCCAAGTGGAAATAACGCAACATTAGTTAAGACCATATTTGGCAATTGGAGGTCTTTGACTGCAAACGAATGTGAGCAACTTCAAAACGTTCCAAAAGATTACACAAGCGGTGTTATAAATGGTCAAAGATTAAGTATGTTAGGAAATGGATGGACAGTGGATGTAATAGCACACATATTTAAAAATATACCACTAACGTAGTATTGCAGGTAACGGTCGGGTATCTACGCAGTCCGACGTTTAGGAGGATTGACGTAGATACATTGTTGTGCGCAGTTCATTTTTAGACACTTTTAAATCTTTATATTTTGAAAAAGAAAATTTTAAATCTTCATGCTGGGCTTGGCGGAAATGCAAAGAAATGGGATAGAGATATTTACGAAGTTACAGCCGTTGAACTTGAGCCGAAAATCGCAAAAGTTTACCAAGACCAATTTAAAAATGATATTGTTATTATTGGAGATGCAATGGAATATTTAAAAGAACATCGAAACGAATTTGATTTTGTTTGGGCTTCACCTCCTTGTCAAAAACATAGTCGAATGATGAAAGCAACACGCCACGATGTAGCAGATTATTTTGACCCTTCACTATATCAGATTATTATTTTCCTTACTCATTTTTATAATGGTAAATGGTGTGTCGAAAATGTAAAACCATATTATGAGCCATTGGTTAAACCTACTTGTAAAATGGGGCGACATTATTTTTGGGCAAACTTTCAGATAATTCCAATTGAAATCCCAAACATAAAAGGATTTATCACAAATGGAACATCAGAGGAAACCCAAAAAATGAAAGATTGGTTAGGGATTCAATATGAAGGAAATATTTACTACAAAAATAATCATTGCCCTGGTCAAGTCCTTAGAAATTGCGTTCATCCAGATGTAGGAAATCATATTTTAAATGAATCAAAACGGGAGGGATTATTTGTATTTTAAATTACTCAAAATTGTGGGCGTTAATTTTTTAAATCTTTTATTGCAAAGTCGCTCACGTCCTTTTTTTTAATTGCGCATAACATCAGGATAAACGCATTGCGTATACACACAATTGCGTTTATTCCTATTATAATCAAACCCTCCACAAAAACACCCCGTTAAAAACTTTCTTTAACGGCAAGCCCTTTGCTCGTTTTTGGATTCCTTAACGGGGCACACAATATGTGTGCCCTTTAATATATAACTGTATGTTTGAGGCACTATATACATTCCATCTTTTCCACGGCATACCATATGCGATCCACGGAAATCACAAAATTTTACTCCATTCCGAAAACTTTAAAAGTTTTAATTCTGAAATAGAAACGGCATTTTTAGAGTTTGATGAACTTCCTTTCTAAAATAAAAAGGTGGTCAAAAATGATCGCCTTTTTTCATGTCCTACCATCACCTCAAGCCTCTTTTCATCTTTGTATCATGGCAAATATTGACTCTCGATTTTTGGATGCAATGACCGAAATAGGGGAGGAGTGGGGCATGAAAACCATCTCCGTACTTTCCGCCAATGTTCGCAAAAAGAAGCTCCG
>Ga0316204_10010047_pt1 | contig 12357 bp, 10 predicted proteins | sample 6monrhotite_MG_2_FD_205661 | JGI IMG/M metagenome (GOLD analysis project Ga0316204, IMG submission 205661) | Microbial mat bacterial communities from mineral coupon in-situ incubated in ocean water Damariscotta River, Maine, United States -... | ecosystem: Environmental > Aquatic > Marine >...
TGGAAACGGTGCCTGGCCTCTACCCCGAGGTGCGCCCCGGCGCGCGCTATTTCCACTCTCTGCGCCTGTTGCAGCGGGTGAAAGAGCTGGATCCGTCGATGTTCACCAAATCGGGCATCATGGTTGGTCTGGGCGAGGATGAACAAGCTGTGCGTCAGGTGATGGACGACATGCGGGCCGCCGATATTGATTTTCTCACTATTGGCCAGTACCTGCAGCCAACACCAAAACACCACGCAGTGGATCGTTTTGTAACGCCTGATGAGTTCAAATCCTACGAGAAAGCCGCCTATGGCAAGGGGTTCCATATGGTATCGGCGACGCCGCTGACGCGCTCTTCTTATCACGCGGGCGATGATTTTGCCCGCCTGCGCGCCGCCCGCAACGCCAAACTCGGGCTGGCCTAAACACAAGGTTCCGCGCGGCAGGCATCACATCTGACGGAGGTTTCCATAGATGTGGGTGGGGCTGTCGCGCGCTCTTGGCCTAGTCCTCGCGCCTGTCGTCACTCTCCCTGTCTTGCTCATATTGCTTGGTATTTGCAAAATCGGGCAGCCAGGATTCTCGGCGGATGCACCACAGCTCATATGTCGGGGAAAGCTGGTTTGGCTGGTCCAGGATCCCGAGGTGAACTTCGATCTCATCCTCGCTGCGGGAAAATACCGAAGAGCCACATTTTGGGCAAAAGAAACGCCCCGCATAGCTGTGGGGTGTGCCGGTGATGGTCACTGCATCTTGTGGGAAGATGGCGGAGGCGTGAAACAGCGCCCCGTGGTGTTTTCGGCAGTCCATACAGTGACAAAGACCCACCCGGTAAGGCTGGCCTGTGGCGGTGATCCGGACGTCGCCACACAAGCAGTCTCCACAGAATTCTGTCATGGCTCTGTCCCTTTTTTAGTGTGGCGCCTGTGAAAGTCAGATCTCGTCGGTGAAACGCACCTTGCCGATATAGGGCAGGTTTCGATTGCGCTGTGCAAAGTCGATGCCATAGCCCACAACAAATTCATCGGGAATTTCAAAGCCAATCCAATCCGAGCGGAAATCCACCTCGCGGCGCGACGGCTTGTCCAGCAGGGCAATGGATTTCAGCCGTGCCGGTTTGCGGCTCGCCAGCAGGTGCGTGACATGGTTCAGGGTGTGGCCGGTATCAACGATATCTTCCACCACCAGCACGTCGCGCCCTTCAATAGCGCCGCGCAAGTCTTTGAGAATGCGTACTTCCCGACTGCTCTCCATGCCGTCCCCATAGGAAGACGCCTCGAGGAAATCGACCTCTATCGGCAGGTCCAACTCGCGCACCAGATCGGCAATAAACACAAAGCTGCCGCGCAGCAGGCCAACAACAACCAGCTTGTCCGTGTCGCCAAATTCCTGGGTGATTTCGTCACACAGCTCCTCGATGCGGGCTGCAATGGTTTTGGCTGAAATCATCACATCGATGACATATGGACGCTGTGGCATGGCTGACCCCTTGAAATTTCCGCGCGTTCATAGGACATGACGCGACACGATCATAGCAAGAAAATTGATGTCGCCCATGCCAGTTCACTCAGAAAACCGCCAGATGCCCTATACCGCACAGCAGATGTACGGGCTTGTGGCGGATGTGGCACAATATCCAAAGTTCCTGCCCTGGTGCGCCGCCGCGCGCATTCGCAGCCGCAAGCAACAGGGCCCGGCTGAGGTGATGGAGGCGGATCTGGTGATCTCTTTCAAGGTGTTCCGCGAACGTTTTGGCAGCCGGGTGACGCTGTTTGCCGATGATATGAAGATCGATACCGAGTATCTGGACGGCCCCTTTCGCTACATGAAATCAAACTGGAGCTTTGCTGCGCGCGAGGATGGCACCTGTGATGTAACCTTCTTTGTTGATTTTGAGTTCAAAAATGCGGTGTTGCAGGGCATCATCGGGGTTGTCTTTAACGAAGCGATGCAGCGTATTGTGAAGGCATTTGAGCGCCGCGCGGCTGAGCTATATGGCTAGGCTGCCCTGAACACAGGAAGCCTAAGCGATGAATACGACCTTGACTGGCCAGCTGGCTGAGTTTGCCACTTCAGACCTACAGCCCACCGGGTTGGCCCGCCAAATGGCGCGGCTCTCGGCGCTGGACTGGCTGGCCTGTGGCATTGCCGGAACCGAGGAACCAGTGTCGCGGCTGCTGCGCGATCAGGCGCTGTCCGAGGCAGGCGCGCCGCAGGCCACCCTGTTTGGCGGCTCCCAGGTGCCCGCGCGGATGGCAGCGCTGGCCAATGGCACCATCTCCCATGCGCTGGACTATGACGACACCCATTTTGCCCATATCGGCCACCCCTCAGTCGCGGTGTTTTCCGCAGCCTTTGCGGTGGGGGAAGGTCAGGGCAGACCCCTAGCACAGGTGATTGAGGCAGCGCTGTTTGGCATGGAGCTGTCTATCCGGGTGGGGCTGTGGTTGGGGCGTGCGCATTACCAAAAGGGCTACCATCAGACGGCCACGGCTGGCGCCTTTGGCGCCACGGCGGCCGCAGGGCGGCTATTGGGGCTGCGCGCCGACCAGATGGAAATGGCGCTGGGGCATTGCGCCACCCGCGCGGCGGGGCTGAAGGCACAGTTTGGCACCATGGGGAAACCCTATAATGCCGGGTTGGCCGCCACCGCCGGGGTCGAAGTCGCCCAGTTGATCGACGCAGGGTTTGAGGCAAACCCGGGCGCCTTGGAGGGGGCCTTGGGGTTTGGGGCAACCCATCACGGGGAGGACAACCTGGATGCGGCGCTGCAGGATCTGGGGCAGGACTGGTTGTTTGAAACCATCAGCCATAAATTCCATGCCTGTTGTCACGGGCTGCATGCGGCGCTGGAGGCCGCCCGCAGCCTGGATCTGGCGGCGCCTGAGATCGCCAGCTTGACGGTGCACACCCATCCGCGCTGGATGACCGTGTGCAACCAGCCTGCGCCGGACACAGGCCTGGGGGCAAAGTTTTCTTACCGGACGGTGCTGGCCTTGCAGGCGCTTGGCAAAGACACCGCACGGCTGGACAGCTACAGCGCGGAGCTGTGCCGGGATCCGCGGCTGGTTGCCCTGCGCGATCAGATCCATGTGCAGGCGGATGACAGCCTCGCCGAGACAGCGGCGCATGTGACGCTGGTGCGGCGCGATGGCAAACGTCTTGAGGCCAGCCACGACCTGCAGGCGCCAGTCGCCTATGAGATGCGCGAAGCCCGGCTGCTGGCCAAGGCTGCGGCCTTGTTGGGGGCGCAGCGTAGCGCCGAGCTATGGTCTGTGCTTCAGGGGGCAGGATCTGCGGCGGATCTCAGCCGGTTTTTCTAAGGCCGCCGGAGCAATCATAAACGGGCCTCCCAAAATGTGGGAAGCCCGTATGATGCACCGTGTTGCATCCATGCCGTATGAGTGGTGGCATTTTGGCGCGCGCGCCCCGAGCGCGACGACACAGGTGTTAGCTGGTCATGTCGTAGGCGCGTTCACCGTGTACTGTAATATCTAGCCCGTTTGTTTCGGTTTCAACGTCAACGCGCAAAGATGTGAAGGCGCCGACGATCTTGATCAGGGCAATGGTGACAACGGTGGTAAAGACACCCACTACCGCCAGCGCGCCAAGCTGCGCGATCCAGGCCCCATGGCCAAAGACCGCGATCATGACGGTTCCAAAGATGCCGCCAACGCCGTGAACCGCAAAGACATCCAGCGTGTCGTCGATGTGCAGCTTGTTGCGCACCAGGTTCACCAGTTCCTGACAGAGAATACCTGCGATACCGCCAATGATCAGCGCTTCAATCGGGCCAACAAAGCCGCTGGCGGGGGTGATCGAGGCGAGGCCTGCAATGGTGCCTGTCACCAGACCCACAACCGAGGCCTTGCCGTATTTGATCTTTTCCCACAGCGCCCAGGTGAGCGAGGCCGCAGCCGCAGAAATATGGGTGACGGTGATGGCCATGGCTGCACCGCCATCTGCGGCCAGTTGCGAGCCGCCATTAAAGCCAAACCAGCCAACCCAGAGCATCGCCGCGCCAATGACCACATAGCCGGGGTTATGGGGCGGGGTGGTGCGGTTTTTCCGTGGCCCGAGGAAGATCGCGATGATCAGGGCCGCCAGACCGGCGGTTTCATGCACCACGATACCGCCGGCAAAATCCTTGACGCCGACCTCACCAAAGATGCCGCCATCCGCCATGATGCCGCCGCCCCAGATCCAATGCACCACCGGCGCGTAGCACAGCAACATCCACAGCCCCGAAAAGCTCAGCACAAAGGCAAAACCAACCCGTTCCACATAGGCGCCCACAATCAGGGCCGGGGTGATGATGGCAAAGGTCATCTGGAAGGCAAAGAACAGAACCTCGGGCAGGGTGCCGCTGAGGCTCTCTGCGGTGACGCCATTGAGGAACATTTTGTCCAAGCCGCCCCAGTAGCCGCTTTCTCCGGGTCCAAAGGCAATTGTGTAGCCAAAGGCGAGCCAGAGAATGCTCATCAAACAGGCAATGGCGTAGCATTGCATAAAGACGCTGAGCACATTTCGTGCACGCACCAAACCGCCATAAAACAGGGCAAGCCCCGGCAACGTCATAAACAGCACCAGGGCCGTTGCTACAATGATCCAAGCTGTATCAGCTCCATTCATGGGGTCGTCCTTCCATCCCGCTTGCGTGGTTGGTGGCTCACAGACCCGATCTGGAGTGGGGAAAAAAGCATCACCTTGGTCAAAAGCGCCAAAAACATGGGCTTTTTTGAAAGTGGCTAAAAAAAGTGCGAAACTTAAGGGGTCTTGCCTAAATCGCGCTCAACTTGCAAAGCCGCCTTTTCAAGCAGCAACAGCGCATGGGCGCAGCTTTTTGCCCGCACAGTTTCGCGCCCCAGGGCGCCAAAATCGATGGTCTCCACCATGGCGGGCTGGCCGGTTCTGGCGAGGCCAAAGCAAACACGCCCCTCGGGCTTGTGTTCAGAGCCGCCGGGACCGGCAATGCCGGTGATCGAGACCGCCAGATCCACGCCCGCACGGCGCAGCGCGCCCTCGCACATCTCCTGCGCCACGTCTTCACTGACGGCGCCAAAGGCCGCCAGGGTCTCCTCACTCACCCCCAGCATCTCTTGCTTGGCGCGGTTGGAATAGGTGACAAAGCCGCGATCCAACACGGCAGAGGAGCCCGGAACATCCGTTAGCGCCGCCGCCACCATGCCGCCGGTGCAGCTTTCGGCGGTTGCCACGGTGAGGCCCAGTCGTGCGGCCAGAACGATCAGCCCGGTAACATCGGGATGGGCGCCTGCGGCTGCCGTATCTGGGGTTGGGGCAGGGGATTTGCTCATAATCCCAACACCCCGTGGCTGAACCCGGCAAGGGCGATCACCCCAAGGGCGGCGAGGAAGCCGGCAATGATGTCATCCATCATCACCCCAACCGGGCCTTCTTTGCGGTCTGCCCAGCCCACGGGGCCGGGTTTCCAGATGTCGAACAGGCGAAACAGAACAAAGGCAGTGACCCAACCGGGCCAAAGTGCGGTGATCGAGATGTCATGGGCCCAGGCTGGGTAGGAAATCGCCCAGATCGCCAGCCATTGCCCCGCAACCTCGTCAATCACAATTTCCGACGGGTCGTGGTTGCTTTGCCCTTTTGTCATCTCTGCCGTGGCCCAGATGCCAATCACGGTGCAAATGAGGGTGGCAGCGGCCAGTAGAGGAAAGCCGCCCAACTGGTGCAGGCCATAGGCCAGGGGCAGGGCCGCCAGCGAGCCCCAGGTGCCAGGGGCAGGGCGCAGGTAGCCAATGCCGCCAACGGTTGCGATTACAGAGGCCAGGGTCATGGTTTCACCAGGGCGGCAGTGGCAAGAGAGGCAATGCCTTCGCTACGTCCGGTAAAGCCCAGGCGCTCGGAGGTGGTGGCCTTGATCGACACGCGGGTTGGATCAATCCCCAGAATTTCAGCCATTACAGCGCGCATCTGGGGCGCATGGGGGCCGATCTTTGGGTATTCACAGACCAGGGTGCAATCCACATTGGAGATCTGAAACCCCATGTCGCGGGCCAGATCGGCGGCATGGCGTAGAAAGATCTCGCTTGCGGCGCCTTTCCATTGGGGATCCGAGGGCGGGAAATGCTGGCCGATATCGCCCTGTGCCAAAGCGCCATAGATGGCATCTGTCACCGCATGCATGCCCACATCCGCATCAGAATGGCCCTGCAGGCTGCGATCGTGCGGAATTTCAACGCCGCAGAGGATGACGCTGTCACCGGGGCCAAAGCGATGTACATCGTAGCCATTGCCCAGTCTGACATCGAGGCTGATATCCATTTTCTTTTCCGTTTCCAATATTCTGGCGGCGCGGGCAAAATCCTCGAGCCGGGTGATCTTTATATTGTCCGGCTCCCCGGCGATGATTGCAACCTCCAGCCCGGCTGCGCGGGCCACCTCGACATCGTCGGCGGCACCGCCGGGATGGCTTGCATGGGCTGCAAGGATCGCGTCCAGCTGGAAACCCTGCGGGGTCTGCGCCGCAAACAGCCCGCTGCGGTCCTGTGGTCCGGTAACCTGCCCCCCGGCGCCAGTCCACAGCGCATCTGTAACCGCAACAGCGGGGGCAGCGGCGGCGCCGTGGTCCAGGGCTTCGATGATTGATGCGATCAGCGCCTGGCTGATGCAGGGGCGGGCAGCATCATGGATCAAGACTTTGGAGATTGGCAGATTATGCGCCGATCCTGCCTGCGCGCGATTGAGATCGCGCAGCGCAATCAGCCCGTTTTGCACCGAGATGGACCGCTCCGCGCCACCCGCTGTCAAAACAAGGTCGCTGTCAGCGGCAAAACTGTCCCAGGCGCCGCGGTCCTCAGGAGAGAGCACCAGGACGATGGGGCTGATCCCGGCGTCGCGAAAGGCTTGCAGGGTCCAGTCGATGACCCGTTTGCCTTTGAGGGAGCGCCATTGTTTAGGCAGGCCGCCACCGGCCCGGGTGCCGCGTCCTGCTGCGACGATCAAGGCTGCAGTGGTCATCAAACCCTCTCTCTTCTGCTCCGCTTTAGCCAAATCCGGTGCCTTTGCACGTTGGTTGGCCCGCGATCTGTGCTGTTGGATGTTTAGGTTCTGCCAGTTCCAGAGGCAATCACCTGTGGTGAACTGCTTAAAATTTAGGCAGGCGGTGGGAGTTGTGCCCTTGCAGGGGGCGGATTCATTGTCCAATACCGAGGGCTTCGGCTACAAAACACTCACTCGCACAAGGATTAGGCAATTGTCCTTCACCCTCGGAACCACCTCTTTGACTCCCCCTATTGCGCTGGCCCCCATGGCTGGAATCACCGATCGCCCGTTCCGTGATCTGGTGCGCTCTTTTGGTGTCGGGTTGATGGTCAGCGAGATGGTGGCCAGCCAGGAAATGGTGCAGTCCAAGCCCGGTGTGCGTGAACGCGCCGAGCTGAGCGCCGATGTGGAGAATACCTCGGTGCAACTGGCCGGACGTGAAGCCAGCTGGATGGCAGAAGCTGCCCGACAGGTGGCAGATCGCGGCGCGCGGATGATTGATATCAACATGGGCTGCCCCGCCAAAAAGGTGACCAGCGGCTATTCGGGCTCTGCCTTGCTGAAAACGCCGGATCACGCGCTGTCTCTGATTGAGGCGGTGGTAGAGGCGGTGGATATTCCTGTCACCCTGAAGACGCGCCTGGGATGGGATGATAATTGCCTGAATGCGGCCTCCGTTGCCGCCCGCGCCGAACAGGCCGGGATTCAGATGGTCACCATCCATGGACGCACCCGTTGCCAGTTTTACAAAGGTCGCGCCGACTGGGCCGCCATTCGCGCGGTCAAGGATGCGGTGACCCTGCCTGTGCTGGCCAATGGCGATATTGTCGATAGTCAGACCGCGACCGAAGCCTTGCAACGGTCCGGTGCCGATGGGGTGATGATCGGGCGCGGTATCCAGGGTAAGCCCTGGCTTTTGGCCCAGGTTGCCAGTGACCTGTGGGGCAGCGCGGCGCCGCAGGTTCCTGAGGGGCCTGAGTTTATTCATATGGTTTCAGCGCATTATGAGGCGATGTTGACCTTCTATGGCCGTGACCTGGGGCTACGCGTCGCGCGCAAACACTTGGGCTGGTACATGGATCTGGCCCAGACACCGGCGCCCCTGCGGCGCGCGGTTTTGATTGAAAAAGATCCGGCAGAGGTCCTGCGCCTGTTGCCGGATGCCTTGTCCCAGCCTCAACGAGAGGGAGCAGCATGATTTCGGACACCGCACTTTGGGCCTCACTACCGGTTCCCGCCTTTCTTATTGGCGGTAATAACTGCATTCTGGATGCAAACTCTGCCGCTGAGGGGTTTTTGAACACCTCACGCCGGGGGTTGCTGAACCAGCCTGTCTGGGATCAGATCGCCATAGATGCCCCCATTGAAGCCTCGTTTGAACGTGCCCGGACCCAGGGAACGCCGTTGTTCGTCAATGACATCGATGTAGGATCACGCAGCCGGGCACCGTTGCAATGCGGGGTGCAGATTGCCCCGGTGCAGGGACGGCCGGGAGAGATGCTGTTGCTGCTCTCCCCGCGGGAGCTGGCGGCGCGAATGACGCAGAACCATTCTGCAAAATCAGCGGCCCAATCTGCCATCGGCATGGCGGAAATGCTGGCCCATGAAATCAAAAACCCACTTGCGGGCATCACCGGTGCAGCGCAGTTACTGAGCATGAACCTCACCGGGGAAGATGTTGAACTTACAGATCTAATTGTCAGCGAGAGTCGCCGTATCGTGAAGCTTTTGGAGCAGGTGGAACAGTTTGGAAACCTGAGCGAGCCACAGTTCAAGCCGGTCAATCTCCATGATGTTCTTGACCGGGCGCGGCGGTCGGCCCTGCTGGGGTTTGGCGCCAATATGACGATTACCGAAGACTATGATCCATCGCTGCCCCTGGCCTGGGGCGACGCGGATCAGTTGCTGCAGGTGGTGCTGAACCTGCTGAAAAACGCTTCAGAGGCGGCAGGCCCCAGCGGCGGCACCATTCGCATTCGCAGCTATTACGAGCATTCCTTCAGAATGCGCCGCAGCGATGGCACCGGCAAGCTGCTGCCTTTGCAGATCGAAGTGATAGATGACGGCCCCGGCCTGCCAGAAGCCATCCGCGAGGATGTCTTTGATCCTTTTGTGTCGGGACGTGAGAACGGCACCGGACTGGGGCTCGCCCTGGTGAGCAAGATCATCGCTGAACACAATGGCTGGATCTCAGTTGACTCGGTGCCGGGACGCACCGTGTTCCGGCTTTCCTTGTCCCGTATACCAAAAGACGCAGAACCGCAGGAGATTTAACCCATGGACGGCACCGTTCTTGTTGCAGATGACGACCGCACTATTCGTACCGTGCTGACGCAGGCGCTGACCCGGGCTGGCTGCCGGGTGCATGCCACCTCTTCGCTGACCACCCTGATGCGCTGGGTCGCCGAAGGGAAAGGCGATGTGGTGATTTCAGACGTGGTCATGCCCGATGGCAACGGGTTGGAAATGCTGCCAAAGATCGCGCAGGACCGCCCGGGTCTGCCGGTCATTGTGATCTCGGCGCAAAATACCATCATGACCGCAATCAAGGCTGCCGAGGCAGAGGCCTATGACTACCTGCCCAAGCCCTTTGATCTGCCGGAACTGATGAAACGCACCGCCAAAGCGCTGGCGGAAACGCAAAAATCTCCCAGCAGCAGCGTCGCTGTTGAACAGGATCGCCCCGAAGATCTGCCCTTGGTGGGGCGCACCGAGGTCATGCAGGCCCTGTACCGGCTGATCGCGCGGGTTATGAACACGGATATGCCGCTGATGATCACAGGCGAAAGCGGCACCGGAAAATCGCTGATTGCCCGCGCTGTGCATGATTTTTCAGATCGCAGAACCCTACCATTTGTCACCGCTTCTGAAAGCGATCTGATGGCGCTGGAAGGGCCAGCGCGGCTGTTGGCCGAGGTCAAGGGCGGCACCCTGTTGATTGATGAGCTGGTTGACCTGCCGGATGAGGCACAGGCGCGGCTGGTGCGAATGATGGATTCTCCGGGCAGTCATGCGCCGCGCATCATGGCGACCAGCCAAAAAGATCCGGCCGCTGCGATGGAAGCCGGTGAGCTGCGCCAGGATTTGTATTATCGGATTTCGGGGACCGAGTTGCGGGTGCCAAGTCTGCGCGAAAGGGTCGAGGACATCGCGTTGTTGTCAGCGCATTTCCTGATCAAGGCGGAAAATGACGGGGCGCAGCACCGGCGGTTCAGCGAGGAAGCCAGCGAGATGATGCGCCATTGCGCCTGGCCCGGCAACGTTCGCCAGCTGGAAAACCTGGTGCGGCGGCTGGCTTTGACGGCGCGCAGCGAGGAGATCTCTCGGTCAGAGGTTGCGGCGGCTTTGGGTCCGCAAACTGAGGCAGGGCCGATCATCGGTGGAACCGTCAACGAAAAGCTTGCAGATTCGGTTGCCCGCCATCTGCAGCGCTATTTTGATCTGCATGGGGATATCTTGCCGCCTCCCGGGCTCTATGCGCGAATCCTGCGGGAGGTAGAGGCGCCGTTGATCGAAATTGCGCTCACCGCCACTGGGGGAAATCAGGCAAAATGCGCTGAGCTTTTGGGCATCAACCGCAATACGTTGCGAAAGAAAATCACTGATTTGGATATTGAGGTGACACGTCGGCGCAAACTGATGTAATATCGCCACATAGCTGTGGTAGCTGCTGCTTTATACTGGTAGCTACCGCGATATATGGCGGTTGGCCGGTGTGGTCATACATCAGAATGAGGGTATCGCGTGGCTCAAAAGTCACAATTCCGGATTGGGCAAGGCCCATTTATGGCCTTGGACCATTGGCGCAAAACGCGTCAGGCCCGCAATATCGGTACCCTCGGATTGGTGGTGCTTGGCCCGCTTCTGGCGCTGCTGACCTTTCTGATTTTTGGCCCACTGGGTCATGGTGCCTCGTCCAAGCCGCTGCGTCTGATTCTGCTGGCGGATATGGTCTATGTCATGGCGATCGCCGTCCTGGTTCTGACCCAGATCGCGCGGTTGTTTGCGGCACGGCGCTCCAAGTCGGCGGGATCTCGCCTGCATTTGCGTCTGATTGGCGCCTTTGGCTTCCTGGCGCTGGGGCCGACCGTGATCGTTGCGGTGTTTGCAGTGCTGACGGTGAATGTCGGGCTGGAGGGGTGGTTTTCGCAACGGGTGCGCCAGGTGATTGGCAGCTCACTCTCCGCCGCAGAGGCCTACCAGGAAGAACAGCGGCGCGATATCACCACCGATGGCGAGGCTCTGGCGCGGTTTCTCGATCAAAGCCGCAGCCGCAGCTACTATATCAATGATGCGGAGCTGCGCCAGGTTCTAACCCAAGGACAATTGCAGATTCAGCGCGGGCTCCGCGAGGCTTATGTTATTGATGGCACTGGGCGTATTCGTGCGCGGGGCGAGCGCTCCTATGAGTTTGATTTTGAGCGCCCCAGCAGCGAGGATATTGCCAGGGCCAGCTCTGAGGGGCTGAGTATTATCCAGGATTGGGACAACAATGAGTTTCGCGCCCTGGTGCGGCTCAATGCCTTTGTTGACCGGTTTTTGTACATTAGCCGCGACGTTGACGGTGCGCTGTTGAACCTGCTGGACGAAACCAAAGAAACCGCGCTGCTGTATCAGCAGCTTGAGAAAGAACGTGGTCGGGTTCTGTTTGAATTTGGCCTTATGTATATCGGCTTTGCGCTGATCCTGATCCTGGCAGCCATGTGGCTGGGAATTTGGTTTGCTGAACGGCTGTCACGCCCGGTTGGGCGGTTGACGGTTGCGGCCCAGCGGGTTGGCGGCGGCGACTTGAATGTGCGGGTTCCCGAAGAAGATGGTGGCGATGAGATTTCTCAGCTGGGGCATTATTTCAACCAAATGACCCACGAGCTGCGGGCGCAGCGCGCCACCCTGTTGGAAAACACCAATCAGATCGAGCGGCGGCGACGGTTGTTTGACTCGGTGTTGTCTTCGGTTACCTCTGGGGTTGTTGGCCTGGATCATGAGGGCAAGATCACCTTTGTGAACCGCTCTGCTGAGCGGCTGCTGGATTGGCACGAGGATCAGCAATCCCTTGCGCTGTCAGTGGCGATTCCCGAATTTGGCCCGCTCTTTCAAACCCTGGTCGCCAGCGGCGGAGAGGCAGAGCAAGGCGAAATCAAAGTGACCCGTCAGGGGCAGTTGGAAAACCTGCTGGTGCGGATGTCACGGCGGCGCGGCGATGATGGCAAGCTCGAAGGCTATGTGCTGGCATTTGATGACGTGACCGATCTGGTCAGTGCGCAACGGATGGCGGCCTGGGGTGATGTGGCCCGACGGATCGCCCATGAGATCAAGAACCCGCTGACCCCGATTCAGCTCAGCGCTGAGCGGATCAAG
>Ga0316204_10010048_pt1 | contig 12357 bp, 9 predicted proteins | sample 6monrhotite_MG_2_FD_205661 | JGI IMG/M metagenome (GOLD analysis project Ga0316204, IMG submission 205661) | Microbial mat bacterial communities from mineral coupon in-situ incubated in ocean water Damariscotta River, Maine, United States -... | ecosystem: Environmental > Aquatic > Marine >...
TTCTTTAGCATGATCATTCCTAAACAGTATGGAGGTAAAGATTTTTCTGCTTACGCACATTCACAAGTTGTTATGACAATATCAACACGTAGTATTTCTACTGCCGTTACCGTGATGGTACCTAACTCGCTTGGGCCAGGAAAATTATTACTCGAATATGGTACTAAAAAACAAAAAGACTATTATTTACCTCGCCTGGCTAAAGGTGAAGAAGTTCCTTGTTTTGCATTAACGAGTCCTCATGCAGGCAGTGATGCTGGTGCAATTCCCGATTTTGGTATTGTTTGTAAAGAATCATTTGAAGGCAAGAAAGATGTACTGGGTATTCGATTAACGTGGGATAAACGTTACATCACACTCGGCCCTGTTGCGACTTTACTTGGCCTGGCATTTAAGCTTTATGATCCTGACCATCTTATTGGTGAAGTCGATGAGCTAGGTATCACTCTCGCATTAATTCCTACAAATACTCAAGGTGTTGTGATTGGTAATCGTCATTTTCCATTAAATATGGTTTTTATGAATGGTCCAAACAGCGGCAAAGATGTGTTTATACCTATGGACTGGGTAATCGGTGGAATTGAACAAGCCGGTCAGGGTTGGCGTATGTTAATGGAGTGTTTGTCTGATGGCAGAGCAATATCATTACCTGCCCTGAGCACTGGCGCGGGTAAGCTCGCGAGTTTATCTGTTGGTGCATATTCGCGAGTACGTCAACAATTTAAAATGCCTATTGGTAAGTTTGAAGGTGTTGAGGAAGCCTTAGCACGCATAGGCGGTTTAACATACATGATGGATGCTTCTCGTTCTCTAACATTAGCAGCGCTTGATAATGGAGAACAACCATCTGTTATTTCAGCAGTGGTTAAATATCATTTAACAGAAAGTATGCGAAAGGTTGTTAATGATGCAATGGATATTTTAGGTGGTGCTGGTATTTGCTTAGGTCCCAAAAATATTATGGGACGTGCTTATCAAGCTATACCTATTAGTATCACTGTTGAGGGTGCAAATATTTTGACCCGTTCAATGATTATTTTTGGCCAAGGCGCTATACGTAGCCATCCATACATATATAAAGAATTAGAATCCTTATCGGAACATGATGAGAATGAAGCGTTAAAACAATTTGATCGAGCCTTGTTTGGTCATGCACGATTTTTTATTACAAATACACTTCGTTGTTTCTTTCATGGTATTACTAACGCACTATTTATTCGTTCGCCGGCAAAAGGTAAATTAAAAAGATATTATAAACAAGCCTCTCGAATGAGTACGGCATTTGCATTAGTAACCGATGTTTCTTTAATGGTATTAGGTGGTTCGCTCAAACGACGTGAAAAAATATCTGCCAGGTTAGGTGATATTTTGAGTCACTTATATTTGCTTTCCGCTGCACTTAAACATTATCAAGATCAAGGTGAGCATGAATCAGATCTACCTTTTGTGGAATGGGCTTGCCAGTATAATTTACAACGTATCCAAACGGCTTTTAATGGGTTTTTACATAACTTTCCTAATCGTCCAGTATCGTTATTATTACGTTGGGTAATATTTCCATGGGGACGTTTGTACGCGCCACCTAACGATGCGCTAGGTCATAAGATATCTAAACTTTTGATTAACCCTTCTGAAATGAGAAATCGATTAACCGCAGGTGTTTTTATTCCTGAAAATAATGACGAAGCGGTTACACAACTTGAATTAGCACTACGTAAAGCCGTCGACGCTGAGCCATTAGAGAAAAAACTAAAATTATTCCATAAAAGTTTTCAACCTGCATACGCTGGCTATACTGAAATGCTCGTTCAAGCTGAAAAAGAAGGTGTTATTGATAGTGAAGAGCGCTCTATTTTGCAACAAGCTAATGATGCGAGAACGGCCGTGATTGGTGTTGATGACTTTACCCACGATTTACAAAGAAAATAATTTAAATACATTATTAGGTTAATATTATGGATAATCCAGAACTCACTAAAAGCTTACCTAAACCAGTCTATATAGTCGATGGAAGTCGAACTCCATTCTTAAAAGCTCGAGGAAAGCCTGGTCCATTTAGCGCAGTTGATCTTGCTCTTGGCTGTGCAAGACCATTACTCGCAAGACAAAAGTTCTCCCCTGAACAGTTAGATGAAGTTATTGTGGGTTGTGTTATGCCTGGTCCTGATGAAGCAAATATTGCACGTGTTATCGCCTTACGATTAGGCTGCGGTAAAAAAGTGCCTGCATGGACAGTACAACGAAATTGCGCTTCAGGTATGCAAGCACTCGACTCTGCTGCCAAGGACATTGCATTAGGGCGTGCTAATTTAGTACTCGCAGGTGGTGTGGAAGCCATGAGTCATGCGCCAGTACTACTTAACAATGACATGGTTGGTTGGTTAGGACGATTAGCCATGTCAAAAAAACCACTAGATAAAATAAAAATATTTTCTGCTCTTCGCCCTCGTTTCTTGAAACCTATAATTGGTTTATTACGTGGGTTAACTGATCCGGTTGTTGGTTTATCTATGGGGCAAACGGCTGAAAATTTGGCACATCGTTTTAATATTGATCGCTTAACGATGGATAGTTTTGCAGTGCAAAGCCATCAACGTCTCGCTGCTGCCCAAGAAGCGGGCATTCTCGATGAGATAGAAGCTCTGTATGATACAAATGGCAACAGTTATATAACAGATGATGGCGTGCGAACAGATTCATCAGTCGAACGTTTAGCCAAACTTCGTCCTGTTTTTGATCGCGAATTCGGTAATGTTACTGCAGGCAATAGCGCGCAAATAACGGATGGTGCTGCGATGTTGCTATTAGCGAGTGAAGAAGCAGTAAAAGAATATAAACTCCCTGTACTCGGAAAGTTAATAGACAGTCACTGGGCCGGTTTAGAACCTGCACAAATGGGTTTAGGCCCTGTACATTCAATCACTCCTATTCTGCAACGTAATGAGCTTTCATTTGATGATGTTGACTATTTTGAAATTAATGAAGCGTTTGCTGCTCAGGTATTAGGTTGCTTAGCTGCTTGGGAAGATAAAGATTACTGTATAAATGAATTGGGCTTAGAAGGTACATTCGGCACACTTGATCAAAGCAAACTCAATATAGATGGAGGTGGTGTCAGTATTGGACACCCAGTTGGTGCGAGCGGTGCTCGAATCGTACTCCATTTATTGAACGTGTTAAAACAAAATAACGCTAAACGTGGAATTGCTAGCCTTTGTATCGGTGGCGGCCAAGGTGGTGCCATGTTAATAGAGGTTAGCTAAGTTAATAGAAATTTATTGTTTAATAGCTTCTGTCGAATATAAAAATTGAGATAAAAAATGGCAAATAAAAAATATAAAAATTGGAGAGTAAATATTGATAAGGATGATATTGCCTGGTTACATATTGACGTTCCTAAAAGAACTGCAAATGTGTTAAACGAGCAAGTCATACTTGAGTTGGACTCTATTATTAATGAGTTAATGAATAAGATGCCAACAGGTGTCGTAATTTTATCTGATAAAGAAAGTGGATTTATCGCTGGAGCAGATATAAACGAATTTACTACTTTTGAGTCAGAGCAAGCAGCATTAGAAAATGTACAACGTGCACACAAAATATTTTCTAACTTAGAAAGCTTAAGTTGCCCTACTGTCGCATTGATACACGGCTTTTGTTTAGGTGGCGGTATGGAGCTAGCACTAGCATGTCAATATCGTATTGCTGAAAAAGATAATTCACGCTTAGGCTTACCTGAAGTCAAATTAGGTATTCATCCAGGATTTGGAGGTACGGTTCGTAGTATTGAGCGAATGGGTAGTTTAGCTGCACTCGATTTTATGTTGACTGGACGTAATTTAAAAGCGCGTCAAGCTAAGAGAGCTAAGCTTATTAATATTGCGGTACCCAAAAGACATTTATTAACTGCCGCTAAAGAAACGATTCTTAATCCACCAAAAATAAAGTCTTTACCTTGGTGGGAATCAATTATTAATTCCCCGCCACTACGTCCTTTAATCGCCAAGATATTAGTCAAAAAAGTTTCAGCACGTGCGAATCGTGCACATTACCCTGCTCCTTATGCCATGATTGATCTCTGGCAGAAGCATCTTGGTAATAGAGAAGACATGCTGAAACATGAAGCTGTCTCTATTGCTCATTTATTAGTGGGTAAAACAGCTCAAAATTTGATTCGGATTTTTAAATTAACGGATGAATTAAAGGGTTTAGCAAAAACAAAAGCTATATCTATTGAGCACATTCATGTGATTGGTGGTGGTGTTATGGGGGGGGATATTGCTATTTGGTGTGCTTTGCAAGGCTTTTCAGTCACCCTACAAGATCAACAGCATGAAACGCTGGCGGCAGTGATACAACGCGCTTCTAAACTCTATAAACGATTACTCAGATCACCTCGTCTTGTTAATGAAGCATTAGACCGTTTAATGGCAGATATTAGCGGTTATGGTTTAGTTAAAGCCGACGTTGTAATCGAAGCCATTTTTGAAAATGCTGAGGTAAAATGTAATTTATACAAAGATATTGAACCTAAATTAAAAAGAACAGCGATCATCGCAACCAATACTTCAAGCATACCGTTAGAAAAACTAACTGGCTCATTAAAAAAACCAGACCGTTTAGTAGGCTTACACTTTTTCAACCCTGTATCTAAAATGCCGTTAGTCGAAATTGTTGTTGGAGATAAAACCAGCAAAAAAGCACAACAAGTCGCTGCTGTTTTAACGAAGAAAATTAAAAAATTACCCTTACCTGTCACCAGTACGCCTGGTTTTCTTGTTAACCGTATTCTTATGCCCTACTTGACTGAGGCGGTAACACTATTTGAAGAAGGTGTGCCTATTACAGTCATAGATAAAACAGCACTCGACTTTGGCATGCCTATGGGACCAATAGAATTGGCAGATACCGTTGGTTTAGATATTTGTTTGCATGTTGCAGAAAATCTAGCTGAATCGATGCCGCTCACTGTATCAGAACATTTGCGTAATTTAGTGAATAAAAAAATATTAGGTAAAAAAACAGGGAAAGGATTTTACGAATTTAGAAAAGGAAAGTTAGTCAAACCAAAACAAACAAAAAATTATGTACCACCGACAGATATTAAAGAACGTTTAATTCTTAGAATGATTAATGAAACGATGGCTTGTTTGCGCGAAGGAGTTGCTGGCTCTAAGGATTTAATCGATGCCGGTATTATCTTTGGCACTGGCTTTGCGCCTTTCCATGGCGGACCGCTGCAATACGTTAAAGATAGAGGTCAAGAGCAAGTTATGATCGCGCTTGAGAATCTTGAAAAAATTCATGGCCCTCGTTTCAAACCTGACAAAGGTTGGGAAAACATTACTATAGAGTAAGTATATGAATAGCAAACAAGACTATATTACACCTTTAGTTGCATGCAATTTGTCAGATTTATTTTACGAGCGTGTAAAACGATCTGCTAATAAGATAGCTTATCGCTATTATGATCATGATATTAATACCTGGCAAGACTTAAGCTGGAAAGAAATAGCGAAACAAGTTGAACTCTGGCATAGCGCATTTAGGCATGAAGGTTTAGTTAAAGGCGACCGGGTCGCTATTATGTTGTCTAATGGTCCAGACTGGGTTGTTTTTGATCAGGCCGCTTATAGTTTGGGTTTAGTTGTTGTACCAATATACACTAATGATCGAACCGAAAACATTCGTTACATATTAGATAATGCCAATGTTAAAATATTTTTTATTGAGAACCCCTCACATTGTAAAGCATTGTTAGAAGATAATATTGGCATTGATAGTTTAGTACGAATAGTGACACACCATCCAATTGATGATTACAGTAACCCTATTATTGCATTAGCTAAACATTGGCTACCTTCATATCCACATGAATTTGAACGTGTAGTAATTGATAGAAATGAATTAGCAACGATTGTCTATACCTCTGGTACAACAGGCAAACCTAAAGGAGTTATGCTGAGCCATAACAACATTCTTACTAATGCCTATTCAGGCGCCACATTTGAATACTTTGATAGTAATGATGTGTTTCTTTCGTTCTTACCTCTTTCACATATGTTTGAAAGAACGGTTGGCTACTATATGCCAATTGTTATAGGGGCAAACACAGCGTTCGCTCGTTCAATAGAAGATTTAGGTGAGGATTTATTGACCATTCGTCCTAGTATATTGGTCACGGTACCGCGAATTTTTGAGCGTGTTTATAATAAAATATTTGATCAGTTAGAGAATAAATCTTCTATAGCAAAATTCTTGTTTAAATCTGCCGTTGCTGTGGGTTGGTCTCGTTTTCTTGTACAACAAGGACGTGAAAACTGGCACCCTAAACTAGTGTTATGGCCAGTGCTGAATAAACTTGTAGCGGGAAAAATTCTCGCTAAATTGGGTGGTAATATTCGTTTAGCTATATCTGGTGGTGCTGCTTTAGCTCCTGAAGTCGCTAAAACATTTATTGGCTTAGGTTTAACCATCTCGCAAGGTTATGGCTTAACAGAAACGAGCCCGATTGTTTCTACTAATAAATTGAGTAACAACGATCCATTTAGTGTCGGACAACCCTTAGACAAGGTAGAAGTTAAGCTTGGTGAAAATAATGAATTACTAGTTAAAGGCCCAACTGTAATGATGGGTTACTGGGGTAATGATATCGCCACAAATGAAGTTATTGATTCATCAGGTTGGTTTCATACAGGTGATATAGCAAAAATTGAAAATAATCATATTTATATTACCGGACGTATCAAAGAAATTATCGTTATGTCTAATGGCGAGAAAGTTCCGCCATCTGATTTAGAGTTGGCTGTGGGTTGTGACTCGTTATTTGAACAAGTCGTTATCCTAGGAGAGGCGAAACCATTTTTAACAGCCATTATTACCATAGAAGAAGAAAGTTGGAAAAATCTCGCAACATTGCTGTCAGTTCCATCAGCGATTGATTCATTACAACTTGATACCGTTAAGGATGAAATACTTAATAGAATTAATATACAACTTGCAGATTTTCCGGGCTATGCAAAAATTATTCGAGTTCATATCGTTATTTGTCCTTGGGACATAGAAAGCGGACTAATAACGCCCACTTTAAAATTGAAGCGCTCAGCAATCTTTCAACAGTATGAAGACGAAATAAAAGGACTGTACGATGGTCACTGATGTTATAAAGCAACCAGAAATTCGTGTGTTACCCATGCCTGCTGATACTAATGCAGCAGGTGATATTTTTGGTGGTTGGTTAATGTCTCAAGTTGATATTGCTGGTAGCATTGCCGCCCATCGATATGTAGGAAATCGAGTTGTCACTGTTGCAGTTAACGAGTTTGTCTTTATTAAACCTGTATTAGTTGGCGATTTAGTGAGTATTTATGCTGATATTGTGCATGTTGGTAAATCTTCGATAAGAATTTCATTAGAGGTCTTAGCCGAACATGAGCGTGGAAAACATCAGGCTGAAAACGTCGCTAAAGCGGTATTAACCTATGTATCTATTGATGAAAATAAACAACCAAAAGTCATAGTAAAAAATTAAACTCAAATCAAATTGTTACTTCTTTGCAAATACTTGGTTAAAAACAACAATTAATCCGTCAATTATTGTAATATTCATCGAATAACAAAACTTATTGAAATGAGTAATATCTAACCCAATTAACCCCTATGACTCTACCGTTTGATAGTGAAAAATTAAGATATTTTGTGCCTTTAGCAGAAATATCTCCTGATAATTTTAACGATCTGGTTAAAAATATTTCTATCGAGATTTTAGAAAAAGATAAGCATCTCTTTACTATAGGAGAGAACGATAATTTTACCTATTATTTACTCAGTGGAGAGATTATTCTTACCGACGCAGAGTCCAATACATCAACCCTAAGTTCAAAGTCTAAAAAATGTCGATTCCCCATCGAACATCATAGTCCAAGGCAAGTTTCAGCCATTAGCAAAACAGATTTACATTATTTTAAGATTGATAATGACTTACTTGATGTTCTTTTAACCTGGGATCAAAATAAGAATTATATTGTTAGTGAAATTGGTGAAGATGCTAATAATAACTCTGAGCATGATTGGATGACTCAAATATTACAACATGAACTTTTTCATAAGATTCCTCCGGCAAATATACAAGCTATTTTTCAAAGAATGCAATCAGTACCTGTAAATAAAGATGATGTCATTATTAAGCAAGGTGACGAAGGAGATTTTTTCTATTTTATTAAATCAGGTAGCTGTCGAGTTATTCGTAATGCAGCTGAGACTGGCTATAAAGAATTAAAAATAGCCAATATAGAAGAAGGTAATGGTTTTGGAGAAGATGCTTTACTTTCGAATGTACCTCGTAATGCTTCAGTCATTATGAATACTAACGGTTCATTAATGCGCTTAGCAAAAGATGATTTTTTGACTTTATTAAAAGAGCCCATTATTAAGTCTGTAACATGTGAAGAAGCTAAGCAAATGACTAAACAAGGTGCTTTATGGTTAGATGTTCGCTTACAAAGTGAGCACCAAAATAAAAATATACCAAACAGTATCAATATTCCACTTTTTTTATTACGTTTAAATGCTGATAAACTATCGCACGATCATAAATATATTATATATTGTGACACTGGTAGTCGAAGCTCTTCAGCTGCTTTTATTTTAAATGAGCATGGCTACGATGCGTATTTATTACAAGGTGGTTTGAATGCGATGAACGCTAAAAACGTCGCATAGCATAGCTTTTATGCTAGTTTGCCAAATAAATTAAAGTAATTTTCAGTGGTTATTTTAGCTACGTCTTCAATCGAAATCCCACGTAACTCTGCGACTTTTTCTGCTACTTGTACAACATAAGCAGGCTGATTACTCTTACCTCTAAACGGCACTGGTGCCAAATAAGGTGAATCCGTTTCAACTAGCATTTTGTCTTGAGGTACTTTTTGTGCCACTTCTTGTAACGCTTGAGCATTCTTGAAAGTCACTATACCTGAAAAAGATATAACAAAATTTAGATCAAGTGCACGCTGAGCTGTTTCCCAGTCTTCAACAAAGCAGTGCATCACGCCCCCTACTTCATCTGCTTTTTCTTCTTTTAATATTCTTAAAGTGTCGTCTGTTGCATCACGCATATGGATAATGAGAGGTTTTTTAGTTTCTCTTGAAGCTGTAATATGTTGACGAAATCGATCATGCTGCCACGTTAAATCGCCTTCACTTCTAAAGTAATCTAAACCCGTTTCACCAATAGCAACAATATCTTCATCATCCGCTAATGCAATTAGTTCATCTGCAGATGGGTCATGACCTTCTGTTTCATTAGGGTGCACACCAACCGAGGCAGAAATAAAATCATGATTTTTAGCTGTGCTAATAACATCATTAAAGTTATTCATGTTAATTGAAACACATAGCATATGGCCTACACCGACTTCATTCGCGTAGTTTAATGCATTGGTTAGTTCACCGTCATAAGCGGTTAAATCTAAACGATCGAGGTGGCAATGTGAGTCTACTAAAAACATATTATTCCCATTCATTATTGATAATGACTATTGTATCGTTACATATAAAAATCGGGCCATAAGCCCGACTTAAAATGATTTTAAATACCTTTTTACTACATAGTATGTGTTTGTCGATCTGATTTTAATGCACCGGCTAAATACGTTTCAATCTTAGTCCGTGCTGCACCACCATCTTGATCACTAAATTGTACACCTATTCCTGCCGCTCGGTTACCTTGTGCGCCTTTGGGTGTCACCCAGATTATTTTACCTGCGACTGGTAATTTTTCTGTTTCTTCCATAAGTGTGAGTAACATGAATACTTCGTCACCTAAACCATAAGTCTTATTCGTTGGAATAAACAGCCCACCATTTTTAACAAAAGGCATATAGGCAGCATAAAGTGCGCTTTTATCTTTAATGGTAAGGGATAGAATACCTTGTCTTCCCACTGGTGCATTCATATGGTGTTCCTAAAGTTTACTTGCTCGTGATAAATATTTATTTTCTTTTTAAACCAGCCCAATGTATCAATAATCCCTCAACCAGTGATAGTTGGTTAGCCGATGTGTCATTAAGCCTAATGGTGTCATTTAATCTGTCTAATAATCCATATATGGACTTTAAGTCTACTTGTTCTGCCATTTTCTGCAAGGTTTTCGCATAATCTGTATTAACCATGCTATCTATAGGTGATCCTTGCAAATAACGAATAATATCAAGCAACCAGCTGCTTACCCAATTTAACGGCAGATCAGATTTTATCTTAAATCCATCTTTTATCCACATGGCAGCACTTTCAAGTGCTTCAGCTTTACCAATAGAGAGAGCTTGCCAGTTAGAGAAAAGTTTATCACGAATGGCTAGGCCCTCGTTTTCAGCAAGTTTAATTGCCGCGAGGGGCGCACCACCACTGAGTTGTAGTGTCAGATCGGCTTGTTCTAGCTCTTTTTGTTGCAACCATTCTATGCTTTGTTCATGTGATGGCAAATCAAAACGAACCATTTGCGATCGACTACGGATAGTTGCCATTAGATGTGATGGCTTATCTGAAACTAAAATAAGAATAGTTTTGGCTGGGGGTTCTTCCAATGTCTTTAATAAACTATTGCTAGCATTTGTATTTAGTGCATCTGCTGGCGAGATGATAACCACTCGGAAATTATTGCTATGAGAGGTTAATGAAAGTTTGTCAGTAAGTTCACGAACCTGATCAACTTTGATTGCTTTACCCTCTTCTTCAGGATGAATAAAAAGAAGATCTGGATGGCTGTCAGCATTAATTAAATGACAGGCTTTACATTGACCACAGGCTTTATCTGTTTGCCGTTGTTCACATAGCAACCAGTGTGCAAACTCTGTAGCAAAGATATTTTTCCCTATGCCACTAACGCCATGAAATAGTAGAGCATGAGCTAGACGATCATGTTGTAGACTTTGGGTTAAGTTATGCCAATTTGATATATGCCAGGGCAACATAGCTTAAACCATTTTTTCCAATACAGCGGCGATTGATTTTTGTACTTCATCTATCTCTGGTGAAGCATCAATAATATGATACTGATTAGGATTCTGTTTAGCTCTTGATAGATAGGTATCTCGAACGTTTTTAAAAAAAGTGTGTTTCTCTAACTCAAAACGATCTGGCTCACTGCGCTTGCCAGCTCGTTCTAAGCCAAGATCAACCTGTAAGTCTAGTATTAATGTTTTATTGGGACGTAAGTCACCTTGCACCCACTGTTCCAGTTGAGCAATACGTTCAACATCAATGCCACGCCCACCACCTTGGTAGGCATAAGTGGCATCAGTAAAACGATCACATAGTACCCACTTTCCTGCATTTAATGCCGGCTGAATGATTTGTTGAATATGTTGTGCACGTGATGCAAACATTAACAGTAGTTCAGTGTCATCACACATTGAGGTTTCTTTAGCATCAAGTAAAACATCTCGAAGTTTTTCCCCTAGCTCAGTCCCGCCTGGTTCACGCGTGACAACCAGCTCAATACCTTTTGCATTTAGCCATTGTTCAATAAAAGCCATATTGGTACTTTTGCCTACACCTTCGGTACCTTCTATAGTGATAAATTGTCCTTTATTTGTTGATTGACTCATCGACATTCTCAGGTTTCTTTTTATGGTTATATGATGAAAAAGAACGTGCTCGTCCTTTCAACTGGTATTTAATCACTGCTTTATTATGTTCTTTTAATGTGGCAGAAAATGCATGGCTGCCATCACCCTTAGAGACAAAGTATAGCGCATCCCCATCTGCAGGATGTAGAGCAGCATAAATAGCATCCCTACCTGGTAAAGCTATCGGTGTTGGTGGTAAACCTGAACGGCGATAGGTGTTATATGGTGTATCTTTTAATAGATCACGCTTACGAATGTTACCTTTAAATGCATCTCCCATTCCGTAAATTACAGTGGGATCGGTTTGTAATCGCATGCGTTTATCTATACGACGCAAGAATACGCCTGCGATTTGTTCACGCTCTTCTACTTTGCCTGTTTCTTTTTCTACAATAGATGCCATGATAAGTGCTTCATAGGGGGATTTGTAACTTAGACCGACTGCACGGTTATCCCATTCTTGTTTGAGTGTTTTCTGCATTGCATGATAAGCACGCTTTAAAAAGTCGATATCAGTAAGTTCTTTGGGGAAATGATAGGTATCGGGTAAAAATTGTCCCTCAGGATGAATACCTGCCAGATCTAACCGCTGCATAATTTCATCATTTGAGGCTTTATTGATAGTTTGTTTAATATGTGGGTTTTTTTTCATTTCTTGCAAGAGTTGTTTGAATGACCAACCTTCAATAATGGTCATCGAGTATTGAATAACTTTGCCAGTAAATATGTT
>Ga0316204_10010049_pt1 | contig 12356 bp, 12 predicted proteins | sample 6monrhotite_MG_2_FD_205661 | JGI IMG/M metagenome (GOLD analysis project Ga0316204, IMG submission 205661) | Microbial mat bacterial communities from mineral coupon in-situ incubated in ocean water Damariscotta River, Maine, United States -... | ecosystem: Environmental > Aquatic > Marine >...
AGAGCATGACCAATACCGATACCTGTGATGTCGAGGCGACGGTCGGGCAGATTGAAGCGCTACAGAAGGTTGGCGCTGATATTGTACGTGTTTCAGTGCCGACAATGGATGCGGCGGAGGCGTTTGGAAAAATCAAACAGCGAGTCTCTATTCCGCTGGTGACCGATATCCATTTTGATTACAAAATAGCGCTGCGTGTAGCAGAACTCGGTGCTGATTGTCTGCGCATTAATCCAGGCAATATTGGTAAAGATGACCGTGTGCGTGCAGTGATCGATAGCGCACGTGATCACAATATTCCGATTCGAATTGGTGTGAATGCTGGTTCGCTAGAAAAAGAATTACAGGTTAAATACGGTGAGCCGACGGCTGATGCATTGGTCGAATCAGCACTGCGACATATCGATATTCTTGATAAACATGATTTTCAGGAATATAAGATTAGCCTTAAGGCATCCGAAATTTTTATGACGGTGGCTGCTTATCGCAAGCTGGCAACGCAGATCGAACAGCCCTTGCATCTGGGCATTACCGAGGCGGGGGGGCTGCGCTCTGGTACGGTGAAATCAGCGATCGGCTTGGGCATGTTATTGAACGATGGCATAGGCGACACGATTCGCATCTCGCTTGCGGCAGATCCGATCGAGGAGATTAAAGTCGGTTTTGATATCCTTAAGAGTCTGCGTCTGCGCAGTAAAGGAATTAACCTGATCGCCTGTCCTTCCTGTTCGCGTCAGCAATTTGATGTGATCTCTACCGTGAATGCGCTGGAATCTCGTTTTGAAGATATCACCGATCCGCTTGATGTGGCGGTCATTGGCTGTGTGGTGAATGGTCCTGGCGAAGCGAAAGAGGTCGATGTCGGTCTGACTGGTGGCTCGCCAAATCTATTGTACGTAGGTGGTAAACCGAGCCAAAAACTGGCTAATGAGGCATTGGTTGATGAGATTGAGCGTAATGTGCGTGAACAGATCGCACAACGGAAAGCATCGGCCGTTGATGACAATGGTGATGTTGTGATTCCCTTGCAGGAATTAAAGCGCTGATAGCTATTTATTTCCGCTTCCCTTAACTCGAATTGCGTAGGAAAAACCTTGTCCAAGAGTATAAAAGTAGTGCGTGGTATGCACGACATCGTGCCGCAGCAGAGCCCACTTTGGCAGCATCTGGAAGGGTGTATACGTCAGGTGGTGCAGGGCTACGGTTATGATGAAATTCGCATGCCGATTGTTGAAAAAACCGAGCTATTTGTACGCACCATTGGTGAAGTAACCGACATCGTTGCCAAAGAGATGTACACCTTTGACGACCGCAACGGTGATAGTCTGACACTCCGCCCGGAAGGCACTGCGTGTTGTGTGCGGGCAGGGATTGAAAACGGCCTGTTATATAACCAAATTCAACGTCTGTGGTATAGCGGCCCGATGTTCCGCCATGAGCGCCCACAAAAAGGACGTTATCGCCAGTTTCACCAGACGGGTGTTGAGGTCTATGGGCTAGACGGACCAGATATTGATGCCGAATTAATTATGATGACGGCGCGCCTGTGGAAGCTGTTGGGGCTTGAAAGACTTGAGCTACAGATTAATACATTAGGTACCCTGGTTGCGCGCGCGGCGCACCGTGAAAAGTTGGTTGAATATCTTGAGGCGAATCGCGACGTGCTGGATGAAGAGAGTCTACTGCGTCTGGAAAAAAATCCACTGCGTATTCTGGATAGTAAAAACCCTGGGATGCAGTCGATGATCGAAGGTGCACCGCAGTTGCTTGACTATCTGGATGATGAATCGCGTACGCACTTTGAAACATTGAAGTCGCTGCTTGATGGCGTCGGGATTGAGTATAGTGTGAATCCTCGATTGGTGCGTGGTCTCGATTATTACCAGAAGACGGTCTTTGAATGGGTCACGACTGATCTCGGTGCGCAGGGCACAGTCTGTGCTGGCGGCCGTTACGATGGGCTGGTTGAGCAGTTGGGTGGCAAGGCGACACCCGCGGTTGGGTTTGCGATGGGCATGGAACGCCTGGTGGCTTTGATTGACGACCGTAATTTGGTCGTGCCAAACACTGCCCCTCACGCTTATCTTGTGCTGGTTGGCGATCTGGCGATGTCACATGGATTAACATTAGCGGAGAAACTGCGCAGCGCACTGCCAATGCTGCGCTTACGCACCCACTGTGGTGGCGGTAGTTTTAAGAACCAGATGAAGAAGGCAGATAAAAGCGGCGCACCACTGGTGCTGATGATTGGTGATGATGAGATCGCACAGCAGCAAGTGACGGTGAAGCACCTGCGTGAAGATCAACCGCAGACGTCATTGAGTTTTAATGAATTGGTAGAGTATCTAAAGAAAATTGTTACTGGCTGATTGATTAATGCATTTTGCAGCGCATTATCCGGGTAATGAAAATAACCACAAACGAACATAAATAGAGGACGCAGACGTGGTAGCTCACACAACTGAAGAAGAACAGATTGAATCGCTGAAGAAATGGTGGAAAGAGAACGGCACATCAGTGGTGGTTGGACTGGTTGTCGGCTTTGGTGCTTTGATCGGCGGTAACTACTGGATGCAGTACAATGAGACGCAAAGCCAGAATGCGTCACTTGAATTTTCACAGTTACAGGATGACATGCAGCAGTCACTCGACGCTTCTGTAATGACACGTGGTGACCACATCATTAACAATTTTTCAGATACCCCCTATGCGGTGTTGTCAGCATTTGCGATTGCAAAACTGAAGGTAGACGAAGGTGATCTTTTATCTGCTCGTGCACGTTTACAGTGGGTGTTAGATAACAGCAAGCAGACTGAATTTTTGCACATGGCACGTATCCGAATGGCGACAGTAATGTTAGCTGAGGACAATGCAGATGGCGCCTTAGCATTGATTAACACAGTAGAGGCTGGTGAATACTTGCCACTGTACGAAGAGTTGAAAGGTGATATTTACGCTGCTAAATCTCAAAAGGGCCAGGCGCGTAGTGCTTATGAGCGTGCATTAAAGGCAAACGATAAAGGGGATAACAGCATGTTGCAGATGAAGCTCGATGACCTCGGTGGTGAGGGCGCATAGCAATCATGAGTGGTTCTGTTGTATTCCGTGCGGGCCGCCTGTGGCTGTCGGCACTTGCTGTGTTGTCACTGGTGGGTTGTAGCGGTGCGTTAACGCTTGAATCGCATCCAGTCCAACTTGAGCGCTTAGACGCAGTAGCTAGTACAGTGCCTGCCTGGTACAAACAGCCACAGTCTCGTGTGGATGAGTGGGAGGGCACACCTGCGATTACCGTTGCGGGCAAGCAGCTGTTTATCGCCCACCCGCGTGGCCGTGTGCGCGCACTCGATGCTGAGTGTGGTTGTCGCCAATGGAATGTCGAAACCGACGTGGCCTTAACCGGTGCGATCGGCAGTGGTGATGGCTACCTATTATTGGGGACTCACAAGGGTGAGTTGCTCGCGCTATCAAGCAGCGATGGTTCAATCTTGTGGCGAAGTGAACTGTCCAGTGAAGTGATGGGCGCACCGCAAGTATCACAAGGAGTGATTGTGGTGCGAACCAATGATGGCAAGATGTTTGGCCTCAATGCGCAGAGCGGTGAGCGTCTATGGGCCTATGAAACGATTGTCCCATCGTTAAGTCTACGTGGCGTGGGTACGCCGTTGGTGGTGGGTGACAAGGTCTTTGCTGGGTTTTCGAATGGTAAGATTGCGGCGCTCTCTGTGAGCAATGGTAAATTGTTGTGGGAGAAGATTGTCGCGTTGGCCAAAGGGCGTTCAGAGTTGGAGCGCATGGTTGATGTTGATGCAGAACTTGCCTACGGCGATGGAGTTTTATATGCAGTTGCTTTTCAGGGACGCTTAATTGCGCTTGATGTCAGTTCCGGACGCATTATCTGGGCGCGTGAATTCTCGTCACATAGTGGCATAGCGCTTGATGAGCGCCAGCTATTTATCAGCGATGATGAAGGGCAGGTGATGGCACTGGATAGACGTACCGGCGCAACACTATGGCGACAGGACAAACTGATGCGCCGTGGTATTACGATGCCGGTGATACATGATGGAAAGATTGTGGTCGGTGACTTTGAAGGCTACCTGCACTGGCTTTCGACAGAAGACGGCAGCTTTGTGATGCGCCGCCTGGTCGATGATGTTGCCGTCATTCAACGACCGCTTGTTATTAATGACATACTCTATTCAGTGAGTCATCTGGGTACTATTACCGCACTACGAATGGACGTGCCATGAAATCTGTAATTGCATTAGTTGGTCTACCTAACGTTGGTAAATCAACACTCTTTAATCGTCTGACGAAGACCCGTGACGCGTTAGTTGCCGATCAGCCGGGCTTAACCCGCGACCGTAACTACGGCGAAGGCAAGGTTGGCCCTCACCCTTATATAGTAGTGGATACCGGTGGTCTTGGTGACTCAAACAAAGGGATCGACGGCTTGATGATGAGTCAGGCGATGGTCGCGATAGAAGAGTCTGATGCGGTGCTTTTTCTGGTTGATGGACGTGCTGGCCTTTCTGCCGGTGATAAAACTATTGCCGATCGCCTGCGCCGTTCAGGTAAGCCGCTGATGCTGGTGATTAACAAGGCAGAAGGGCGCGATGTTGATCTGATCACCAGTGAGTTTTATGAGCTGGCTTATGAGCACACGGTTGTGATTTCCGCTGCTCATGGTGAAGGTGTATCGGACATGATGACCGAAGTATTCGACCATATGATCAAAACCGAAGAGCCTGAGGTCGAAGATGAAGATGGCCCGCGCAGTATTAAAATTGCGATCTCGGGACGCCCTAATGTTGGTAAATCAACGCTCGTTAATCGAATCTTAAAAGAAGATCGAGTGCTGGCGTTTGATCGTCCGGGCACCACTCGCGATAGCATTCGCATTCCATTTCAGCGTGGCTCGCAGGAATATATTTTGATCGACACCGCTGGCATGCGTCGTCGTAGTCGTGTTAGTGAGATGGTTGAAAAGTTTAGTTCGATTAAGGCACTGCAAGCAATTAGCGAAGCGGATGTTGCCATTCTGGTGATTGATGCCCATGCCGGTGGTATCTCCGAACAGGATACTAAAATCCTTGGTTATGTGTTGGAAAGCGGTAAGGCACTGGTGATCGCAGTCAATAAATGGGATGGCATGGATGAGTACGATCAACAGCGTGTTAAAGATGAATTAGAGCGTCGTCTCTCTTTTATTGATTTTGCTGAAATACACTTTATTTCAGCACTGAAAGGACGCGGGGTTAATGAATTATTTAAGTCGGTTGAACGGGCATATCACTCTGCGCAGATGGCGTTATCAACACCACAGCTAACCCGTATTCTTGCAGAAGCCGTGGCTGCACATCCACCACCCGCAGTGCATATGAGACGAATTAAACTGCGTTACGCGCATCAGGGTGGACATCGACCACCACGGATTGTGATCCACGGTAATCAAACAGAAAACATTCCCGATAGCTACGTGCGCTATCTTGAAAAGACCTTTCGTAAAGTGTTAAAGCTTGAAGGGACGCCGGTCAAAATCGAATTTAAGACCAGTGATAATCCTTATAAAGGACGGAAAAACGTACTGACTGATCATCAGCAGGATAAGCGTAAGCGTTTTAAGAAATTCACTACTCGACGTAATAAGAAAAAATAATAGACAGCCATATCGATTCCCGATTGTTTTCATGGCTGCTTCTATAAGCAGTTCAGGTGGGTTTCCTTAACGCTTTGAATAATCAATTTTCCTACCTCGTCACTTTCCAGTAAAAAATGCCCAGCTTCTGGGATGAAGTGGCTTTCACAATTGGGCAGTACTTTAGCAAAGTGCCTTGCGGGTGTGACTGGCATTAATGTATCCGCTTCGCCGTGCCACAGCATGATAGGGGGCTTGATTGACTGGAAATCAATCTGCCAGGGTTTGGCTAGTAATACGCTATCTCGATATACGCCCTCTGCCCCCTGGCGATAAGCCTCTTTGATGTGACTGATGAGCGTTTCCATATTCCCCTTTTGTTCGGTGGCTCTCAGTATCGCTTGATCCCAGGGGCAGAGTTGAGTGTGAATCTGTTTAATGAACTTTTCAGGTTTTTTACGCAATACACTGGCGGTATATGAGTAGAGTGGTTTGAGTAAAAAAGGCATCTGTTTTGATATGCGAAATACCAGCTTATTACCGGAAGCCATGCCTTCAAAAAAGCCATCCATATTTAATGGTATGGCACTGCCGATTAAAGTCACAGATAGCACCATCTCTGGCAACGCACTCGCACAGGCCAATGTATATGGGCCGCCTCCTGAAAGGCCCGCAATATGAAAACGTTTAATATTCAAATGAGTAGCTAGCTGTTCGATATCTCGGGAGTACGCTTTGATGGTGCGTGTTTTGAGCGGGTCCGAGATGCCGTAACCCGGTCGTTCCGGAGTGATAATGCGTAAGCCAGCCCCGCTAATAAGAGGCTCTTTATCAAAGTCCCAAATTCTTGAGCCGGGTGTACCGTGCAGTAGAAAAATAGGTATCCCATCGGGCTGGCCATAATCGGCAAAGCCCAACTTTCTGCCATCAGCTAAAGAAATGAATGAATCGTTCATGGTGGGGCGAATTATTGTTCTACTTGTATTAATTGCATAACTAATAACATATTAGAATGAATAATTCAGTAAGCACCAAGCATTAACTTATTTGATTCAGGGGCTAGTTTTTTGTTACTGCGATACATTTCCAGCTCAGTCATAAGCCACTGTTGTGTCGTGGTTGTTTTGTTACTGCCACACCGCAGGGTATAAGCATTGCCGCTAAATGTACTTTTACTCGCCGAGCGTTCAATGAATGCTTCAGTGATGGAAATATCGACCCGAAAATAGGCGTATTTTTTTGATATGCGATAGCGCTTCCGCCCCCCCCATTATTGGGGGTAATGATAAGCAGTTACACTGATTTCAGCACAGTCTTTATCGATGCCATCACCGAGTCGCTCCATCTCTTTAATGCGGTCGATAATCGTTAATTCACCATCTCGGTAATGTGCCACCACCACCATATGGAAACTGTTCGAGCCGAGGTAAGCGGAATCCGGGCTATTGCTATAAGTCAAATACCCCTATCTGGGGGGTAGTTATTCCCTCTGAAAAGTCGATCATATGTGTAAGACGGAAATGACACTAGAAAATTATCACTATCTCAAAATCGCTTATGACATTGGCGATGCTGAAATCGTAAGGGTTCTGTAAAGACGCTGTACTCAGGGCTTTCCTTGCAAGATTGAAGAGGAAAAATAAATGAGAAATTCACCTAATTTTAAATCAGCGGTTTTTTTACTTGTAATCATTGCTTGTTTATCAACAACAACGGTTCGCGCCGAAGAAAAAGTAAATGTTGTGGGTGATTTCCTGACTTCAGTTCGGGACGGTGATTTTAATAAGGCATATGAAGTTGGTGTTGATAAATTAAAGATGAAGAGCTCCCCTGAGGTACTTAAGGAGGTTTTTTATGCCAATGGTGCCAAACCTGAGCGCATTCAAAACCTCAAATACAGAGCGTTTAAGGTTATAGAGGTATCGGGGAAGAAGTCGTTAGTATTCAGGTTCGATGGGAATCTGAGTGGGGTTGAGGGCGATCATTATATGCTTGAGGTCTATTCAAATATTGGAAATACAAAGATAGAAGGGTACGTGGTGAGAAAGCGCGTTGCTAGTCAACGCGTTACTAGACAGCGCGTTACAAGAGAGCGCCTGACAATGATTTAAATAATGTTAGTATGGCAGTCTGTTTTTGACACCCCCCGCGCTCATCGCTAGAATGATGGGCGCTGATAGTTAAGTCTACATTAAGGATGATGTGTTACCCGGATGTGAGCAGGGGGGTGCGTCAGACGTTATTAATAATAAAAAAAATAGCAGAACTGGGCATTTGAGCGGCATGGAACAAAATAGCACCCTTCATATTCTTGTCGTCGATGACGAAAGCAGCGTGCGTGATGTTGTCACTCAGGTGCTTGAAGATGATGGCCATACCGTTACCTCTGTGGATAGTGCCGAAGCAGCACTGGAGCAGCTTCCAAACAGCGCCATGCAGCTGATTATCTCTGATATTCGTATGAAAGAGATGGATGGCATAGAGTTATTAGAAAAAGTAAAAGAGATTAATCCTGAGATTGAAGTGGTGATCATGACCAGTCATGCTTCCCTGGAGACTTCGGTTAAGGCCTTGCGCGAAGGTGCCTTTGATTATATTTTTAAACCCTTTGATGATTTAGATGTCATCTCAACAATGGTTAACCGTGTCGCGGAGAAAATAGCCCAGGAAGCGCAGCGGCAGCAAACCGTTGACACCTTGAAAACGCTGTCTGAAGAGGTGTTAAATCGTTTACATGTGGGGGTTGTCCTGGTTGATGCAGCTTGCACCTCTCTGCTGGCCAACGATAATGCCGAGGCCTTACTGTCGGGAAAGTCTGGGCTCTTTCTAGATAAAGGCACATTGACGGCATCGACACCTAATGTGCGCACCGAATTGAAGAGGCTCATTGCAGAGGCCTCTCTGCAAGATGTAGAGCTGTCCGGCCAGATGAGCGTGATGACGGTCGAGCGCCAACCGCCTCGTTTACCACTAACACTTTTGATCTCGCCGCTAAGAAACCGACTGTCAGAGGGTGTTGCCGGCAATCATCAGGCGACAGCAATGGTCTTTGTTTCTGAAGAAAACCAGAAAATAGAACTGTCGGCAGAGGTGCTTAACCTGCTATATGGCTTAACTCCGGCAGAGGCTAGGTTAACCATCGCATTAGTTGATGGGCTGGAGCTAGAGCAGATCGCGAATGAGTTTAATGTGAGTCTGCACACCCTGCGTGGTCACCTGAAGTCTATCTTTAGAAAGACCGGTGTTCGCCGTCAGAGCGAACTTGTCGCGCTCATCTTAACTGGTCCTGCCAACTTCTCGTCAAAAGGGTAGGTGGCTGTAGGTCGCGGCCCTTCATCTTTTTTCTGTGAGAGGTCTAAATAATTGGTTTTAATGATCTCTATGTTCATGAGTCAGTGGTTCTAGTTTTTCACTTTCCTGCTTGTCACTTCTTTTTTGTTCGATATTGTTGCGATGCTTGGTCAACTCATCGAGTAACCACTGCTGTGTCGTGGTTGGTTTGTTATCACCACACTGCACGGTATAAGCATTGCCGCTAAATGTACTTTTACTTGCTGAGTGTTGAATGAATTCTTCAGTGGTAGAAATGTCACCCCGAAAATAGGCGTACTTTTTTTTGATGTGCGATAGCGCGTCTGGTCCGTTATGCAGTGAACCGTTGCGGTTGATGATACAGCTGGTGTTGGCGACGAAATTGAGTAGGTGCTCCACCTCGTGCCGTTGTTCACTGGGAACATCGGCAGAGGCGGAGGTGACGTGGCCTGCGAAGAGAAGAGCGCAGACCAGACGTCGAGTGTGCATCGCCAGGTATCTGCTGGGTATCAGTAGCGGCCGTGCTGCTTGTTGATGTAGTTTGAAAACTCAACGTGGCTATTGTTCATCGTTTTAACAATGCCGTGGATATCACGAACGATGGCGCGCATCACTTGATAGACAATCGTTGGTTCAGAGCTAATTAGTTTTTCGAACTTGGCCTGTTCGAGGCAAAAGACCTGAGTGTCTGTAATCGCACGTAGCGTCGCGCTGTGTTCTTTGCCATCAAGGAAACCCATTGCACCGGCCAGTTCGCCTGGCTTAAGTACATGTAGCTGGTCTTCGTCGCCACTGCCGGAGGTTTTCACGACAGAGATCTGACCTTCGATTGGTACATACAGAGTGTGGTCAACATGCCCTTCAGAAATCAGCTCTTCGCCTTTTTTAAGGCTGCGTATTTCAATGATCGCTGCGAGGATTTCGCAATGGGCATCGCTAAGGTCTTTACCGAGTGGTGAGTTCTTGATGAGTTCTAGGTGACTAGTTGCATTCATGATTGATGATTATCTCTTTTGGTTTTGCTAGTGCTTGAAAACTGTTGTTTGTTATCCCTCCATTATAAAGGGTTCTTTCGTAGTTTTCATATGGTTGTCTTAATTTGGGGTGATTCAGTTCTAAAATAAACCTCATCACCCCTTTGATTCGGGGCGGATCGATAGTCCCACCCGGATAAAGCGGATATGTGGCGCTATTGTTTAATCTGGCTTATGACTCATTCGCCGCCTGATTTGGAATGTAGGTTGCGTAGAGGTATATCGGGATATCAAGCTCACCTAGTTTCTCTTCAATTAGCGGTTCCACTTCATCCCAGCTCAAGCCGCCCACACCGGTTGCGAGACGTGGCAAGGCAAGGGAGGTGAATTGCTCTTTAGTCGCCATTTTCTTAAGCGCTTTAAGGGCGTGTGCAACATTCTTAGTCGTCGCTTTACCTGGGCGAGCGCCATGCCCATATCCGCCTTCCTGAGTCAGCAGGTTGACGATCCGTACGCCATCTGCGGCTGTCCATACCCAGGCTTCGCCTGGATTGCGATGTTCCAGGTGGCACCAGTGGTGAAAATCTTTATGCATAGACGGCATGCCTTCATGCAGTGATTTTGATAATCCCTGGCTCATGGGGTCATTTGCTGCGACACCGTGGGCAATTACCTGGGCCTTGCTAAGTAGAATGTCGCCTTCGACTTTAATGATCATTTTTTATTTCCTGTTTGTAGTGGTCAAAAAAATACAAGCGAAAGACTGGCATTCTAGGTGCCAGCCTTTCGATTGAGTTGGATTATGTTAGTGGAGGGTTAGAGGTGTTCTGTCTCTTTTCTAATCGCTTGCACCACGTCATGAATGCGATCTGCTGCACGTCCTACTTCCTGTAGCACAGCGGCACTAATCGCCGCCTCTATCATGAGCGTCAGCTCATCGAAATGTTTGTCACCAACGTGATCGCGACCGCTCTGGCTTAATCTTTCTTTAAAAGAGTTAACCATACGTTCGGCATGAGGTAGATGTTTATGGGTCATTTTTGCTCTTAATTCCTTAACTGGTAATGTGCTTGGTTTATGACTAGCGCAGGATGCAATATTCGTCTATTTCGAACACGTCTTTGGCGCTGCCAATGATTAGTGGATCTGCCTCACGCACAATATTGTGATCCTTGTTGGGATAATCCAGTTGGCCCAGAATGAAACGCATGGCATTAATGCGGGCGCGTTTTTTATCATCTGATTTAATCACCGTCCATGGTGCATCAGCGGTGTCGGTGTAAAAGAACATCGACTCTTTCGCTTCGGTGTAGTCATCCCATTTATCCAACGATGCCAGATCAATAGGGCTTAGTTTCCACTGTTTTAGTGGATCGGAACGGCGTTTCTGGAAGCGTCGTAACTGTTCTTCACGGCTCACAGAGAACCAGAGTTTGAACAGGATGATACCGCTACGTACCAGCATGCGCTCAAGATCTGCAGCCTGTCGCATAAATTCTAAATATTCCTTTGGAGTGCAAAAGTTCATCACACGCTCGACACCGGCACGGTTATACCAGGAGCGATCAAACATGACGATTTCACCTTCAGAGGGAAGGTGTTTGATATAGCGTTGAAAATACCATTCGCCTTTTTCGCGATCAGTTGGCTTCTCAAGCGCGACCACATGCGCGCCACGAGGGTTCATGTGCTCCATGAAGCGTTTAATGGTGCCTCCTTTACCAGCCGCATCACGCCCTTCATAGAGGATCACAATGCGTTGCCCGGTCTCCTTGACCCAGCCTTGCATCTTCAGCAGTTCGGTCTGTAATTCCTTTTTGCGTTTTTCGTATTCAACTCTGCTGATCATTTTTTTATACGGGTAATTACCGTTTTTAAAAATATCTTTTTTGCTCAATTTATTGGGGGTTTCCAATTTTAAATTAATATGGTCATTGGCTACTTTTGCTCCATTTGATGCGACTTTCGTTACTTGTTCCGACATATTTTCCTCGTGCGTTAATGACTTAAAAAACTAAAAATAAAATCGCTATTGTTGAGAGCGCTTCTTCCCCGGAAAAAGTGCCATCAAGTGAACGTTATCCTTTGATTGTAGGCCTAGATGAGCATGCTTTCATTAGAAAAACGCAGAAAAAAACAATTATTTTTGTTTGAAAATCACATTTTTTAGCGCTCTTTTAATGTGCGGTTTTTATGTTGTTTTTCAATTGGATAGCTGAGGTTTTTTCTGCTGTTGAGAGGGCGTCCGAAAAGCGGGATGTGATTTGCGCATAAATGGCTACTAAATTGGCATTTGACCAGGCAGATTAATCACATTTTTTTCAAAAGTGTGAAATTTCTGCCAAAAGCGTGGTGAAATTTTTCCGCGTTAGCGCGATTTCATCATCACGTTTGTACGCGAGTCACGCTGGAAATAACCGTGATGCTCAATT
>Ga0316204_10010050_pt1 | contig 12356 bp, 11 predicted proteins | sample 6monrhotite_MG_2_FD_205661 | JGI IMG/M metagenome (GOLD analysis project Ga0316204, IMG submission 205661) | Microbial mat bacterial communities from mineral coupon in-situ incubated in ocean water Damariscotta River, Maine, United States -... | ecosystem: Environmental > Aquatic > Marine >...
GCGAAGCGGTTTTGGATGCAGGTGGGATTGATGATTTAGGAGCCTATAATTAAAGAATAATCGATCCCTCCTGCGCCAACAGTGGGCCACTCCAGCCTTTCTGGGAAGTGAAGGCTTCCATTATAAGATGGGGTGCAAGTTTCTCGATGACTATTTGGGCTATATGTGCTATGTGGGCTAATTATTTTTCATGAAAAACAGAAGAATATCATGCATTCCGCTTACAATCAGTGGATTATGGGATTTTTAATGAAAATGATTTTCATTAAAATAATTCTCAGAAAAATGGGGCTTTTTTCGCTATTTTTGCAAAAAAAACCGTAATCCACTCACTGTCATCAAGTTAGGAAACTCAATTTTGCTTACCTGAAAACAAACCCCCATAATGCTCACTGACAACAACTTATGCTTTTATCTTAGAATAATAGTTTTTTACGGAACTTATTCTTACAACTGGTGACATAAGGGTGTCTAATTTGGCCTCATGTGTTGTGAGGCCGTGGTTTTAAACTATTTAATGATACTATAATGAATAGCTTACGTGTTTTGTTGGGTCTTGTGGCTCTCTTATTTATGGGAGGAAGTGTGTCGTTCGCGGCTTTTGAGGATGACTTTCCCTTTTTTCTCGGGGGGTATGGGCCAGAATATAGCTCGCCTGAGTCTAGCGCTGGAGACGAAGCTCTTCAGAGCGAGGAAGAAGAAAGCAAAAGTGAGGAAGCTGAATCAAGCGACGCCCTTCAGCAGCAAACAGAGGCAGCTCGTAGAGAGTCTGCTGAACATGGGGGCCCGCCTCCGTCAGAAGAATATCCCTTGGGGAATAGTAGCTCCGATGATACGGACGTGTTTATCCCAGTCATCCCATCTGTGGACCCTACTGATCTAGGGCAGGAGGGTCTTGAGATGCCAATGGGTGCGTTGGATGTTCCTGGCAATAATTTAGGCTTTGTTGGTCATGCCAGTGAGGCGCTTTCTGGCGGTGTTAACGCCATCCCCTTTTCTAAACGCTCCGAGAAAGAAAAAGCGGAAGTTCATGGGGATGAAGCATGGATTGGTAGTTTTCCCGCGGAGATTTTGGATGCTATATTTCAGTATCTCGATTTTAGTGATCTAGAAAATGTGGCCCTAACGGATCGGAACTTTTATCACGCATCTCAGTACCAAAGAGAGAGGAAAGCCCTCGATCTCGAGCTTCAGAGAATAAAAGCATTAGCTGGTGCAGCACAAGCGAGTAAACGGATGCAGGCTCTAGGGAAAATTGAATGGCTGCTGAGGCAAACCCCCAGAGAGGCAAGCCTAGAGAGGCTCATTGATATACTTCTAGTCTTTGAGGCTAGTATACCGTTTACTTCTATGCGCTCTGGTAATGTTGAAGTTCTAGGCACTTTAGTTGAGATCATAAAAACATTTTTGGCAGATGAGGAAATCTCCCTGGAACAGAGAACGCAACTACTCGATTTGACAGAGAAACTTGTAGATTATAAGAATTTAAACGTCCGGTTTGCTGCAATCAGAGTCCTTGCAGACAATGCCCCTTCCCCGCAGGAAAGAGCGGAGCTACTCGCACAGATCAGGAACTTTTTAAACCACGAGAGTGTGAAGGCTCGGGTCGCTGCGATTTGGAACCTTATAGAGAATAATCCCACCCAGGAGGATAGAAATCTAATATTAGTGACTCTCGAAAATCTCGTTCTCACTAACAATGAAACACTACTGGCTTACGAACAAGTTATTTTAATTTTTAAATACATTCTTTTAAGGGAAGACATTTCTCAAGACTATGAGCAGCAGCTCAGGCAATGTCTCCGTAGCATTCCTTCAAGATCTTATTCTCCGCAGGTTAAGGACCTTGCTAATTCAGCCCTTAGCCTGACTTCCAAAAGGGAAGAAGCCTCTCTAACTGAGAGAATCAGTAATTTAGAAGAAATCGTCAGAAACCTAAAGACCCCCATCGATACCTGCGGTATCCTTCAAGCAACAGCAGCCCAACAGATTGGAGCTATTCTCGTAGATGTGAATACACTTCCCGAGGAAAGAGGCTTTATCTGGGCGTACCTAGAAAACCTTGCTAATAGCGAAGACAGTGTAGATCGGAACGCTATGATCACTATTATCCCTCACATTTTGGGGAATTTGAATATTTCCCTTGAGGACAGCAAGCGGCTTTTAACGATGTTCACTGCCTTAATGAATAGCGACGAAATTTATGAATGGTCGGTAATTAACGCCATGATTCATATACTTGAAAGTGAGGACGTTCCTCTGCGCGTCAAGGAGCACCTTTTCACGCGACTTTTTAGCTTTTCGGACGATGATGAAGTAATAAAAGCTACACTCACTCTAATTAAATGCACTCTTCCTGTTCTTTCTCACGAGAGAATCTCCAAGGAGATCAGAGCGCGAATGTTCAAGCTCCTGGAATTCTTGATCTGGGACGATAGTGAAGACGTCAGGAATGCGGCAACGCACGCGAAAAATTTAATAAACCAGCAGATTGAAAGAAATCTTTTTCCTAAATTCTAAAGAACGACCGAACCTGGGGGCTTCAAGCGATGGAGGCCTTCAGGCTTTTTTGGCTATTTATAAGCCTGGCAATATCCCTTGCGTAACTGATAGCTGATGCTAAAATCCTTGGCTCGCGTTTCTTCGGCTTTTATTTCAGAGGGTTAAGTTTCATATCGCTCAAACGTTAATCGCTAATACATGCTAAAAAACATTATAAAGTATAAGGGAACAGCGTTTTTTGCAGGGATTTTGCTATCGACTCAGCTTTGTTTAGGAGTCGAACCCAGTGGTAAACACGCTGCTTCTGCGAGCCTTCTTGCGATTGAAATGATAACTGCTGCTGAAATCATCCAGCATGCGTTTGACCTTGCCATCAAGGAGTGGTTTGCCTCTTCAGAAGATCGTGATAACGAAGGGGATGCCGATTTCGATGTAGAAGCTGAAGAAGTTAAAGAGGAGGAGCCCGAAGAGGAAGCTGACGAAGCGCCTTCTGAAAACGAGATAGCCGTTTTTATTAAAGCGTTTAAAGAGGCGCGTCTTGTCCACCAGGTGAGTGCTTACGATCTTCCCTCTGAAATGCTGGCTGCTATATTTAAGTACGTAAAAAACATCAAGGACCTAGAGAGTGTCGCTCTGACAAATAAGCGTTGGCGGGCCTGGGCCCAGGAAGAGATAAAAAAGCGGGTGGAGAGAATTCGGGAGATGGCCGATGCGGAAGACCCGAGTCAACGCTTGCAGGCCCTAAAGGCGATTGAGTCACTGATAGGATTAAGTAAGGCGAGCCTGGACGATGTGATTAAGATACTTAACATCCTTAAGAAAGATGAGAAGATCGATGTTCGGAAGGCTTTGGTTGGGACAATACGAACTTTCTTAGGAAGTAAAAAAATCCCCAAGGAAGAGAAAGGGCTACTTTGGGCGCTGCTTGAAGGCCTTGCTGTGGATGTCCAGCCAATGGTCCGGCGAGCCGTTGTTACGGAGATTGGCGCCCTACTCCAAAACGGTAAGGTTTCACCGAGTGACAGAGCGCTGCTTTGGGGATTCATGGAAGGCCTGGCAAAGGATCCAGATAATTTTACCCGAAGAGATGTGGCTAAAGCCATCCAACTTATCATTGCAGACGAGAAAGCTCTACAGGCTGCCAGGAATGAAGTTTTTGAACTACTGGAAAGGTTGATTTTGGACGCTATTCTCGTCCCCCGAATGGCTGCAAGGAATGCGATAGAGAACTGCCTAGAAAACGAAAAACTCTCCCATGAGGACAGAATGCAGCTTGAGTGGATACTGACTCTAGAAGGCCTTCCCCAATTCGAATTCCAAGAGGAAACCGATTCGTTTGGACCTATAAGGGGATTTACATATATATGGGCAGAGTCAAATACAGGGAGATCTTCATACGAGAGAGATGGGTATTCATATGAATATTAGAGCCCTGCCTTTGTAGCGATTTTTAAAGCTGGAAATGCCAGGCCTTAGGACTTCAGATTTTTTTTTTAGTGATAAGAGGAACAGGGCCTAGTAGTTGCACTCAAGCTCGACGCATTCGCCGCATGAGCAGGTAACGATGACGCGGCTGACCTTGTCATCTTCCATAACAAGCTGAACCTTCGGGCGCTTGCCCTCTGGTACGTCTTCTAGTGCGATAGGAACCTCTTGGACGGCGTTAGGATCAAAGCGGGGGGTGTCCTGAATGTTGCCAGCTTCTGGGGCTGCCTGATTCCCTTCATTAGAGCTCTGCTCTTCAGAAGGGTTAAGCTCTGGGAGAGAAAAGGCTTCTGCAGAAGCGCTTTGCTTGGCCTCTCGTGTTCGATTGTCTAAATAGCTTTCCATAAAAAATACTTAGTTAACCGCTAGGCTGAACTCAACGCGTTGGTTAACCGGTGAGTCCGGCGCCTGTCCTTTGAGCGGGTGAGCATCACCGAAGCCTGTAACGCGGTCTATCTTGTGGGGGTCCAGGGCATAGTGCACTAACGTCTTGCGCGCTGCATTGGCCCTCATGGTTGTGAGTTCCCAGGGGTCCTGTATCTGCCCTTCTGGGGCATCGTCTCTTACAGGCGTATGCGCATCGATGCGCACCCGAAGCGTGTGCCTGTCCACGTACCAAGCAAGATTTTCTAAGATAAAGTCGCCCCATTTGGTTAATTCGTAAGTTCCGTCTTCAAAAAGCGGTTGGTTGGGGCGATCGTAAACCGTGATCCGCATACCGTCCGAGGTTACTGAAACTTGAACGGGTGCATTTGGGTCTGATTCTTCAATGTCCAGCATGCGCATAAATTCACTGGCTAGTGTGTGCAGGAAATTCATATCGACCATGGACTTGTTTTGGCCGGCATCCCCCTGGAAGCTTGAACCCCCGTCTTTCATGATCCCTGAACTATTTTCCTCAAATGCGTACTGGAACGGGTTCTGGAAATACCGAGAAGTCGAAAGCATGATTTCTTCATCCTGAGCAGTAATCCACAGCACCATAAACAAAGCCATCATAGCCGTAACGAAATCCGCATAGGCCACCTTCCAGGCACCACCACCATGGGCCTTATGCAGTGTTTGCGGATTAATCTTCGTCTTGCTCATGGCTAAAGAAGACTAGTTGAGGGTTTTCAAGGTTTCTTCGAGCTCATCCGAAGTGATATCAATCGCCTTACCCAATGTCCGGCGAGAAACCTCAATGGCCATAATAGGCGCTAGGCCCTTAGTAAATCCTGTGACCGCTTGAGCCAAAACTTTGTAATACATAATCTTGGCCTCTTCACTAAACTGAATACGTTGCCCCAAAGGATTAATGAACCCGTAAGCACCCAAAATACCTAAGAAGGTTCCGGTAAGCGCAGCAGCCACCTTTTCACCCACTTTTTCAGGCCCTTCAGAAATAGCAGCCATAGTATTAATAATACCCAACACAGCCGCGATAATCCCAATTCCAGGAAGCGAGTCCCCCACCAGGTGAATAACACCCTCAGGGCCTTTGTTCTCTTCACGCATCGCCGTGATCTCAGACTCGAGCAGGCCTTGGAGTTGGTCGGGCTTTATCTTGCCGTCGATCACTGGCCTTAAGGCGTTACACAAAAACTGAACGCGTTTCTTTTCCTTAAGAAAGGTCGGATATTTAGACAAAATAGTACTCGCCTCAGGATCGGATACATGATCATCCAGGGCGATGAGGCCATTCTTGCGGGCAAGCAAAAAGAGCTCGTACAAAAGCTTAAGCAACTCCATGTACTCCTCACTGGAAACACCTCCAGCACCAAATGATTCCTTGATCTGAACCATCAAACGACCAAGAATTTCCTTTGGGGTCGAAATAACAACAACTCCTATCGCAATACCACCAATAACCACAAACTCGGAAGCGTGCAACAATAGCATAGGGTGACCCCCTGCCATGATAAAACCACCCAGGGTAGCAGCGAGCACGATAAAATATCCAATAGTAAGTAACATTAAAAATCTCCTTAGCTTTGCATCGTCTGTTTTAGGAAAACCCTAAGCCCAAAAATAGCCTGAGAGTGAATTTGGCAGATCCGGGACTCGGTGAGGTTTAAAAGTTCAGCAATCTCAGAAAGCAATAACCCCTTGTAGTAGTAGAGGATAAGAACCTTCTTGGGCACTTCATCCAGTACGGAAAGTCGCTCTCTTATGAGGCTGATTAATTCGCGTTTTTCACAGCGCTCCCTCGCGTTTTCCTCCGTTTCGTCCGCAATAATCTCGTGAATCGAACCGGCTTCAGAGAAATCAGAGTTTAGGCCTCCATCTAAAGAGACAAAGGAAAGGGGGCGGATCGTGTCCGTAAGTCGCAAGTAGGCCTTTAGACTCATGCCCATCGCCTCAGCAATCTCCTCCTCCCGGGCTGGCCTACCGAGGCGTTGCTCAAGCTCTGCAAGCGTTGCCCGAAGCTTCTTTACCTGGGCCCGATTAGACCGGGAAAGCCAGTCCATACGCCGGAGCTCATCAAGTAATGATCCTCGAATCCTGAGAGCTGCATAAGAACCAAATGAGCGCGCTTTGCTCACATCGTAGCGCTTAACTGCAGTAATAAGCCCTGTAATCCCTAAACTGTATAAATCATCCGTATCTACATGAGAGGGAAAATAAATACGCATTCTTCCGACAATAGACTTAAGTAGCGGAAGATATTGTTCAACGAGGTTCCAGCGGATAGAATCCTCATCGGCCCCGTTATAGGTACGCCAAGCATCCTTGGCTGCGCGCACATGCGTAGCTTGAGGTAACGCTTGGGATGGGGATTCTTTTAACATAGAAAAAAGTCACGCGTCTTAAGGGGATGTATCGTCCTTTTTATCTATTTCTTGAGCTTTTTCCTCTAGAGAATCATTGAGCATCTGATAGTAGAGTCTCAGAAATAGCTTCATCAAAAAATAACCCACAACCGCTGCAAGCGCTGCATTGCGAACCGAAAAGAGCCAATCGTTCCCACCAAAGAAACCAATAGCCAAAACAGAAACAAAGGAAAAGAGACCAATATATACGAGCAACAAACGCTCTTTTGCGACATTCGTCTTCATACTAATTGCGAGGGGCTGAGACTAACGCTTGGGGAAACGTTTTTGTGATGAGGGATGAGAGAAAGTCTTCGGAGTAACTTCCCGTAATACTCTCTCCGTAACTTAAGAATAAAGGAGCTAAGCCACCTCGCAAGACTAAAGGCCAGAGCTTGGTCGATTGGGTAAGCTCATCCATATGACTGAAAACAACATGCGTAGCACGAAGCGCTTGGGCATTGCGGTAAATTTGCTTAATCAAACCCATCTCGTAGGCTGCATTCACAACCAGAACGCGGCTCGTCACCTCGTAGCTATCAAGGCGCTCACTCATCGCCTCCCAAGCATGTATGTCTCCCATAAACAGCCCTGGAAGGTCCAAGTAAAGACGTTGCTCAGGAAGGCATTGGCTCAGGTCATAAGGCTCACGCCAGAGCGTCGTACCGAGAACATCACAAAAAGCATTTAGAGCACCATCAGGGTTGGGAGAATCCCCCTCAAGTTTCAGTACCTCAACCGAATTACCTCGAACGAAAACCTCTTGAGCTAAATGCTTACACAATGCCGTTGTCTTGCCTGAGCCAGGGCTGCCCACAAAGGCTATTTTGGAGGTTAAAGGCCGAGCCGGAAGATCTCTAAAGAGCTCAATCAAAGTCTTGGAGAGCTCCCCTAAAACACGCCCCAACGGAAGGTTTTCCCAGGAACTCCATTCAGGAAATTGTTGAAGATCTGTAAGTAAGCTGGAGTCAAAACCACTTTTGTTGAGAAACTCATACAAAGACTTACCAGAACCTAATTGACCCAATTGACCCATTGCCGGCTCTTCTTGCACGGAGTGAGATTCGTACCGAACACTAATCGGAGGTGGTACGACAAAAGGCACACCCCCTTCCGGGGTAACATTTTCTGATGATTCAAGCTTGGGCGGTACCGTTGCAATAACCTCAAGCTGAGGCGCTGAAAAAGCACGCAAAAGGCCACGTCCCTTCACTTGCTTGATTGATGAAACAATGGCACGCTCCCCTAGCCTTTCCCTAATAACACGCACAGCCTCACTTGCAGACTTAACAATAAAGCGGTAAGATTCACCCTTTGGCTGAGTAGAACTATTTAAGGAAGAGGGTTTCGTCATAAGGATGCCGGCTCAGCCGATTGAGGGGCTTGAACGGGTGAATTATTGGGCATTGTAATAACACCCTCGTTTTCAACCTGAATAGAATCAGGAAGCTCTTGATAGGCCAAAATCGAAAGTTTGGGGAAACTAGGCTCAAAGAAACGCTTGAATGCAAGGCGAAGCTCACTTGTTACGACAAGAATCGGGACAAGCCCATGCTCAGCCATTTGATCAATCCGTGGAGCCAAAGAGGCAAGCAAGTGCTGGGCTAAATTCGGGTCCATCATTAAAGAAATATCAAACTGAGTACGCTTAATAGCCGATACCATAAGTTGCTCTAGGTGAGGATCTAAAGTAAGCGAACGCACCACCCCTGGCGATGCCTCATACTCCTCGACAAAATAAACCCCTAGCCGCTTACGCGCTTGTTCAGAAAGATCATCGGCATTTTTAGTGATCGAGGCATAGTCCGAAATCGTTTCTAAAATAATCGTGAGATTGTTGATCGAAATCTTTTCTTTAAGCAAATTCTGCAAGACACGCTGGACAAGGCCAACACTCACTAAATCAGGCAACAACTCATTAATAAGTGTAGGATTCTTCTCCTTAACACGCTCTAACAAGGCTTGCGTGTCCTCACGCTCGAGGACCAGATGCGCAACCGACTTAAGTGTCTCACTAAGGTGAGTAATGAGGACAGAAACAGGATCAACTACGGTAAAGCCATGCATTTCTGCTTTCTGCTTTTCGGTCTCTGGGATCCAGACGGCCTCAAGGCCAAAGACAGGCTCTACGGTTTTCAAGCCATCAAGACTGACTGAACTCTGCCCCACATTCATGGCAAGCCACTGATTAGGAATAATAGTTCCCTGAGCGATCTCCTTTCCTCGAAGCAAATAACGGTACTGATTTGCCTCAAGCTGAGGATTATCACGCATCGCTATCGGAGGAAGAATCATGCCCATCTCTTTAGCAAAAGCCTTCCTGGCTCCTGTAATCCTATCAAGCAAATCCCCGCCCTGAGCTTTATCTGTAAGAGTTAGTAATCCATAACCTAACTCCACTGCAAACGTATCGATTTCGGTGGCCTTCTTAAAGTCCTGATCACTCATGCCATGAGTTACGGCCTTAGCATCATGGTCCTCCTCCTCGAAACCATCCTGTTTTTCATCTGAAGTATCTTCAGAAAGCGCATCAAGCCCAAGACCCTTGACCTTCATAAAATATGCAAGCGCCCCACAACCGGCTCCCAAAAATAGAAATGGAACTGCAGGCATACCAGGCATAATGGCAAAAAGAACAAGCATAGCTCCAGCAATCCCAACAGCGCGCGGGTAAAGCGTTAACTGGCGACTGACAAACGTACCTAAATTGGACTTCTCTCCCGTGCGCGTAACAAGAATACCAGCAGCAACAGAAACAACAAGTGCTGGAACCTGAGAAACGAGACCATCCCCAATGGAAAGGAGCGTATACTTCTCCATGGCGTCCGTAAGCGAAAGACCGCGCTGGAACATGCCAATAGCAATTCCTCCAACAACATTAATGACCGTAATAAGTATCCCGGCAATCGCATCTCCGCGGACAAATTTACTCGCCCCGTCCATTGCGCCATAAAAGTCAGCTTCCTTTTGAGTGTGTGAACGCCGAGCGGTGGCCGTCTCCTCATCAATAATGCCTGCATTGAGCTCAGCATCAATGGCCATCTGCTTTCCAGGCATAGCATCCAAGGTAAAACGTGCTGCTACCTCAGCGATACGGCCCGCACCCTTGGTAATTACAACAAAGTTAATAATTACGAGAATGAGAAAGACAACGGCTCCCACCACGTAATTGCCCCGGACAACAAAGTTGCCGAATGACTCGATAACCGCCCCGGCATACCCATCGAGCAAAATAAGTCGTGTTGAGGCAACATTCAGCCCCAAGCGAAAAAGTGTTACTGCGAGAAGAATTGTCGGAAAAACGGAAAACTCAGGAGGATCTTTGACGTAGATCACGACGAGCATTATCAGTAGTGCAAGCCCAATACTTGCAGCTAAAAGAAGGTCCATCAACCCGGGTGATACCGGAAGAATTAGCAGAATAATTGCACCAAAAAGCCCAAAAGTAAAAACAAGGTCTTTGTGGCGGGAAATCTCGCTTAATCGATTACGCGCTGGCTGGGGCTGGGGGGTCATTAACGCTTAGAGGGATGGGGTAATAAAGAAGGACTAGGGCTGGTCTTTGTCGAACAATTCACGCCGAGACTTAAGCTCGTGAAAGTAAGAACGATGTGTACGGTATACATAAGAAAGGATTTCTGCAACAACTTGATACAATTCTGCAGGAATAGATTCCCCTACTTTTCCTATTTTATAGAGCATGCGGGCAACAGGCTTGTTTTCGATGCGCGGCACCCCATGTTCATCGGCAATTTTAATGATTCTTTTAGCGAAAAGATTCTCACCTTTGGCTAAAATCATAGGTGCTGCATCCTTTCCTCGCTCGTATTTAAGAGCTATAGCAAAGTGCGTTGGATTAGTCACAATAACATCTGCAGTAGGAACCGACGTTAACATCTGCTTCTGGCGCGTCCTCCGAGCCATTTGACGTTGTGCCGATTTCACTTGTTGGCTCACCTCACTGCTCTTGCGTTCCTCTTTCAGCTCGTGGTGGGTCATCTTGAGGTCCTTGTGGACCTTCCTCTTCTGATAAAGATAATTCAGAACCGCAATAAGGCCAAGCACAAGCAAGAGCCGCCACATGATCTTCATGGCTGTCTCGAAAATAAACATTCCCAAATAATTAATAGGAACAGTAACCCGAAAAATGGGATCCTCCATAATCCCCTTTACGAAGGTATACAAAACGAGCCCTACGGCAGCAAATTTAAGTAAATCGAGACCAAACCGAACAAGACCCGAAACACTAATAATGCGCTTAAAACCTGTTGCAGGATTTAGCTTGTTAAAATTCAGCTCAGAGGCTTTGGGTGTCATACGAAACCCACTTTGAAGCCCTCCAGCTAAAATCGCAGCCACAGCACAAGCTAATAAAAGTGGACCAACAACAAAAAAAATCAGTTTACTCACCTGCATTGCCCACGAACGCATTCCGTCTAAAGTGAGGTCTTGAACATTGAGCTCTGTAAAGATTTGGGTCGCTGCATAGGCAAGGCGCATTCCGTACTCCTTCCCCATGAAGAGCAAAACACCCCCAGCTGCCAGTAACACGAAAACGGAAGAGATTTCCTCTGTCTGAGCAAATTGCCCACGCTCATGCGCCTCCTCGATTTTTTTATCGGTAGGCTCTTCTGTTTTTGAACTGTCGTCGTTTTCAGACATACGTAGTTAAGCCTAAGAAGCAATAACATGAAGCATCGTCTCTGCTCCTGTTCCTAATTGAGTCGTTAAGTAATGAGTAATAACGACAAGCGCTGCTGTTAAAATCATGAATCCAGCCATAATCCTCACAGAAAAACTTGTCATGAATACGTTCATCCGAGGTACTGCTTTCCCCAGAACAGCAAAGGTTAAGTTTACGAGAAAATTAATCCCGATGATGGGTGCGGCAATCTGAAGGCCTACCAGAAACATGCTACCAGTAGCACGCACAAGCGCGGTCATTGAATCAAAAGAAAGAAAGAACACTTGCCCTGCTGGAATAAGATCAAAACTGCGAACAAGACCACGAAGAACAGCATAATGCGCCCCTACAATAAAAAATAGAACGATACCAAAGTAGAAAAAGATGTTCGTTACGGTGCTAGCATGCCCCTCACTTGCAGGATTAAAGCTAGAGCTAATCATTAAGCCCATCTCCGTTGACATAACTTGCCCAGCAAACTCTATGGTAAAAAAGAATATGCGTATAATAAACCCAAGCAAAAGACCGATGATAACCTCATAGAGCATGGACAGTAAGAATGAACTAAAATGCGTCGTTATGACCTCAGCCATTGGAACAGAGGCTGACAGAATATAGGCAAGCAAGAAAGCAAGCGCTACCCTCAACTGAACAGGCACCACTTTTCCTGCAAACGGTGGAACAAAGAAAAGCAGGCCTCCAACTCTCCCAAAAATGAGAAAGAGGGCAAGTGTCTCCTCTACAGAAAGAAGTGGCATAATTTATTCCTATGGAGACATTTCCGGCATTTTTTCTATAAACCGGGTACAAAATTCCATCAATTGAAGCATCATCCAGTGGGACGAAACCAAAAGCGTTGCCCCTACGGCAAAGAGCTTTGGCACAAATGTAAG
>Ga0316204_10010051_pt1 | contig 12355 bp, 15 predicted proteins | sample 6monrhotite_MG_2_FD_205661 | JGI IMG/M metagenome (GOLD analysis project Ga0316204, IMG submission 205661) | Microbial mat bacterial communities from mineral coupon in-situ incubated in ocean water Damariscotta River, Maine, United States -... | ecosystem: Environmental > Aquatic > Marine >...
GGGAAAAAATTATAATGTGTAAAAATTTATTTCATTGAGAAGCTGACGGAATTTATTGATCAGAAAAAATACCAAATAAAATTCATAATTTCAGTAAACAACTTATTCTTCTTCTTCTTCAATGTCCGAGACAGATTCAAATCCTTCAAAGGTTGGTGTATCTGGCATCTGTTGTGTATCATATTCTTCTTCTTCCTCTTCCTCTTCTGATGATGTGTTCTCTGTGGATTTACTGGGATTTGTTTTTTGTTTTTTCACAACATTATTGTTGGAACCAAATGACCCTGTCGATTTAAACTCTTCCAATTCCTTTTTGTAGCGCTTTTTGTCTTCTTCACTTTCCTTGATGAAGGGTTTCTTTTCTTCATCAGTCATCAATTTCCATTGCTTTGATACCTTTTTGCTCATGATCCCTAAAGTTGCCCTACCATCAGTCTTTTTCTTCTTATTTTGTCCATTTGCTTGTCTGTTGAGCGCATGCATCTTTTTCGAAAAACAAGTGTATGGGGTCCATACATTTCTTGGACCTTCTCTTTTTCTCTTCTTTCCTTTCTTTCTATTAAGTGCTTCTTTCAGTTGTTTTTCTAATTCTTTATTTTTTTTTGTCAACTTCTTACAATGCTTCTTGTATTTTGCCAATATGAGACATTTTTCATAATATTTTTGTTGTGCTTTCAATTGTCTATTTTCAGCTTCTATTTTTACTTGATAATTTGTTTTCGAGTCCATTGTGTTATTGTTGTTGTTATTTGTTTGTTTGTTTGTATTTACAATTTGTTATTGATTTTATGTTTTTTTTAAACCAATTCCAAATCTAGGACGGAACATTATGAAGACATTTTAAGTACCGATACCAAGGAAACTTCATGTAACATTGGAGAGCGGAGACTAAATAAATTATAGAGAGAACATTTTTTGTGATATATAACATTCACAAAAGTTGATCAGGAAATGTATGACGATATTCAATAAATTTATTTTATATGTATATATCAAACAAGAAATCAGATGTCTTCTTTAGGATATGTCGAAAAAACAACAAGCAATATTGTAGAAATTGAAAACACATTGGATGTGAGCAACCGCACCATCTCAAATGTAGGCAACCCAGTTAACAATTCAGATGTGGCAACGAAAGAGTATGTTGACAGCACAGCTCTCGTGATGTCAAACAATTCAGTCATTAATGTCGATGCAGGTGCAGCCGACGGAGGAGATGGTACACTTATATTACCATTCAATAACATCCAAGATGCAATTGATGCCGCTCAAAATGAAAACAAAATATACATCAATTCGGGTACATACGTTGGAACGTACATCTTACCGAGAAACAAATCACTCTACTTCGAAGGTGCGTCCAACGTAAACACAATCCTCATCGCGTCGGAAACGTGGTCAGACACAAACGGGGATATTTTTTACATCGAGGGTGGAGTGAACGCTGCCTACTACTCTTTCAAAAATTTTACATTTGCAAATGGGAAATATGCGATCCACGCTTTATCAGGAGTATTTGTCGAAGTTGACAAATGTCTATTCAACTACAACGGATGGAACGGATCGGGCATATCGTTTCTGGATGTAGAATCCGGTGAAGTGCTCGGCTACGACAGTTCTCAAGTGGATCTACAAAATTTTTATGCAAGCAGTGCAGTGAGCGACGGTGGGGCAATCAAACTCGAAAATATTTATTCGGTGAGTATCATCACGTGTGAGTTTTACTATAACAACCGCACAATAACATTGGTAGATTGTGGTGCAGTCTCGATTGATGTCAAGAGTAACATCATTGTGGAAAATATCATTAGTTTAGAACTTCTCTCTTCAACCGGAGATTCTACAGGGGGATGCAGCAACTCTGCCATATACTTGAATTTATTTCAATTAAATGGTTCTGACGCCTTACACATACAGGGTGGTCAAGGCAACATAGTCATATTGAATATCGCAGAACTTAACTGGAACAGTGATTGTTGCGTCGAATACAGCTCCACCGTCTTGGTAGACAAAAATCATTTCAAAAATGGTGGAAGAAGTTTATACGGAGCGAACGGTGTCACTGCGGGAAGTCTCGCTGCCATTTCCATCGGAGGCGATAATATTGCCAGCGGGTCAAAATACATTGCAAAATTAATCGATAATGTCATCGATCGTTCAAACTCTAGCCCATCGGAATCAAGAGGCATTGAACTACGAGGCGATTTATCAGAGATTGTGGACCCGTTGTACATTTACATTCTGGAAAACAATATCAACAATATGGATGTGGGGCTCAAATTTCTGGTGGGGAGCATCACCAACCAAATATCCACCGAACAAGTGGGCTTGGTGATCCACTCAAGAAACACGTACGCCAACAATGTGAAGAACATAGAAAATTTGGATGGAGGCAACTACTTTGAGCTTCCCTTCTCGAACACGTACGCCAACGAAAACGCTTTGGATTTTAGGTTAGACATTCCGAGTCAGTCTGTCGTCATCACCGGCAACGGGAACACATACAGCGTCGGTCAATTGAAAGCAGTCGGTCACGGAGATGGAACCGTCACCATCATCGAAAAACAATCCAACGACAACAGGATACAACACGATAAAATCGCATACGCAAACATGACAATCGACAGTGCTTCTGCTGGTGGGGACGAGGCAACAGTCGTAAACACACTGAATGCCCTATTTAACAATTCAGGAAATGGTGTTCCCTCCATCACCTCTGTTACGTCGTTTTCCGCCACTGAAAGTGAATCAGTCAACTTCACCGTCACAGCCGACAACAGCCCGACGATATACTCTCTCGGGAATTTGGTTTCGGGGCTTGGTATAGTTTTCAATACCGGTCAAATTGTGGGTGTAACTCCAGAATACAAATACAATGACAACGATGTTGTGCTAACAGGTGGAGAAACAACAGTCACGAGTGCATCAGCATTTGACGCAGATGGTGCCAACTTACAAGTGGCTATTGATCAGGCAAACAATGGAAGTTTGGACATTGCGTTGGTACTTGGGGTGGACTACACTATAAATAGTACCACTGAAATTGCATTGAGTGGTGGTGGAGCTTACGCACTGGGTGTCTCGGGAGATTCCGTGCGATTCAGAATCGGTGACAATTCCCAAAATAATACAGACCTTCAAGCAGTCGTCTCCAACAACTACGGTTTGGATTCGGGAACACTCACATTCAAAGTTTTGTACGGAGCTGCATCAACAATCGTACCTGTGCTCAACAATACCAAGTCGATATACGTCAGCACGAACGAATACATGAGAGTGACCACACCGAGTACACACCCGCTTAACAGAGTTGGAAGTGGTGCTGGTGCCTCTGACGCATGGACAATCGTATTTTGGTTTAATGCGTGGCCCTCTGGAGGTGAAAGAAGAGCATTCGGTGCCACCAACAACACCGGTAGTGCTGCATCCCCAAACATATATATTTCAGTGAACTCTTCCCAAGTAACATTCAACTACGGCAGTTCCTCCAACAACATCCAACTGACGCACGCTGGAAACTATAGGGATGACCACTGGCACATGATGGCTATCACTTACGATGGAAACACAACCAGTCCTGCTACGGATGGCTACACACGATTTAAACTGTACATCAATGGATCAGAAGTGGTGGTCGCTAATAGTAACGCCGGAGATGGTATCAGTGGAGGGATGGCTGTCAGCAGGTTGACCGTTGGGGATTTCTGGACGACCACCAATGAGTTTGAGGGTTACATCGATGAGTTTTCGGTGTACAACAAAGAACTCTCGTCGGCGGAAATTGTGCAGATGTTCAACGGTGGGAGGCCAATGGACTTGAATTACTCTACTGCTGGACAGCCCGACAACTGGTGGCGATGTGGAGATGGGGGAGACTCTCATCCAAATATATCTGATTTTGGAACAAGAGGAGAAACCCTTGTGATGTACAATATGGGTTCATGGAACATTGAAAATTTTGTTCCGGGATCGGGCTTCTAAAAAGTTTCCGTTGGAACATTCAGTCGTAAATAAAAAAAATGAAATAAACAAACAATAAATAAACAGTAAACAATAAACTCAAATGAATCCACTCAAGAGAAAAAGACCCCAGGGAGATGATCAGGAAGCAATCGAAAAGAAACAATTGGTTACTATCCGTGAGTGTTCAAGATGCAAAGCCGACATCAAAGTCACCAACGTTGGTAGACAATACAAAACATGCCAGAAATGTCGTGATAAAAAGAAGGTACGGGATAAAAGATATTACATGAAAAACAAAGAAAAACTAAACATAAAAAACAAAGAATATTATGAAAAACACAAAGACGATATCAATATGGAAAGGAGGACAAAAAGAAAAGAACGCACTGAAATTCCAGAAATGAAATCACCAACAACAACAGACAACGAATGTTCAACATGTGGTAAACTTAAACCATGGAGTGAATTTCACAGAAAGAGAGAGAGTAAAAACGGTCATTCCAACATGTGCAAAAAATGTTGTTCATCGTACAAGAAAAACCGTTGGGATGATGATAGGAAAACAGGTCGCAAATTTTGGGAAACATTAATCCACGCGACTGTTACAAACAGCATCAACAAAAAATTATCACAACCAACACTGACCAAACAACAATGTCTCGATTTGTTCAAAACAATTGGAGGAAGATGTCAAGATTCAAATGTGTTGATGGTTGAACAAGCAGGAAAACAAAATTCAGTTTCACTCATCAGAAATGATTACATGAAAGGTTACTCAATTGACAATATTAAACTTGTGATGAGATCAATGGTGGTGGGACAATTATACACATTGAATCCACAAAAAAATAAACAAATTTTCAATTTTGATGAAAAATCGTCCGAAATGAAACATTATTCTGAAATGGATATTGTTAATGACAAGGCTATTAGTAAATTTATAAACAAGAAATTGAAAGATTGTGACAAATCAGCAAACATAAGAAAAACCAAAAATAGAAATGACCAATCACACAAATTCGCTTTGACAGAAACAATAATTGTTGACATGCTCTGCAAACAAAATTTTCGTTGTTCAATCACACAAATACCTCTCCAATTCGAGAGACATAATGAGTATAGCATGAGTATTGACCGCTTGGACAATTCCAAAGGATACACTTCTGATAATATTCGCTTGATTATTTCAATTTTGAACACCCATGCTGGATTTTCTGACGAGACCGTTTCCAAAATAAGAGAACGTATCCGCGTCAATCCATCCTTCTTTGAATGAACATCTCCAATACATCTGAGGTGAACCATTCAGATTTTTTTGAAAGATCTCATAAAAGTGATCTTGAGGTTTTTTTCTACTCAGTATTCAAACAACATAACATAGAGTTCATTGAATACACATCAAGAGAACTTTTTTATAACAACTTATTAACTTAAATTTTACATAAAACACAATGTCAGGAGTAGTCACTCAGCTAGCATCGATTGGTCGTCAGGGTAAGTTTCAAGTCGTTTATATCGTTCATAAATTGTATTTTTTTAATCACCGTAAATCCATCTATCAGTGTTGAACCCAATTGTATTTTCCCATTTTTGTTTATTTCAATAATATTGTTAATCCCATTTTTCAAATCAAAAGATCATTAATTCTAACTCATATTTTTACTCAATTTAGATACCGAGACCGTGATAAGGCCTTCAATCACTTTCTGGAAAAGTGTATTTAAAAGACACACATCATTTGCACTTGAACCAAAAGAAATTGAATTCCAAGGTTCAGCAGACTACGGTAAAAGAGTAGTCGGTATTATCCCAAGAAATGGTGATATTATGGCAAAACTTTGGTTGAGAATTGATTTAGGTCAACTCGACGCAGGTAATGGTGGAGCAAGATACGTAGATGACGTCGGTAGAGCAATCATTGACGAAATCGAATTAGAAATTGGTAGTGTTGTATACGACAGATTAAGACCTGAGTACATGCACGCTTGGGAAGAATTAACCAAACTCGCAGAAAAACAATACGGTATTTTAACAGGTAAATCAAGTTCCGTAGCGCAATTAACAGCATGGGCAACAGCAACACAAAAATTATATATCCCAATTCCATTCTACTTTGGTGACGAATGGGGAAGTGGTATTCCTTTAGTCAGTTTACATTTAACCGACGTCAAAATCAACGTTAAATTCAAGAACAAGAGCGATATTATTGTCTCAACAGGTGGTCCATACACAATCACAACTGCAGATGCATTACTCGCAGACGTACATTTACTTGCAGAAACTGTATACTTAGATGACCCAGAAAGAGATTGGTTCGCTGACACACAATTGAAATACGTCATCCACCAAACACAATTTTTAGGAGCACACGCAGTCAGTGCAGGTGTAACATCAAGCAACATCGACTTGCACTTCAATCACCCAACCAAAGAATTAATTTTCATGTACAGAACAGACACCAACAAGACCAACTTGAACTGGTTCAACTTCGACGGTGAAGAAGCAAACAACGAAGCCTTCAAAACAGTAGAATTAACACTAAATGGTAGTGAACGTTTCAGAAAGAGAGACCCATACTACTTTAGAATCGTACAACCAGAACAACACCACAGCAGAATCCCAGACAAGAGAGTACACACATATTCATTCGCTTTGTACCCTGAAGACTCTAATCCTTCCGGAAGTATCAATTTCAGTAGAATCGATAACACTAGATTAAAGTTCGAATGGACAGCAGCTTTAGTAGATAGCGCAGAAATCCTTGTATACGCAAGAAACATCAACACATGTACTGTTGGAAATGGAGTTATGCTTTTGAGTATGTATTTTTTATATATTGATCAGAGTGTGAAATGTGATAAAAATGAGTGTGAATGTGGGTATGGAGTGAATAAATGTAGGTGTGTAAAGAGTGTTAATAGTCAAGAATGTGAATGTGTAGAGAATGCAAGTGAGAGTGATGACAAACATAAGAAAATTCAATGGTGTAAAATGTCAAATGAGAATATCAAAACTAACAAATCATATTTTTTATTATCAACACAGGATACGCTTCTTAAGCAAGTTAAACACCAGATTTTGGTTTTCACAAATATCACATTTGTTTCCAAATTAATAAATACTTTTAAACAAAAATATTCCTTTAATTTCCGAAAAATATGGACACTTTATTGTAAAATTGTATATTTTTACATATGGAGATTTGATGTCGCGTGTATAAAAAATAACATTAATTTATTATTTATTGATAAATTTATTTACTCGACATCTTCATCCTCAGCAAGAACTACCCAATAGAAACCTTGGGAAATCACAATTGAAATAATTAAAATTATCATTCCAGGTGTGAAAGTACCAGTTTTTTTGACCATAAGTCCTGCAGTGATCAATGTTGCGAGGGTTGAAATAAGTGTGTAAAGTATATAATCCATTGTTTTTGTTTTATCAACATAAAAAATTATTAAAGGTAACAAATTCATGGGGAGAATGGTTCTCGTGAAGAAAAACCGACAAAATAGTTTACCAGCACCGGAAGTTTTTCAAATTACATTGAATGTAGCTAGTGCAACCTTTTGATATTGATTCATGGAATTGACTTATAATTCCTGTAAAAAAAATGTTTTCGTAAAAAAAAATAAATAAACAAAAACAAAACAAAAACAAACTAAAACAAACAAACTAAAAATGAATACCAACAACACAGATCACCAACCAATAACCCAGTATTTAAATCTTACTCGCAAAGAAAAAAAGATTAAGAACCAGCTTGAATGTTGGGAAAGAACACACACCTATTTAAGAATAAAAATGTGCATGAGACATACCAGATGCAATAAGGCTCAGTCATTTCTGGAAAACATGGAGGACATCATGCTCAAGTCTCCATCGCCGAGGAGTGAAGATTTAAGAAGTTTTGCTATTGCAAATTCCACACACAAAAAGTATCAGGATGGTTACGAGGTCCTGAATAAAACGTTTTGGAAGAAGATGAACGTGTACGAAACAATTGTGAACGCAGATGTCAGGGTGAGAAATTCTGGACAAACGTAAACATCATGAAGGATAGAGACAAAATTGTTTATCTTTTTCTTGTTTTATAATAAAATCAATTTTACACAATGTTTTTTATTATTCTTTTAAATTTATGTACTCCATGTGACATTGATCACTCTGTTTGTTCCGGCAACTCCAACATTTCCTGTGAATGATGTTGTGTCAATTCCTGCACTAATATCAATGTTTCCACTGGTATCAATCTCGACATACCCGAGTGCATTTGCTGCATTGTTGTGCACGAATACTGGTACAATTTGCAAGAGTCTTGGTCTGAAACTTGCTGGAATTATGTTTCCTGCGTCGTTTTGTATTCTTGCTGATGCTGCTCCAGTGGTGGCTGCTGGGGTAATTGTTCTGATTTCCATGTGTACCATTTTACCGACTCTGATCAGAGAGACAATACTGGTTTGATCGGCAGTCCACGGACCACTCCATGTGTATGTAGTGTCCAATTCTTCAAACTCTAAATTTGCATCCCATGACAAATTCCCAGCGCCGTCGTTGACGAGGGGACCAGCCACATCGGTTTCGTCTGTGATGACTATTTTTTTGGTTTCAATTTCATCTGCTGCTTTTGTTTCAGTTACGTATCCAAGGTCTGACATTTTTTTTTTAATTTCAATCACAGAAAATAAGATGTAGGTGTGTCCATTTTTGTACCCATTCTCGTATTTTTTCTACACTACAAACAAAATAAATTCAAAACTCACATGTCAGAACTAGGATACGTGCAAGAGGCACAACAAATTGAAACTGTCACGACGAATGAATTCAAAACCAAACAACTCGACTTGAAAAATGCGGTTGATGAAAAAATATCTTTGATAGCCCCAACAAGTGTACCAACAAATTATTCCGTTGAATTACCCGCAACTGAAACTGCAGGCGCTTTAAATTCCGATGGTGCAGGTACAGCGTCGTGGGGTGCTGCAGGTCCTCCATCAGGATTGACGGACTATGAAGAATTCACCGACACTGACGTATGGGTGCCATATACCGGAGGAGGAGCTGGTGGAATTGCAAGGTATACACGGATTGGTCAAATGGTTTTTCTGAGTGTTTCACCGAACACACAATTAGCCAGCGATATTGCAAGATTGACTGTACCTGCAAGATTTAGACCTGCTTCAAATAATTATGAATTTGTGACCACTGTGAATGATAATGGAACCGAAGGTTTGGGTGTTATCAGTTTCGCTGGTAGTTCTGATCTCCTCAACATAAGTTCTGGAATTGCCGCAGGGATATTTGGAGTCTCTGGAAACTCCACCAACCAAATCAACATATCTTGGAACATTAATATATAATAATACAACTCGAAAATCGAGCAAGACACATCCAATGTGAAGTGATCATTTTTTCTTTAGTATCAATAAACACTGAAATCCATTTATCACAATAATATGTCAGAATTAGGATACATTGAAAATGCAAACGAAATTACACTCATAAATTCAGAAGAAGTTAAAACGTCGCAACTTTCCCTCGAAAACAACATTGATGAAAAAATAATACTTGATATCCCTTCGAGTGTCACAGAACACACACTAACACTTCCTTCAGCTGATAGTGCTGGGAGTTTGACTTCTGACGGAGCCGGAAATTTATCTTGGAGTGCAGCGGCGGGTGGAACAACTCCAGATCCACTCAACACATACACAAATTATGTGGATGCAGCCAACAATTGGTCGTTCGGTGCATTCACTGAGGCGACAGATTTGCGCATTGAACAAATCGGCGACATGGTTCATTTGGTAAAAAGTCGAATAACGAGCACGATCAATTCAAACCTCTCCAACAATTCACCGTCGTTTGTAATACCTGCGCAATTTAGACCAACGAGAGATATACGTGTTGCATTACCTGTTACTGACAATACTGCTAAACTTGGTTCAGTGGTCATTACAGCAGCGACAGGTCTTGTCGAAGTGTTCACAGCTATTTCTGGTAGTACACCCTTTGGAGCCACCGGTTTTAGGGGAACTCCTCACATCTCATTATCATGGAATGTGAACGCGTAATTATCTGTTCAACGCGGATTGATTAATCACAAACTTTTTCTTCCCTCAAATAAACGTATAGATTCACACAATGTCTTCTTTAGGTTATGTTCAAAATGCAACAGAAATTGCTATATTAGATTCAGAAGCAATACAAACCCAACTATTCACCCTCGAAAATGATGCCAGCGAAACCATTTCCTTCACCATACCCACATCAGGAGTGGTTGACTACGAGCTCACTTTACCAGCGGCAGATGCAGCAGGCGTACTTACAACAGATGGTGCTGGTACTTTATCATGGGCAACTGTGGGTTCAACTGCGCCAGATACACTCGCTGACTACGATGTGTATGAAGATTTGGCATTTACTTGGCTTGATAGTTCTTCGACACCAATTGTATCATCGGGAGCGCAAGAATTAAGAATCGAGAAGATTGGAGAGGTCGTTAATTTGTCAGCGACTGCTGGAACCAACTTTGGTGCGACTCGCCCTAAATTTCTCATTCCCACACGATTCCTACCTACAACCGATCAATTTTTCTTTGCGCTGGTCTCCGACAATGGAACCATCTCGCAAGGGCAAGTGCAAGTGGATGTCACTGGGGAAAGTGTACATTTTTCTCCTGGTTTCGCATCGGGTAATTTCGCAGGGGTAGCTGGTACCAATTCAACACTCGCAATCAATCTGAAATGGAACGTTAACAATTAAACATTTATTTGAACATATTTATTAGATAAACTTTATACATTTTATTCACTTTTAGTGTCAAAATACTTGACCATATACAATGCATTCTCCCCATCCGGATAATACTTCATCGTCTTCTTGATCTTGTAGCCCATAGTGCTGGTATAAAGACGAATTCCTACAACATTACTTTCTCGCACATGTAGCGTGATGAAATGAACGTTGTGTACACTGGTTAACTGAGTTTCTACAGCTTCCATCAAGTTGGAACCAATTCCACGTCCTCTGAATTTATCAGAGACCGCTATCGAGAAAATGTGTCCTCTCATAATCTTGACACCTTTAACCTGTGCCATGACGTAACCAACAATTCTTTTACCGTGTTCAGCAACCCACATGAGTCCAGGATAACTGTAAAAAAACCGCAAATATGTCCTTTTGTCATAGTTTTCAGGAAGAGATTCCTCATTGATTTTTTTGATCCATTTCAAATCATCTTTTGTTGCGAGACGTATTGTGACGTATTGTTCTTTTTGTTCTTTTGTTGTTTGCATTGTTTACCTTTTATGTATTTATGTTCAACAAATGTTCCTCATTCACATTTTTTGATAGTTTTACAGTGATGGGTGCATCGTAGTAAGCTCTCTTTTTTGCTCGCTCAAAGCTAGTGTAATAATCATTTCCATCTCCGACTGAATATGCATATTTGCACTTTTTCCTGATGAACTTTACCAAGTCGTATTCCGCTTCAAGAATTGCTTTTTTTAAATTTACAATATGTTTGTCGATGGATTCTTGAGTTTCGGTCTCTTTGCCGTCATGTGTTGGTACTTTTTTGTATTTCATTTTGTATTGTTATTTATTGCTTCTTGTACCAAATTTTCAACATAAAAGATAACATTTGGGTTATTTGATCAGGAGTGTGATTATAATGTTCCAACATCGAGTGCACATTTTTAAGAATTTTATCCATGGAAAAATCATCAGGGGAAGATTTATACATGGACGTTCTACTTCCATGTTGGGAACGTTTAAGTCGAATTAGTGGACGGTATTCTATCATTTGATGAATATCTGGTACACCAGGCATAAAATATATTCTTCGCATACCATTTTTAAATTTTATATATCTATGCTCGATGAGACCATTGATACTCAGATAACCATCCCCAAATAATTCATTGTATGGTATGGAATCATCATCACTCCAATTAGGAAACTGATATACAGCGACATATTTATTGGTGATAAAATTAATGAATTTCACACGAGTGTTCATTGACTCATTAAAATCACATATATAATTCCATATTATTTGATTTATATCACCATTCAATTTACTGACCAACAAACAAGACTTGAATTTATTATTTTTGAACTTGGTAATCTTTTGTTTTTTTCTCATGTGATTGACATCTCGCTTTTCAAGGTATGTCAATTCTGACCATTTTATTTTACGTCTACTCTTTTTTTTGCTTCCCAAATGTGCCTGGTTTCCCCATTGTTGTTGAAAATATGCTGTAGTTTTATTCATTGTGTTTTGTTTTGACTTTTGAAATTTATTGTGTTTGTTAAAAATAAATTTTTAGCTCCGGTAAATATTTCACCAGACCGTCTCCGCACATTAAACCTTCCGTTAAAATGC
>Ga0316204_10010052_pt1 | contig 12353 bp, 11 predicted proteins | sample 6monrhotite_MG_2_FD_205661 | JGI IMG/M metagenome (GOLD analysis project Ga0316204, IMG submission 205661) | Microbial mat bacterial communities from mineral coupon in-situ incubated in ocean water Damariscotta River, Maine, United States -... | ecosystem: Environmental > Aquatic > Marine >...
ACCGGGCGCGGGCGCTGGGGCCAGTGGTGTATTGGGAAGACTACCAGATGCCCTGCGTGTTCGGCTTTGCCGCCGCCAACGCGATCCTGCGCGACCGCCGCTTTGGCCGCGAGGTTCCGCAAGACAAACGCCAACCCGTTGCCGCGCATACCGCACCGTTCTACGCCATCGAGGCGCATTCCATGCTGGAGCTTGAACCGCCGAGCCACACGCGGTTGCGCTCGCTGGTGCTGCGGGCCTTCACCTCGCGCCGGATCAATGCCCTGCGCCCCGAGGTGGAAACCCTGACGCATCAGTTGATCGACGCCCTTCCAGCGGGTCGGTTCGATCTGCTGGCGGCTTTTGCCGAGGTTATCCCGGTGGTGATCATCGCGCGATTGCTGGGCGTGCCCGAAAGCATGAAAGCCGAATTGCTGCGCTGGTCACATGACATGGTCGCGATGTATCAGGCCAATCGCACCCGAACCATCGAGGACGCGGCGGCCAAAGCCAGCGCCGAATTCGCCGATTTCATGCGCGCCTATGTCGATGAGCGCCGCGCCAAGCCCGCCGATGATCTGATCACCCATCTGATCGGGGCCGAAGAAGCCGGTGAAAAGCTCTCGACCGATGAATTGATCACCACCTGCATCCTGCTGCTGAACGCCGGGCATGAGGCCACCGTGCATGCCATCGGAAACGGCGTGAAAACGCTGTTGCAGGCGGGTGGGCCGAGGGACTGGCTGTCCGCCGACACTCTGGACGCGACCATCGAGGAAACGCTGCGCTACGATCCGCCGCTGCATATGTTCACCCGCTGGGCCTATGACGCGGTCGAGGTCATGGGCCATGTGTTCCAACCCGGCGACGAGGTCGGGGTGATGCTGGCCGCCGCCGCGCGCGATCCGGGCACATGGGACGATCCGCAGGTGTTTCTGCCGGGCCGCCCGGCCAAGCCGCATCTGGCGTTTGGCGTCGGGCTGCATTTTTGCGTCGGCGCACCGCTGGCGCGGCTGGAAATGGCGGCGGCGCTGCCGATCCTGTTCGACCGGGTGCCGGGGCTGCGTCTGGCGGGCGCGCCGCAATATTCCGACCGTTTTCATTTTCACGGGCTGTCGCGGCTCATGGTCGAGACTTGAGGCAAGCACTCGGGTTGGCAATCACTGGTGCTGGCCGTCACTCGGGCTGGTTCTGCCGCCAAGCCGCCCAATCCTCGGGCGTATCAAGGTCGGTGGTCGCGTGATGACCGGGCAGGGGGAACAGGCGCGGGGGGCGGTGTTGCAGCAATCGCCGCGCCCCCTCGTCGCCGGTTAAGGTGCTGAACTCGGGCAAGATTTCGGGCGGGAAGATCACCGGATGCCCGGCCACCCCGGCCACGTCGCAGGCCCGCAGGGTGCCGCCGTCATAACCCGCAGCGAGGCTGCGAAAATCCTGCGCTGTCAGTTCGGGCATATCGGCGGGCACCACCATCAACGCATGACCTTCGGCCCAAATCGCCGCCACCTTCAAGCTGGCGCTCATGCCCTCGGATGCGTCCGGCACCGGCAACAGCGTGGCCTCAACCCCGGTCAAAGCCGCCAACCGGGCGGGCTGTTCGGGACCGACAGTCACCGCCACCGGGCCGAGGCCCGCCGCGACGCAAGCCATCGCCTGACGCCGCAGTAACGGGATGCCGCCGACCGGCTCCAGCAGTTTGTCGCCGCCGCGCATTCGCCGCGATGATCCCGCCGCCAGCAAGACCGTGCGCATCCCCATCGGCTCAGCGTTCGGGGATCAGCCCGCGCGGCGCGAAGCGCAGCATGAACAACAGCGCAGCCCCCATCAGGATCAGCCTTGTATGCGCCGCCTGCTCCAGCAGATGCACGCGCAACCCGTTGTCTTCGCTCATTCCGGCGGTCAGCAGTTCCATCGCGCCGCGTCCCAGCGGCTCGGCCTGAACCCACAGGAACCAGATCACCAGCCCGCCCAGCACCGAGCCCCAGTTGTTGCCCGATCCGCCGACGATCACCATCACCCACATCAGGAAGGTGAAGCGCAGCGGCTCATAGGTGCCGGGCGTCAATTGCCCGTCCAGCGTGACCATCATCGCACCCGCCAGCCCGCAAACGCCCGAGCCCAGCACAAAGATCATCAGGTGTCGGGCCTTGACGTCCTTGCCCATCGCCCGCGCCGCGATCTCGTTGTCGCGGATCGCCCGCATCATCCGGCCCCATGGGGAATTCAGCGCCAGTTCCGACAGCACGATCAGGATGATCAGCACCACCGAGAACAACGCCGCATAGCCCAGCTTCTCGATGATCGAGGCCATTTCAACGATGCTGATGCCGGTGCTTTCGGACATCGACTGCACAAAGCCGTAGCCTTGCAATTCAACCGGGCGCGGCACGGCGCGCGGCAGGCCCGCGACATTGTTCACGCCGCGCGACATCCAGCCCTCGAATTTCATCACCGCGATGACGATTTCCGAAATGCCCAGAGTCGCGATGGCTAGATAATCCGATCGCAAACCGAGGCTGATCTTGCCGATCACCCAGGCCAGACCGGCGGCGAACAAGGCGCCGACCGGCCACGACAGGATCACCGGCAGGCTCGCGCCGCCCAGATAGCCCTCGGTCGCCGGGTTGACCGCCGAAATGGCTTCGCGCGCCGGGGCAAACACGAAGCGGGTGGCGAAATAGCCGATGACCAGCGTTGCGATCAGCGCCGCCACACGGGTCCGGCCCTTGGGAAACCGCTTCCAGACGGCAATCGCCGCCAGCACCGTCGCCGCACCCAGCGCAAGGCCCATCAGCGCGCCAAAACCGCCAGCGCTCCAGGCTTCGGGCACCGGATCCGCCGAGACCAGCACAACCGCCAGCCCGCCGATTGCGGTGAACCCCATGACGCCGACGTTGAACAGCCCGGCATAGCCCCATTGCAGGTTCACCCCCAGCGCCAGAACCGCCGAAATCAGGCTCATGTTGAGGATCGTCAGCGCCAGCGTCCAGCTTTGGTTGAAGCCGGTGAACAGCAGCGCCAGCCCGACCAGACCAAACAAGAGAGCGGCTCGCAAGGTCGGATTCATATCGATTTCCCCTTGAATATGCCGGTCGGTCGGAACAGCAGAACCAGAACCAGAATGGCGAAGGTGACGGCGAATTTATAATCGACCGGCAGCACCTGCATCAGCCCCTCGGGGATCCACTCGGGCGGCAGGAAATACCCCGCAAAGCGGCGCCACGCATAGGTCACACCCAGTTCCGAAAACGCCACGACATAGCCGCCGACAATCGCCCCCAGCGGGTTGCCCAACCCGCCGACAATCGCCGCCGCGAACATCGGCAGCAGCAGCTGAAAATAGGTGAACGGGCGGAACGTCTTGTCCAGCCCATAGAGCGTTCCGGCCAGCGCCATCAGCGTGCCAGCGATCACCCAGGTGATCAGCACCACACGCTCGGGGTTGATCCCCGACAGCAGCGCCAGATCCTCGTTGTCCGAATAGGCGCGCATCGATTTGCCCGATCGCGTGCGGTTCAGGAACCAGAACAGCACGACCATTGCGATCAGCGCCACGATCACCGTCAGCAGTTGCGTCGAGCGCAGCGCCAGCCCCTCGGCCAGCCCGGTCAGGTTGCGAAACTCGCGCGCCGAGATCACGAAGCGCTCGCCATCGGCGAAACGCTGCTCACCGGGGCCGATCAGCAGGCGGGTCAGACCGTTGGTGACGAACATCACCCCCAGCGAGGCCATCACGAAGATCATCGGTTTGGCGCGCACCCGTCGGTAAAACCGGTAGACCACGCGGTCGACGACCAGCAGATAGGCGATCGTGCAGGCAATGCCGATGGGCAGCGCCAGCAGCGCGGTCGGCAGAATGCCAAAGCTGACACCGACGCTCTGCAGCCCCCATGTGGTCAGGATCACCGTCGCCGTGCCGATTGCCATCACATCGCCATGGGCGAAATGCGAGAACCGCAAGATCCCGTAGATCAGGGTGATCCCCAGCGCCCCGAGCGCCAGTTGACTGCCATAGGACAGCGCCGGGACCAGCACATAATTCGCCAGCAAGACTATTGCGTTAACAATTTCCATCAGAGCGCGCCTTCAGGTTGCTTGATACGGCAGAACAGCGGATGCGGCATGGCTTATCCTCCCAGAAAACTGCGGCGGACTTCGGGATCGGCCAGCAGGGCCTGCCCGGTGTCGGTGAACCGGTTGGCGCCCTGCACCAGCACATAGCCCTTGTCGGCAATCGCCAGCGCTTGCCGGGCGTTCTGTTCGACCATCAGAATGGAAATGCCGGTGCGGGCGATCTCGATGATCCGGTCGAACAATTCGTCCATCACGATCGGCGAAACCCCGGCGGTCGGCTCGTCCAGCATCAGAACCGAGGGTTTGGTCATCAGGGCGCGGCCAACGGCCACCTGCTGACGCTGCCCGCCCGACAATTCGCCCGCCGCCTGTGCGCGCTTGTCGCGCAGGATCGGGAACAGCGTATAGACCTGTTCCATCGTCGCCGAGAAATCATCGGTGCGGATGAAGGCCCCCATTTCAAGGTTCTCTTCGACCGACATCGATGGAAAGATGTTGTTGTTTTGCGGCACAAACCCCATGCCCTTGGCAACCCGCGCCTGCGGGCTCAGCCCCGAGATATCCGCGCCCCCCAGCCGCACGCTGCCCGCGCGCAGGTTCAGCATCCCGAACACCGCTTTCATCGCCGTCGACTTGCCCGCGCCATTGGGACCGACGATCACCGCGATCTGGCCCTTTTCAACGGCAATGGTGCAATCATGCAGGATATCCGCGCCGCCATAGCCGCCGGTCATGCTCTCGCCGATCAGGAAAGGTTCAGACATCAGCGCCCCCGGCTTCATCTTGCCAAAAATACTCCCGCCGGAGGCGTCCGAACGGCGTGGCGCGCGCCAGCATCGGACCCATCATGCGCTTGCTCCGGCTGTGACCTTGTTCTTCAACCCGGTGCCCAGATAGGCCTCGATCACCTGTTCATTGGCCTTGATCTCGTCCAGCGTGCCTTCGGCCAGCACCTTGCCCTCGGCCATGCAGATCACCGGGTCGCAGATCCGACCGATGAAATCCATGTCGTGTTCGATCACCACAAAGGTATAGCCGCGCTCTTGGTTCAACCGCACGATGGCGTCGGCGATGGTGTTCAAAAGCGTGCGGTTCACACCCGCGCCGACCTCGTCCAGAAACACGATACGCGCTTCGGTCATCATCGTGCGACCCAGTTCCAGCAGCTTTTTCTGACCGCCGGAAATATTCCCGGCCTTTTCATCCGCGATGTGATCAATGGTCAGGAAGTTCAGCACCTCATCGGCCTTGGCGCGCAACTCGGCCTCTTCCTGCGCGACCTGACTGCGCCTGAACCATGCCGACCACAGGTTTTCGCCCGATTGCGCCCCCGGCACCATCATCAGGTTTTCGCGCACACTCATCGACGCGAATTCATGCGCGATCTGGAAAGTGCGCAACAGGCCCTTGTGAAACAGCGCGTGCGGCTCCAGCCCGGTGATATCCTCACCGGCCATGGAGACAGCGCCCGAGGTCGGTTTCAGCACCCCGGCGATCACGTTGAACAATGTGGTCTTGCCCGCGCCATTCGGCCCGATCAACCCGGTGATCGACCCTTCGGCAATGCTGAGCGTTGCACCATCGACCGCGTGGAAGCCGCCAAAGTGCTTGTGCAGGTTCTGGACCTGAATCATCGTATCCCCCGAATGGCAGATGCCCCCTCGTTTCTCGGGTGGGCTTGGCCTTCAAAAGGCCCGGGGGAAGGATGTCCCCCCGGGCCGGTCGTGAACGCTTGAGGCGTTGTCTTGCTTAGTGGAACTGCACCGTGACGAAATCGCCGTCCTCGACGACATATTCGCGGTAGCTGCCAGCCGCTTCGCCAAAGCCGATCAATTCGACATTGGTGGCACCCTGATAGTCAACCTCACCGCCAGCGGCGAGGATTTCCATTCCGCGTGCCAGATCACCGGCGAAGATTTCTTCGCCCGGAGCGTTGGCAACGTTCAGGATGTTGGCCGCGATCCCGGCCGGGGTGGCTTCGCCCGCCGCCTGAGCCGCCAGCATCAACAAGGCCGCCGCGTCATAGGATTCCGCCACGAACGAGCTTGCGCCGTTGATGCCGGCTGCGGTGTAGACCTCGATAAAGGTGTCCGCCGCGTCGCCGGTTGCCCACGGAATGGTGCCAACCATGCCTTCGGCTGCTTCGCCAACGTTCTCCAGCAACTCGTCAGCGAACACACCGTCGCCGGCAAAGAACTGATCGAACGCGCCCAGATCATAGGCGGTGCGCATCATGCTGCCACCACCGTCGACATAACCCAGAACCATCAGCGCGTCGCCGCCAGCCGAGGCCAGCGCACCGACTTCTGCCGAATAATCGCCCTTGGCTTCTTCGTGCGGAACGGTTGCCGTCACGGTGCCACCGGCGGCCTCGAAGGATGCGTTGAAGGCGGTTGCCAGACCCAGACCATAGTCATTGTTGGTGTGGGTGGTGGCGACGGTCATGATGCCGCGACGCACCAGAATGTCCGACAGAACCTGACCCTGACGGGCATCCGAGGGCGCGGTGCGATAGAACAGCCCGCCCGAATCGAAGTCCGAGAAACCGGGCGAGGTGGCCGAGGGCGAGATCATCGGGATGCCATTGGCCATCGCGACGTTTTCCAGCACCGCACGGGTCACGCCCGAGCAGTCGGCGCCCATGATCGCAACGACATTGTCCGAGGTCACCAGACGCTCGGCCGAGGCCTGCGCCACGGCGCTGTCGATGCAGGCACTGTCGGCGCGAACGCCGTTGACGGTGGTGCCGCCCAGAAACGTGCCACTTGCCGAGACTTCGCTCATCGCAAGCTCTGCGCCATCCGCCATGAACGGCGTGATCGATTCAATCGGACCGGTGAAGCCCAGCAAGATGCCGATGTTGATTTCTTGAGCAAAGGCACCGCCTGTGGCGAGCGCGGAAACCGCGCTGGCAAGAACGAGTTTTTTCATGGAACACTCCCTTGTGTTGGTAGATTTATTGTTGTGAGCGAACCTTATCGCCCGCATTTGCGTTTGAACAGAGGGGCGCGCGCCCATTTTTTGGCAAGCTGCGGCCCGGATCAGCCGAATTCCGACCCTTTACGCATGGTCAGCCGCCGCCGGACCGGTTCCCGACCCGCACGCCACAGGCACTGGGCAGACACGCGACGGGTTACTCGGGGGGCTACACGGAGGGTTGCTCGGCGGGTTACGCGGTGGGTTGCTCGGCGGGCATTTGACGGGCATTCGGCGGGCATTCGGCCTTCACCGGACCGAACGTCGGCGGGCACCGGGTTAATCAAGATCCGCCAGCAAGCTGCCGTCTTCATCCCCCGGTTCCGCGCCCAGATCGTCATCCAGCCCATGCGCGCCGCGTTCGCGGTAGGGCGTCGTGCCGTATTGCGCGCGGTAACACTTCGAGAAATGTGACGGCGAGGCAAAGCCGCAGGCCAGCGCCACATTGATCACGCTCAGGTCGGTCTGCATCAGCAGGTTGCGCGCCCGCGCCAGCCGCAACTCCATATAATAGCGTTTCGGACTGCGGTTCAGATAACGCCGGAACAGGCGCTCGAGCTGGCGCGTGGACATGCCGACTTCCTCGGCCAGTTCGGCGGGCGAGACCGGCTCTTCGATGGATTGCTCCATGCGCTCGATGACCCGGCTCAGGCGCGGATGGCGAACCCCGATCCGCGTGGGGATCGACAGGCGCTGGATGTCGCGGTCGGTGCGTATGGTGGTATAGATCAGCTGATCAGCCACGGCGTTCGCCAGATCCTTGCCGTGATCATCGGCGATCAGCGTCAGGATCAGGTCGATCGACGAGGTGCCGCCCGCCGCCGTCAACCGGTTACCGTCGATCACGAACACCGATTTGGTCAGTTCGGTCTCCGAGAATTCCTCAAGAAAGCCGTCGCGGTTTTCCCAGTGGATCGTTGCCCGCCGGTTATCCAGCAACCCCGCCGCCGCCAGCGTATGCGCGCCGGTGCACAGCCCGCCGATCACCGAGCCCTTGCGCGCCGCCCGGCGCAGCCAGTTCTTGACCGCCACCGTGGTATTCGCCTTCACCCCGACGCCGCCGCAAACGATCGCCACATCGTCGCGTCCGATTTCCTGCAAGCCCGTCTCAACCCGCACCATGGTGCCATTCGAACAGGTCACATCGGCCCCCCCCTCCGAGATCACCGTCCAACGATAGATCGTCTGACCGCTCATCCGGTTGGCGATGCGCAGGGGTTCGATGGCAGCCGAAAAAGACAGCAGCGTGAACTCATTCAGCAGCAGGAACACGAAATGTCGCTGCCGCGCCTGCGCTTGTTGCCCGCGTGTCGAGGCCGGGGCCGAGGCGGTCGCCGGCGAGCGCCCCAAGGGCGCTTTGTTCGGGTTGGCCGTGAGGGGCCGGGAGCCGGGACGATCGCTCATCTTCAATGCCGTTTAATAGGGGCGCCTTGTGTGGGCCGTGCAATCCAATCAGGAAAGCCCCGGCCTCGCAAGACAACTCAGCGCCCGTATCGCCCTCAATGCGGGTTTGCAAGCACCTGTTTGGCGGTGTATGCAGCGCTGATACCGCTGACATGACGCCCATATCAGTGCCATGGCCCAAGACGGAGGCGAGAATGACCACACCCTGGAGCAAATCCACCTGGCGCAACAAACCGCGTATTCAGATGCCCGATTACCCGAATGCAGCGGCACTGAACGCGGTCGAGGCTCAATTGGGCCAGTTCCCGCCGCTGGTTTTTGCGGGTGAGGCGCGCGATCTCAAGCGTCAGCTTGGCGACGCCGCGCAGGGGCGGGCGTTCCTGCTGCAAGGCGGCGATTGCGCCGAAAGCTTTGGCGAATTCAACGCCGACCTGATCCGCGACACCTTCAAGGTGATGCTGCAAATGGCGGTTGTGCTGACCTTCGGGGCCAAGGTGCCGGTGGTCAAGGTCGGGCGCATGGCCGGTCAGTTCGCCAAGCCCCGGTCGGCCCCGACCGAGGTTGTCGATGGCGTCGAATTGCCCAGCTACCGCGGCGACATCATCAACGGCTTCGATTTCACCGAATCGTCGCGTGTGCCGAATCCGAACCGGATGTTGCAGGCCTATACGCAGGCCGCCGCCAGCCTGAACCTGCTGCGCGCCTTCTCGAAGGGTGGTTTCGCGGATATTCATCAGGTGCATTCGTGGACGCTGGGCTTTACCCGTGGCGAGAACGCCGAGCGGTATCGCGCCCTGACCGACCGGATCACCGATGCGCTGGACTTCATGACTGCGGCAGGCATGACCAGCGACACCATCGATGCGATGGAAACCGTCGATTTCTTCACCTCGCATGAGGCGTTGTTGCTGGAATACGAAGAGGCCCTGTGCCGGATCGATTCGACCACCGGGCTGCCGGTGGCGGGCTCGGGCCATCTGATCTGGATCGGCGACCGCACCCGTCAGCCCGACGGTGCGCATGTCGAATTCTGCAGCGGCGTGCAAAACCCGATTGGCATGAAATGCGGCCCGTCGATCACCGCCGAGGACCTGAAAGTGTTGATGGCCAGGCTGAACCCCGAGAACGAGGCCGGACGCCTGACGCTGATCGCGCGGTTCGGCGCCGGCAAGGCGGGCGATCACTTGCCGCGTCTGATCAAGGCGGTGCAGGAAGAGGGCGCGAATGTGCTGTGGTCGTGCGATCCGATGCACGGCAATACGGTGAAATCGGCAACCGGGTATAAAACCCGGCCGTTTGACCGGGTGATGCAAGAGGTGCGCGATTTCTTCGCGATCCACAAGGCCGAGGGTACGATCCCCGGCGGTGTGCATTTCGAGATGACCGGCAAGGATGTGACCGAATGCACCGGCGGATTGCACGCGGTGTCAGACGAGGATCTGTCGGACCGCTATCACACCGCCTGCGATCCGCGCCTGAACGCCAGCCAGTCGCTGGAACTGGCGTTCCTTGTGGCCGAGGAACTGTCGGAGCGGCGCAAGGATCTGGCGCGCAAAGCGGGCTGATATCGAGGCGTTGGTTTTCCCGGCGGCTTTGATGAAAAAACCAATCGAATTAAGGGGATCGGGGCTGCCGATCCCCTTTTTTATACGCTCAACCCACCGGTGATCAGCCGCAGAACCGGTTTGCCTTTTGGGCGCTCGGGCGCGGGAACCGGGGTGCGGGCCTGACGTTCCATGCCGCGCGGCAATGGCGCGGCCTGAAGCAGCGTCTGGATCCCCATCTGTGGCGCGTCCTGTTGCGCGTCCTGTTGCGCGTCCTGAGGGGCCGACTGAGGGGCCGACTGAGGGGTCGACTGTAGGGCTGTCTGAGGGGCCGTCTGGGGGAGCTTTTGCGGTGTCGTCAGCCGAAACTTGCGCGGCGCGCGCCCGATCTGGCCGTGGGTTTCCAGAACGCCGAGGATGCGGGTGATATTGCCATCCCGATCCGCCAGCGGCATCAGCACCAGCAACCCGTCCAATCCCGGACGCCCGAAACCCTTTTCGGCGCGCAGCGGCAGCACGGCGCGCACCCCTTGACTGACCTGACGCACCGCCGTCGCCAGATTGTTGCGGGCCTCTGGGGCGAACAGAACACTCAATGGCATACCCCGTGGCTCCATCCCCAAAAGCTCGGTAAACTGTTGACCACACAGGCGAATTCTGGCCACGCCGGGGGCCACGGTTTCCGCCACGAACAAGACATCAAGGCAATCCGCCAGTATACGCGGATCAACTTCGGATCGCGCCGGTGCCAGTTTTCTGCCGCGCAGCGCCTCCCAATGCGCAACGACGGTTTCGACCGCCGGATAGGTCGGGGCCACGGCCTGAAACACCCCCGGCAAGCGTGCGATCTTGCCCGCCCCCTTGCCCGCCGCGTTTCCGGCTGCATCCGGGGTTGCGGAATTCGGGAAATAGCGTGTCTCTGTCATGACAATGCCTCCAGTGAAACAGGTGCCGCCATTCGTGCTGCTGAAACTGGCTGCCAAAACTGGCCGCCGAAATTGACCGCAGCGCTACGGGTTTTATCCCGCGTGCGTTTACCTTTGATTGAGATTCCTTACCGATACCTTAATGTAGCCCCAATTGATTGCTCTAGGGACAAATTCTGTAAAAATGGTTAAATCGATGACGGGCTTCGCAACGTCGAGTTGCGAGATCAATACCGAGGCGGGGGTTTTCACCTGCCAATGGGATATTCGCAGCGTCAATGGACGCGGGCTGGACCTGCGATTTCGGCTGCCCGATTGGCTGGACGGGCTGGAACCGGCGCTGCGCAAACAGGTGCCCGAGCAGGTCAAGCGCGGCAATGTGACGGTCTCGCTCAAGCTGGGACGGGCCGATCAGGCGGCGGGCTACAGGCTGAACGCCGACGCGCTGGAGGTGGCGCTGGCCATGGTGCGATCGGTGCAAAGCCATGCCGCGAACCATCATCTGACGCTTGAGCCGGTAACCGCAGCCGATCTTCTGGCGATGCGCGGCGTGATCGACAGCGGCCCCGAACTGGCCGCATCCGGCCCGATTGTGGCGGCGCTTTTGGAGCAGACCGGCCCGCTGATTGCAGCCTTCGACGCCAATCGCGCCGCCGAGGGCAAGGCGCTGGGGCAGGTGATCGACGGGCAGGTCATCAGTATTTCCAAACTGGTGCATCAGGCCCGCGCCGCCGCCAGCACCCGCCGGGCGGATCAGGCGATCACCCTGAAAGCCGCGCTGCAACGCCTGCAAGACGCCGCGCCGCAAGTGGAAAGTGGTCGCTTCGAGCAGGAACTGGCGCTGATCGCCGTCAAGACCGACGTCGCCGAAGAATTGGACCGGCTGGAGGCGCATGTTGCCGCCGCGCGGCGCTTGCTGGCCGCCAAAGAGCCGATGGGCCGCAAGCTCGATTTCCTGATGCAGGAATTCAACCGCGAGGCCAATACCTTATGCTCGAAGGCGCAGCACCCTGAACTGACCCGCATCGGCCTTGACCTCAAGACCGTGATCGACCAAATGCGCGAGCAGGTTCAAAATCTGGAGTGACAATGCAGCGTCGCGGTCTTCTTATCATCCTGTCGTCGCCCTCGGGGGCCGGGAAATCCACCCTCGCGCAACGCCTGATGGGCTGGGATCCGTCGCTGCGGTTTTCGGTCTCGGCGACCACCCGCGCGCCGCGCCCCGGCGAGACCGACGGGGTTGAGTATTTTTTCAAGACCCGCGCGGACTTCGATCAGATGGTGCAATCGGGCGACATGCTGGAACACGCCGAGGTGTTCGGCAATTCCTATGGCACACCCAAAGGCCCGGTCGAGGCGGCGATGCTGGACGGGCGCGACACGCTGTTCGATATCGACTGGCAGGGCGGGCAACAGGTGCGCCGCTCGGCCTTGGCGCAGAACGTCGTGTCGA
>Ga0316204_10010056_pt1 | contig 12349 bp, 13 predicted proteins | sample 6monrhotite_MG_2_FD_205661 | JGI IMG/M metagenome (GOLD analysis project Ga0316204, IMG submission 205661) | Microbial mat bacterial communities from mineral coupon in-situ incubated in ocean water Damariscotta River, Maine, United States -... | ecosystem: Environmental > Aquatic > Marine >...
ATCAGCTGCAACAAAAATTAAGGCAGCTGATAGAACAATGCCTAAACCCAAGGCATACTTAGTTGTTTTTTTCATTTTGAATATTTTTAAGATTAATTCAGTCCTACCTACGAAAGCTTAATTAGGCTGGTTTGCTTTTAAATGTTAAAATATTCTTAATGAAATGATCACACCACTTTATAAAATTTCCTAGAAGTCATTGTAGTCAAAGTCTTATAATTTATGTTTCTTTGAAGCTGGAAAATTAACCTATGAACCCTTCTGCCCAAGGTTGGATCAATAAATTTGGCTCTCTTTTAAAGACTGAAGGGTTACCCTATTCTTCCTACAAAGAACTCTATCTAGAGCTCTTAGATAATGGGTTTGTTTATGGTATTCATTTAGACATTCCATCATTTATACCAACAGAACACAAGCTATCTGAAGATGAAATCGCCAAAATAAATCTATTGGCAGCCTTATATTTTTCATATCATTTTGAAACTGGTAGTTCCGATTTCGAAAAATTTGTTGATACTGTTTTTGCTTATTATCAAGAAATGGAGGTTGGAAGAATCTCATTTTTGAACAAAATATTGACAGGGAGCAAAACCATAGCACAACTTGAAAAGTTAATAGAATCAAGAATTTACTTAAATGGCAATGTATTTAATAAAGCATTTGGTAATAGTTTGACTAACTCTTTATTATATGTTGATGTTTTAATTTTTAGTGCATACTTGTCAGAAACTAAGTCGTTAACAAGACATGCCCAAGTATTAGAATATATAACTATAAACATTGCTTACCACGCTCTTTATTCCAAAAAAAGTAATGAAAATGATTTGAAATTGATGCAGTTGTTAGAATCATCATTATCTTATGTTGATTTGAAGGACACCAAATTTGAAGGCTCATATCTGCAAATGATTCCTGAAAATTTAAGTGAATGTGAAAAAGATTATTTGCTTGATTTTGCGTGTTTGGCAGTTTGGGAAGATGCAACTTTAGACCATTCAGAATCCGAATTTATTTTTAAGATTTCTAGCGTCTTAAACAAGACAAAAAACAATGCCATAAATGCATTGGAAAATGTCAAAAATTTCTTTGAAAAGAATCATCAAAATATTCCCTATTTACAGGACACTAATTTGGCTTCAAAGTTCTATGATGGAATGACCAAAAATGTGAGTAAACTAATTTTAAGAAATAGTAAAAGACTTAAAAAAGAACTTTCAGAAAGTAGGGAGTTGGTACAACTTTTAGCTAAAGCAACTACTAAGGATTTAGACCAAGAAGAACGAAAGAAAATACAAAGTCAACTGCTCGATATTTTTAAATCAATTCCTTCATTGGCAATTTTCATGTTACCAGGTGGCGCAGTTTTATTGCCTATTTTTATAAAATTAATTCCTAAATTACTACCATCTGCTTTTGATGATAATAGGGTGGACGAAAAGTAGTGAATTTTATCAAAAAAGGCAGTATAAGAAAAATCTATAATGTATCTTATTTAACTAAAAACCAATTTATTGAACCAATTCACTCTAACCATAACTTGAAATCTTTCACTCGTTCTCTACTCACAATGATTTCTTGCTCTTTAAAGCTATTCAGTTTGATCTGAAGCCTAGAATTGGTATATGAAATGATGTCTTTAATGTGATTGATGTTCACATAGAACTTTCTGCTTACCCGAAAAAACAATTTTGGAGAAAGCTCCTCCTCTAAGTTTTCTAAGGTAGTGTCCAATAAATAATTTCTGCCATCAATTGTTGCTGCATAAGTACCTTTGTTCTCACTATAAAAACATTCAACTTCATCGGCATTTATTATTTTCAAATGTTGTCCAACCTTAGCCGTAAAGCGTTTTTTAAACTCTCTCTCAAGTGGGTTTACTAAGAGCTTTTTAATGTCTTCAAAATCGACTGAAATTTTCTCTTTTTCTGGCTTTAATTCTTTGTACTGTTTTACTGCTTTTTCTAGCTCTTCATCATCGATAGGTTTTAATAAATAATCAATGCTATTTAGCTTAAAGGCTTGCAATGCATATTCATCATAAGCTGTTGTAAAAATGATGGCGCTTTTTACATCAACTACATCAAAAATTTCAAATGACAATCCATCAGAAAGTTGAATATCTAAAAAGATTAAATCAGGATGCTCATTATTTTGAAACCACTCAATTGATTCTTCAACAGAATGAAGCATTGTTGAAACGGCAACATCTAATTCACTCAACAATCTGCCTAATCTTCTAGCTGCAGGTTTTTCGTCTTCAATGATTATTACTTTCATTTGATTAAAATTTATTAGCAAATTTTGATTTTGTTTGAGTTTCAGTCAAAAATCACCTGTACTTATCTCCTTCTTCCTGCTCTTGTTCTATAAATTTTTGTAACTGTCTTTCTTCCCATTTTTTTGTGAAAACCCACCTATTGCGATACAGTAATATAAAATGAACAACTAAAATAAGAAGCCAGATGAGCACATTGGCATTTATCCATTCAAAATAATAAGCTTCTGTAGGGAAACTTTTAGGGAACCAAGAATTCAGCCATCCACTTTTAATTAAAAGTAATGCTCCATTTACTATTAAAAAGATTTTGAGATGATTATAAAACCCTTTTAGTTCTTTTACCCTTTTGGTAGCTCTTTCGTATTTACTTATTGTTTTTTTCATCGATATTCTTAAACATACTTATCGGTTTTGCCTCTATCTTTATCCATATAGGTTTTAATCTTCTTCTCCTCCCATTTTTTAAAGGGGCTTGCCATAAAAACGTAAGCGGCATGAATTAGTAATGCGACTCCCCAGATTATGGGCGTACCATAAAGATTCCAATTAATCCATTCTAAAAACTCAGGATTGCCCAATGCCTCTTTGCTTAGCAAGATAAATGTAATTTTACCGGCTAATAAGAGTAATATTCCATTTACTATAATATAAGTTATAAGATGCTTGTAAAATCGTTTTAATTGGTTCACTCGTTTTTGAGCTCTTTCTAACGGATTTAATATGTTTTCATTCTTTTTCATCGCTTTGTAAATCTATCAGCTTCTTCCCTATCTTTTTCCATGTATTTCTCAATCTGTCGCTTCTCCCAATTCTTATTAAACAAAGGGTTGAAATTGAAAACTTTTGAAGCATGAAACAAAAGCCCTATCCCCCAAAAGAAAGGCGTAAAAAAGTGCCCAAATTGCCAAAATCCTTCACCATCGTATCCGCTTCGGATAAAAATGTTTACTAAAATAAAGGTGTTTATTATCGTATAAATAGCTGCATGAATATAAAAACCTTTGAGTTCTTCTACTCTTTTTTTTGCTCTATTATGCTTTTGTGAATTAAAGTCTTTCATCTGTTCAAGTTTATTGTTTTTAAAAAGTCAGATGCAATTCACCATTAAAAACTTCAATTGCATTGACTTATAAGTATGGCTCATTTCATTATTATTGCCATTTGTTTTGATTATTCTCTTTTTCCATATATTCTTTAATCTTCCGTTGTTCCCAGTTTTTTCCAAAAAATGGATTCAGATTAAAAATACCAATTGCATGTGCTGTAATGCCTATGCCCCAACCAAAAGCAGCCCATAAAAACCACATGTATCGCCATCCATCTACCCAATAATTTAACGCCGCTAGTCCGCTGATAACTAAGATATATGATGTAAGATGTCCATAGAACTTTTTAAGTTCTTCTACACGCTCTTTAGCGCGCAAATATTTATTTTCATTATTGCCATTTTCCATGCTGCTAAATTTTAATTGACTGGTTGATTTAAAAGTACAAATTGTTCAATACTTGTCACTGTTCATGAACTCTTTGATTTTACGCTCTTCCCAGTCTTTTCCTAAAAACAGGTTTTGGCCAAAAGCGCGAAGGCCATGACTTAAAAGCCCTAATCCCCATCCTGCTGCAGGAAAAATAACCCAAATAAAACTGGTTGTAGAATAATTAATATATACTAATACCCCAATGACTAAAAGGTAGACCATAAGGTGAGTGTAAAAAGACTTAATGCACTTTACTCTTTCAACTGCTTTATTGTACTTGTATTCGTTTATGTTTTCCATGATGATATGTTTTTTATTTTGCTCCCTTAGACAATGCTTAGGATAAAATTAATTATACATCAAATCTCTCAATAAGCAGACTATTCTAAAAAAGTGAATTACCGAATTGTGGTTTTTTGATGATGGATTGAAGTTTTGGCACTTCACTTTGGTTTCGCCTAGGGCGACGAGTTAACACTTAAGAGCGTCTAAACAAATTGACAAAAAAACTAATCTGCATCTATTTTTTCCTAATTATCTAACAACTGACCTATACACACTGTTTGCTTACAAATCTTTACTGACTGCCGAAAATTAAAAATCTTCGTTGTCCATCAATTCTTGAATCTTCTTTTCTTCCCACCTTTTGCCCCATAATGGGTTATAACCGAAAGCTTCTAAGGCATGCATGGTAAGTCCGAATCCCCAACCTAAAGTTGGGAATATTGCCCAGATAAAACTTGTGGTACGTAGATTAAGCCACCATAAAAAAGGAATTATAATCAAATAAGCTGCGAGGTTTCCATAGAATCCTTTTAATGCTTCAACTCGCTCTTTGGCCTTTAAATAACGTTTCTCTTCAATATGTTCTTCTTGCGTTTCCACGACAGAAACCTGCTTTGAAAGCATGGGCAATGACACGCTAAAATTAGATGTGGTCTTGGTAATATGAACCAGTTTATCAGTCAAAATTTCGTAGCGTTGTCGAATATTTTGTAGACCTACTCCACTACTCTTTTTAACCACCTGTTTTTCTTGTAGGTTATTTTCAACAATAAGGTTTCCATTTTTTTCAAAAACTTTGATATGAAGGGGTTTTGAAGATGTGACTACATTGTGTTTTACTGCATTCTCTAATAATAACTGTAATGAAAGAGGTACTATTTTAGCATCTGGTTCACTAGATTGTTCTGGAATATCAAATATAATACTGTCTTCAAATCTCATTTTTAATAAGCGAACATAGGTGCGAGCAAAATTGAGTTCTTCGTCAACTGTGACCAAATCCTTATTTTTTTGCTCCAGAACATAACGATATACTTTAGAAAGTGAAGTCGTAAATTTTTGAGCCTGGTGGGGATCTTCTTCAATTAAACTAGTCAATACATTAAGGCTATTAAAGAGAAAGTGTGGATCTAATTGATTTTTTAAAGCGTCAAAACGAGCAGATGCAGTACCGGCAATTATTTTTTGTTCTTTAACTTCTCTTTTTTGAAGGGTGCGATAGAAATAAAAAGCATGGGTGAACAAAGATGCAATTAAGGTAATAATAAGGGCAATTACATAGGAACCCGTCTCATTTTTTTCGCGTTCCACAAACTCGTAGAAAGAACTACCCGTTAAATAGTAATAGACTAAAAATCGAAGCAGACCAAAAGTTATTAGAGTCAATACCAAAGACCCAATGGCACCGAACCATAACCTTTTTTTCGGATCTTTCTCCCATGAATATCGAAGATTCATTCCGTCGTAGTAGTATGAGTTAACTAGTGTGAGTCCGAAAGAAAAGACGAAGGCAATGATTACATTGCGAATTATACTTTCTAAAGAATAATCGCCATTACCAAAAATAAAAATGCTAAGAATAGCGACAAAAGCCGTAATCAGTAAAGAAATCTTAATTACTTTAATAAAACTCCACATTGGCTATGCTTTACATTCTGCTAATACTTGCTCTGCTCTTTCCTTGCCCCAAACTGGGTAAAATGAAATATCGGATTTAAAGGTAGCAAAAAGTTCTAAAGCCCTTTCTATGTCCTTACAATATGGCGTAGTGTCTTTTCCAAAATATCTAGCAGAACCCATATCCCATTCAGCTTTAGACAGCAATACCCTTGGGTTTTCAGGTGCCAATTTCATTGCCTGATTGTATAAACTAGTATTCTTACCAGACAAAGTCATTCCATAAGTAGCTCCATCAAAAGCTATCCAAGCGGTATTTATCATGGCTTCTTGTATCAAAATCTCTGGATTATCTGGGGAAAGCCTTTTAGCGATGTCTATAAACTCTTTAGACTTTTCTAATTGCAGTGTTAGTTTTTCAACATCTTTTTCGCCAAATGAAGCGGTTGTATTTACTACTGCAACATAAAAATAGGGCAACCAATTATCATCTTCTGCCATAGCAATGCGTTCAAAAAGATTCGACGCTTCTGTTGTTTTTTGTTCAGTCCAAAGTTGCATGGCTTTTTCCATGCCTTTACTATATTGATCTTGGGCATTTAGGATACCTGTTAAAAGGATGAACAAGGATAGGATGATTTTTTTCATGATGGTTTCGTTTTTTAAATTATGAAACAAAAATCATCAAGATTTGATTCTTTAGAAAACCAAATTAACCCAGTTGTTAAAAAATGAGGACGAACTGTATTATCAATTTGATGGGAAAGACTAATTCTTTTTAACTCGATACGTTATGCGTCTATTGGTAATAATTTGACATTGCACAATCATAGTTGTAGAAGCAGAAATATTTAATGGTGGGTCACCAGACATACCACCGTATTCAACCACATAGCCTTGAGAAGCATAGGCACCTCCACCGCCTCCATTAGGCAAATCATTCCAAGCTCCTATTGGTGCACCACCTCTAATCACAGATGCTGCTGCAATATGCGCATAGTCTTCACCACCGCCACCAACATTATTTGGTTCGCCACCATTCCAGTTTGCATAAGTAATCTCAGTTCCATTGGCTAGCCCTTGCCAAAATAGGGTTCCAGCTTCTGGCCCTGTGACCCAACGCCATTCACCCTCTACGGCTAAATCGGTAGCACCAATCCAACCAAAGCCACTGGCCTGTTGTCCTGCAAAATCAGCTTCTTCTTGCGATGTTAAGGTTACTAAATAGCCTTGTAATCCGAAATAAGTTCTTGCTGCTGCTGCTGCCTCTGCTGCTGTCCATGAAATACCTGGAGAAGAGACAAATTCGTAATAGTGTTGCGTTTCTGGCAGATAATTTGGTTCTCCAATAGTAATAGAAAACTGTCTTGTCCCCGAAGGATTTGTACTTGAACTTGAAAATTCAGTAGCCAAAACAGCTGCTTCATACTCTGTATAAGTTGCCAAACCTGTTAAACTCAGCTCACCTTCAACAGCATTCCAAGAAGATGTTATATTCGGGTGCGTTCCGGTTAAGCTTAATAAATCTTCCCCGTTTACATAGCCGTTTGATATTTGAATATAGACTGCCGAAGTGGTAGTATCATCTGGGTCCGTAATACTAATCGTTTCAACGATGGCTTTAGACAAACCCGTGCAATACGATTGATAGCCTGTAGCCGTAACCGTAGGAGGTTGGTTTTGACCGTAACTACATTGAAACCAAAATAGTAACAATGTAACTATGGTAACTATATTTTTAATATAATGCCTGAATCTCTCCATACTTTTCAAAGTAAGTGTGGAAATACAGTAATTCAAATAAAAAGTTGTGCAGCAGTTAAAAACTGTTGTCAATTGCCCCTCAAATGGTTTAAAACCTACAAGTTATCCAACTGATTACTCTTCTTATCAGCACTTATAGTCCAAAAGAAGCCTACAAAAAAGAAGCTGTCAGCCGATGGACGAATAGTTTGCCGTTCAAAAACACCGTCAATATTTGGACTATTAGCGTATTGATAATTATTGATGTTGTTAAAGCCTAAAACATTATTAACAGAAAAATATAAAATCTTTTGTTGGTCTATTAAATAGGCCCAATTAAGGCTTAAATTATTGAAAGCCTTTGTTTTCTCGGCTAAGAATTCTGTAGTATTGGGATTATCATAAGGCCTACCCGAACCAAAATTATAAGAAAGACCAACTTGAGATTTTAGCTTCTCCACCCAATATTTTGTCACGAGAGATAAACTATGTTTTGGTGCAAAATTGGGAGTAGCTCGTTCCCTAAAGTTTCTAAAGTCGCGCTCCGTGTTTAAATAAGAATACGAAACCCAATAATCTAAATTTTCAATGCTCTTGTTATCCCTCCAAAAAATATCAAGTCCGGTAGCATAACCACTGCCAAGGTTATTAAACTCAGAATCAAATTGAGGTAGTTCGGTATTGAACTTTACTAGGTTGTCATAATCTTTATAATAAGCTTCTGCCCTGAAGGTCTTACCATTATTCAAAAACTGATAATTGAAAATATAATGTGATGTTTTTTCTGAAATTAGATTGCTTTCATATACCAGTATATTATTCAATGGGTTTTGGTAAAAATCTCCATAAGCTAATGAAAATTGTCCCTTCTCACTGGTTTTGTAGGCAAGGGATAACCTTGGTGAAAAGGTAAATTCATCAATAACTGTAGTATTTTCAATTCTTGCTCCAAGTTTCATCGCTAATTTATTACTGAAGAAAATATCACTTTCCACAAACCCCCCGAATAACAAATCATTATATCCACTTTCAAATTCTGTATCATCAGATGCTATTACCGCTTCTTGATAATCTGTATTGAACAATTCTGCTCCAACACTTAGATTAAAACGATTGGTAAAGGTTTTTTTAAGTTTCACCTTTCCGTGTATAGCATTTTCCTCTGCTTTTATATTTGTATCAAAAACGTTAATATCATTGTTGTCCCAAGAAATACTAGAACCCGTTGTCAAGGTCCAATCGTTCTCAAAAAAGTACTTATATGATGTATTGAAATAAAAGTTATTATTCGTAAGCTGAAAACGAACAAAATCTTCAAAATTGATATTCTCTTGGTCAATATCTAAATCGGAATGATTGAAACTACCATATAATTTAAACATACTCTTTTCACCTTTACTTCTAAAAACCGTTTCCCCCGAAATGGATTGGAACGGACTATTCCAGCGAATACCCTGTGTAGATGGAATTAAGGCTTCGTAGGGGGCTAAATTGATATATTGTGTATTAAAGCTTAGAGATTGGTCGCCCCAAATTTCAGTATGTCCAATACCGCCACCAACAGACATCACATTAATATCTGTTTTTTCTTGGTCTGGCACATCTATGGTATTTAATAATAGTACACTAGAAAGAGCTTGGCCGTATTCAGCCGAATAACCGCCCGTGCTAAAGGTAATACCCTTAAACAAAAATGGAGACTGGCGACCCCTTGTTGGTAAGTTATTTGCTGTGGCATTAAAAGGCTGAAATACTCGCAAACCATCAATAAACAATTGTGTTTCTTCTGCACTACCTCCCCGAACAAACAAACGACCATCTTCATTAATGGTCGAAGTACCCGGCAAGGTTTGTAAAGCAGCGACAAAATCACCGGCAGCACCTGCAGTGGTTACAATATCTAAAGGTTTTAAAACAGAAACCTTAGAATTGTCGCCCGCTTCAAAAGTACCTGCCGAAAGTGTAACTCCGGTTAATTGATTAATGGCTTCTACCAATTGAATATTTAAATTGTTCAGATAGGTAACATCACCAACTTCATAACGGGGTTCAAATGAAATCATTGAAATAACCAAGGTTTGCGTGCCTGTTTCGGAGGTTTCAAAAGAGAATTTACCATCTTCAATTGTCGAGCCACCATCGTAAGTACCTTCTAAATAGACATTGACACCAGAGATAGGTTTGTTTGATTTATCGGTAACAATTCCGCTAATTATGGTTTGAGCTGATGAGGCCCAAACAACACTAAAAAAAAGGATGGTAAAAATATTTTTCATGACTGTTTGTTTCTAATTGATGCCTCAAAAATCAAAAGTTTAGGTGATTAGAAACAATTTTAAAAACCGAGTTGTAAGTTTTTAAGGATGGATTGTTATAAATAGAAGTAACTTCGCCGCTTATCATACAATATGACCTTTAACGAACTCGGCTTGGCCGACCCTATATTGAAGGCCTTACAAGCAGAAGGCTATACCAATCCGACTCCTATTCAAGAACAAGCGATTCCTATATTACTAAAAGGAAAAGATTTGCTTGGTGTTGCCCAAACCGGAACCGGAAAGACAGCGGCTTTTGGTATTCCGATTCTACACCATCTTTATGAGGCTGGTCAACAACAAGGAAGAAGAAAAATAAAGGCATTAGTAGTAACCCCAACGCGAGAATTAGCGATACAAATAGGAGAAAGTTTTACCGCTTACGGCAAACATACAGGGCTTAGGAACACCGTTATTTTTGGTGGTGTAAAACAAGGTAAACAGGTCAATGTACTGCGCAACGGCGTTGACATTTTGATTGCTACACCAGGTCGGTTATTAGATTTGATCAACCAAGGTTTTATTTCACTCCGTGATATTGAATATGCCGTTTTAGATGAAGCAGATCAAATGCTTGATATGGGTTTTATTCATGACATTAAGAAGCTAATTGCCAAACTTCCTCCCAAAAGACAGTCGCTTTTCTTTTCGGCTACCATGCCTAAAACCATTGTCGAGCTCTCAAGAAAAATACTAGGCGATTTTGAACAAGTGACTATTAAACCACAACAGGCCACCGCTGAAAAAGTGGAACAAGGCGTTTATTTTGTTTCAAAATCAAACAAGCCCAAATTGTTGGTTCATTTACTGGAAGGTCGCCCTCAAGATTCTGTGTTGGTATTTTCAAGAACCAAACATGGGGCAAATAAGATTGTAAAAAAATTAGGGCAAGCCGATATAGAGGCCGCCGCAATTCATGGAAATAAGTCGCAGACAGCACGGCAAAAAGCATTGGGAGCTTTTAAAGATGGCAAACTAAAAGTACTCGTTGCCACGGATATTGCAGCAAGAGGAATTGATGTTGAAGAACTGGCCTTGGTGGTCAATTATGATTTACCAAATGTACCTGAAACCTATGTACACCGTATAGGTAGAACGGGCCGTGCTAGTGCCAGCGGAATTGCCATTTCATTTTGTGATGTTGAAGAACGCGCTTATTTAAGAGATATTGAAAAGCTCATCAAGCAAGAAGTACCCAGATTACCTGAGCATCCTTTTATGGATGATGTTCCTCCTGAAAGTGCAACTATAAAACAAAGACCTAAAGGAAACGGGAATCAACAAAACAGGAACAGGAATAGAAACCGTAACAGGAATCGTTCAAACAAATCCAATTATAACCCCAACAGAAATCGTGGTTCAAACAATAATTCAAGAAATAACGATTAGAAGTAAACTACCTCGGGGCAAGCCCACAAGGCATTAATAAGAAACTGAACTTTAATTTCGAGGCAAGCCTCGGGGTATTAAGCCCATTGGCGGTGCCAATAACACAAATCATTTCGTCTATAAATCGTAAATTGGTGCACTAAATTTTATGGATTAATCTATTTTGTCTTTTCTATGGTTGTATCCCTTAAAAATAAAGAACACTATCCAAAAGTGGCTCTGCATATCTTAGCTTATATAGAAGAAAGGTGGCCAAAGCATCTAACCTACCACGCCCTTTCTCATACTATAGATGTTGCCAATGTCTGCGATAGCTATATACAGCATTACGATATTGATCAAGACAATGCCGACTTAATACGCATTGCAGCTGTAAGTCACGATGTTGGATATATAATTTCGCCAAAAGATCATGAAGAATCAGGTATCTTAGTGGTAAAACCTTTTCTTGAAAAAACCTTGAATCAAAAGCAAATAGAATCTATAAATGGAATGATAAGGGCAACTAAAGTACCACAAAACCCAACTACATTTTATGAAGAAATTATTGCAGATGCCGATTTAGATTATTTAGGAAGAACAGATTACGACCAACTTAGCGAGAAATTAAAGTTAGAGTTTATTCACTTTAAGGTAATTAAAAATGAGGCAGAATGGCTAAAGGTTCAAATTGATTTCTTAGAAAATCATTCTTACCATACCTCGTTTGCTAAAGAGACTCGTTCAGCACAAAAACTAAAAACACTAGAAAAGCTTAAGGCTAACTTATAAATAAAGCGCCTAAATTCATTTTCTGATATCCTATTTGTTCCATAATCGAGATTTGAATGCTCCGAAGCTTGCCTCAAAAATTTAAAGTTTTTTCCAACGAATGCTTCATGGGCATGCCCTGATGTCGTTTACTGTAGCAGTAGTCTGGTCTTTATAGCGATAATTTAAATCCATATTTTAAATACTAAGTTTTTGTATCTTAAGACCTTTAAGTTTTAGAGGAATACAACCCAATCTAAAACTGACCAACTACTATGAAAAAATCGACCAAAGCACAGATAGAAGCCAATAAACGCCAGGTGCAAGCTTTAATCAAGGGTAAAAGCTCACATACCGAAGAACTTGTAGATCATTATTGGGGGAGCATTAATTATGTTTTTAGTCTTATAAAAGCCTCAGAAATAAAAGCAGGTTTGATACTCTCCTTTTATGGTATTCTACTGAATATCATCTATCAAAATATTGCTATGGTA
>Ga0316204_10010057_pt1 | contig 12349 bp, 11 predicted proteins | sample 6monrhotite_MG_2_FD_205661 | JGI IMG/M metagenome (GOLD analysis project Ga0316204, IMG submission 205661) | Microbial mat bacterial communities from mineral coupon in-situ incubated in ocean water Damariscotta River, Maine, United States -... | ecosystem: Environmental > Aquatic > Marine >...
TTGTTTTCAGTGTTTGAAGAAAACATGCCTCAGATCGGCGGTGCAGTTCGTTAACGGCTAGAACCGACGTTCAAACAGTCACAGATCGAGGGTTTGTGCTGCGGTGCGGAAGGCGGCTGCGAGCCCATTCTACAGGATGCTGCAACGCGGCGGCTCAGAGAAGGGATCGTTTGACCGGACATTCGTTGGGTGAAGGCTATGCGGAAAGATGCGCGATTCTAAGCATTCATTGTGCTAGCACCCAAGGACCGCCCGATTATCCTCTCAGATACGAAAAGCGTCTCCAGCGAATTCTGCAGAAAGGATCATGGCTAAACAGAAGGTCACTCGTCTCCCTCAGGCATTCCGGCCAGTCGCAGCCCTTCATAGTATCGGCGAGTGCCGGGGGTATCGGCGAAAGCGTTACGCTTCCAGCCCATCTGGATTGAATCGCCTGGATTGATCCGCTCGTTTTCCCGCTGGGCCGCGTAGGCCTCGTCCATCCGTCCAAGATGGGCAGCCGCCGAGGCAATGACCCTATGCAAGGTCGAGAACTCCGTCGTTAGTTCGAGGCCTCGCCGCGCCTCCAAGATTGCCTCTTCGTCCTTGCCCGCCTGAAGCAACGCAAAAGACAGCCCGGCCGTCGCAGCTGCAGCAAACGGGCTGAACCGAATTGCTCGTTCATTTTGACGGAAACAGTCGATCGCTGGTTCTGGTTCGCCCATCCAAGCGTACCCCCAGCCGCTGAACATAACGACCTCGATGGTGAACGGGGCCCGTCGCAGCGCCGAGCGTATCGCCCGCCGTAGGGCGGTCACATCGCCTTCGCGCCTGAACGCGCCAATTCCGAGAGCGAGCTCAATCATTGGTGATGCTTTTACATGTGCCCCGGCCTTTGCCATCCACAGCCCGAACTGCTCACCATAGAGCTCCGCCAGGTCTGCATAGCCGATGCTGCTTGCCGAGAAAAAATAAACGATCGCGTCCGAATAAGCTTCTGTGAAAGAAGGCTTCTTCTCGATGGCGGCAGTGAGGTACTCCAGCGCTCTTGACATCGCGTCCCAATCGGCAAGCTCTACGCTCATCAAGCCCGAGACATAGCATTCCTCCGCTGACATCTGGTCCAGGTTTTTGTCGGCCAGCCGCGCCCGCTCGTGATCCAGCAGTGCTGTCATCGTTTCAGACGCAATCTCGCCACCAACCTCATCTTGCCAATCGAAACTGTCGGCCAGGCTGCCATCGTATTTCCCGGTCCATAGCTGCGTGCCATCCGATGCCAACAACCGTGCGTCCAGCCGCAGCCGGTCGCCACGAGCTCTCAGAACCGTCTCCAGCACATTCACATCCGGGAGCGGATCTTCCCGCACTGTGGAGTTCAGCCATCGTGCCCCGCCGAGGAAGTTGGCAAAGTCAGCCGTTAAGGCGCTGGCGAGTTCACTGATTTCCTCTCGTGCGTCCGAAGAGGAAACAGGGCGGACCGCAAGCTGCGGAAACCCCGTTCTAGAGGGCCGTGCATTCCCTGACACTCGGTCTGACGAAACTGATGTGCTCTTACCTCGACCCCAAACCTGAATGGGTCGGGCAATATTCTTGAGCTCCCGCGTGCCTAGATTATCGAACGAAGGCTGTAACGTTCCATCAAGACTGCCAAACACGGCATCCGAGATCACCACGGTCCCGGGATCAGCCAATGCTTCCAGCCGGGCAGCGACATTGACCCCATCGCCAAAAACATCCTCATCCTCATGCACAATGTCGCCAATGTGGATTCCGATCCTCAATCGGATCATATCTTGCCCAGCTACCCTATCCTGCACCTGCATGGCGCAAATCACGGCATCAACGCTGGATGCAAATTCGACCAGCCAGCCGTCACCCATCGACTTGACGACTTTTCCTCGATGCCCCGCCACCAGCGGGCCAAAAACCTCCGACCGCAACGATCGGAGCGCCGTCAATGTCCCTTCCTGATCGGACCCCATCATGGCCGAATAGCCGACAATGTCGGCTGCAAGAACGGCAGCTAGGTGGCGAGTCATTTGGACCTCCCAAGATCACTGCACTCTAACAATGCACGGTCGCACTTCCAATGGTCATCGAGCGAACGTCGGAAATGTCACTTGGCGGAAGAACTTCAAATGGCGCAAGTCGCGCGTGGACTCAATGTCGGCTTTTGAGGTCAAGGCCAAACATCGGCGCTTTCGGCGAGCGGCAGGAAAGTCCGCACACCGACGTTTCATCAGAAAAAGTGCTGCGCGGTGCATGAATGACCGCAATGCGAAAACTGTCCCGCTGCAAGATGGAGCGAAGCTCGGAAGAAAGCTCTGATTTGCTGCTGAGACCCAAACCGAATCAGGTTCCGCTTTTCCATAAAGGCGGAACCTGTTTTTCCTAATGTTATCGATGCTTCATATAGACGCGTCAAATTTTGAGAGCTGCTCGGGTAGCTGCCAAAGGACAATCAAGCATTGGGATCACTGGAGATTCTCTGAACGGCGACCATCAAAAGATCTCTTAACCAAATATGCCGCGCATCATTGACCATCCGCGGATGCCATTGCGCGACGACCTCGACCGCTGGCGTCTCAAGATCCGTCTTTAGCTCTTTCAAGGGAGCCGCATTCCAGGCCATCTGTCCTGGGACAAATGCAATCAATTCGGCGGCTCGCATGGCCTGAAAGGCCGCAGCGTAGTTTGGAACATCCACAACCAAATTCCGTGGGCACCTATAGCTTTGTCGATGACTTTGCTGATCGGTGCGCCTTTTGGGTTCAAAATGACATGGCGACAGGCACACAGCGTGTCCAGAGAGATACTTTAGCGGCCCTGCCATCCATCACCTGAGAGAAAACAGCAACGCCCCCTGCCCTTCTTGTGGGTAAGTTACCGCAAACCCGCTTGGGGCAGATTACCATCGCCCTGCCGCTGAACATGAGCAGCAACGGTGACGCCCTCGGCCTGAATGCAAGCCTGTACGATCTCAAAGAGATTGGACGCGGTTGGATTGCCTGCTGCGCTCAAGGTGCGCATGAGGTTCTTGTCCACCTTGCCAGTGCGCTCGGCCAGCTCTTTGAACCCCATGGTGGCGTTGACGAACTGGCGCAGCAAAAGCCGTCCTTCATCCAGTTCACCACTGAGCAGTGAATTGAGTGCATCCTCCAGCATTTCCGCCCCAAGTTCGGGGTTTTCATCGACCATGGCCTTCATGGCGGCTTTGTATGATGTGGTTGGCATTATCCTTTCCTTTCTGTTGTGGTTTCATCTTGATAGTCACGCCATAGCTGATTGGCCTTTGCGATATCATCGCTCTGGCGGCGCTTTGTGCCACCATGAAGCAGGATCACGAGCCTATCACCCTCTTGGCCTAGGTAAATCCTGATCCCTGCCCTGAATGTCAGCCTGATTTCGAAAACACCGTCACCGACGGATTTGAGACTTCCCGTGTTACCCTCTTCCAATCGGCCTAGCGCAACAGTCGCCCGCACTCTGGCCTGTCTGTCGATCTTGGCGAGCCATTTGGTAAATGGCTGCTTCCCTGCCGGTGTCATGAAAACTTCGATCTAAATCATATAAAAATGGTATCATATACGATACCTTGAAATCAAAAACTATCTAACCCCTGTGCCTACCCCAATCATTGGGTAGAAAGTCCAACCTGCTCTTCTGAGCTGACTGGAACCTGACGAAAAGCGCTGCCGCTGTTTTTTGCGCGCCAAAACTAACACCATTTACCGCCGACGCGGATGTAGGTCTCGTCCACATGCCAATTGACGCAGGCGCTTCTCTGTTCGTTTGGTGATTTCCGGGCCGAACTTGGTCACCCAGTGATACACTGTCGAACGATCAACGTTGATCCTGCCTTTGCGAGCAGATCCACCACGTCCTGATAGGACCGCAGGTAGCCCAGACACTACCGCACCGCGCGAAGGATAATCTCACGTGTAAAGCGGTGGCGGTTGAATGGGGGTCTACACGGCATGCTCGACCTCAAAAGCTTGATCGTGGCCAAACGGCCCAGTTAATGCAACAGTCCCCTGCGCCCTCCCCTTTGGACGAGGAGGTAGCTTTTCCCGTGATTTCCGTCGCCGCTTCGCTGATCCCGTTATCCTCAATTCGATCTCGGTCGTTTCAAAAGCGTACGCCAATCAAGGCTCCTATTGGATAGGTCGTGGCACAATTTGAACGCATATCCACGGTGATTGTTGATCGTCTCGGTCCGCTCCAAAAGATATCCCAAGACCATGAAGCTAAGCGCCGGTCCAAAGTCCTTAATCGCAAACCAAGTGTTCCCAAGGTCAAGAAATCCTGCGAGATCATCCATTAAGCGACGGCAGTCATCTTGGTTCTTTGCAATCCTAAGCTCTGCGCAGAGCCTCGGGTAGGCACGCTCCATCTGATTTTGGTCAACTTCAATCTGAAAAGATGTTTTTCTTTCTACAGACTGAATCTTAGAAGTCTCTTTGTGCCCCTCAATTTCGGGTGCAGTGTCCCTCAATTCAGTCGGTTCTGCAGAGCTTATCTTCGAGATTTCCACAGTGATTTCGCCAAGCAGATCGCTTAAAGCCTGTTTGTTTGGCTGGCGTCGCAGCAGGTTGCGTGCCTTTGTGAGGAGGCCCTCGTCCCAACATTCGGGCAAGAGCCGCGCTTTGAGATCGCTCAGGGCCGCTGAACACATGTCTCTGAGGCGTCTAAGCTCGTCACGACGGTCCTGGTGGTCTTGGGCCATGCGCAGGAACTCAGGGTAACGCTCAGCGAGTGGCAAGAGCGACAGTCCTGTTGCTAGGACAATGCTGCCTTGCCGGTCTTTGCGCGCCCAACGTTTGCCGTTGCCGCTCGATTTCCTGCTCAACAGTCCCAGAGACACCAGTTTTGCAATGTGGCGCTCAACCGTTTGGATACTGACATGGGCGCGTTTTGCCAGCGACGCATTTGATGCAAAGCAGATATGGCCGCCGTCGCGTGTGGCATCGATATGATCCACGCGCAGGAAAGAGATCATCGCTCTAAGCAGAGAAATGGAGGTGCCTTTCAAGCCAAGTGGCTCTCGGATGTCTTCGATTGTCTTGAGGAGTTGCCATTTGCTTTGGGAAATACCTCCCTGTCCCGTCGACTTGGGCGACGAGCGTGCTCCAACAGGAGCCATTCCTTGAATTGTTCTCATGATTTGCCTGTAGGCAAAGATATCCCGTTCGCCCAAGGGCGTTTTTTATTGCTTAGCGAATCGGTGGCTGCTACGTTCTAGGTGTCTAATCTAAGAAACGCGTTTGCGTTACAGCCCTCGAAGCCGTGGCTTTGGGGGTTTTTCTTTGCTTACGTCCTCCTTTGTTGCTCTAGCCTCTGGTGTCGTCCGCAGGGTTTACAGCTGTAAACTCCTGGTAGGACTTCTTGATGATGTCCTCGAGCTCTTGGTCGAGCCACTCAGCAAATGCTGCGTTGTCCCCTGCCCGCTTGATAGACACCGCGATTGATCCGCGCCCTGATTTGATTGTGACGCCTGGGACTGGCGTTGCCTCCCTGCCCTCACTTGGACGTGCTCCACGACGGGCAATTTCTTTCAGGAGCTGCTCAAGCCGGTCATCCGAGGTTAACTCTGGGCCCAACTTCGACAGGATCGCAAAAGATGCCGCCGCATTGACCTTTTGGGAAGCGAAGGCCTCGGCTAAGGTTGTCCACTTTGGACGCCCAGACTTTGGAGCGGCTCCAATTTGATCGCCAACATCATTGGGAATACTGTCCGTGACCTTTGTCAGGTGGGATAGCCCAGATGCAGACAAGCTGATGACCTGCCGGACGGTTTTGGTGTTATGGCCTGCTGCCTGAATGACAGCGGCAAACCGTGCCTTCTCGTAAAACGACAAGTTGCGACGTGCGGCATTCTCAAGGCCTTTGGCGAGAAGGGCCGTGGCGTCATCGAGATCTTGCACGTTGGCGCGGACCTTCAGGCCAAGGTCTCGGCAGGCGCGCAGGCGTCTGCGGCCGTAGATGATTTCAAACCGGCCCTCGGTTCCTGCCCTGCGGACCAAAATGGGAACCTGTTGGCCATCGTCCTTGATGCTGGATTTCAGGGTTTCAAAGCCGTCGCCGTCATCTTCGGAGTTTACAGCTGTAAACCCGTCAAGGCGGTCTTTCGGCCCCCAGTCGTCTATGAGGCCTGGGTCAAGCTCACGAATAGCAGACAGCGACCCTTGCAGCGCCCCTAAGGCGGGTGCGGTGGTCTTTGAAGTTCGGTCTTTGGGCCCTGGGCTGGAATTGGCAATTGTTTTGGCAATGCCGCTTAAATCCTGAAGTGACTTACGTGCCATCAGCTACGCCCCCATGCTTGGTGAATCATTGTTTCAACTTCGCGGCCAACAGCATCCATGGATTGTTTGGCGCGGTCATAGGTCGCCCGTGTCATCTCGGAGCGGATGACTTCGTAGATTGATTGTTTGAGCATCGTGGCATCGCTGATCGCGGTGCTCTTGAGTGCTGTCGCTGTCATGACGCGATCCATAAAGAGCGCGCGCATAAACGAGGTCAATTGTTGTGACGGCACATCTGTTGGCTCGTCGCGGGTAATCAGAAACTTGAAGTGATCATATTGAAGCTCGGCACCAGCATCTTCGATGACGCCCATATAGGCACCGGCAAGCTCAAGGAACTGCGCGGTTGAGGACACATCGAGCATTGAGGGCGTGAGTGGGACGATGAGAGAGGTCGCGGCAGCCATGCCGGAGATCGTCAGGAAGCCCAATTGCGGTGGGCTGTCCATCAAGACAATATCGTATTGATCCTCAACCTGGGCCAACGCATTGCGAATGCGCAGGAAGAAGGGTTGGTCAGGATTTGAGTTTACCGCTGACTCAGTCTCGAATTCGGACAGCAGCAAGCGTGCCGGAGCAAGCGACAGTCCCGGAAAATAGGTCGGCATGATGACATCAGAGAACGGGACCGGATCGTCGTAGCGGATAGCATCATAAACGGTCAAACCATCAAACTCGATCTCCGGGTTGATACCGCACATTGAGGTCAGCGACCCTTGCGGGTCCAAATCAACCACGAGCACCCTGTAGCCATGGAGTGCGAGATAGTGGGCGAGGTGAATGGTCGATGTACTTTTGCTGCTGCCGCCTTTGAAGTTCATCAACTGCCAGACTTGCAGTCGCTCGCCGTCACTGCGGCCTGGGACGTATCTGCGCTTTGTTCGAGACGTTCTTTCCAAGACCTGGCGCGCATCCCACAGCTCATGGGCACTGTAATAGCGGCGGCCAGCGCGAACGTCTTTTGGCTCCGGGATCGTGCCTTCGCCGTGGACTTTACGCATGAACTGACCGGACACGCCAAGCAATTCGGCGGCCTCTGGGGCCGAGAATGGGCGCAATGATTTTGTGTTGTCGGGGGCGAATGCAGAGAGCAGATGCTCACTGATCGCACGGTTTAGACGCTCAGAGATATCCGTTGCCAACTCTGATGGCCTGTCTGTTATACTCGGTGTCGCGGGAATCATCTGGTTGCCCCAATTTGCTCAATATGGCCTTTTTCACGCCACTTGGGGATAAAAGGCGCGATTCACCTCTCTAAGTCAACGATTTTCTTATATTTAGTGTCTAATATGGCGGAGGCGCAACGTAAGGAACGACGGACCTTCGAGTGATACGCAGGAAGTTTACAGCTGTAAACTCCATCGAGGGTATCATCTTGCCGTTTGGCGATCGAGTTTTCGCGACAGCAATTGCGCGCGAACAGCGCCGGGCCTGAAAGGGCAGGGGGTTGGTCCCCGCCAGTTCAGGTCAATGCAACGAGGGTGCAGATGGGACCGAAACGTGAGTTTGGATGCCTCTCAAAAGTCAAAAAGGGCTCCGCCGCAGCGAAGCCAATTGATCCTCACCACAAGGATTACAGAGGGATGGGCAGGGCGCTTGGACACCCCCAGCGTTTTGTTTACACCATGCCGTCGGGAGGTCATGCACGATGCGCTTGGATTGGGTGTCGGTGACGCTGTGAGCGCTGCGTATCTGTGGATCGCCAAACAGTGATTCCAACTTCTCGGCCCTTTCGCTCTTTCTCAGCTTGGCGAAGGTGGTTGCGGATGGGTGATCCTCGGGTAGTTCGAGCAACTCGCGCCTCAGATCAGTGAAGTATGGTCCACCAACCCGACTAAAGAAGCTCACGGCTGTTGGCGTGAAGTTGTCACGGATAACCACTTAGTTTGAGTAGGGGATAAAGCGGTACTCGCCGTCGTTCTCGGTTTTGGCCCCATTGGCACGGACTTCACCTGCGCCATAGTTGATGGCAACGGAGAGGTAGTCATTGCCGGCTTGGCTTGTGGCGTTCCAGGCACTGCCGATGAAGACGGCGCGGTTGCGCGTGGATTTGCAGTGATTTCGAAGTTAGTGTGCCTTTCGGACTTCTTGTGGGGATTTTCTGAGATTGCGATGTCGACATCAAATGTCAGGAGGCGATCCAGCCAGTGTAAGCGTTGTCGTTTGTGCGGGTAATTGTACCTTCGAGTGTCATGTCAATATTCCTTTTACTAAGTGACGAATAGAGCACGTCTCATGGCGACCGCGGAGCACCGAAGCGCAGCACAAGGCAACCCCCTTGCGGGGTTGATCCGTTCAGGGCGGTTTGAGGTAAGTGTGGTGAAGAAATTTGGAAAGAGGGAAATGCTATACTTGGCTCGAAGGTTTCGTCCCAACGACAGCTTTGCGGGTAGGGTCCCAATTGGAATTGGGGGTCCAAGCCCTTCGGTAGAAAAGCGTCCGATAATGCAAACTTAATAGACTTAGATGAGACCAGCAGGTGGGGTGGTTTCTGATGGATAAGGTGAATTAAAGCGCCGCCATCAACTAGTGCCGCAATTTGATCTATGCCTGCGACGCCAACTGTGGCGACACAGGAACCATGCCCCGGCTGCCCGCTTGGCTCACCGCAAGGCATGCGCAAAGCTCTGAAGATGTGGCGTTTTTGTCGGGCGCGGCACTCAGTCATCTGCAGCTTGTGTTGGGCTGGGATGACGTGCCCCAGGCCCTGTTGCGCAATCGGATGGCGTTGCGCGATGCCGTGCATCTTTTGCGCCCTGGCGATCTGTCAGGCCCCGCCGGGAAAACATTACTGTCGTGGCGGAAGGCTGTGGAGCGGTCGGTTTCGATCAATACGTTGCACCGGGCACTGCCCGAGATCGAGGCGGTGCAGATCGCCAGTTGGCTCGATACAGGGCAGGGTGCTCCAGTGACCCGAGCAGCGAAGGTACTGGAAACTGTTCTGACGACAGCACCGCGTGTGGAGGTACCGGCGCCGATCTTGGCGGACGCAGCTCTTGCCCAGGCGCATAAGTGGGACCACATAGTGCCTTTGCTGGCCTCTGGCCTGAAACGCGCAGACCTGCGCAAGACCGGAGATGAGCTGTGGCGGGAGTTCCATCGCGCCGTGACCGCTTCGGTTCTTGAGACCGTTCGTATGGCTTGCGAGCTCGTGCGCAAGACAACCCGGCTGGGCGCGGTCGCGCCGAAGCTGCGTGCCAAAGGAGCAGAGGTGGCGGTGGAGATGTTCCTGACCTGCGACGCGGTGGCGCCATCGGCGCTGACTTCGCTCAAGTCAGACCGTGCCGCGCGCCGGTTCTGTGATCGATTGGTGAAGCTGGGCGCCGTGCGCGAGGTAACCGGACGCGACACCTTCCGGCTTTATGGGGTGTAAGGATGGCGAAGGACCGCTCCGAACCCGATCTTGACCGCGAGTTGTCCGAACTGCCGCCCGAGCTGCGCTGGCGTGAATGGATGCGCCGGATTGAAGCGGTGCTGTTTGCCAGCACATCACCGGTGCCGCGCGACGCGCTGGCCCGCATCGTGGGGCAGGGGGCTTCTGTCGACTTGCTTGTTGAAGATCTCGCTGCCGACCTGGAGGGGCGATCGTTTGAAGTGGCGAAGATCGCGGATGAGTGGATGTTGCGGACCCGGCCTGCCTACGCGCCGGCGATCCGGATGGCAGCGGTTCTTGGAGATTTGGCGCTGAACATGAATGAATTCGACATGGTGGTGTTGGCTGCCATTGCCTACCATCAACCGATTACGAGGGACGGGCTCAAGGACATATTTGGCAAGGAGATCAGCCGTGATCTGATCGGGAGACTGCATGCACGAGAGCTGATTGCAACAGGTCCGCGCAGTCCGCGACGTGGCGCCCCTTACACGTTTGTCACAACCGAGCAGCTCTTGGTGGCCTTTGACCTCCAATCTCTGCGCGACTTGCCAGATCGAGAGCAGCTGGAAGATGCGGGCATTGGCGCATAAATCTGCGTAAAAACCCCCCGCACCCCCCTTTTGAGTAAATGGGCGTCCCAAAAGTGCACTAATGCACTGGGAAAGTGCACATTTTTTCAGGCGTTTTTTCGGAAATAGTTGTGCATTTCCAACGACATACAAACAGGCCGTTTTGAAACAGTGCAAAAGTGCACAATTCCTGGGTTCTTTCTTATTACACATGAGGGGGGCGCGGGGCGCGAATTGACCGGCTCACATATAATGCGAGAAAAAACTGCACTATTGCACTTTCTTGATATCATTCCCTTTGTTTTCAATGCGTTAAGTCTAAATATCCTATCAATAAACTGCACTATTACTGCACTTAAAGTGCACTTTCTTAGTAAAAGTGCACTGATCTTTATAAAGGAAATCAAGATATAGATGGTTTAGATAGGTAGGGCACAACATGAGGTTTTGATAATGGCAGGCACCTTTGGACAGACGGGCACGGCGGCGGTTTACCTGGCGCGCATTAACATTTTGATCATCAAAGCGGCAGGCAAGCGCCGCCAGGGCCAGAGCCTAGACCCGGCGGCCCTGCCTGGGGCCACGCCGCCTGGATCAATCGCTGGTGGCCTGGTGGACCGCCGGGTGCTGACCCAGGCCGGGCCTGGCGGCAAGGTGGCCCCAGTGACGCCCCTGGGCTACAAGACCGCCGTGCGCCGCCTGCCGCGCATCTTTAACCGCCTGGCAGAGCAAGACCCGCGCCGCCGGGCGCTGATCACCCTGGCCGATACCGCCGAAAGGATTGGTTCGGTGCGCGGTGCCGATCTGAGCGGATCAGCGACAAAAGGCGGACAATCGGACGGCGGCGCAACAACCCGCGTGAAACATTCGGCGCGGCTGCGGCTGATCCGGGCCTTGGCGAATGGATGGGATGCCAAGGCCGCCCCAGGCGCGCCCCTGGGGCCAGAGGCCGTGGCTTTGAAGGTGGGCCGCCAAAGCGGCAACCTCTATGAAATCAAGGTGTTTCCAGCGCTTTGGGCCATCATTGTGGATGGCATTTCGGCGGATGAATTGCTGCGCCAGAACGGTTGGTCAGCGACCTGGCAGACCCGCAAGAAACTGCTGGTGGCCTTGCTGGATGCCCTGGATGATGTGGCCGATGGCCTGGGCTTTGGCCGATGGGCCGCCAAATAGTTCTTGACGTTTTGACGCTGTTGGATGAGGAACAGAAACAACGGTGCAGAAATGCATCAAGCGCCCGCAACAGCTGTTGCGGGCGTTTTCGTTTCCCCCACATGAGGCCAGCCTTTGACTGGATTGAAAGCGCCCCCGGCGCTGATTGCGCGCACGCCGCCATCTGTCAGCTATCTGGGCAGCGGCCTGGATACCAAAGCCCGCGACGCGGCACGGCGCGCCAATACCGGCGCATCCCTGCGCCATCACTACAACACAAAGCGCAGGCGCGATCCTGACACGGGAATGCGCGTGCGCATCCTGACCTGCGACGATTTCAGAGGTGGCCCTGTTTGGTGCCGCCCGCACCCCGACAAACCCAGATGTGGACCACATCAAACCGCACAAGGGAAACCTGGCGCTGTTTTGGGATGAGGCCAACCTGCAATCGCTCTGCAAGAAATGCCATGACGGCGAAAAACAGAAACAAGACAAGGCCGCGCAGCGGGCCGGGGGGGTGGGTCTAAAGTCTGGAAAACCGGATTGCGCAGACCCGTCCCCCTGCAATCCGGAGAGTTTTTTTCTTTCGGCTGAACGCGTTTCAGCAGATCAGGGCACTTGCGATCAGCTCAGGAGACTTGCGGGCCTGTGCGGGGGTAACTGAAGGTTACTAAGGGAAATATATTGTATTAAAATCAATATCTTATCACTAACCTTCGACCGCTGAGATCAAGGGTGGGTTAAAATGAAGCCTTGCTGGGCGTTTTCTCCCCAATCTCAAAATCATATTCTCGGTTGAGTTGCGCCGGACGTTCGACAATTGTGTGGGGGGCCAAATTGAGAACTAGGGCCGGTTGTATGGGGCAAGTGATGCGGCGGCGGGCGCAACTCAGGCCAGCTCAGATTTCTGCTGCGTGGTCTTCAAGACAGGCGGGACAGGGGGCGCACTCTTCCGAGAAACGAACGTTGTG
>Ga0316204_10010058_pt1 | contig 12348 bp, 11 predicted proteins | sample 6monrhotite_MG_2_FD_205661 | JGI IMG/M metagenome (GOLD analysis project Ga0316204, IMG submission 205661) | Microbial mat bacterial communities from mineral coupon in-situ incubated in ocean water Damariscotta River, Maine, United States -... | ecosystem: Environmental > Aquatic > Marine >...
GGCGCTCCCTCTTACAGAGGGTATTGTTCCCCCTTAGCTCAGTTGGTTAGAGCGACGGACTGTTAATCCGCAGGTCCCCCGTTCGAGTCGGGGAGGGGGAGCCAAATTTGGCTTGGGAATTCAAGCACGAAAGCTCCTTTATGGGGCTTTTTTTATGTCTGTTATACTCTTAAACTGAGAACTCTTAAACTAAAAACCCGTAAACAACCAACCGCCTATTAAAAAATGCCAAATAAACTATTAGAACAAGGAAAGATAAATCTATTAAACTGGATAAAAGGAAACTGGGCGAAAGAACATTCTTTCACTATCGCTATTACCCTTGTTTCTTTAATTGTTATGTTGTTTACCCCTGAATCATCCAATCTATTACGTTATCAATCAATTGAAGTCTCACAAGGGGAATGGTGGCGCATATTTAGCGCTAATCTATGTCATAGTAATTGGTATCATTGGTTATTAAATATCCTAGGTTTTTGGCTGATGGATATTTTTTATCGCCCTGTATTATCAGTGAAAATGCGTGCTTCGCTTATTATTTTTTGTATGTTCGCAAATGTTTTGTTAATGCATTTATTTATGAATTTAACCTGGTATGTCGGGCTTTCTGGCGCTTTACATGGCTATCTAATTGGTGGTGCACTACTCTCTTGGAAATCTGCGATAAAACTAAATTTGATTATTGTGATCGTGGTTTGTATTAAGCTCGTGATTGAGCTTGGATGGCATATCAATCAAACCACTGAATCATTAATAGGCGCAAACGTGGTTGAAGAATCTCATGCATTTGGTGCGCTTTCAGCCATTATTTTCTTTGTTATAAATTACTTGAAAAATAAAATTCGGAACCAATAGCGAAAGCTATTAAGTTCCGAATTATACTTATTTGCTAACGCTAATCTAACAATTTACTACTTCAGTTTTATCCGATTAAAGTTCTTTGCAATAGTTGCAGCACCAATCCCTTTGACGCTTGCAATTTCCTCAATCGCTTTGAAATCACCATGCTTTTTACGGTATTCAATAATTGCTTGAGCCTTTTTCATACCAACACCTTTTAAAGCTTCCGCAATTGTTTCTGCATTGGCTGAATTAATGTTAACGTTAATTGACGACTTAGATTGTTGTGTGGCCGCAACCTGTTGCTCCTTGCCTTGTTTTTTAGCCTGCACGGTTTGAGAAAATGAAGTGGTTAATGCTAATAAAATAATAATTGAATATAATGATTTCATGTTAAAACTCCTTGAATAGTTAAGTTCCTTAATCCGAAGTGGATTGTTTTAAATTAAACCGTTTTAAAGTAAATGATTTAATCTAATGCCCTAAGGCAAAACAAATACTACTTATCGATAACAAACAATGCTAGTGGGAGGCAAGAGTTTCAGATATTTCGCACAGAGTCTTGAGTGGATCGGAAGATTGAGTGATTGGCCTACCTATCACCAAATAAGAAGCGCCCGCATCAATTGCATTGGCTGGAGTCATGATTCGAGATTGGTCACCTTTATCACTTCCAAGAGGCCTTATCCCGGGCGTTATAAGCTTAAATTCTTTACCAAACAAGGCTGATAATTTAGCTGCTTCCCATGCAGAACAAACAATTCCATCCATACCTGATTCTTTAGACATTTGCGCAAAGTGTAGAACCTGTTGATCAATTGGTCGTGAATAACCTATTTGAGAATATTGATTATCGTCCATGCTAGTTAATATAGTGACAGCAGTAATTAAAGGGCGGTTGGCAAAAGGCTCTATTGCATCCCGTGCTTTTTTCATCATTTCTGTACCACCGGCGGCATGAACGTTAACCATCCACACGCCTAAGCTTGCAGCGGCTGCACATGCTTTAGCAACCGTATTGGGAATATCATGGAATTTCAGATCGAGAAATACATCAAAACCACGTTCAACTAAAAATGAAACCCATTGAGGGCCAAATAAAGTAAACATTTCTTTGCCTACTTTTAAGCGACATACTTCTGGTTTTAGTTGATTGACTAATTTTTTCGCCGTATCCAAATTATCAAAATCTAAAGCGACGATAATTTTTTTATTATTCATTTAAGCTATTACCATTAAATTGGTTACCATTAGATTTGTTACAGCAAGTATTGATTTCAAAAAATAGAATAACGGTGGTTTACTCACCTTCAATACCTTGTATCGGTTTCACTCCGCCCCAAGTTTTACAACCGGGACATTGCCAGAATAAAGTTTTTGAATCGAAACCACAATTATCGCAATGGTAAATGGGCTTGTTTTCCAGTAATTTTGTAACTACATTCTCCAGCAAATATAAACTCGGTTTAGCTCCCTCACTAGCATGTTCTAAATGTAATCCAATTAGTTTTAATAACCCTCTTATCGAAGGGTGCTGATTCATTTGACTGGCTATGTACTCAGCCGCCTTCTTGTCACCTTGTTGCGATTGCAATATGTCTGCATAGGCCAAAATAGCGGAAATACCGGCTCCATGATTGATGGCATCATGAAGAAAAGTTAATAAGCCGCGCTGATCATTCAGCTTGCTGTAACATTGAGCAACAAGATCAATTGCTTCCGGTAAAAATGCAATATCTTGTTTGATTAAATCTCTAATACATTTGATTGATTGTTTATATCGCTCTTTAGAATAATGTATCTGTGCACTAATTAAGGTTGCCCTGACACATTGACTATCCGCTTGGAATGCTTTTTTGATATAACTAAGAGAATCCCGGTAACTATTGTTTGCCAAAGACTCTTCAGCAAGTTCACAATAGAAATGTGAAATTTCATTTTTGGTACTTTCAGCCATTGGATAATCAAGCTTACCAGCTGCGGATATAGCTTGTTGCCAATCCTTAGTTTGTTGATAAATAACTAATAACTGTGACAAACTGGCATTTTTATGGGTAAAATCGTTGGACAATTCTTTGAAGATATTCTCAGCTCTATCAAGCAAACCGGCGCCCATATAATCATAACCAAGCTCTAACAATGCAAACTTGCGATCTTCTGGAGTTAAAGAAGGTCTCGCGATTAGATTTTGATGAATTCGAATAGCTCGATCGACCTCTCCCCTTTTGCGAAATAAATTTCCTAATGCCAAATGAGTTTCAACCGTTTCAGAATCAACTTCTAACATACTTACAAAGGTATCTATCGCCTTATCTGACTCTTCATTAAGCAGATAATTAAGCCCTGTAAAATAAGTCTTAGAAAGGCCACTTTGACGACCAGTTGATTTTCCGACTTCTTTTGTTTTTCCATGACGATAGCCAAAATACCAAGCAACTGGTAAAAGAAAAATAAATATGAAAATAACTTCATTCATTTTGATATTGGCTGTACCAAGTTAATTAAATTTGACTAATCCGTTTTGAAAAAAAATCAGTAGTTATCTTTAATGGGAAGTGCTCGTAGGTTATTAATCTCTTTTTCATTGAGAGCTAACTTTCTGTTGGCATTAGCAAGCCTAACCTTAGTTGAAATCAAACTCGTTAATATTGACAAGATTCCCAAAATAAAGCCGAACAGTAGGATAGAAACTAAGACCCAATTCATTGGCCATTCGAATGAACCGGCAAAATACTTAATTTCAACCATCGAGTCATTTTGAGCGAAAAAGAGGGCTGAAACTACAAATACAATGATAAAAAGAATAATTAATAGAAAATTTTTCACCTGACAAGACCCACAATTGAAACGAATTACATCTGCACTCTTCGATTATTAAAATGACAGTCAACTAAATACAACCTAAGCAAACTGTTGTACACCAGTATATTGAATATACATGCGAAAAAAAAGCATATCCGAGGATATGCTTTAATTTAAATCAATTGAACAACCAAATTAACCTTGTTGGATACTCTCATTAACTCTATCTCGTAATTCTTTTCCTGGCTTAAAATGAGGAACATATTTGCCATCTAAATTAACCGATTCACCGGTCTTTGGATTGCGACCAACTCGAGGAGCTCGATAATGCAATGAAAAACTACCGAAACCTCTGATTTCAATTCTTTCACCTTGCGCTAAAGATTGAGCCATATGCTCAAGTAAACTCTTTACCACTAATTCAACATCTTTTAACGATAACTGCGATTGTCGAGCAGCTAACCTTTCTATTAACTCAGACTTTGTCATTTAGTCTTTCCTTCACATTTATTCGAAGCAAATAAACCATAACTGATACCATAGTCAATTTGACTCAAAAAAGCAAAAAAAAATGTCCAAAATCAATAGATTAAGGACATTTTTAACTTCAACTATGTGATAAACACACCAATTAGAATTGGAATGATTAATCTTGGTCTAATTGCTCTTTTAACAAGTCACCTAATGTAGCTGGTGCGTTTTGTTCATCGTCTTTACTAAATTCAGCAACAGCATCTGCTTCTTCTTGCTTGTATTTAGCTTTAATCGATAAAGTAATGCCGCGATTTTTCTTATCTACCGCAGTAAACTTAGCTTCGACCGTATCACCTTCTTTAAAGTGCTTAGTTGCATCTTCAACACGCTCTTCACTGATTTCAGAAGCTCTTAAGTAACCTTCAATATTTTCACCAAGAGAGATTTTTGCCCCTTTAGCATCAACACTTGTTACTGTACCAGTTACAATCGAACCTTTAGCATTTTCAGCGATAAATTGAGCAAAAGGATCTGAATCAACTTGTTTGATACCAAGAGAAATACGCTCTCTTTCAGAATCAACTGATAATACAACCGCTTCAACTTCGTCACCTTTATTGAATTCACGAACAGCTTCTTCGCCGGTTGATGACCAAGAAATATCGGATAGATGAACCAGACCATCAATTCCACCTTCTAGACCAATGAAGATCCCGAAATCAGTAATCGATTTAATGTTACCTTTAACCTTGTCGTTCTTGTTATATTTACCTGCAAATTCACTCCAAGGATTAGCGATACATTGCTTAAGACCTAGGGAGATACGACGGCGTTCTTCGTCAATATCAAGTACCATGACTTCAACTTCGTCACCAAGATTAACAACTTTACTTGGGTGAATGTTTTTATTAGTCCAATCCATTTCAGAAACATGAACGAGTCCTTCAACGCCTTCTTCAATTTCTACAAAACAACCGTAATCAGTTAAGTTAGTAACACGACCAAATAAACGTGCACCTTCTGGGTAACGACGATTTAGGTCTGCCCATGGATCTTCGCCAAGTTGCTTAATACCTAATGATACACGTGAACGCTCTCTATCATATTTAAGAACTTTAACATCTATTTCATCACCGACTTGTACCACTTCTGATGGATGCTTAACGCGCTTCCAAGCCATATCCGTAATATGAAGAAGACCATCTACACCACCTAAGTCAACGAATGCACCATAATCAGTGAGGTTTTTAACGATACCTTTAGCAACCGCACCTTCTTCTAATTTCTCTAATAATTCGTCTCTTTCTGCTGAATTTTCAGCTTCGATAACGCTACGACGTGATACAACCACATTGTTACGTTTTTGATCGAGTTTGATAACCTTAAATTCTAGGTCTTTTCCTTCAAGATGAGCAGTATCACGAACTGGGCGAACATCAACCAACGAACCAGGTAGAAAAGCACGTACGTCTTTTATTTCTACTGTAAAACCGCCTTTGACTTTACCAGTAATAACACCAATAACTGTTTCGCTTGCTTCACAGGCTTTCTCAAGTTCGATCCAAGTTGCAAAACGCTTGGCTTTTTCACGTGATAGTTGTGTCGTTCCATAACCATCTTCAATCGCATCAAGTGCGACATCAACAGTGTCACCGACTTCAACTTCAACTTCACCTTTTTCATTCAGAAATTGGCTTAAAGAGATAACTCCTTCTGATTTAAGGCCAGCGTTAACGGTGACTGTTTCACTATCAATGGCTACAACAACACCAGAAACAATCGCGCCTGGACGCATTTCCGTTTCTTTAATACTCTGTTCAAATAACTCTGCGAAATTCTCGCTCATCTTAATTTACCTAAAACACACAAATCCAAAAATCTATTTGTGCTTCGTTACAAACTCCAAAAAAACATCCAGCTATTTTGGGATTATTAATAAAAGTTAATTAATCCATTAATCAACAAATAAAATCACCTCTATTAACCAATAGAAGTGAAAGTTCACTTTATCTAAATTTCTAAGCTAGAAATCCAGAACAAATTCTTAGTCTCAGCCTGAATTAATATTAATAAAAAAGGTATCAATCCAGCGAAATATTTTCTAACTTTTGTTTAGCAAATTCAATAACTTGCGTAACTACTTGCTCAATCGTCAAGTCAGAGCTGTCAATCACTAAAGCGTCCTCAGCAGCTACTAACGGTGCCACGCTACGATTACTATCTCTTTGATCGCGTTCTTTGATGCTCTGCAAAAGCGCGCGCATATTAGCACCAACGCCTTTGTTTATCAACTGTTGATAGCGCCTTTCTGCTCGACATTCGGCGCTTGCGGTTAAAAAAATCTTGACTGGGGCATAAGTAAACACAACTGTGCCCATATCTCTACCATCGGCGACTAATCCGGGCTGTTGAGCAAAATCCCGCTGCCTTTCGAGCAAGGCTTGCCTTACAGATGGAATTGCAGCAACTTTTGAAGCAAACTGTCCAGCTTGATCAGTACGAATTTCCTTACCCAAATTAATACCATTAAGAAAAGGCTCAACTTCCTTTGTAGCCATATTCATTTGAAAATTAACATCTAAATGCCGAGCTAACTCTGTAATTTGTTTTTCAACTAAGTCAGTCAAACTCACCGGTGATAAATCGATACCTGCTTGATGGGATGCTACCCCAAGAATGCGATACAAAGCACCGCTGTCCAACATATGCCAACCAAAGTGCTTGGCGACCAACTGAGTAACCGTACCTTTACCCGCCCCCGAAGGTCCATCAATCGTAATGATATTGTTCATAAATCTATATTACTCGATAAGAGTACAAACTAAGCCAGAATTTGAGCAAGAGAATCGATGTATTTTTGGTTTTCGTGCTGTAAACCAATACTCACTCTCAAATGATTTGGCATTTTATAATTAGCAACGGGTCTAACGATAACCCCTTTGCGAAGCAATTTTTCGTAGATTGGCATGGCATTTTGCGCCATATCAATGGTCAAAAAATTACCCGCTGAAGGAATATAATCCAGAGCAAATTGTTGGCAACTTTCAACTAATTGCCGCATTCCACTTTGATTAACAGCAATCGCTTGTTCTAAATAAGCATGGTCTTCTAACGCTGCGATTCCAGCAGCTAAAGCAAAGCTATTAACGTTAAATGGCTGGCGAATTCTATTTAGTAATCCGCAAATGGTTTCACTCGAAACTGCATAACCAAGTCTTAACGATGCCAATCCGTAGGCTTTAGAGTATGTTCGAGTCACTACTAGATTTTCAAACTCTGATAACCATTCGACAGTATTAGGTATCGAACCATCAGTCACGTATTCGGTATAGGCTTCATCCATTACAACAATAACGTTGCTTGGAACTTTCTTAATGAATTCTTTGAGTGCCTTCTCACCTAACCAAGTACCTGTTGGGTTGTTAGGGTTAGCAATAAATATCATTTTCGTTTTATCAGTAATCGCCGCTAACATAGCATCAAGGTCATTTCCCCAGTCCTTAGCAGGCACTTCCACTAAAGTCGCTCCGATTGATTGAGCAACAATAGGATAAACGCAAAAAGCATGCTGCGCGAAAATAACTTCATGATGGGATTGAACATATATCTTAGCAATCATTTCTAAAACATCATTAGAACCATTACCGAGGGTAATTTGGCTAGGTAAAACACCCATTTTTTCAGAAAGTGCCGACTTTAAGTAATGACCATTCGCATCAGGATAACGACAAGCATCAACAAATTCTTTTTGTATGGCCGCTTTAACTTTTTCACTTAAACCTAAAGGATTTTCATTACTGGCTAACTTGACTATATTGGATATGCCTAATTCTCTTTCTAATTCACTGACAGGTTTTCCAGCCATATAAGGTTGTAATTTTTGAACGCCTGAATTGGCGAGAGCAACATAATCACAAGACATTTTTTTCACCTAAAGAATTGATTGTTACATTATTAATAAATAAAGAGTTACTTCAGAATTGAGTGTAATTGACCATAAACTAACCGTGTTTGGTTTTAAATTCTCGCATAAAATCAGTCAGGGCTTTTACCCCTTCGAGCGGCATGGCATTATATAAACTAGCTCTCATTCCACCGACACTTCTATGACCTTTTAAACCAACTAAATTAACTTGCCTGGCCTGTTGTAAAAAATGCTCGTTTAGCAATTCATCTTTTAAGATAAAAGGTATATTCATTCTAGAGCGATCTTTAACGGCTATCGGATTTCGATAAAAATCATCTTCATCAATGCAAGCATACAATAAATCTGATTTTTCAATTCCAAGCTTTTCCATTTGCTCAACACCACCTTGTTGCTCAAGCCATTCAAACACTAAGCTGGCTAAATACCAAGAATAAGTTGCTGGTGTATTGATCATAGAACCTTGTTTAGCTTGTTCTTGATAATTAAAAACTTTTGGCGCGGCATCAAAATTCATTTTTTCAAATAAACGACGTTTAACAATGACAATTGTCATGCCTGCAGGACCGATATTTTTCTGAGCTCCGGCATAGATCAAATCAAACTGATTAATATCTATTTGCTCAGATAAAATACATGATGACAAATCAGCAACTAATGCGCCAGATGTCTCTGGCACATTGGCAAAACGAAGCCCTTCAATCGTTTCATTAGGCGTGTAATGAGTATAAACAGGATCAACACTTCTTTTTAATTCAGACAAATTACTGAGTGAACGATTTCCTTGGGCATCAATTTTCATCACGTTAAGTGCTTTTACTTTGCCAAAACGAATGGCTTCTTGAGCCGCTTTATTTGACCAGATTCCATTACAAAGATATTCGGCTTCACGCTCATTATGCAAAAGAGCCATTGGAATATTAGAAAATTGTAACGTTGCGCCCCCGTGCAAAAATAGCACGGCATACTCATCGCTAATATTCATTAAACGTCTAAAATCTGCTTCCGCTTTATGTGCCATGGATTGGTATTCAGCCGACCTATGACTAACTTCCATCACAGAAACGCCTAACCCTTGCCAATCTAAAAGCTCTTGTTGAGCTTTTAGCAGCACCGATTTGGGTAAAGCAGCAGGTCCAGCACAAAAATTATAGGTCGAACTACTCACCGCTTGTTTCCGTGTCATCAGAAACATCGCCTGAAGAATCTTTATCTTCAGAAGTTTCATCAGAAGTTACCTCTAAGTCAGTATTGGTATTGGTATTCGCTTCTGTTTCAGTCTCTGGATTGTCAGAATCAAGATCTTCCTCAGCAGTTTCAAGCTCATCTATACGTTGTAGCCCAACGAGAGTTTCATCTTCTTGCAAACGAATAAGTCTTACACCTTGGGTATTACGCCCCATAGTCCTAATTTCATCAACTCGCGTACGTACAAGAGTTCCGCCTTTGCTGATTAGCATAATTTCGTCGCCATCTTTGACTCTAACAGCACTGATCGCTTTACCATTACGCTCACTCAAGGTAATTGATATGACCCCTTGGCCGCCTCGACCTCTAAGCGGATGTTCTGTCATGCAGGTTCTTTTACCATAACCATTTTCAGTCACTGTAAGAATTTGACTGTCATCATCTGCACGAACCAAAGCAATCACTTTTTGCTCTTCAGTAATTCGTATACCACGAACTCCACGAGCTGTTCTTCCCATCTGGCGAACTTTCTCTTCATGGAATCGAATGACTTTTCCGGCATCACTAAATAACATCAGATGATCTTCACCGTTAGTAACTACAGTACCGATTAGTTCATCACCTTCATCTAAACGTAAGGCAATAATTCCGTTTGCACGAGGTCTTGAGAATTGTTCAAGTGAGGTCTTTTTAACGGTTCCGTTAGCGGTTGCCATAAAGACATATTCATCTTCTTTATATTCTTTAACCTGTAAAATACTGGTAATCCGCTCATTCTCACCTAACGGAAGAATGTTAACTATCGGCTTACCACGCGCTCCACGGCTAGCTAAAGGAAGCTCAAAGGTACGTAACCAATAGACTTTACCGGCACTTGAGAAACATAAAATGGTTGCATGAGTCGAGACAACTAGCAGTCTCTCGATGAAATCTTCTTCTTTCATCTTAGTCGCTGATTTACCTTTACCACCGCGACGCTGAGCTTCATACAAAGCAAGAGGCTGATATTTAACATAACCTTCATGAGATAAGGTAACAACCACGTCTTCTTCTGGAATTAAATCTTCAATTAATAAATCGGCAGAGCTGTTAGTAATTTCAGTGCGCCTTTCATCGCCAAACATATCGAGCACTTCAACAAGCTCTTCTCGAATCACTTCCATTAAACGTACACGACTATTTAATATTTCTAATAATTCTGCGATTAAAGCAATTAACCCTTTGTAATCATTAATTATTTTTTCGTGTTCTAATCCGGTTAACTTATGTAATTTAAGGTCAAGGATCGCTTGAGCTTGTACGGGAGAAAGATGGTATCGACCTTCTACAAGTCCATATTTCTCTTCTAAATCATCTGGACGACAAGCATCAGAACCTGCACTATCAAGCATTGCTAAAACCGCACTAGCATCCCAACCTCTGGCAACTAGTTGCTCTTTAGCAACCGCAGGGCTATCCGCTTTCTTAATCAGCTCGATAATTTCATCGATATTTGCCAATGCTAAAGCAAGGCCTTCAAGAACGTGCGCTTTTTCACGTGCTTTACGTAAATCAAATATTGTTCGACGTATAACCACTTCTTTACGATGCTTGATAAAAGCTTCGAGCATTTCTTTTAAGGTAAACAACTTAGGTTGACCATCTTGTAGGGCTACCATATTAATACCAAAAACTGTTTGCATTTGAGATTGAGTATAAAGATTATTCATTAAGACTTCGGCATTATCCCCGCGACGAAGCTCAATCACCATACGCATACCATCTTTATCAGATTCATCTCTTAATGCAGTAACACCTTCAATTTTTTTATCTTTGACTAATTCAGCGATCTTCTCAATTAAACGAGCTTTATTAACTTGATAAGGTAATTCGGTGACAACAATGCTCTCCTTACCATTCTTTTCGTCTGTTTCTATATGATGGCGAGCCCTAATATGGACTCGCCCCTTACCTGTCTGGTAAGCTTGTAAAATTCCCGCTCGGCCATTGATAATCCCTTGAGTAGGAAAGTCGGGGCCTGGAATATACTCCATAATTTCTTCTAACGTCATTTCAGAATTATCAATCAGAGCTAAACAAGCACCAATCACTTCATTCATATTATGAGGCGCTATATTGGTCGCCATGCCGACAGCGATACCGGAAGAGCCATTAATCAATAGATTAGGAACACGAGTTGGCAAAACTTGTGGCTCGCTTTCAGAACCGTCATAGTTTTCTACCCAATCGACGGTTTCTTTGTCTAAATCACTCAACAACTGATGAGCTAATTTATCCATACGTACTTCGGTATAACGCATAGCAGCCGGAGAATCGCCATCAACCGAGCCAAAGTTACCTTGACCATCAACTAGCATATAACGAAGAGAAAACGGCTGAGCCATCCTTACAATCGTGTCATAAACGGCGGTATCACCATGAGGATGATATTTACCGATCACATCACCAACAACACGAGCTGATTTTTTGTAAGGCTTATTGTAATCATTAGATAGAACATTCATCGCATACAAAACACGCCGATGAACGGGCTTTAAACCGTCTCTGACATCAGGTAACGCTCTGCCAACTATGACACTCATAGCGTAATCGAGATAGGATACTTTTAGTTCATCTTCAATATTAATTGGAAGAACTTCTTTTGCGAACTCACCCATAAATAAATACTTTTCCTTATCTTATTGATTTTATAAGCTTTATTGACCGTTTCATTTATAAGAAACATAGCCAAAAAAGCATTTTCTTTATAATTATGTTGCTTCTAGAAAATCAGGTTTTAGAATGCATTTTTTAGCTGCGAATTGTACCACAATCCGGTCAATAATATGCACAAAAATTCACTATGGAGTGAATATGTGACAATCGATAAAATGTGCTATTTACAGCTGTTCAATTAATGACCAATATTTCATATTTCTAACTCTTACTATAATTGTTGTTTTTTCCATTTTTCACTCCGTATCAGCATTAACAATCAGGAAATTTAGTTCTCTATATACTTACTTTATTACTTTTTGTATTGGTTAATTAAGGGTAAAATACTTTCAGTTTACCCGCAAAATCGTTTTGATAACGATTACAATTGTTGAAGAACATCGAAGGTTCTAGTTATGACTACG
>Ga0316204_10010059_pt1 | contig 12348 bp, 12 predicted proteins | sample 6monrhotite_MG_2_FD_205661 | JGI IMG/M metagenome (GOLD analysis project Ga0316204, IMG submission 205661) | Microbial mat bacterial communities from mineral coupon in-situ incubated in ocean water Damariscotta River, Maine, United States -... | ecosystem: Environmental > Aquatic > Marine >...
TATTGTGTGCCGGGTTTTCAGCCACCACTAGGTATAGCCTGCCTGAACCGAGTCACCGGTTCAAGGAAGAAGTGAATCATCACAAAAGTTTTTTGTGGATAAACCGGAGTCTCGGTCGGGCCAAATTGTTCCGAGTTGTATCCGGAGGCCCGGATATTGCCCGTCACCGTCGATGCGCAAAAATGATCGAAATCAAGGCCAGAACACCACTCTGTCGATAAGCTAGGTTGAAATGACATGGAGAAGGGGCTTGGGGCGTCGGATTCGATACGGTGATTTCACTCGTGAACTGTCCCATGAGCAGGTGTCGATCAGCTACGGTGACCTGACGCCTGCCGCGCAGTATGATGATGCCGGGGACCTGATCCCCTATCGTCCGGAAAACCTGCGTCTGACCCCGACCAACGTCCATCGCTTGTTGGCACCCTATATCAGTGTGCGACTGACCGATCAGGTCCGGGCCGTCGTGCCACTGGCGGCCTATCTGGTGTTGTTCCAGTTGTTGATCCTCAGGCAGGTGGTTGCCGAGTCGTGGGTGATTACCGGCGGGTTGTTCGCCGTCATTATTGGCCTGATGCTGTTCATGGAAGGGCTTAAGCTCGGACTGATGCCGTTCGGTGAGGAGATTGGCAACAAGTTGCCAAAACGGGTGACCCTGCCCGTCGTCCTTAGCGTGACGTTCCTGTTGGGGATTGGCGTGACCTTCGCCGAACCGGCGATCGGTGCCCTGAAGGCCGTCGGCGTGATCGTTGATCCGGCCCGGGCACCCTATCTTTGGGCCTTGCTGAACCAGTGGTCAGGGGTGCTGGTGTTGGTAGTTGGTGCAGGCGTTGGGCTTGCCGCCGTGCTCGGGACCATTCGGTTTCTCAATGGCTGGAGCCTCAAACCCTTCATTTACCTGACCGTGACCCCACTGCTCGGCCTGACGTTGTGGGCCATGAACGACCCTGAGTTGGCCAAGATACTCGGCCTCGCCTGGGATTGTGGTGCGGTGACGACGGGGCCGGTGACCGTGCCACTGGTGTTAAGCCTGGGGATTGGTATCGCGTCTGCGGGTGGCAGTGGAAAGTCGTCGCTTTCGGGGTTCGGGATCGTCACCCTGGCCTCTCTGTTCCCGGTCCTCGGTGTCATGATTTTATCTTTTTACGTCGCCGCGACGGTCACACCCGAAGCCATCCTGGTGGCGGCCACAGCAGTGACGACTGACGGTACTGGTGCGTGGTACGAAACCTCACCGTTTGCTGAGGTCGTTGGCGGCATTCGGGCGATCGTGCCGCTGGTTCTGTTCCTGTTGCTGATCCTCAAGGTCATCTTGCGCGAAAAAATACACGAAGCCGGGATCGTCGCTTACGGGTTGGTCCTCTGTGTGCTTGGTATGATCGTCTTTAACTTGGGACTGAGTTACGGCCTGTCCAAGTTGGGCGGGCAGTCGGGTGGCATCATTCCCGCCGCGTTCACCCGTCTGGAACACATCGAAGACTCACCTCTGTACCTTTACGAAGTGGGCATCGGCATCGCCCTGTTCTTTGCCTGGGCATTGGGTTTTGGCGCGACCCTTGCTGAACCGGCGTTGAATGCCTTAGGCATTACGGTCGAGAACCTGACCAACGGCGTGTTCAAGAAACGCATGTTGCTGTACGCGGTTTCAATTGGCGTCGGCGTTGGCATTGCCGTTGGCGTGCTCAAGATCATTCATGATCTGCCCATTGGCTGGCTACTGATCCCGGGATATCTCGCTGCCCTGATCATGACTTATCTGGCATCGGAGGAATTTGTTAACGTCGCCTGGGACAGTGCGGGTGTGACCACTGGCCCGATTACCGTGCCCCTGGTATTGGCCATGGGTCTCGGGTTTGGCGATGCGGTTAATGCGGTTGAGGGGTTCGGTATTCTGTCGATGGCTTCGATCGGCCCGATCCTTAGTGTGCTCGCCACCGGGGTCTGGGTTCAGGCCAGGGTGCGTCGCAAACGTGCCGCCGATGCCAAGTCAGAAGCGGAACTGGAGGCAGCATGAGCAAACGCGAAATCGTTGTCCTGACGGACGTATCCCTGATCACCTGCGTGGTGCAACGGGGCATAGCAGACAAGATCATTCAGGCGGCGCGATCAGCCGGGTCCCAGGGGGCGACGGTCAATTTCGCCAAGGGCATGGGAATTCGCGAACGCCTTGGAATCTTGGGGGTCGCTGTCGACGTGGAAAAAGAAGTCATTCACGTTGTCGTTTCCAGTGAACAACAGGAACGGGTGTTCGAGCAGATGTATCTGGCCGGTGAACTGGATACGCCCGGCATGGGGATCATGTACATCACGCCACTGGAAAAAGCGGCAACGTATGTGCCAGACGAGGTGCTCAATAAACTAGCGTCGAAAGTTAAGGTAGAATAGGCGCATGTCGATGAAGACCGAAGGCCCGTCAAAGTTGATAGTCTGTATTCTGCCCCAGGGCAGCGGCATTGGATTGGTCGAGCGTCTGTCTCAGGAAATGGCGATCAACTCAGCGAACGTCTCCACGGGCCGCGGTCGAGGTGCCGGACCGGTCGGCAGTATCGGTGCCTGGGACGAAGTCGATACGCTGGCGGTCACCGTTCCAGCGGCGCGGGCCGAAGAGATTTTCGCCTTTATTTATGAAGCGGGAGATATCGGACGCCCTCGCGGTGGCATCATGTACCAGCACGCCGTCGCTCCGGTAACGACTTTCACCTTGCCGGAGATCGACTCGGACCAATCCGCCTGACCGGGGACTGAAGCGAGAGAACTGGCGCCGACTGTCAGTCGCCAACGCATTAGATTTTTTAGCTGGAGGCTTTTTTCGCGCGTGGTTTTGCGGCAGGTTTTGCGGCAGGTTTTCTGGCCGATGGCGCCGTCTTTTTGGCAAGAGCCGCTTCCAGTTTGGCGACACGCTTTTCAAGAATTTCCTGCTCCGTGCGGGCTTTGGCGGCCATCGCCTTGACGGCATCAAACTCGTCTCTGGGCACCAGGTCCATATCGGACAGCAAACGGTCCAGTTGCTGGCGGACAACGGCTTCGACCTCGCCCTTAACGCCACTCAATGTTGAAACGGCGCTGTTGGCGACTTTCGCAATGTCGTCCAGAAAGCGGTTTGATGTCTGCATGGTTTACCCTTTCGCAATTCGATGCCCATATTATGGTCACCCACGGCGCTTCGGGCAAGCCTTTGGCGTCTCTTGCCTGCTTAGCTGTGAGTGCCTATAAGAACGGAAGACTCAGGAAAGGTTTTTCATGTACATCGTCACCGGTGGTGCCGGATTTATCGGATCAAATATTGTCGCGGCGCTTGAAGATCAGGGCCTTGGGCCGATTGTTGTTGTCGACCGACTGCGCGATGGTGACAAGTGGCGCAATATCGCCAAGCGTAACCTGTTTGATATCGTCGACCCGGACGGGCTGGATGCTTTTCTGGCGGACCATGCCAACGCTGTTGAAGCGATTATCCACATGGGAGCCATTTCAGCGACGACCGAACGCGATGCGGACAAGATTCTCAAAAATAACTTCCAGCTGTCGATGAAGTTGTGGCATTGGTGCACAACCCACGAAACCCGATATATCTATGCCTCTTCCGCCGCCACCTACGGGGATGGACATCAGGGGTTCGATGACGACAGCTCATCGGCGTTCCTCGACGATTTACGTCCCATGAACGCCTATGGCTGGAGCAAACACCTGTTTGACCGCCGCGTCACCGATATGCTCGAAAACGGCGCGCCGCGGCCTCCACAATGGGCGGGGCTGAAGTTTTTTAATGTCTATGGCCCCAACGAATATCACAAAGGGCGGATGGCCAGTGTGGTGTCTCAGGTTTACCCGGTAGCCAAGGCGGGCGAAACCTGCCGCCTGTTCAAGTCACACCACCCGGATTATGAAGACGGCGGGCAGTTGCGCGACTTTATCTGGGTCGGCGACTGTATCGATATCATTCTCTGGCTGCTGGCCAATCCCGGCGTTAACGGGCTCTACAACTGCGGTACCGGTCAGGCGCGAAGTTTCGCTGATCTTGCCCGCGCGGTTTACGTGTCTTTGGAGAAAGATCCCGAGATCGACTTCATTGATACACCTGAAGACATTCGCGACAAATATCAGTACTTCACCGAAGCCCCGATGGCCCGATTGCGGGCCCAGGGCTACGACAAGCCGATGACTGATCTGGAAGACGGGATCACAACCTATGTGACCCGCTATCTGGACCACAGCGATCCGTACCGCTGATCATGCTGGCTGCCATTCCTTATCCGCAGATCGACCCCATCATCTTTGAGATCGGTCCCATTGCTATTCGCTGGTACGCGCTGGCCTATATTGCGGGACTGGTGCTGGGCATTTGGCATCTGCGCCGCCTGTCGCTGACTAAACCGGTCTTTATGAAAGCGGATGATGCGGATGAATTTCTGACCTGGGCGACGCTTGGCGTCATTCTGGGGGGGCGCTTGGGTTATATCCTGTTCTACAAGTTCGGCTTCTATCTCGAAAACCCACAATACATGCTATACGTCTGGCAGGGTGGCATGTCCTTTCACGGCGGCTTTCTCGGCGTCGTTGTCGCCGGTATCCTGTTCACCAGAAAACGCGGCATAGACCCGCTAAGGTTTGCCGATGCATTGGCCTGCGCTGCGCCGATTGGGTTGTTTTTCGGTCGCATCGCCAACTTCATCAATGCCGAACTTGTCGGCCGGGCGACGGATGTTCCATGGGCCATGGTGTTTCCGGGCGCCGGTCCCCAGGCCCGCCATCCGAGCCAGCTCTATGAAGCCGCACTTGAAGGTGTTGTGTTGTTTGTTATCGTCAATCTGTTGTGGCGCAACGCGGCGTTCCGCAGCCGTCCCGGCGCGGCAACCGGGGTTTTTATCGCCGGATACGCAATTGCCCGATCTATTGTTGAATTGTTCCGCCAACCCGACGCCCACCTCGGCTTTCTGCTGTTCGGCTCAACCATGGGGCAGTTGCTGTCGGTGCCGATGTTCCTCGTTGGTGTCTATCTGATTTTTCGCCCCAAACTGGCAACGTAGGGGACAATGAGCGACCTGCTTGACCATCTCTGCCGCCGCATATCCCTGGAAGGGCCGCTGACGGTCGCTCAGTATATGGAAGAGTGTCTGGCCAACCCCAAGTATGGATATTACATGGGCCGGGACCCGTTTGGGCGCGGTGGAGACTTCATCACCGCCCCGGAAATTTCACAGATGTTCGGCGAACTCATCGGCTTGTGGTGCGGGATAGAGTGGATGATGCTGGGCCAGCCCGAGCAGGTTCACCTCGTCGAACTTGGTCCCGGTCGGGGCACGTTGATGGCCGATGTGATGCGCGTTGCCAAAGGGGTTTCCGGGTTTACCGATGCCATCAACCTGCACTTTGTCGAAACCAGCCCTGTCTTGCGCGACCATCAGGGCCAGCAGTTGGCCGACGCCAAGCCCACGTGGCATGATCATCTGAGCGATATCCCGGAAGGACCGGCGCTGATTATTGCCAACGAATTTTTCGATGCCCTGCCGATCCGCCAGTTTCAGAAAATTCCCGATGGCTGGTGCGAACGTCTGGTCGGGGTCGATGAGAATGCTGACAGCCCTGCCTTGCGCCTTGGTTGGTCCGCGCCGCAACTGGTTCATCCGCTGGTGCCACGACAACTGGCCAGTGCCGATGTCGACAGCGTCGTCGAAGTCTCGCCCGCCTCTCTCAATTATATGAGAACCCTGGCCGAGCGATTGGCCGGACAGCAGGGTGCGGCGCTGATTATTGATTACGGGCACGCCAAACGCGGGATTGGTGAAACCCTGCAGGCGGTCAAAGATCATCAGTTCGCAAATGTCCTGGCGGAGCCGGGCGAGGTCGACTTGACGGCACATGTGGATTTCGAGGCTTTGATCGACGTTGCTGTCGAGAGCGGTGCGCAGGCGTTCGGTCCGTTGACGCAGGGCACATTCCTGAAAACACTCGGCATTGAGGATCGCGCTGACCGCCTGATCGCAAATGCCTCGCCGGACCAGGCGGAACAGGTGCGGACCGGGATGGAGCGTCTGGTCGGTGCGTCGGCAATGGGTGAGTTGTTCAAAGTCATCGCTGTCACCTGTCCCGACCTGGAGCCGCCCGTTGGCTTTCAAGAGGTGGCGGAATGATCACATCCCGGGCCTTGAAGGACCTGACCGACGCCGGACATGGCATCCGGCACGGGTTTTTCACCCGTCAGGGCGGTGTCAGCAGTGGGGTTCTGTCATCGCTGAACTGCGGATACGGCGCCACCGATAGTTCTGAAAATGTTACCGAAAACCGCAACCGGGCGATGGCGAAAATCTCCTGCACGGCAGATCACCTGAACACGGTTTATCAGGTTCATTCGCCGGATGTCGCTGTTGCCGCCGACCTGTGGTCGCTGGACGATCGCCCGAAAGCGGACGCCATCGTTAGCAACAAAAAAAATCTGGCCATCGGAATTTTAACGGCGGACTGCACACCGGTCCTGTTCGCCGATCCCGAAAACGGCGTCATCGGTGCGGCTCATGCGGGATGGAAGGGTGCCTTGGGCGGTGTCCTTGAAAACTGCGTTCGGGTGATGGTGGAGCAGGGGGCAGAGCGCAGCCGGATATCAGCCGCCATCGGCCCCTGTATTCACCAGCAATCCTATGAGGTGGGACCTGAGTTTCACCAATCCTTTGTTGCCGCCATGGCGTCGAATGAGCAGTTTTTTGTACCCTCCAAACGCGAGCAGCACTTTCAGTTCGATCTGCCGGGGTATGTCAGATCGCAGTTGGATAAACTGGACCTGCACCAAATCGATGATGTCGACGTTGATACCTATTGCGATCAGGAACGTTTTTTCAGTTATCGTCGAACGACACATCAACATGAGACCGATTACGGGCGGGGTTTGTCAGCCATAGTTTTGAACGGGTGAAGATCTGATGGCACTGCATTTTTCAAAAAGTGAACTGACGGCGCGGCGCAATCGGGTTTGTGCGTTGATGAAACGCGACGGCCTCGACGGGATGCTGATCTTCCGTCAGGAAAGTATGTATTACCTGACGGGCTACGACACCTTTGGGTATGTTTTTTTCCAGTGCCTGTATTTGTCAGCTGATGGCCGAATGACGTTGCTGACCCGCTCGGCGGATCGTCTTCAGGCTAACCTGACATCAGTCGTCGAAGATGTGCGGATCTGGGTCGACGGACCAACCGCCTCTCCGGCCTCAGAGCTTAAAGATATTCTGGATGAGCATGAGGCCCGCGGGCAGCGTCTGGGTGTTGAATGGGAGGCCTATGGCCTGACAGCCCGCAATGGTCAGCGCCTCAGCACCGCGCTCGACGGGTTCTGTGTATTGGAAGATGCTTCCGAACTGATCAGCACCATTAGGGTGATTAAAAGTCCGGCTGAAATCGAATATGTACGTCGCGCCGGAGAATTGACCGACGATGCCTATGCGGCGGCGGTTGACTTAACGGCGCCCGGCGCCTTTGAGGGGAAAATTCTGGGCGCCATGCAGGGGGCAATTTTTGATGGCGGTGGCGACTATCCCGGAAATGAATTCATCATCGGGTCGGGGGAAAACGCACTGCTGTGCCGTTATGCTACTGGTCGCCGGACCCTGGACGATCAGGACCAGCTGACGCTCGAATGGGCCGGGGCGTACCGCCACTATCACACGGCGATGATGCGCACGTTTATCATCGGCAAACCGGATCCCCGGCATATTAGTATGCACGCCGCAGCCTTTGATGCGCTGGAAGCGGTGAAAGAAAGCGTGTCTCCGGGCAAGACATTTGGGGACGCCTTTCAGGCGCATTGCGATGTCCTGGATGGGGCGGGGATGGCGGCAAGTCGACTGAATGCCTGTGGGTACTCCCTGGGGACAACGTTTGCCCCCAACTGGATGGACTGGCCTATGCTGTATGCCGATAACCCGGTGGTTTTTGAGCCCGGCATGGTGATCTTTTGTCATATGATCATTTTCGATGCCGACGCAGGGCTGGCAACAACTTTGGGGGAAACGGTTCTGGTCACCCAAAGCGGTCATGAAAGATTATCAAATGCCCCGTTGTCCCTGGTCGTAAAGTAATACCATGGGTCACGATCACTGTACCTTGGAATAATCATGCCGCATTTGGCGATATTTTTTCTGCTGATGATTCTGGGTCTGATGGCAACCTGTGTGGTAGTCTGAGCCATGGTTCAAGTCTTGTTGGCACGAGGCACGAGTTTGGTGCTGGTGATCATGCTGATGGTCGCCTGTGGACCCTTGCCCCGGCCTTTCCAACCCAGCTCAAAGACCGTTCCCAATCCACTAATCGAGCAGGGCGTTCCCGCGGATGTTGCGGTTAATCCCGTGCAGGGCACGTCCGTTCCCATGGCGAAACTGTTGGCGGAGTCGGTGGCCAACGAAATTGCCCGCTATGACATCGTCTCGTATACCGATGACCGCGGGACCAGTCGTTTTATCCTTGATGGGGACGTCATTGATGGACCAGCGTCAGGGGTGTCAGGACGTCAAATTCGTTGGGTTCTAAAGACCCGCAAAGGCGTCACGGCTGGCGAGCATGTGGAGTTCATATCCGCCAGTTCCTTCGACTGGGACTACGGTTCACCTAAAATAATTCGCGACGTAGGTATCAATACCGCGAAGGCGGTTGCCAGGCTGGTGCTGGGACGTACAGCAACTCTTGTTGATGACCAGCAGGCCCGCAAAGGTATCTGGATCAAACCGATTAACGACGCCCCGGGGGACGGTAATTTTTCTTTGACCCGGGCAATTGCGTTCGCGTTGGGGGATTCCGGCTTGAGTGTCTCGCGGACACCTGAGCTTGCCGAGTATATTCTAAAAGCCCGTGTGCGGGTCGATTCGCCCGAATCGGGGACGCAGAAGGTTGAAATCATATGGATCATCAGCGATCCGGCAGGCAAGGAGATTGGGCGCGCCCGCCAGCGCAACCGGGTGGCGGACGGCACCTTCGATGCGCGCTGGGGCCAGTCGGCAGTAATGATCTCATTGGCCGCTGTCGGAGCCATCAGAAACATTTTGGTCAAGAACGCCAGTCAGGCTATAACACCCGGAAAACCGCCGCTTACGCTGATTTACCCCGAACCTGAAAAGGGCCAGGATCCGGCCATTCCGCCACCTACACTCGTGCCCAATTGAATCAATTTTTAGCGTTGAGTTCCCCGTGTGATGCTGTCTAGCAGATTGGGGCTGTTGGTCTTCTTTGCCAAAATATCGCCCCTTTTTCGTGAATAGTTGACGACATGCTGATACAGTTTAAACGAGTCTGTAACAGGTGTGTCTGTTTAAGGAACCGATGCGGGGGACCATTGGATGGGGCCGTGCCGGTTGTCGTGGGCGTCGGATCGGAATTGGGTTTATGCGGCTAATTAAAAGCGTCGCGCAGTGGCTTCTACCGTTGGGGTTGCTGTTGTTCGGCTGTACCGCAAATGTCGCACCGCCCCCGCAGGTGAGCGGCTATCGAACGCACGCGCCTTTGGCAGATACGACAAATATTATTTTTGTTCTTCCGGTCACCGGCATAGAAGGAACGGCAAGGCTGGTTCTTGCTGATGCCCTTGCCGCATCATTGCGCGATGCCGCCCGTCCTGCTGTCATATCTGAAATTCCCAACACTCAGGGGCCAACCATATACGGAAATGTTTCGGAAATTCGCCGCCGTGGCACCATCGCCTGGGCGACTGCAAACTGGGAGCTGCGGACCCCCACTGGCGAAACCGTTGCCCATGTCAGCCATGAAGTTGTTGTCGACGGCCTTTTATGGGCCGCGGCGGGTGTCGAGGCCGTTAACCTGATTATTGCCGAAGCCGAGCCCCTTATTATAGGCATGGTGGCCGATCACGTGGGGCCTTTGACATCTACGCAGGATGTCGCCATGCCGCCAATGGAACGGATGCCAGTCGTCAGCGGATCATCGCAGTCCGTGGAACAGATCGGCCAGATGCGTCCTCCCACGGTTCCGGGCGCCCGTACCACTTTGCGGCCTCCTGCCACGGCCCCCTCGGCATCGCCGGAAAACGGAGCCATGCCCCCGGCTGACATGGCTGACATAGTTGACGGGGCTAATGCGGCGGACATAGCTAAAATGGATACGACGTTGCCTCCTGGCCTGAACTCCCTGACGGAAGAAGACATGGCTGTACCGCCGAGTGAACCGGTAGCAGCCCAGCCCAAGCCAAAAGCGCCGGTCCGATTGATCCCCAGGGGAGATGCCGAGGTATCAGAAGATGCCGGGGAGGTTGCCATTGAAGAAGTTTCCCGTCTGGACAGCATGACGAACGACAACGCCCCCGCTATTGAGGATGTTCAGGCCAAAGCGTTGACAGACGGGCTGCTCGAAATGGCTGATCTTCCCAAAGAGGACTCTGTTCCTGACAACACCAAACTGAAACCCGTGGTCTGGGAGAACCCATCGTTTCTGGTGCGGATTGTGTCGGGGGCTCCGGGCGATGGCAATGAGAGTCTGACCAGTTCCCTAAAGGCCGCCTTGCGCGACAAGGATATGACCGTTACGGAAGACCCCAGACAGGCCGAATATGAAATCAAGGGGCGTGTCGTCGTCGGGCCACCGGTCAACGGTCGGCAACAGGCTCGGATTGTATGGCGGGTAAATACCGTCGGTGGCGAGGAAGTCGGGCAGGCGGTTCAGGAGAATGCGGTAATCGCCGGGAGTCTTGAGGGAGAATGGGGGCGAGTGGCAAAATTCGTATCAGATGCAGCCGTAAATGGCATTCAGGAACTGTTTGACGATAAAGGACGGCAGCGCTCCCGAAGTCAGGCTGCGCCTAAGTTCCCGGATGTTCCCTCCTTGCCACAAGTTCCTGGCCGGGCGCCGCCCCCGGTTCAATAGAGAGTTACATGAATGCATTTACAGGCTCCGGGGACACTGCTAGATTTTGCCGCGTCTCATCCGGCGTAAGGCCCCTTTCACGGATGGTTCTGGGGATGTTAAAAGCGAATATGAGGGGCGAAGGTATCAATCGGGGTATACCGAGCCGATGAAAATTATTGCGTGTAACAGTAACCGTCCTCTCGCCGAAGCCATTTCCGCCTACGTCAATTTGCCACTTACAAAAGCCAGTGTCCGTCGATTTTCGGATATGGAGATTTTTGTCGAGATTGAGGAAAATGTGCGTGGCGAAGATGTGTTTGTCATCCAGTCCACTTCTTATCCGGCGAACGATAATCTGATGGAACTTCTGGTCACCTGCGACGCTCTTCGGCGCGGATCAGCTCAAAGAATTACCGCAGTTATCCCGTATTTTGGATATGCCCGCCAGGACCGGAAATCCGGCCCCCGCACGCCGATTTCGGCGAAACTGGTGGCCAATCTGATCACCGAAGCCGGTGCTGACCGGGTGCTGACCCTTGATCTGCATGCAGGTCAAATTCAGGGTTTCTTTGATATCCCTACTGATAACCTGTACGCCGCACCCGTCATGCGCCGCGATATCGAAGAACGTTATGACGGCCAGGAACTGGTGATCGTGTCGCCAGATGTTGGCGGTGTGGTTCGGGCGCGGGGGCTGGCCAAACGCCTTGGTGCCGATCTTGCCATTATCGACAAACGCCGCGAAAAAGCCGGGGTATCGGAAGTCATGAACATCATCGGTAATGTCGAAGGCCGGGCGTCTATTCTGGTTGATGATATTGTCGATTCGGCCGGCACACTGTGCAATGCCGCCGTCGCCCTTAGTGACGCAGGGGCCGTATCGGTGTCCGCTTACGTGACGCACGGTGTGCTGTCCGGTGGCGCCGTTGCCCGGGTCAGCGCCTCGCCGCTTGATCGATTGGTCACCACGGACAGCATTCAGGCGACGGAAGCCATGCGGGTGTCGCACAACATGGAACAGTTGACCATCGCGCCGCTAATCGCCGAAGCCATGAAACGCATCAGCGAAGAAAGTTCGGTTTCGACGCTGTTTGATTGAGTTCAGCCCGGACAGCCAGCTGCAGGCGCTTTGCCTTCCAACAGGGTTTTTATATCGAAGGTGACGTCGTTGGTGTCTTTTTGCCAACCGACATCGATAGAGGTGGCGTCGATTACCTCGTAGTCACCGGTTGCGTTCAGCCGCCAGAAATTCGGTGCCGTCTTGCCACCAAAACTCTTATCCAGACAATAGGGGTCCGTGTCACCATGGATATAGAGCATAGGTTTGCCCCAGTCTGCCGCGACTTTCTTCAGTTTTTTCGTTATGTATTTGAAACCGTCGCACTTCCCTTTGTCGAATTTGCAGTCTCCTTTACCTATTTCATCGGTCAGATCGGCCTGACTGATGACGATGATGGCTTTAGCCTGTTCATCGATGGCCCGGAGTAGAGCTGCTTTCAGCCACACGGAATTCGC
>Ga0316204_10010060_pt1 | contig 12346 bp, 10 predicted proteins | sample 6monrhotite_MG_2_FD_205661 | JGI IMG/M metagenome (GOLD analysis project Ga0316204, IMG submission 205661) | Microbial mat bacterial communities from mineral coupon in-situ incubated in ocean water Damariscotta River, Maine, United States -... | ecosystem: Environmental > Aquatic > Marine >...
CAAGTTTATTTTCTTTACAGTCAGTATAAAAGCTACCTGATTTTAGAAATTCATAATTCATTAGATGCCATTCCTTATCTGTATAGGTTTTGTTCAGGATAATTTCCCACTCCCTCCTTAATAACAATTTTCTGAAAAAGAAATGCGGTGTTCCAATGTGCATAACATCTGCATCACAAATTATCTTTTGCTCAGCAGTGACAGGATTCTGAGGCATTTTTGTAGCTGCAATGCAAGCTAATACGATTTTAATTTTTGCTGAGGGATACGCTTCTCGCTTTAGAAACTCTTCAGCAATTCGCTGACTTTCTCCTTCATGACCATCATAACAAATTGTATGGCCTACATCGTGAAACCACCCTGCTATTATAATGGGTTCTTGTTCTTCTTGATTTAAACCCAATCGATTCGTAATGGTCTTTATATTCTTAACAACCTCTTTGGTGTGAGTTAGGTTATGAAAAGGCAGTCTTTTGCAGGAGTAGCTTTCCAATAATGAAACACAATATGTCTTTACTTTATTCATCATCATCTTGGTTTGTTTTAATTGCTAAACTAATTTGTAAGGTAGGGTGTCTTTCAAAACGATTGGCAGATTTGCGAATGTTCTGATGAAAATAAGCAAGCTGCAATGAGGTGGATTTGCTTATATTTTTCCCAATAGCAATGTATATCCAATTTCGATCAAATGTTAAGTCCATAAGTCCCTTATTTGATTGAATCCACAGCTCATTGAAAAGGTTAATAAAATAGGTTTTGGCAATAGGTCTTTTTAGGCTAATGCGATAACGAAATCGATTGCTAAAACTCGTCTCTTCAAAATCGAATACTTCTTCCGAAATATCATAAGTGCTTTCGAAACGATGCTCCATTCGATAACGATGATCTAAAGTTAGTTTGCCAATTGTATTTCTAAGCATTAGCTGCTCCCAAATATTGTGTTCGGGTTTAGTTGCTTGTAAAGGATATTTGCTATACGGATAGTTGTTGATATAAGTATAACCTACGGAATACTGTACTTTCAAATTTCGACTCCAACTTACATAAGGTCGTATTAAAATTTGTTGCTTGTCCTTAAAACCATCATTAAACCGAAGGTGTAGTTCATTCCCAAATGTCCATTTTTGATTTAATTGGTATTCCGTTAAAGTAAGAAACCAAACATCGTCTTTCCCATATACCTCTTGTGCCTTTAATTTTGTAGCACTAAACAAAAGAAGGTTAAGAAATAGACATGCAAAGCTTTGAAAAAATCGGATTGTTTGAATGTTTATTTCATTTGAAGACCAAAATTTATTCAACATAATCATCGCTATAGGCTTCTGGGTGAGCAATGGAAATTTCTTCTGATGGTTCTAAACTTGAATGATGACTGACGACTTTTCCTTTTTGAATTATTAAAGAAAAACGAATACTGTTAGTCTCTTCAAAGCCCTGCGAATTCCATTTTACTTTGTATTGACCACTATCAACCTTAAGCCCTTCTACCAATTGAGTTGAAACTTGAAATGGAACAATATGCAAGTCGTCTTTTTCGAATAAATCCCGATAGAGGTCTTTTACTTGGTCTTTATTTCTTCGGACACGGCTAGAAAAGGCAGGTATCATCATGACATCGTCTGCATATAACCCCATTAGTGAATTAATATCGTGAGCATTAATAGCTTTTACCCATTTGTCAAACACAGGAACCATTGGTTCTTGCATCATATCTTCACGCTCTATCTCTATTTTTTCGCCATCCAAATAGAAAATTTGTTTGAAAGAAGAGAATATTTCAGCGGTAGTTTTTCCAACTCTCCGCATAAAGATGTATTGTATAGTTGCATGAGCAGCAAGTAATATCAATAGCCCTTCAAAGATTCCCAATTTAAAAACGAGCAAGCCACAAATCCCTGCCATAATTAGAGCATATCTTCCTTCAGATCGCACATGAGCAATATTGGCAATCATTTTCCATCCTGAATAAACCATGATGATACCCAATGCATATTCGGGCAAATGATCTAATACACCTGGAAATAAAACCACTAACAATAACACTAATGCTGTAAATAGGTTAGATAGTTTTGTGACTGCTCCTGCAACGGTGTTTGTAGTGCTTTTTGCCAAACCGTCTAAGTTGGTCATACCTCCAAAAAAGGTAGCTCCCATGTTGGCGATCCAAATGGCTAATAGGCTATTGTTTGAATTGGCTTTCCTTTTCATAGGATCCATTTTCTCAATAGCGACATTACTCATCACTTGTTCAATAACATCTATGGTTCCTAACATCATGGCAAACCCTACCATTTTAAGAACAAGTAGTAAAGTTTCAATACTTTGAACTTCAGAAAAATGTGGGAGTGGTAAGGCTAATTGAAAAGGCACTGCACCAAAAGAGACCATCTTTAAAGGAATAAAAAAGCTAAGTGCAAAGCCTGTTCCCATGATGACAAAATATGGAAGTGCAGGCATTTTTTTCTTGTAATACTTAAACAACAGCACAAACAATGCAAAAGAAACTATACTTAAGATTAAAATCATTTCTCTTTCGAAATTGAGCCACTTTTCAGTCTCATCGGTTATATCGTAGAGAAAGGGAACAAACTTTAGAGCAATTTTAAGTCCTACACCTGCCAAAAGCCCTTCGACTAAATAATGAGGGACTACTCTTAGAATATATCGCTCTAAGCGGAATTTCCAAACAATTGCTTGAAAAATAGAAGTTAACAATATCACAAAAGGCATATTTTCCATGCCAAAACTTTGAACTCCTAATGCGAGTGCAGGTGCTAATCCTGCTGCTACTCCGGGCATTCCGGTGTAGTTACCTGGACGGAATAAATAGGTTATAAAGCTTACAATACCTGCAAAGATGACGGTATATAATCCGGTCATAACAGGGTAGTCAGACATTAAGCAGATCCCTATGGTTAAAGGCACTGCCATTGCTCCGGCTACTGTTCCGGCTAGAGCATCACGTTTAAAATATTTTAAAGATTCTTGAAGTCGATTGTTCATCACTTGAAGTATTAGGTTAAAGAAAAAATGTTGTAAGCAGCTATAGATTATGCTCTTGACAAAGCACACATAGCGGGTTGAATTAAATAATCAACTTAACAAATAGCGATTTTGAGACAGCAGTACAGTATGACTAAAGATTGAGAGGTACTGACTCTTGAATAAATTGAAAGTCTCTGTTTTATTAAAGTGCTAAAATCGGGGAATTGACATTTTGCAACTTGAGTCGCTTGCAAATCATTTCCACCATCACCTGTGAAATGTCTTTCGAATAAATCAGTTTTATTCCCTTCTTTTATGCTTTCTTCAATCTCCCTTTCAAGGAAATTCTCAGAAGTACAACCATACTCCAAAAAGGGATTTAATTGCCCTATAAAAAGGAAAGTAATAACCCATATTAGAATTGAAGGTAATATGGAACGAGAATTTTTCACACTACAAAGGAAATGGATAATAAAACGAAGAACTAGGAGCTGAGAACTGTATAAATGTGATAATTGTTACATATTTTTGTGTATTTTATTATACTACCAATGGAAGTTGACCTAAAAAAGTTTGATTTTGAAAGCGATAAGATTATTTCTGCTTTGGATACTGATGAACGGAATTTACTTTTAAATCACGCTGAAAAACTTTATTTTAAAAAAAGTAAGCTTTTGTTTTATGAAGGAGGAATTCCAACAGGAGTATTTATTATAAATTCAGGGAAGGCAAAAATCTATAAAACAGGATTAAATGGCAAAGATCAGATCTTTTACATTTATAAAAGCGGAGACCTTTTAGGCTATCATGCTCTTTTGTGCAATGAACATTATGAAGATGCTTGTGAAGCCATAGAAGCCTGTGAAATTTCTTTTATTAGTGCTTCTAATTTTAATAAGTTATTAAATCAAATTCCCAAACTACGAACTTTACTTATTCAGAATATGAGCCATGAGTTTGGGGTTATGGTAAATACTATTACCGTATTGGCTCAAAAACCATTACGTGAACGCCTCGCTCTATACCTACTGATTTTAAATAAACGGTACAATAATTCAACCATTCAAATTCCTCGAGATGATTTAGCCAACTTAGTAGGTACGGCACGAGAAAGTTTAGGTCGATTGCTAAAAGAATTTAAGGAGGATAATCTTATCTCCATTGAGACAAGAAGGATTGAGGTCATTAATGAAAAGAAATTGCTTCAAATAGCAAGTTCTATACAGAATTGACAGATATAATAATTGAAATAAATATTGAAAGCTAGTCTTTCGGGCAGGTGGATTCGTGCGAAATATTTATCCCGATGGAAAAATCGGGACAAATGAAGTTTTAGAATTTGTTGCTGTGCTGAAAGCAAAGCATTACAAAGACTTAAACGGAAACGAAACTCAGTGAAGTTCATGAGGTACAATTGAAAATATACATGAACCGAACTAATGCAGACATAATATCATTATAGTTGACCAAAGCTATCAATTCAAGGTTTATTCAAAAACCTGCTTTTGTCCTATAATGCTACGTGCGTTATGTTAAATAGCATGTAGAGAAATTTTGGCGTGATTTTAAGCCCTGTGGAAAAGAAAATCATGACAAAATTTATAGCTTGGTAGATTTAATTTCTTTTTAATAAAGGGGCAAAGCTTTATTTCTTCTCTCTAAAATCTAGGGTCGATACAAAACACTTTTTTGGCTGACCTTGCTACGTCGAAGCAGCTACGCATAGGCTAGAAAGCCAAATGTGTGTGAAGTAGGGGAGGTTATCTCATCTATCTCTCTAACTAAAAGTTATTAACACCCTCGAAAAATGAGTATTTATACTCTATTTTTTAATCAAATTTATGTGTAGATTGTTCGCCTGCTATTTCTATAATACTTATTACCAATTACAAAATTCTTTAGAATGAAAGCAACCAAAGCTCAAATATTTAACTATAAAAGCATAGGGCAAATATGTGAATTAGAAATATATAAGAAAACAACTGTACTTGTTGGTAAAAGTAATGTTGGCAAGACGAACATCTTAAAGTCAATTAAAACAGTATTTGATAATGATAAGATTAGAAACTTTGATCGATGTTCTTGGATTGATGAAGAACAGAAATTAAGTTCCAAAGTATGGTTTGAATTTGAACGTAAAGATAGAGCTAGACTTAAAAATATATCGACAGAATTAAATGGAAAAAAAGGTATAGTTGTTTCTAAATTTCTGGATGGTAAAAGAGCAATAGAGTTAGATCCTGAATATCAAGTAAAATATATAGAAGTTCCAACTAATGAGTTAAAAACATACTTAACTGCTATCAGAAGGAAAACAAGAAAACTTATAAGAAATTGGGAATCATTGGAAAGAAGAGCAAATTTAAGTTCCAATGACCTGCTAGTAACTAATTTCAATTTCATAGATACATGGATTAATCAAGAGAAAACATTAAATGTTCAAGAAACAGGAAAAATACAGACATCATTATTTACAAAGTTTGATAAAAAGTTACTTAAGATTAAATCACAATTAGATCAGAAGAAATATGTTGACCTTGACTCAAGAGGAGTAAAAATAAGTCTGAGTTACTTACTCAAGGAAACAAGGAAATCAGAGAATTATATAAAGTTTCGAAATCAAAAGGTAAAATCTTTCAATGATAAAGATATCCTTGATCTTTTGCCACAGTTGATATATTTGGAGAGTGACGAAAATTATAAGGTAGAGGACAAATTGTATTTTGAGGATATTGATACATCATCAAATGAGTTCGTAAACCTATTACTTGCAATTTCTGGTGTAGATGTCACACCACTAATAAATGGGAATAGGAGAAGAAGAGAAGATGCAATAGACAAGATCAATAAGAAATTAAAAGTCAACCTTGCTAAATACTGGAATCAGGAAAATCTAATTATAGAAATTAAAGATGACTATGATGCTTTTGAAGGAGATGAAGATGAAGAAGGAATAGATGTTAAAAGGTTTTTAGAGGTTGACATAAAGGGTTCTGAGGGTCACAGAGGAAGCATTTCAGAGCAAGGGCCGGGATTCCAATGGTTCCTATGGTTTGTCGTAAATCATATGATTAACATAAAGAATGAAAGAGATGTAATCTTAATTATGGATGAACCTGGTCTTCATTTGCATGCATCAGCTCAATATGATCTATTAGATAGATTTGAAAATACAGCTAACTCTATTCAGATTTTATATACAACTCATTCACCATATTTAATTGACAAAAATCATCCTCATAGAGTTTCAAGTGTCGGTAAGAGTAATGGTGAAGAGGAAAAAACAAGAGGGACTTTTGTTAATAACTCCCCTTATCATTCTTCAAGTGGTGTTGCATGGGAACCAATACGTAGTGCAATAGGCTTGCCAATTGGAGCATCACTTTTTGTAGGCGGACATAATTTAATTGTGGAGGGCATTACTGATCAGATATATATAGGCGCTGCAATTAGAGCTTTTATTAGAACTGAAGTTGATACCAACTTCGACCTTAATAAGGTCTCCATTAATTTTGGTGGTGATGAACTAAATACATTAGCCTTAGCACTGTTTTGTAATACTGAATCTACCTCTGCAAAAGTTTTACTTGATTCCGATACTTTTCAAAGGAAAATCACAAAACTTAAAAAAGGGGACTTTCAGGAAGAACAAATTTTTGTAATTGGTGAAGTTTTAGGTGATATCGAAAAGATTATTGATATAGAACATCTTTTTTCTGATGTATTTTATCATAATGCATTTATTGAGACATATCACAATATAGACCCATTACCAATTCCTAAAAAAGACATCCCAAAAAGTTGGGACGAAGTAAAGAGTTTTAAACCGGCTGAATATAAATCTAAATGGGGGAGAACTAAGTATTATGAACATTTCTTTAACAAGAAATATGAGACCGACTTTAGTAAAATTCAAGTAGCTAAAAACATCTCTGATAAAATCACATTAATGTCTAAAGAAGAGGTATTAAGGGAGTTGAATGGGTTTAAAACTTTGCTCAGGAAGATATGGTCGTCTAAACCTAAATGGTAATTAATTCTCGTTTCTTAATAAATAGAATAGCATTTAGTCTATTATTAGTTGTAAATTATTCTTTTACTCTGTCATCCTTTGCTCAAAATTCCACCATACTATCTAAACAGTCAATCCATCAAAACCAAGCCCAACAACAAATTCTTCAACGTCAGCAGATTCAAAGGCAACAACATCAGGCTCTAAAAGAAGAACTAAAGCCAAACAAAGAATACAACCCCCCAACTCCAAGAGTAAAATATGATTTCTCATACAATCCCAATGAAGTAGGAGTAAAGGCATATCGAAAAGCATTTGATAGAATGCTCCAAATGGATTCAGACCCAAGCTTATTTACTCTAAAGGATGCAGTATTTCTTAATGAAGATGCCTTCTTCAACAATACGGCTGATTATCCTCAATTCAATAACATTATTGATCAAATAGGAGAGTTCTTGTTGGAAGAGATTGAAAAGTCAGGTTATGATACTTCAAACAATCTAGCAAAGAACTTAATGTTGTATCGTTTCTTCACAGATACCATTCAATTACCAAATGGAAAGTATCACCTACCGTTTAAGTACGACTTTGAAGATTATATGGGAGATGAAGATTACAGCAAACACTTTGTAACCAAATTGCTATTCGAAAACTCAGGACAATGTCATTCTTTGCCCTTATTGTATTTAATCTTAGCTGAAAGAATAGGAGCAGAGGCTTATTTAGCAATTAGTCCAAATCACACCTATGTAAAATTCCCTTTGCCAAATGGAGGATATCAAAACATTGAACTAACCTCTAATGTAATGACTTCGAATGCTCATATACTTCAATCGGGTTATATCAAAGCAGAAGCCTTGCAGAACAAGGTATATATGAATCCATTATCTCAAAAAGAACTACTGTCTTTTACCATAACCGATTTAATCAATAGCTATGTGTGGAAATATGGTTTTGATCCATTTGTACAAGAAATGTTAGATAAAGCCTTAGAGTTGTTCCCAAACAACATTGTAGCACATAAACTACTCTCAAACTATTACACCAATCGATTCCTTTATGTGAGTGATCAAATAGGATTAACTGCCAACAACTATCAAAGCAAATTAAAACAATACCCAAAAGCGAAAGAATTGCTAAAACAGAGAGATGCTATTTATGATCAAATTGACTTCTTAGGTTATTCTCCAATGCCAAAAGAAGCTTATGAAAGTTGGTTGCAATCAATGGAAGAAGAAAAACAGAAAAAAGATCAAAAGGAACTACTCATCAAATTTGACCAATCAGCACGATAATGAAATACATTATTACCATATCAATTGTTCTGCTTAGTCTTTATTCAAAAGGACAGGAGGGAAGCTCTCAAGAAATTTATGGAGTATTTCTTTATGAAAAAGCATATGAGCAATTGGAATGTATGCTAAAAGATAGCTGTGAACTAAGTTTTAAAGAGGCTGTCTTTGTGGTTGAGAATGCATACCTCAATGAGCGATTAGACAAAGAATACTTTGAACTTCAGATTCAGAGCTTAATCAGCTTAGCTGAAGGAGTAAAAAACTCAAGAACACTTTTATATCAAGGAGAAGATCGATCAGAGATAGAAAAGTATGCTTCTATTTTCTCTGTCATTTGTGATACTTTGCCCATTCAAAGTGGAGATAGTATCGTTTATCGGAATCCATATTCTTATGATTTTAATGATGTATGGGGAAATCAAAATTGGGGCAATATGTTTGTTTCAAAGCTGCTAGAAACAGGAAAAGGTAATTGCCATTCCTTACCCTATTTATATAAAATTCTAGCCGAAGAACTAGATGCAAAAGCTCACTTAGCAATTGCACCCAATCATTTCTATATCAAACATCATTCAAAAACTCTAGGCTGGTTCAATACAGAACTGACTAGTGCAGAATTTCCAATTGATGCATGGTTAATGGCTTCGGGTTATATTCATTTGGATGCAGTTGTTAATCGCTTGTATATGGAAGCATTAACTGACAAACAAGCAATTGCTATTTGTTTAATTGATTTAGCAAAAGGTTATGAAAGAAGATATGGAGTAGGGGATGGTTTATTTTTATTGAGGTGTGTCAATACTGCATTAGAACATTATCCCAACTACATCAATGCTTTACTTTTAAAATCGGAGATGATGCGAAAGCAATTCTTTGCTATGATGAATGAAAATCATGCAAAGCATCCATCAGAAGTATTCCAAATTCCTGAAGCAAAATTAAAATTTGACGAAATGGAAGTATTAATTGGGCAAATCCATACGCTTGGATATCGCAAAATGCCGCAGGAAATGTACTTGGAATGGCTTGCTTCATTAAAAGAAGAAAGGGAGAAGTATGCGAACAAAAAATTATCTAATTTTAAATGATATTATGAGACAACTAACCACCTTACTATTAATTGCTTGTAGTTATTTATCGCAAGCCCAAGAGAACCCTTTTGAGGAGTTCGGATATACTCCAACAATAGCTACTTTAAGCGGTGGGAAATACATTGAATTTTTTGATAGAGATACTATTGTTCAGATTGGACATTTTGTATACAACACTAAGAGTCAAAAAGTAATTGGATTTATTACTGAAGATACACTCTATTAAGAAAGCACTTTGCAACCTGATATTGTAAGTCGTTGGTTGTCGCCTGACCCATTAAGGCACCTTGAACCTGGATGGACACCGTATAGATTTGGATTTAATAATCCAATAATTTATACAGACCCTACGGGTTTATATGAAGATTGGGTTGAAAGTGCGGATGGTGATGTCTATTGGGATGATAATGCCACATCTCAATCTACTACGAAGGCAGGAGAAACGTACTTAGGTAAGAATGTAATTGTTGGTACGCATAATCGAGACAAGTCAGGTAACGAGGAAATAAATACCGCAACATTTGACTTGTATCTTGAAAGTAATAAAACTGGGCCGTCAGCTTCTATAAATGGAAATACAGTTCCTTCTGATATTTCTAAATCAGGAACATTGGCTGAGGGGTTATATTCTGCAAAGTCAGGATCAAGATCAAAATATGTTGCAAGAGGTGAAGAGGATTTAGCAATTTTAATTAATGGAGGTAATTCAGTACCGACTACAGCAAACAGTCCAAAGGCAAGTATGACTGAGGTATTCTTTCATATGGGAAATAATCATCAAACATCATTATTTGACTCAAGAGGAAATGCATATAGTGCTGGTTGTCAAACAAGCGGTTGTTATCCTGGCTCAAGAGAAAACCACAATGAATTTATGAGCACAGTTGGAACAAATTTTAATGGAAGTTATTATTTAAGATCTAAGCCTGTTTTGAGTGTTCCGAATTTAGCACCATTTTCTTCTGATATTCAAGGAGGTAATTAGTCAATACTATGAAAAAAATTATTTATATATTCATCTTGTTGTCAACGATTTCCTGTGACTCTCAAAGTCAAAATAAAACAGATGAAAGTGCTTTATTCGAAACACAATGGGAGTATAAAATTGCTGACGGATGCATTGATATATATAATTTTAAGTCTGATAGTAGTTTTACTTTCTTTAGTTGTGAAATGCAGGATGATTTTTTTGGTAGTTATTATTTCACTAATGATACCTTAGTAATTATACAGGAGGGAAGCAAATATGATGAAGTTCTTTCAGAAGAATCCATTCATAGAGCTGAGAAAAAAAGATATAAAACTACTATTAATGGTGATAAATTAAATCATCTAAGCGTAGATGATTGGCAGAATGGGAAATGGGTCAGTTCAAGCTTTAAGTTTGATGATAACTATGTTTTTATTAAAACTAAGTAATAAAAAGCTTAACTATTTAACATAATATTTTTATTTAGGAATTTGGCGTAAGCCCGAAAAAACAGCGAGCAGCGTTACAGCATGAATTTGTGGCTAAAACGAATAGCAATCGTCCTTGGATTGGTTTTCGTTTTGTTTAGCAAAACGGTGCTGTGACTTGCCTTTGCGAAGCTACGGCGAAGCAAGGTAACAGCACAAGCCACAAAGAGAGCCCTGCGACGGGCTCAGGGCAAGCTCAGCAGCTTTGTTTTTTCTTGATTTTTCTTTGTTTCGTTTCTTTTCATCTAAGGAAAAGAAATGAAAATAAACTCCCGAGGCTTTAGCCGAGTTAAACAAATCTATGACCACTTATTAAAATCTCTTAATCTGAATGCTTCTAGATTTTCGAATATTCAATACAAATCCCAAGGAATTAATTTCTACACGATTCTAAGAGCGTTGAAAAAGCAAATGTGTTTGAAGTATGAAAACTCTTTTGCTTAGCGTGGCAAGAAATAAAGCTGGGGCGGATAAAAAGAAAATTAAATTAGAAGGGGGCTATTTACCGATAGGCGAAATGAGCTAACCAAGCGAATGGAGACATAATGACTAATTATAGGAAAAAAGCAAACGAATGATCATCGTATTTAAAAAAGCGTGGATTCGTGCGAAATATTTACTTGGCTGCCGAGAGCCAAGCAAATGGAGTTTTAGAATTTGTTGCTGTGCTGAAAGCAAAGCTTACAAAGACTTAAACGGAATGCAGACATAATATCATTATAGTTGACCAAAGCAATCCCTTTATAATCAAATCAATACATATACTTTTGTCCTATAATTAATATTATGTTAAATAGTAATTCTGAGAATATCCCCTACAGTATAATGCGTATCTTTATTCAAGCACAAATTAAAATACATTGATTTGAATCTAATTGAAGACATTTCTGCTCTCCTGTCTCTCCTAATGATGATTCCTGTTTTTATCGGAATGCTGTTGCTCATTAAAAATTCAAGTTTTAAAAATCGATTAACAGCACCACTGAGTCAATTGGTTTTTTTTAACACCTTGGTGTATTCAGCATTGCTTGTTTTATCGGCCATAGATTTAAAAGGCCTCATTGGATTAGTAGTTCTTTCCTTTTTAATGCTGCCTACATACCTCCTTTTATTATATGGCAGATATGTTAGATGGAATGCTAGCCGCATTCGTCCTGTAAAGAAGTTTACCAATACAGACCGTATTAAGCTTAGAATTAGACGCAAAGCTCGTGTGAAGTACCAAGCCAGAATAGAATCTAGAGAACGAGCCAGAAAGAAGCGTCAAAAAAGACTTTAGCAGCTAACTGACTTATGAATACTGATTAAAACAAAAAATGCCTGAGTGTAATCACCCAGGCATTCTGCTTTCTGCTATTTATCTCCTACTTTTTGGCATTCAGAATCTTCAAATCCCTGGTGTTCTTTTGCACCGCAATGGATGCAAACAATGCCAAGGTAAATGACATTCCGTAAAAGCCCTTCTCACTTAACAGCAGATCCGCATTTCTCAGCCCAATCATTAA
>Ga0316204_10010061_pt1 | contig 12344 bp, 13 predicted proteins | sample 6monrhotite_MG_2_FD_205661 | JGI IMG/M metagenome (GOLD analysis project Ga0316204, IMG submission 205661) | Microbial mat bacterial communities from mineral coupon in-situ incubated in ocean water Damariscotta River, Maine, United States -... | ecosystem: Environmental > Aquatic > Marine >...
CGGCCCTTGAGGGCGATGATGCCCCTTGGCCGGAACTGGATGAAAATAATGATGAAAACGATCATGAAGGTCTGTGCCGCCAGCGTGTTTGACGGGTTGAACCATTCGATCCCCTTTTGCAGGAAGCCGATCATCGCCGCGCCCGCAAGCGTGCCCCAGATGTTGCCGACACCGCCGACCACTACGGTCATGAAACTTTGCACAATGTAATCGCTGCCCAGCTCGGATGTGACCTTGGCAAAGAGGCCAATTGCCACGCCCGCGACCCCCGCAATGCCAGAGCCAAGCCCGAAGGTCAGCATGTTCACGCGCCCCGGGTTAATCCCCATAGAGGCCGCCATGCGCGGATTTTGCGTCACTGCGCGGGTTTCAAGCCCCAGCCGCGTGCGCTTCATGATGTAGAGAAAGATCGCCAGAAACACGAAGGCGAGGATAAAGATCGCTATGCGGATATAGCTGATCGAAACCACATCGTTGACCACCCATGCGCCATCCAGCCAGCCGGGGGCCGTGAGGGGGCGCGCCTGTGTGCCAAATATGTTTTTCGCCAGTTGTTGCAGCGCGATGGAGATACCGAAGGTGGCCAGCAAGGTCTCCAACGGGCGGGCATAGAGCCAGCGGATCACCAAGCGCTCCATCGCCACGCCAGCGGCAAAGGTCACGGCAAAAGCCAGCGGGATCGCGACGAGGATCGACACCGTATGATCCGGGATCACTTGCTGCACGACGTAGCCCGTATAGGCCCCCATCATGATGAATTCGCCATGCGCCATATTGATCACGCCCATCACGCCAAAGGTGATGGCAAGGCCAATCGCGGCGAGGAAATAGATCGAGGCAAGCGACAGCGCGTCCAACGTCAGATCAAGCGCCTGATTGGCACCGACCTTCAACTCGATGGTTTTCAGCGCTTCTGCTGCTGCATCAGTGACCTCTTGCGACGGCTCTGCGTAGGTTTCAAAGAAGATATGCGCAACTGCAGCCTCTACATCTGCCTCTGTCAAAAGCGCGGGCACGAGCCCTTGAGCGGCGAGCGCGCCGTAAGCGCGCGTGCGGGCCTCATCCATGGACAATTGCGCGATCGGAACGCCACCGACGCGCCCCGCTTTGATGTTGGCGGCCAAGGCTTTGCGCATGTCATCGCGGGTTGTCATCGGGGGCGCGAGGTCTTTTGCCACCAGCAAGGCGTAGGCGTGAGCTGTGGACAGCGCCTCAGATCCCGGCGTCAGGGTTCTGGCGATATTGCGGTCTTGCGGCAGATTGCCGATGGCCACCTCACGGGTGGTGACCAGCAGCGGGTTCAACGTTGCACGTACATCAACGCCCAGATCACCAGACATGTCCTTGATCGCGGCCACGCGGGCGCTGGTGACGGCGTCATAGCCGATGGTCAACAACCGTTCGAGCCGCTGCTTCTGCACCTTTAGTCCAGCATCCGTTTCACCGTCGATGGAGGCGCGCAATGGCGCGAGCAAGGCACCTTCGGGGTCACGGGCAATGGAGGTCAGGGCATCCTGCCGCCGTGCCGGGTTTGGATCGCTGAGTTGAAATTGCACCAATGCGGTCTGGATCATCGCGCGCACGCCGCTGTTGGGTTTGAGTTGTTTGAGGTCAGACTTGGACGCCTTGCCCATCACATCATCAGTGTCGATATCAGTCAGCACGTAGGTCTTCGCATCGACCTTTTCGCAAATGAAAAACATCCCATCGGACTTGCGCATCCAGATGTTCTTTTCCGCCCATTGCTCAAGCATCGTCTGCGCCTGTGGCACACCGCTCTCTGCAATCGCGTCAATCGCCGGCGCGATGGTCTTGCGCGAGCTTTTGGCGATCAACTCGCGATGCTCCTGCAGCACAAGCTGAAGCGAAGCATCCTGAGCGCTGGCGATCATGCCGGACAAAACAAGTGCGAGGCCCGCAAGGATTAGTCTAATCATGTCGAGAGGTTCCGCGTCAGAGGCAGGGGGCGAGGGCGAACGGGCCGCCCCCGCCAATCAAATGTCAGGGCTTAGTAGTTGGACAGCGTCTGAACGCAGGTCTTGGTCTCGGTATTGTACATCCCGCAGCCAAGGTCTTTCCAATCGGACTTCAACACGGCAGATTCCGGCAGGAAGTCTGTCCATGCATCGCCGGGCACTTCGGTGGTCTGGCTGATGATGTCGAACTGGCCATCGTCCTGAATTTCACCAATCAACACTGGCTTGGCGAGGTGATGATTTGGCAGCATCACGGCTGTGCCACCTGTCAGGTTCGGGTATTCCTGCCCGTACATCTCTGCACGTACGGCATCGACCTCGGTGGAGCCTGCTTCGGTGGCCGCGTTCACCCACATGTTAAAGCCGATGTAATGCGCTTCCATCGGGTCGTTGGTGACGCGCTCTTCGCCCATCGTGGCTTTCCAGGTCTCGACAAATTCCGCGTTCACATCAGCATCTGCGGACTGAAAATAGTTCCACGCGGCAAGGTGACCGACAAGGTTGGACGTGTCGAGGCCCGCCAGTTCTTCTTCTCCGACGGAGAATGCCACAACCGGGATATCATCAGCAGAGATACCGGCCGCCGCCAGCTCTTTGTAAAAACCGATGTTTGCGTCACCGTTGATGGTGGAGATCACGCCAACCTTTTTGCCGTCGGCACCAAGGGCAACCACATCCGCCACGATCTTGGACCAGTCAGAGTGGCCAAAGGGCGTGTAGTTCACAAAGATATCGCCATCCGCGATGCCCTTTTGCTTGAGGTAACTTTCCAGAATGTTGTTGGTGGTTCTGGGATAGACATAGTCCGTGCCGAGCAGCGCAAATTTCTCGACCCCCAGTTCCTCCAGGAAATAATCGGTTGCTGGAATCGCTTGTTGGTTAGGCGCGGCACCGGTGTAAAAGACGTTCTTGGAGCTTTCTTCACCTTCGTACTGCACAGGGTAGAACAGCAGGCCATTCAGTTCTTCGATGACAGGCAAAACGGATTTGCGCGATACGGATGTCCAGTTGCCAAAGATCACGTCAACTTCATGTACGCTTAGCAATTCGCGGGCTTTTTCCGCAAACAATGGCCAGTCGGAGGCGGGGTCAACAACGACTGCTTCCAGCTGCTTGCCCAGCAGCCCGCCCTTGGCGTTCTGCTGGTCGATCAGCATCAGCATCGTGTCTTTCAGTGTCGTCTCAGAAATCGCCATGGTGCCGGACAGGGAGTGCAGAACCCCGACCTTGATTGTGTCGTCCGCGGCGAGTGCGCCGCTGGCAAGAGCAGCGAAAACGGCAGAGCCAGCAAGTGTTGTCTTGAGAAAGTTCATCATGTTCTCCAAGCGGGCGTCAGGAGGAGCCTTGCGCTTTTGCGCCGACTTCCGTTAGCTGCACCCGCAACTTTGTGTTGCAAATCGTGTGGCGGCCGTTTCGGGGTCCAATTCGACCGGTCGTCACACACCCCCAGTTGTCGATGTCGTCTCCAATGCAGGTGCACCATCGATTCTGCATTGCAGCGAGATTGGCAAACATTGCTCGTCGGTTTTCCTCGATGATCCGGCTTACCGCCCAAAAATTAGACGCTGACCACGCATCCCGCCCAAAACTTACTCAATTCACTGTGGAGGCGATGCGCTGTTTGCCGTTTTTGATAGCACTTCTTGGTGCCCAAGACGAAACCGAGGGCGTTCTACCAGTCCACGAGGCCGACCATTACCAAGTTTCAGACCATAGAGCCCCTGTCGGTACCCGCACCGCAGCCCCGCGCGCGAGGTGAGGTAATGCTTGTCAGCAAGCGTGTTGGAGCGCGCAGTGTCATCGACCGTCTCTACCAAGCAGGTTCGGCGCGGTGCCTCTTTCCGCGCAGCCACGGTGCGACACTGAATGCTGTTTTTCTGAATACGTCCGGTGGTGTGACCGGTGGCGATAAGATGACCTTTACCGCATCCGCAGGCACGGGCAGCACATTGACCCTGACAACACAGGCCTGCGAACGCGCGTACCGGGCCCAGCCCGGACAAGTTGGCAAGGTGCGCAATGCCCTGCATGTGCACGCGGGCGCACGTTTGAACTGGTTGCCACAAGAAACCATCCTCTTTGAAGGTTCTGCATTGGACCGTCGGCTGCATGTCACTTTGCAAGACAGTGCAAAGCTGCTGATAGTAGAGCCGCTGGTCTTTGGCCGCGCCGCAATGGGTGAGGCACTCCTTAATTGCGCATTCAAAGACCGCATTGAGATAACGCGCGGCGGTCGGCCGATCTATGTTGATGCCATGCGGATGAAGGGCGATTTGGCCGCCCATCTTGGGCAGGCGAATGTCGCAAACGGTGCAGGCGCAATGGCAAGTCTGGTCTTTGTTGACCCTGGTGCCGAGGCGCATCTGCAAGCGGTGCGGGGCCTACTGCCCGAAACGGCGGGTGCCAGCCTTCTGGCCGAGGACATCCTCGTCCTGCGTATGCTCGCCCCCGACAGCTTTGCGCTGCGCACATCGCTCTTGCCGGTATTGCGCCTGCTCAATGACACTGAAATCCCCCGATGCTGGATGATCTGATATGAACCTAACCCCCCGCGAAAAAGACAAACTGCTGATTGCCATGGCCGCCATCGTCGCGCGCAAACGCCTTGGGCGTGGCGTAATGCTGAACCATCCGGAGGCCATCGCCCTGATCACAGATGCCGTTGTCGAAGGCGCGCGCGACGGGCGTTCCGTGGCGGATCTGATGCAAGCAGGGGCGGAGATCATCACGGCCGAGCAATGCATGGCCGGCATCCCTGAAATGATCCACGAAGTTCAGGTCGAGGCGACCTTTCCAGATGGCACCAAACTCGTCACCGTCCATAACCCCATTCGCTAACGGAGCACTCTCATGAAACAAGCATTTCTCACCGCCCTAATCACAGGTTTTCTTGCCACGCCACTGCTGGCCCATTCCGGGCCGCATGTGCACCCGCATTCCGCTGAATTAGGCATGGTCGCTTTTGCAACCCTGCTGGTGATTACCGCTGCGGCTTGTGCCTTGAAAGCACGCAAATGATCCCGGGCAAGTTGTTCCCTGCCGAAGGCACCCTGGAGCTAAACCAAGGCCAGCCTGTCATCGTCTTAATGGTGGCCAATACCGGCGACCGCCCCGTGCAGGTCGGCAGCCACTACCATTTTGCAGAGTCTAACACCGCGCTGGATTTCGACCGCGACGCGGCTCGTGGCATGCGTTTGGACATCGCCGCTGGCACAGCCGTGCGCTTTGAGCCGGGCCAGCGCCGCGAGGTCACATTGATCCCTGTCGGCGGGGCGCGGCGTATTTTCGGGTTTAACCAAAAGATCATGGGAGCACTCTGATGCCCGCCTCAATTCCCCGCGCTGACTATGCCGCCATGTTTGGCCCCACTGTGGGCGACAGGCTGCGGCTGGCCGATACCGATCTGATTATCGAGGTAGAGCGTGACCTGACCGCCGAACGCGCAGGCGCTGCCACCAGCGAGGGGCGCGGCGGCAAAGCGATGCTTTACGGGGAAGAAGTAAAATTTGGCGGCGGCAAGGTGATCCGCGACGGCATGGGACAGGCACAGACAACGCGGGCTGATGGCGCCGTGGATACGGTCATCACCAACGCTTTGATTGTGGATCATACCGGCATCTACAAAGCGGACGTCGGGTTGAAAGACGGACGCATCGCCAAGATCGGCAAAGCGGGCAACCCCGATACACAACCCGGCGTGGACATCATCGTCGGCCCCGGCACCGAGGCGATTGCAGGTGAAGGGCGCATCCTGACCGCGGGTGGTTTTGACAGCCACATCCATTTCATCTGTCCGCAACAGATCGAAGACGCGCTGCACTCTGGCCTGACCACAATGCTGGGCGGCGGCACCGGGCCCGCCCATGGTACGCTCGCCACGACGTGCACGCCCGGCCCATGGCACATCGGGCGTATGCTTCAGGCGGCGGATGCTTTCCCAATGAATCTCGCCTTTGCGGGCAAAGGCAATGCCTCGCTGCCTGCGGCGTTGGAAGAACAGGTGCTGGGCGGTGCCTGCGCACTGAAACTGCACGAGGATTGGGGAACAACGCCCGGTGCAATTGATTGCTGCCTGTCGGTGGCCGATGCATGGGATGTGCAGGTGATGATCCACACCGATACGCTCAATGAATCCGGTTTTGTCGAAAACACCGTGGCGGCCATGAAAGGCCGCACCATTCACGCGTTCCACACCGAAGGCGCGGGCGGTGGGCACGCCCCGGACATCATCAAGATTTGTGGCGAGGAACATGTGCTGCCCTCCTCGACGAACCCGACGCGGCCTTTCACGGTCAATACCCTGGAAGAGCATCTCGATATGCTCATGGTCTGCCATCACCTGGACAAATCCATCCCCGAGGACGTGGCCTTTGCCGAAAGCCGCATCCGCCGCGAGACGATTGCAGCCGAGGATATTTTACATGACATGGGCGCGTTCTCCATCATCGCGTCCGACAGCCAAGCGATGGGGCGTGTGGGCGAGGTCTTGATCCGCACATGGCAGACCGCCGACAAGATGAAGAAACAGCGCGGCGCGCTGGCGGAGGAAACTGGCGACAACGACAATTTCCGCGTACGCCGCTATATCGCGAAATACACCATCAACCCGGCCATCGCCCACGGCATAGCCCATGAGATCGGCAGCATCGAGGAAGGCAAACGCGCCGATCTGGTGCTGTGGGATCCGGCCTTTTTCGGCGTGAAACCTGAAATGGTTTTGCTGGGCGGCACCATCGTGATGGCGCAGATGGGCGATCCCAACGCCTCCATCCCGACGCCACAGCCCGTCTATTCGCGGCCCATGTTCGGGGCCTACGGGCGCTCGGTCGAAAACTCTGCTGTGTGTTTCGTCAGTGCTGCAGCACAGGACGCAGACATCGGTGCGCAGCTCGGACTGGCCAAGCAAACACTGGCAGTGCGCAACACGCGCAACATTGGCAAATCTCACCTCAAATTAAACACGGCAACGCCTGACATCGAAGTGCACCCCGAGACCTATGAGGTGCGCGCAGATGGCGAGCTGCTAACCTGCGAACCCGCAAGCGTGCTGCCCATGGCGCAGCGCTATTTCCTGTTTTGAAAAGGCCCAAGCAATGACGACCAACACGATGGCAACCTGCCAGACGATTCGCCACCACGGCCACTGGAGCGAGCCTGCTGATCACGTGGCTCTCACCTATGACGACCGCTTCCTGCGCCGCAAAGTTCTGGTAACAACCTCAGGCGCACGGATTTTGGTGGATCTGAGCAAGACCACCTCGCTAAACCACGGTGACGCGCTGGAATTGGACAATGGCGCACTGGTCGAGGTGCTTGCCGCGCAAGAAGACCTGCTTGAAATTGTGGGCGGTGATCTGACGCGACTGGCTTGGCACATCGGCAACCGCCACACGCCCTGCCAGATCGAAGCGGGCAAACTGCTGATCCAGCGCAACCATGTGATGCAGGATATGTTACACAAGCTGGGTGCGACGGTCAAAGAGGTTGCGGCCCCTTTCACCCCCGAAGGCGGCGCCTACGGACACGGACGGACCCATGGCCACAGCCACTGAAACTCTGACCCTTGCGCAATGGTTTTCGCCCGCTTTTCCCGTCGGCGCCTTTGCCTATTCGCATGGGCTGGAATGGGCGATTGAGAGCGGCGCTGTGCACAATCCCGCCTCTACCCATGACTGGATTGCTCAGGTTCTGGCCCATGGCGCGGGGTGGAATGACACGTTGCTGCTGGCCGCAAGTCACCGCGCAGCGGATGAGGCGACGCTGCGAGAGGTGGACGCGATTGCCCGCGCCTTGGCAGCTTCCAGAGAGCGCCTCAAGGAAACAGACTTGCAGGGAGCCGCCTTTTGCAAGGCAGTGTCAGATCTGTCTGGCCGTCCCTTGGAAGGACTATGCTATCCTGTGGCTGTTGGCTGGGCCGCGCAGGGAGCGCAATTGCCTTTAGAATTGACGACACAGATGTATCTGCAAAGTTTTCTGAGCAATCTGGCCGCTGTCGCCATGCGACTTGTGCCCTTGGGACAAACAGCGGGTCAGGCCCTGATCCGCGATCTGACGCCACGCTGCATCGAAATTGTCCATCGCGCCCTGCCCAGTGATCTGGATAATCTGACCTCAACCACCTTTCTTGCCGACATCGCGGCAATGAAACACGAAATTCAATATGCGAGGATATTCCGCACATGACCCAAATGAATGGCCCTTTGCGCATTGGTATTGGTGGCCCTGTGGGTGCCGGGAAGACAACGCTGACGGCTGCATTATGCGAGGTGCTGCGCGATGATTATTCCGTCGGAGTGATCACTAATGACATCTATACCCAAGAAGACGCCGAAGAACTCATGCGCCAGCAAGTCTTGCCGCTGGACCGTATCATCGGCGTTGAAACCGGCGGCTGTCCGCATACGGCGATCCGCGAGGATGCTTCGATCAATTTGGCGGCAGTGGCTGAAATGCAGGCGCGCCACCCGGACGTCGAGGTTGTGTTGATCGAAAGCGGTGGCGACAACCTGTCCGCTACGTTTAGTCCTGAACTGGCGGACATTACGCTTTATGTCATTGACGTCGCAGCGGGCGAAGAGATTCCGCGCAAAGGCGGGCCGGCGATCACCAAATCGGATATCCTGATTATCAACAAAACGGACCTTGCCCCCTATGTGGGCGCATCTTTGGACGTTATGGAGCGCGACGCAAAACGCATGCGTGGGGCGCGGCCCTTTGTGTTCGCCAATCTGCGCGGCCGAAAAGGTGTGGCAAACATCGTTGCACTGATGAGCGAGATTGGCGGTCTCAATCAACCAAAGCGGTTAGAGGGCGCGTAATTCTCGCGATGTGCCCAGTCAATCCCGGCGTTAAAGCCGTAAGAGAGATGATCGCCGTAAAACTCAGCTGCCAACGAAATCGGTGTTGGCCAGGTTGGCGTTATCTTTGCGTCTACAAAGTCCTGATCGCAGGAAAGCACTGCATGGTGCTTTTGTGCGAGGTGCCACATTCGAATGTTGCTCTTTTGAAATATGAACTGAACAGATTTAACAAACCGGTTCTGCGCCAGGGTCATAGAATACGCGAAAAGCACGTCATCGATCCCGATATCTTGCCAATCCGGCTCAACGGAGATGGCAGCTTCGGCTGTTGAATGTACAAAGGCCTGTACACCACGCAATTCTGCTAGTCCTCGCAAATGGCCATTGGTCCAAGCCCCGCAAACGATACTGTTGTTGCGAAGTATTTTCTGCGCGTATGTCACTATCGTCAGGTCACTGGCGGCCCCGCAAAAACGTGCATTCCGAGCAACTGTGTCGAGCCGCAATAAGTGCGCCCGGATTTCGGGAAGGTCGGGCGCGTAAAGTCGGCGAACAACTACGTTCTCCGAAGGATTTGCATAGCCCATTTGCTTTCGCCTTTTGATGTTAAAAATGGGCCAGCATCTTCGGGAGGAGGATGAAGATGCTGGCCCGTTGCTTTGGCGCTCCCTGTTATTTTTTTGCCGCCGCCGCACATGCTGGCTAACTCTGGGAGGAGCGAGGACCAGCAATCTTGGTGTTCTTTGTTGTGATGTCTAAACGTCGCGTTCAATCTCTTGGCTTCTGGCCTTACTCCGACGCGATCAGTTTGTTTGCGTAGTCCGGGATGCCAGACCGGGTGATGCCAATCTGCGCAAGTTGCTGGTCGCTCATGTTTGAAAGCGTTGCCATCATGCGCGCCGTCTGAAGCGAGAGCACGGCTGAATGGGTGCCTTTCAGGAACTTGACCCCACCGCGCTTCAGCAGGTTGAAAGCAGCCGAAAACATGACAGCTGAGACAGGGGGCGATTGCACATTATGCGTCATATGCCGCCTCCCATGCCAATCTGCGAATGTTGCTGCGGGGAATGCCCAGGTCGGCAAGCTCGCGGTCCGTGAGTCGGGCCAGTTCGTGAAACGTGCTTTTGTAGACCTTGCGGCGCTTAAGAATGCTGCGCAGCTGATCACGCGTTTGATGAAAGAATGTGCGCAGAGCATCAAGGATAACCTCTGCCCTTGTTGTTGAGCGTAGTATTGCCATGAGCGTGCCTCGTGTTATTGCTGCGGTGCAGTATTTATGCTGCACTGCAGAGATAGCCGGGCATGGTAGCGCTCGCAATTTCTCAAAATGGCACAGATGCCATGCCGAAATGGAACAGGTGGTGCGGGTCATATGGATATCTCGGCGCAAATGCTGATCTTCGCCTCGGTGGTTGAACGGGGCAGCATCTCGGCCGCGGCGCGCTCTGTCGGGCAGACGCCATCGGCGATCAGCAAACAGGTCGGGTTGCTGGAGGATCATGTGCATTACCGCCTGCTCAACCGGTCACGAACTGGCGTTTCTCCGACTCAGGAAGGCCAGGACTTCTACGAAAAGTGCAAAGCCATGGCCGACAAGTTCAAAGAAGCCGAGGCGATGATCCAGAATCTTGATGGCACCCCGCGTGGCAAATTGAAGGTCGCCTGCACTGTTGCCTTTGGCAAGGCGCTACTGATCCCCGCTTTGCCAAAGTTCATGGCGCAAAACCCCGAAGTTGAGGTCTCACTGGATTTGACGGATCGCGACATTGATCTGCAATCCGAAGGGTTTGATGCTGCGATCTGCTTTGATGCGCAGACCAAGAGCTCCGATGCCGTGGCCCGCCGCATCATGCAAAGTAGACGCGTGTTATGTGCCGCCCCCGGCTATCTTGATCGGCACGGTACCCCGGTAGACTTCGCGGCTTTGGCGCAGCACAATTGCCTTAGGATCGCTGGGAATAGCGATCGCAACCACTGGAGCACGGCCAAGAATGGCAAACAAGAGAGCATCGAGGCTCAGGGGACCTTTGCGGGAAACAACACTGACGTGATTTTTCGCGCAGCTCTCGCCGGTGTGGGGATTGCGCGTTTGCCGTGCTATATGGCCACTCGCAAGTTCCGTTCCGGTGAGCTTGTACATGTCTTGCCAGAATATGCACCCTCAAAAACCGATATCTTTGTGCTGTTCGCTGATCGGCGCAACATGGCACCAAAGCTCCGGGCGTTCATTGATTTTCTGGTGATGCAATTCCAATAATCAGAAAGGAGCGTTGAGGCCAAACTAAGCGTTGCAGGTGGGGAAGTTGAGGTTTCCTGAAACGAGCTAAACCCTATCAATCTTCACTCCCCTCACGACGAGTTCTGGGAAAGTGCAGTCAGAATTGTTGGCCTAAACGAAGTTTCATTCCCTTTCGGCGCAACCGTAGCAAAGGATCAAATTGTCCACACCAACGGATGGCGCTGTTAAATTCAGTTTACCGTTTGGATGCATGGCCGATTTTTCCGCTGCACTGCAGCGTAAAAAGTCATGCAAAGGTCAAACACCTGCTCGCCCACGTTTACTTCGCGGCAGTGTCTAAATCACACAATGGGCTGATTGTGTTGAAAAACTCCGAATTTCAGATGCTGTAATTTTTCGGAAAGAACTCGTGATACCGAAAAGTCAGATGAGATTTACCATGAGGCGCAGTGAGCTGGCACATGAGCGGCAGAAGACGAATTTGGCCGAACCCCTCGCCTCAAAAAGCTGGTTGCGCCGTACGGACAAAAATTTCGCCGATTTTGCCAAAATCCGAGTTTTTCAACAGTATCGGCTCTTTTTCCTCTTTCGCCGCGTCCAACCTGAATGACCGGAATGGCGAAACGCAATCAAATCGGCCCATGGCCCACAACAAAACAAAATACAAATTTGCCGTGCCTGTGCCCTACCAACTTCGTTTCCTTGGTAGTCAGAAAACGGTAGCTCTCCCCATCAGGTGGCAACATAACAAATGCAGTTCACACATAGAAACGTGTGATATTTCAGTCATTTGGAGCGCAACGCATGAAGCAAGCAAAGGTACTGTCGGAAAAGGAACTCAAGCGGGCACATCGACACTAGCGACAAAACTGCTCTGAATGAAGAACATCGTGGGCGGACAGCGAAGATTGCCACAAAGCTGAGGTCAGTTGGCTCATGCCAGCAGACTTAACTATTTTGAAGCGTGCTTATGTTGTAGTCTCTCAACATGGCCCGACCAAACAAACATCGCCCGTTCACGCCTGACCCTGCACAAACCGCGCTCAAGCCACCGATCAGTGGGAATGAAATCAATGGTCTGAACGAACCCGACGTACGTCCTCCGCGTATGGTCTATTGGGCTCCGGACCCAAGCGAGATCCCGCACGGAGAAATGCAGAGCTATTTCTACCAGCAGTCCGCGAAAGTCCCGGATTTTGGAGAAAGAAGAGCGCGGAGATTGCAGTTGACCGAGGCCGCAATGCCGCCACTGGCCAACAACCAACGACAAGCATCTCCGATGGAGTGGACAACGGACTTGGATCACTTCGTCTCGTCCAATGTGTGTGA
>Ga0316204_10010062_pt1 | contig 12342 bp, 13 predicted proteins | sample 6monrhotite_MG_2_FD_205661 | JGI IMG/M metagenome (GOLD analysis project Ga0316204, IMG submission 205661) | Microbial mat bacterial communities from mineral coupon in-situ incubated in ocean water Damariscotta River, Maine, United States -... | ecosystem: Environmental > Aquatic > Marine >...
TAAATAACACCATGAATACACAAAAAAAATTAAATGAAGTCGCTGAACATGTTTTATCCCAAATAGACACCCTTGGTTACCGCTTGGATACACTTGGTGTAGAAAATCAAATTAATAGACATACTTTGATCGCGCTGATCATGTTTGGACAGAAAAGATTGGAAGGCGAGCTCGATAGCCTTAATGCAAGAGTAGATACGGGTAAAGCTAAAATTGAAAGCATTGCACAAAGTGCTGAGAAATTATTTTTCAGCGCAACTAATCTCGCTTTATTCCCTGCAAAATATACGATTGATCGAGTCAAAGCACAGTTTTAAACTTTTACTTATTTAACTGCTGACCTTTTTTTCTTTGCTAGGGTGCTCCAAGGCCAAGGCTAGCTTTTTAGGGAAAGTCAGCTCTATCCTCAAGCCTGGCTGGTTATCAGACAGTGTGATTTTACTGTGGTGGAGTTCCATCACAGCATGAACTAAGCTTAACCCTAGGCCATTTCCCGGCAGAGATCGACTCTTAGCAACGCGGTAAAACCTTTGAAATACTTTGTTTCTTTCTTCTTCAGGGATGCCTATGCCTGAATCAGCCACAGCCAAATAGATTTCATCTTTATTTGAACTTAAGGATAATTCTATTTGCCCCCCCTCTGGTGTGTATTTAATCGCATTATCAATTAAGTTACACAAGGTTTGAAACAATAAATCTCGGTCGCCAAACACCATGATATTTTCTTCAATAACTTGAGTAAATTGTTGCTGTTTATCTTCCGCCAGTGCTTCGTATAATTCTCCCGCATCCTGAACTAAGCTAGTGAGATCAAACTGCTCAAAGTTAGACACCCTACTACCGATTTCTAACCGGGCAATACGTAATAAAGCATTAAACGTGGCAAGCACTTGATCCGTTTCGGCTACCGCACTTGCCACCAGCCGTTTATCTTCATCTTTTTCAAGGCTCATCAAGGTGTTTTCGAGTTGATTACGTAATCGAGTTACCGGTGTTCGAAGGTCGTGAGCAATATTGTCGGAAATATGCCTGACACCTTCCATGAGCTGCACAATTTTATCGAGCATTTCGTTTAAGTTACTGGCTAACTGATCAAAATCATCATTCGTGCCACGACCAGGAATTCTTAAGGATAAATTTCCACCCATAATTTTCTGTATTGTGAGGTTGATAAGCTCAACGCGTTTAGCGCTGCTGCGGCTCATCATAATGCCACCAAACATTGCCAGTGCGAAGGTAATACCCATTCCAAAATTTATGGCACGTTCAACAAGCTTTTTCACCGCCATAAATTCACTTACATCCCGACCAACAAGTAGCCGCAGCCCTCCTGGCACGATAAACACACGCGTGCGAGCGGGCCGATCAACCTTGGTAGGCCAACCTAAAGAATCATTCAGCGTAAAATTAAGCCACCCATCTTGAACCTCTCCGTCTTCTGGCCATTTACTAATATTTCCAGCTAATTTAATAAAATCTCTAGCGGTAAATAAATAAATGGATTTGCCATTAGGGTCTCTTGCGACACGCTCTCGGATAACACTTATTAGACCGTTTAGCCCCTGACGCTGGTATTGTTCTGCTAATCCAATAATTTCGGCTTCGATGGTTTCATCTGTCTGGCTCGACATATAACCTGCCGTAGCCCAGTAGATAAAACCCATTAAAATGAAAACAGACGTAGCGAACAGTACCATGTACATGACCGCTAACTGGAAAGTAGAGGTTCTAAGAAGACTAAGAATCTTCACTCAAAATATACCCTGCACCGCGGACGGTTTGAAGCAGTTGCTTTGGAAAGTCCTTATCAATTTTGGATCGCAAACGACTGATATGCACATCAATAACGTTAGTTTGAGGGTCAAAATGATAATCCCAAACTTGCTCCAAGAGCATAGTGCGCGTTACAACTTGGCCTGCATGCTTCATTAAATACTCAAGCAAACGAAATTCCCTAGGTTGTAGATCAATTTTCTCATTGCTACGTTTTACAGTTCGCGCGAGAAGGTCCATCTCTAGATCTGCGACGCTTAAATGGGTGATTTTTTCTGAACCCGCATTTGAACCTCGACGCACCAGCACTTCCAGTCGGGCTAAAAGCTCAGTATAAGAAAAAGGCTTGGTGAGATAATCATCTCCGCCGCCTCTCAACCCCTCAACCCTGTCGTCTACATCTCCCAGAGCACTTAGAATAAGCACAGGAGTTTGGTTTCCTGTAGCCCGGATAGTCTTTATGATCGATAAGCCATCCATACTGGGCAACATGCGGTCAATGATCATCACATCATAACTTTCACTTGCAGCCAGCAATAACCCCTCTTTGCCATCCAATGAATGATCAACAATGTTGTCATTTTCTTTTAAGCCGTTGACTAAATAAGCAGCTACATCTTTATCATCTTCAATTACGAGTATGCGCATTATAACCTCGGTTTTTTAAACTCTGTGTTTTTTAATTTGCTCGTAAGCATTATTAATGTCACGTGTTTTTTCGGTGGCTATTTTCATCATTTCTTCTGGTAAACCTTTTGATACCAGCTTATCAGGATGATATTGGCTCATTAGTTTACGGTAAGTTTTTTTAAGCTCTGCATTGCTACAATCTTGACTTACCCCCAGTAATTTATAAGCTTCTGAGAGCCCACTTGCTCCCATCGGTGCATTTGAACCGGCTCCTTGAAACCCTGAGTATCGTTTCTGAGCCGTCATCATTGCTAAGAGCTGTTCGAAGTGACGGCGCTGAAACCCCAGAATTTCTGCAACTTCTAACAATAAAGCCTGTTCATCTGGATGCAACTCATTATCAGCTAATGCTGTTGTTAGTTGAATCTCCATGAACATGCGAAGTAAATTAGTTCGACGACCACATTCTTTTTTAAATTGTTGAAGCGTTGACAAGTAGTCAAAATCGCTCTGCTTACCTTGATTAAATAAATTAATGGCAGCTCGCTGCTGCTCATCAGTCAGCTGCATTTTGTCCATGGTTTGCCGAGCAACTTCTATTTCGGTTTCAGAGACAATACCATCGGCCTTGGCGATTTTCCCCATGATGCTAAACGTTGCAGTAAAAAAAGCCGCTTGTATGCGTTCTTGATCAGCACCACCAAAATCTGCTAATTCAATTCCTTGCAAACCTTTATCAAAGCTATGGCCCAGTGCAGCCCCTAACAATCCACCTAGGGGGCCAACTAAAGCAAATCCTAGGGCACCACCAACAATTTTTCCCCACCAATTCATCGTTTGAATATACCCATTTCCATAAAACTAGAGAACAATGTCTCAATTTTTAACATAGCGTTAGATCGCTTCACCAGTTAAATGTTCGTAACTAAGGTTCAATACTCAGTTTTAAACCATGCCAGCGACGCGGCAGTTTGTGTTTTAGAAATGTATTCAGCACTGACCCATCCTAAATAATTTAATTTGTCTAAAGAGGTGAAAATGTTTTCGAAATTTAACTCCCCAGTGCCGGGTTCATGCCTCCCAGGACAGTCAGCAAATTGTATGTGCCCAATGTAGGACAAGTTATTTTCAATACTTTTTATAATATCGCCTTGCATAACCTGCATATGGTAGATATCAAATTGAATTTTCACATTTGAACAACCCACATCATGAATAATTTTTATAGTTTTGTCCAAGGTATCCAGAAAAAATCCGGGCATATCAATACGGCTATTAATTGGCTCCAAAAGAAGAGTCATATTGTTATTTTGTAACTGCTCTGCAGCGTAACAAATATTTTCGCAAAGCGTATCATGTAAAACAGTTAAGGGAACGTTATCGGGCCTTAAACCCGCCAAACAATTCACTTGTCGAACTCCAAGAGTTTTTGCGTAATCTATTGCTTTGTGCACACCAGCTCTAAATTCTTCCTTTCGAGAAGGTAAACAAGCAATCCCTCTTTCTCCATCTTCCCAATAGCCAGGCGGCATATTAAACAAAATTTGTTGGAGATTATTTTCTGCCAGTAAATTTGCAAGTTGGTCTGCCTTGTAATCGTAGGGAAATAAAAATTCTATATATTCAAAGCCTGCTTGAGATGCCAATTTGAATCTCTCCAAAAAAGGCACTTCGGCAAAAAGCATTGTTAAATTAGCCGCAAATTTTGGCATTAGTTATTTCTCGTTATTATTTTGCTTCTGTGTATCTAGCCTCTTATCAAAGGCATTATCCATCTCACACCCTAATTTAGAGCAAACTAAGCGAACACCATTTAAGTGTTCAAGCTCCAATAGTAACCCACTATGGTCAACATTCTCATTTCCATTTGCGACTAGCGATAGATAGGACTCATAGGTTCGTTGTGACAAGGGCAAACTAAGGTTTTCAATTCTTGCCTCATCCAAAACAGTTTTCATATCTTTAAGCTGTACCCGAGACGTAGCACCTGGCTCAAAGTTACGATCAAGCATTCTCCGGCCATGAAGCTCTAAAATTCGACTGGAAGCAAAACCTCCACTCAAAGCTTTAAGTACAGCTTCGGGATCTGCTCCGGCCTTTGACGCCAGCAGCAAAGCTTCTGAGACCGCACCAATTGTTATCCCTACAATCGCTTGATTTGCTAATTTACATAGCTGCCCACAACCCGCTTCACCAATGTATGTACTGTTACCCATTATATTGAGAAGCGTAAGCACTTTTGTGAATTGGTCACGTTCGCCTCCCACCATGATCGACAGAGTGCCCTTTTCTGCACCACTTGTACCACCTGAGACTGGAGCATCTAGATAATGCCCCCCTTGCTCTTTAATTAACTGCGCATGCTTTCGCGCCATTGAAGGAGGGATTGAACTCATGTCGATGCATATAACATCATTTTTTAATCGTTTATAAGCATCACTCTGGTAGAGTACTTGATCAACCACATCACCATTTTCCAGCATGGTAATAACTACATCAGCATTTTTTATAGCTAAACTTAGCTCATCATATAAGCTTGCTGAAGCTTTAAAACAATCTATTTTGCTAGGGCTGCGATTCCACAGATGCAGATCAAAACCCGCATTAATGAGTCTTGTCGCCATGGGATGACCCATAAGGCCTACACCTAGAAAAGAAATTTGCACATTCAACTCCAAGATTTATCTATAAAATTTATTTCTGTCTGGATCCTTTTTTATAATCACTAGCCCATGTAAAACAAAAAAACCGCCAAAATTTGACGGTTTTTATAATCGATGATATGTAACGCATCAATAGCTAAATATAGTCTCAGGCCTCTATCAAAACTTTAACTTTTTTCATTGCATTCTTTTCAAGCTGTCGAATACGTTCTGCGGATACACCGTATTCTGCAGCTAAGTCATGAAGTGTTGATTTATTTTCAGACAACCAGCGTTTAAGCAGTATATCAAAGCTGCGCTCATCCAACGTCTTCAACGCATTATGTAGACGTGAGTTAGCGTCTTCAGTCCAATCCAATTTTTCTAAGCATAACGCAGGATCATGACTATGATCTTCAAGATAATTAGCAGGTGCAGTGTAGGCACTTTCATCATCATCGGCCCCCATGTCAAAGGCCATGTCATGAGAGCTCAAACGGCCTTCCATTTCACGAACTACTTTAGGCTCTACACCTAAGTTTTCAGCCACCGACTCAACTTCTTTATGCGTAAACCACGCTAAACGTTTTTTGTTACTACGTAGATTAAAGAACATTTTACGCTGTGCTTTAGTCGTTGCAATTTTAACAATACGCCAGTTTCGCAAAATAAATTCATGTATTTCTGCTTTGATCCAATGTACCGCAAAAGAAACAAGACGGACGCCATACTCAGGGTCAAAACGCTTTATAGCTTTCATTAACCCCACATTGCCTTCTTGAATAAGATCCGCTTGAGCAAGTCCATAACCAGAATAGCTCTTAGCAATATGAATAACGAAGCGTAAATGGGACATTACCATATGACGCGCAGCTTCCAAGTCATTTTCATCATGTAATCGTTCTGCAAGGGCGCGTTCTTCTTCAATAGACAAAATGGGGATGCCATTCACCGCTTGAATGTAAGACTCAAGATTTGCGCCTGGAATTAACATGTCAACAGGTTGTAGACTTTTACCCATAGATAATTCTCCAAAAAAATTTCAATATCATTTTAGCATCCATAAAGTCAATCCTTCAAGGGATGAAGACATCAATTACATTTTATAGGTCAATAATTAATCAACTTTAATCAACTTGGCCGAAGAAATAGAGGCATGCACCTTAGGTTGGCTCTATCTCATCGAAATGCTTATGAACTGCTAACCACGAACTAAACCATCCCAAGCCCACACTAATAATAAGTAAAATGAGCGTCGAACCAAAATCCATCACAGGCAAACTAAAATCACTTTGATAAGAATGAGCCAATTCACGGATAGGCTGGTTGAGTATGACAATGACGCCTTGCACCAAAAACCAAGCAATAACCCCGCCTCCAAAACCAAACAGCATTCCCATATACAGAAATGGACGACGAACAAAAGCATGCGTCGCACCCACTAGTTTCATGACAACAATCTCGTCTTTCCGGTTTTCAATTGCTAAACGGATGGTGTTTCCCAAAACCAGCGTTACGATCAATCCAAGCATTCCAACAATAATCCACAGCCCTTTTTGCAATACCTGAGTGATAGACTGAAGTCGCTGAACCCAAACAACATCAAGTAAAGCACTTTCAACGCCCGACTCTCTCATCAGTATCTCTTTCAATGTGCTGACTTCTTCTACTGTTTTAAAGGATTTATCAGGACGCACCAAAATCACGTTTGGCAAGGGGTTTTCATCTAAAAAATCAAGCGCATCAGCGAACTTGAATCGCGCCTTAAACTCGATCAATGCACGTCCTTTATCCACAAATTCACTGCTTTTTATGTGCTCTTTTTTTGAGAGGGTATCACTTAACACCCCCCCTTGTAGAGCTGTTACATCTTGCTTTAAAACCAAGGTAATTTGAGCTGAACCATCCCAGTGCTGATTAACCGCCTGGAGATTACTGAGCAATAATGACAACAGTATGGGTAAAACGAGTGCGACACCAATGACTGCGCAGGTAAAAAAAGTTGCAAAAGGCGCATTCAGCTGCGCTCTTAAGGTTGTTTTGGCCACTTTAAAGTGGTGGTTAACAAAGTTAGTCAATGGACTAGCTTGAATTGCTGTTCTAGCGCCAGTATGTTTTGAAGGCTCAGCCATGATCACCCCCCTCAAAATACTTCTGATCCATAGTCGCACTGCTTTTGCCAAGTAATTGCCCTGCTTGCAATTCAATCACGCGATAGTCCATATGATGAATCAAAGCTAAATCATGGCTCGCAATCAGAACAGTCACGCCGACCTGATTAAATGCCGCAAACAACTTCATGATTTCGGCAGAAAGTTCAGGGTCTAAGTTACCAGTAGGCTCATCTGCCAATAATATTGGGGGTTTATTTACGACTGCACGCGCAATACCCACGCGTTGTTGTTCGCCACCCGAGAGTTGAATCGGGGTCAATTTTTCTTTTCGTAATAAACCTACTTTATCAAGAGATGCCCGAACGCGCCGCCCAATATCTCTCGGGTGCATTCCTGAAATCTCAAGAGGTAAAGCGACATTATCAAAGACACTTCGATCATATAATAAGCGATGATTTTGGAATACAACGCCCACATGGCGACGAAAATAAGGTATTTGACGCTTAGGAATGCGCGATAGATCTTGCTCGCCCACGATAATATTCCCTTGTGTACTTCTCTCCATTAGCATAATGAGTTTTAATAAAGTACTTTTCCCGGCACCTGAATGGCCTGTCAGAAAAGACATTTCACCTCTAGACATGGAAAATGAAACATCATTCAGCGCTTCATGTCCGTCAGAATATCGCTTTATTACATTCTCAAAATTAATCACAAGTTGTTAAACGCTTTGATCAAAGAGTGCAGAAACAAACTCTTCAGCTACAAAAGGGCGTAAATCGTCAATTTGTTCTCCAACGCCAATGTATCTAATGGGAAGCTTTAGCTGTTTGGCGATAGCAAAGATAATGCCACCCTTTGCAGTACCGTCTAGCTTAGTTAGACTAATCCCGGTCACACCAACCACTTTTTGAAAGACTTCGGCCTGACTTAATGCATTTTGTCCGGTGCCTGCATCAAGAACCAGCATCACTTCATGAGGAGCCGTCGCATCAATTTTCTGCATGACACGGACTACCTTCTCAAGTTCAGCCATTAAATTATCTTTATTTTGAAGCCTTCCTGCAGTGTCTGCTATTAAAATATCAACTCCTTTAGATTTTGCCGATTCTACCGCATCATAAATCACTGAAGCACTGTCAGCACCTGTGTGCTGGGCCACCACCGGAATTTGATTACGCTCACCCCAAACCTGTAATTGCTCAACCGCAGCGGCTCGAAAGGTGTCACCCGCAGCTAACATTACTGACCGCCCCTGGCTTTGGAACCGTTTGGTCAATTTCCCAATAGTCGTCGTTTTACCTACGCCATTTACACCAACTACAAGCATCACGAAAGGTTTTTTGGCAGCAGTGATATCAAGCGGTACATCACAGGTTTTTAGAAGATCAGTTAGTTCAGCTCGAAGTAATGTATATACATTGGCAGCATCTTTGAGCTCATTGCGTTTAGCCTTTTCAGTAATACTTTCAATAATTTGGTTAGTCGCGGCCACCCCAACATCTGCCGTTAATAATTGGGTTTCAATATCCTCAAGCAACTCCTCATTGATTTGTTTCTTGCCTAAAAATAGTTCACTTAAACCCTCAGAAAGTTGACCACGAGTACGATCCAAACCTAATTTTATACGTCCAAAAAAGTTCTCGGTTCCTACTTTCTCTGTGGACTCAAGCTCCGAACCATCACGTCCTTTTATATCTGCATGTTTAGAAGGGGGCGTCTCAATTTTGGCTTGTTTAACTTTTGTCTGCGACTCATTACCGGTAAGCTCATGAGGAATTAGCTCAAAGGATTTTGACTTACTGCGACGTTGTTTTGCACGAAACAAATCTATCAGAATGATCAGCACAATGATGGCCAAAGCCATCAAAGAATATAAGTGTTGAGTTTGCATAAATTAAAAAATACCAAGACTGAATGGATGTAGTTTTTAACCAAGAGTTTAATAGTTTTTTATGTCAGGCTAAAATACTGCGTTTTATGCACCCTTTCTACCATGAAGGTGTGCGAGTTAACAGGAAATTTTAATGTCTTCAGGTACTAAAAAAAACCATATTCACAAAAAAAATAACCGAAAAGCAGCGAAAATTCAATCTAGCAGCCAAGATGAAGGCTCGTTTCGAATTATTGGAGGCAATTGGCGCAGCCGTCGTTTACAGTTTCCTGTTATCGAAGGACTTCGTCCAACCACTGACAGAGTGAAAGAAACCGTATTTAATTGGTTATCAATACAGGTTCCGAATGCTAGGGTACTCGACTTATTTGCTGGAAGTGGCTCACTTGGATTTGAGGCATTATCTAGAGGCGCTTCATTTTTAACTGCAATAGAACAAAACCCACAGGCCGCTACTGCAATTAAAAGCAACCTAAATTTATTACTTGCACCGCAGTCGTTAGGTCAGGCGGAGGTCATTCAGGTGGACGCTCTAAAGTGGCTGAAAACCTTTTCAAAAGATACTGCAACCCATTCGATGGGCCCATGTTACGACCTCATATTCTTGGACCCACCCTTTCGAAAAGATTTATTATCTGAAACCTTAGAGATGCTAACAAGCAGCAAAATACTGGCACCAAATGCGCTTATTTATCTCGAGAAAGAAAAAGAAGCTTTTTCTTTAGTGCCTCCCAGCCAATGGCAATTATTAAAAGAAAAAATGGCTGGGCAAGTCTGTTATCAACTATTTCAAAACACATTGACCACTTAAAACCTGCGTCTTTAACGGAGCCTATATATATCCCCTAGACTATGCTCTCACAGGTGAAAGTGAATAATGTTTTAAGCTCGCTGCAAAATCTTCCAAGCTAGTAATACCACTTTTCTCGGCTTGCTTACACCACTCTGACAGTGCGTTCAATTTTTCCTGAAACCGACTGCCTGGATGATTTTTCCAGATTGCTTGCAACTCGCGACTTTTTTCATAGATGTGCCTGATCATTTGATTATTATCTAACATAATATCAATATGCTTTTGCTCAGTAGTTTTTACCAAATTTTCTTCTCTCACCAATAACTTTTTCGCTCTTCTGAACAGCGCTTTTTCTTGTTTTTGCATACTCGCTTTTTGCTGTTTCAGTACAGGAATGGTCACCGTTTTATGGTACTGGGATAAAATATAAAAACGATTATGCACAATGGCCATTAAAGAATCATTGTCCAACTCGCTTTTTTGATAGCTTTGCTTAGCTTTAGGTGCCACGTGTCTTGCCTTCGCTAAACCAAAGAAACTGAGCAACTGTATCCAAAACCAGCCAATATCGAACTCCCAAGGTTTAACTGATAATTTTGCAGAATTGGGATAAGTATGATGATTATTGTGTAGCTCTTCACCCCCGATAAGAAATGCCCAAGGTACTACGTTACGAGCAGCATCTTTACATTCAAAATTTCGATAGCCGTAAGTATGACCCACGCCATTAATTACACCCGCCGCAAAAATAGGTATCCATACCATTTGAATCGCCCAAATGGTTATTCCTACCACCCCAAACATCGCAACATCAAAAGCCAGCATAATAAAAACACCCATCATCTTATGAGGCGTATATATATGATTTTCAATCCAGTCACTTGGCGTTCGCTGGCCATAGCGCTTTAAAGTTTCTTCATTCTCAGCTTCTATTTTGTAGAGCTCTGCACCCTTGAAAAATACTGTTTTTAGGCCTTTTACAACAGGACTATGTGGGTCTTCTTCTGTTTCACATTTAGCATGGTGCTTTCGATGAATAGCGGTCCACTCTTTAGTATTTTGTGCGCTTGTGAGCCAAATCCAAAACCTAAAAAAATGTGAAATAACAGGGTGGAGATCCAAAGAATTATGGGCTGAATGCCTATGAAGATACAAGGTCACACTGGCAATAGTAATTTGGGTCAAAATTAACGTTGCAACAACTTTCTGCCATACTGTTAAATCCAATATGCCATTAACCCACCAATCGAATGTCATGTTTCACCTCATTTATAAATTCTGTTCTTTATTCAACATTAAGTCTTTAAGCTCACATTAAGCGTACAACTGTTTCTTTTTACATATACTATCACGCTTTGCTTAAATACATATGACCAAATGTGTCAACTTATGCACCTCATCAAGATGTTAACCCATATATTGATAAATTTTAATTTTCCTATCAAAATGTGGACGTTGCACTGGGAGGGTTACAGCGCTATTTAGACTAACTATATTTCTGTAAAGATACTGCTTAAAGAAGGAACGAGTTTGCCAGAATTACCCGAAGTCGAAACCACTCGAAAAGGTATAGAACCTTTCTTAATACATAACAAAATTTCGTCTGTAGAGGTTCGTCAAAGCTCATTACGTTGGCCCATTTCTATTGAAATTTATGATATTCGAAACCTGCAGGTTTGCGAAGTATTACGCAGGGGAAAGTATATCATTGTCCGGACAGACAACGGGAGCATACTCATTCACCTTGGAATGTCTGGTAGTTTGCGTGTTGTAGAGCCTCAAAAACCTCTCGAAAAACATGATCACGTAGACATTAAGCTAAATACGGGAAAAATTTTACGCTTTAATGACCCTAGACGTTTTGGCTCTATTCTCTGGGCCAATGTATGGCAAGAACACAAATTAATCAGCTCCCTTGGTATTGAACCCTTAACACCAAAATTCACTGGAGACTATCTTTACCAACTAGGGAAAAACAAAAAAATCGCCATCAAACAATTCATTATGAATGGTAAACTTGTGGTGGGTGTGGGAAATATTTATGCCAATGAATCATTGTTTCTAGCCGGTATTGATCCAAGAAGACCAATAAATGGAGTATCACGAAAACGCGTTACTCTATTGGTGGAGCAAATAAAAAACGTTTTACAAGATGCAATTTCCAAAGGCGGAACAACCTTAAAAGATTTTGTTGGAAGTGATGGTAAGCCAGGCTATTTTCAACAACAACTTTTTGTTTATGGTCGCGCTGGGCAACCCTGCCTTAAGTGCCAAAAAATACTACAAGAAGTGAAACAAAACAACCGTTCTACTGTCTTCTGTAGCCATTGCCAAAGTTAAAAAATTAATGTCTTATCAGCGCATAGATATATTTATGTTTGGGATAAAACTGTCGCTGTGGTAAAAAAGCTTTATCGCGCTATACTGAATTTAAAGTGTATTAAATCATGATGAAATCATCATACCGTTATTTAAGGGAGAGCTCTATGCATTCAA
>Ga0316204_10010063_pt1 | contig 12338 bp, 12 predicted proteins | sample 6monrhotite_MG_2_FD_205661 | JGI IMG/M metagenome (GOLD analysis project Ga0316204, IMG submission 205661) | Microbial mat bacterial communities from mineral coupon in-situ incubated in ocean water Damariscotta River, Maine, United States -... | ecosystem: Environmental > Aquatic > Marine >...
ATTGTATAAGGGGAAATAGGACGTATTGAATGCCAGGGCGTCCGTCGGTTTCCATGTGACAGAAAACGGAATTCCAATATTCATTTGAAAGGTGTCCGACGGATTCCAGCCGTAGGCGACGCCGGGAATGGGGAAGTTGAGGTCAGAAAACGGCGCGTACATGACCGAGTATTGCCATGTGTCGCGGTCATTGCCGGCGGGCACTTGTAGGAAACCCAGTACCGAAGCACGTACTTCGTCGATACTGTGAAATGGTTTGTCGCTGGCGGACCCGACAGTTGTCATCAGGCCACCGGACCAGCCGTTGTCGAATTGGTGTATGTAATTTAACCCGACGTTGACGGTCCACAATTCGTCGGGAAATTCACGTCCGGTGTCGGGCAAAATGGCATCGGTCGAGAACAGAGAATTCTCGATCGTTGTCCGCAGGATTACGATGTCGCCATCTTTCCGCCAAATTGGGGCGCCCATTGTGAACAGTTGGCGCACGAGGCCGAAATCTGTTTGTTGATCGTCGACGGAAGTCGAGGGATACCAAGTCGCAGAGTAACCAGGGCGACGCATACGCGCTCCGCCGAAGGGGCTCCCGCCGCGGCGGGATGAAGGACTTGAGCGACGTTCTTCTTCCATCATTTCTTCGACCTGGATGGCGGTCGGAGTTGTCATCACTAACGGGGCGTCATTTAGCGATTCCGAATCTGCAAAAGTACCGGATGCGGGAACAATTTTGAGATCGGCCTCCGGCTGTTCTTCAGACCAGGCTCTTGCCTGCGGGAAAAGCGACAAGACGAAAAGCGCGACGCATGCGATGTGGGGCTTGGATGAATTGGACAATCTTGAAGTCAAAATAACGAACCCACTGAAAGCACTCAGATTTGATTGGGGTAGTGGAAGTCTGATGGACCGACCACTGGATGGTGAGACATTTTAGACACGCGCTGCGTTTTGGCAATTCGATTTTATTTATAACTACTTGGTCGTCGTTGTAGTGACTTATGGTGGCAGGGAGGTGGGCCACTCTTCGATGGGACTCGTGTGGAGTCGTGAGTGATTAGGTGAGATTTTTGAAATACCAACCCAACAGTTCGCGCAGCGGCGGTGAGAAGGTTGCCGGTTGTGCGGTGAGCATGTTGCGGACTTCGTCAAGTGTGTGAAAGCGGACGTAGTCGATTTCATATTCGTCGATGACAGGTTCGTCGTCTGAGACGGCGCGATAGAGCATGGAATGCTCCATGGCCAGTTGCGGTGTGGCGGCGAACTTGTGCAGCGGTTCGATTGGGCAGGACAAACCGAGTTCTTCGCCTAACTCGCGCTTCGCCGCAACTTCGTAGGTTTCGCCCGTGTCGACGTGTCCCGAACAGGAGGAGGTGTAAGTCAGCGGGTATTCGTCCTTATGGGCAGACCGCATTTGCAGCAGGAATTCGCCGCGGCTATTGAACAAAAAGATATGCACGGCGCGATGCATCAGTCGTCGCGCGTGGACCTCCGCGCGCGGCGCTTGCCCGATCACGATGTCCCGTTCGTCGACGATGTCAAAAATTTCCTGCGGCATGGCCGCATGGTATCAGAACGGGTGGGCGTACGACAAACCGTTGCGTGGCTCGTGCGTCGCGGCCGACACTTGACTCGGCGAGACTTTCGCTCTCCCGACTTATAATTCGGGAACCGTCATGAGTCGCGGCTTGGGATCCATGGGGAAGTTTAGCATCGGTTCTTCATTACCGTCATTGAGATTTCGCTTGGCCTGAATCGATTCGGCGACCAGATGCATCTGGCCATTGTGTTCTCGCTCTTTGGCGCGGAAACGCTGAAACAGTTTCTGGATCCGCGGGTCATTTTTGTTGTTAAATGAACCGACGGTTACGTACGACTGATAGCGGTCATGCCACACATAGGCCTCAAAATTCTGATTGCGCATCAGTTGCACGAGTTGATAGGATTGTTTGTAGGCCTTATCGAGACTTTGACTTTTTTTCAGGCCTTTCTCAAAATTTTTGATTCTGCGGGCATTCTCCGAATCCCCCGAGTTTTGAACAGAAATCGAGTCGCCGTGGAACGTGGCGACGACCAATGTGAGCTTGCTAGGGTTTTTTGAGAGGCTGTATTCGATGCCTTTGTTTAAGTAACTGAGTTCCTTAAAGTCCTTCCTTTTTTGCAACTCATCGGGCGTGAGTAGCGGATTGGGGACTAGCATGGCACGGCTAAACGGATTGGGTTTACCGGGCGTCTTAATATAGCGGCCTTTGCCGAGCGTGGTGGGTATCATGTTTTTGACCCATTCCAAGGTTCGTTGGGCGGTTTTGCCCTCTTTTGTGGTCGGGTCGATTGACGTATAGTTACCAGCAATGACGGCGATCTGATTGCGCTGTGCTGCGTAGGCGCCGGTTTTTCGTCGGCCCATTGGGTCGACCGACTCAAAGGATTGCAGTTTGCCTTGCTGGCTATAGACGTAGGCCGGCAATCCTTTTTTTCGCAACTCCAAAACCAAGGCGTCAGCTGCTTCGGCGGCGTTTTTGCGGGCTTCTTGGGTTTCTCCGCGGAGATTCGTGACCATGATCATCCACGGTCCGTGCCGTTTGTCGATCTTGTAGCGTCGTCCCGAGACGGCGGAAATCTTGGCCTCCACCACAGTCGGTATTAACAAAACGGCAGCGAGTGTCACGCAACCGAAAACAGTGGCGGCGAATTGTCTGCTAAACACGAGAAACTCCGTTTTCTCTTGTTGGACGATATCTCGGTTTCCGCATGGAAACCAATAGTTTTGTGACGAATTCGGTGGCCGACAGCCGGCGCCGAATCGTACTGAAGAAAAGCCTGTATGGGAAAGGGGCGGGATGCTAGCAATATGCCCTAAACCCGTCCAGCCCGGCTGTCGGCAAAACGTCGGTACAACTTCATCTCACAACAGTTTATTTCTCGATTGGGAAAGAATTGCGATTTGAGATTGCAAAAGGAGGATTGTCTTTGGGTGAGGGCGAGCTTTGTTGGCCTCTAATCTCCCTCATTGATTCGGGGTGCGAAATGCCCGGTAAGTTTTGAGTTGATAGGCCGCTAGGACTTATTTACCGGTCGGTATTTCTGTGAAGCTGGTGTCGACGATGGCGGCGCCGACGGAATCACCGAAGGCGTTGACGGCGGTGCGGAAACGGTCCAGCAGCCAATCGACCGGCAGAATCAGCCCAACGAGCGTCAGAGGCAATCCGACGGCGTTTAGCACGATCAGTAGCGTGATCAAACCGGCTTCGGGAATCCCGGCAGCGCCGACGGCGGCCAAGGTGGCGGTGATGGCGATCGTCATTTGATCGACGAACGTCAGGTCGAAGCTGGGGTCAATGGCTGCATAGGCATTGGCGATAAAAATGGCAGCGGCCGCTTCGTAGAGAGCGGTGCCGTCCATATTGACCGTGGCTCCCAATGGCAAGACAAATTCGGTGCTGCGCTTGGAGACGCCTGCTTGTACTTCGGCGCATTCCATGGTGATCGGCAGCGTGGCGGTTGAGCTAGCGGTGGAAAATGCGGTCAGCACGGCTTGCCCCATTTGCACCATGAAGCGAAACGGATTACGACGGGTGAAGATGTACAGCAACAGCGGCAAGGTAATGAGCGCATGGATGGCGAGGCCGGCAAGCACTGTGCCCATGTAGCCGGCCAGCACACCGGCGAGGTCGTCTAGCTTGCCTTCGGCATGCGCTTTGCCGAATCGCGATGCGACGAGGCAAAAAATCCCAATCGGCGCGACCTTCATCAACAGCATGATGAACGCCATGAGAGTATCGTTGATGCTGACGACGAGCGTGGAGATCGTATGAGACCGCTCCCCCATAGTTGTGAGCATCCCCGCGAAAATGATGCTAAACACGATCAGCGGTAACAGGTTGACTTCGACCATCGATCCGAGCAGGTTATCGGTGAAGAGCATCAGCACGAGTTTTTTGAAAATCAAGCCGAGCGAGACCTCTTGTCCTTCAGCTGCTTTTTCAATCTCCGCCGTGGCTTTATCGACGTGATCCGCAGCTTCTTGCTGGGCGCCGGTAACGATAGCCGGGTCGATGCCTTGTCCGGGATTGATCAAATTCACGACCAACAATCCGGTGGCGACGGCGAGAATTGTGGTGGACATGTAATACAAAACGGCGTACGCGCCTGGTTTGCCGAGTTTGCGGACGTCGCCCAACCCAAGGATTCCGCTCATCACACTGGCCATGACTAACGGCACGACGACCATTTGCAACAGTCGCAGAAAGATCTGTCCTCCCAGTTCAAGGTGCATGGCCAGATCAGGAAAAATCCAAGCCACTATGATGGCGGCGATAATCGCAATCACGATGTACAAAGTGCCATGCCCGGCGGGTCGAGCATTTTGTTCCAGGGGGCTCGTGGCGGTTTTTGTAGCAGGTTGTCCCATGGTGATTGCTCCTTAGGGGGCAAAACGATTGTTGGTGATTTCGTATGGGGCTTGCTGGAGTTTGTTTTATATTTTTGTTTGAGGGCAGCTGCTGGCCGTTTTTTTAAATAGGGGTGACTGCGTTGTGTGGCGTTTGGTTGCGCATCCGCAGGTGCCGGGCGAATAACGAAATGATGATCAAGACCATCACGGTGCAGATCAACACCAAGACGTGGAGTTGCAGGTTCGACCACCAATTGGCGGTGGTCCACAAACTCCAAAATGGTATGAGAAATAACGCTGTGATGGCGGGGAAGAAGACGGTGGGAATCCGTTCTAAGAATGGGAGATGCTTGCCGAATAGGGAAATGGTCAATAATGCAATGACCGTGAGACCGGCGGCAAGCAGCGACAGGTCCCAGCCAAGGTAACCGCCGATGATTGCTAATACCATTGCGAGGTTTCGTTGCCGCTTTTTACCAGCGACGTCATAACGCTCAGCGATGCCAATGCAGGCGCCCAGTAGCCCGCCCACGACCAGTCCCAGCGCGGCTTGGGTCACCCCGGCGGCGGGCCAGTTGGCCGGAAGGGGCAGGGCAGCGTCTGCGCGAAACGGCGAAAATAACCCGACGGCGACAGTGGGGATTATCAGCGACTTGGGCAATGGGTGTCCATCAGCCGCAATCAGGACGCAACACAAAAGTGCACTGGCCAAGAAGCAATGCGTGAAGTAAATGCCGATCAACTCACCGTTGAGCGCAGCTAAGGGAGAGACGGACGTGTCGACCAACCCGTAGCCCGGTAAATTAGCGCCGCCGGAAAATAATTCTACGACGGCCAACATCAGGAAAATCAGTGCGGTGGCCAATTCCACGTACATGTAGCGTGGTGGAATCGGCGCGGCGCATTCGCGGCAGCGTCCGCGCAATTTTAGCCACGCGAATATCGGCACATTGTCCCGAAAGGCAATTGGCATCTTGCAGCGGGGGCAATGGGAATCAGCCCGCAATAATCCCATGCCCAATGGCAAACGGTAGATGACGACGTTGAGAAAACTGCCGACGCAGGCGCCGATGATGAACGAGCAGGCGGCAAAGTACCAATAAATGGCATTGAATCGCCAATGTGATTGGGGCGGTTCCTCGACGGTGTGGCGATGCAGGGGTTTGGCGGGGATCACTGACATGCGTGCGGGGTCGTCGGTGCTGTGGGCGGTGGGAGCGTCCTCTGCCCACAACGTTGACTGCGGAATCGCTGACCACAGGACTACCGTAGTCAGGATAACGGCTCGCAAAACTTTTGCGGCGTGTACGGACTCGACCATTCGCGGTTTGTTTTCCCAGTTAGTTTTCGACCCCGGAAATATGTGGGCAAATCATTGTGGTGGATCGAAGTTGACTATTGTGATTGCACGCCGTCCTGCATTGCGAATTCGACGTTGAAGATCGAAATGCGCCTTCAAACCGACGACAGGATTCGCGGTTTTGAGACAGTCAACGTTGGCATGACTGTGGACATTCTAGTGAGTTGGCAGCGCGCAATCGACCGTGCCGCACGACGTTACCGCAACCTTGCTGAAATCGTCGGGTGAGCGGTACTGTTTTTGCGACAGTGTTTCAACGATTTCACCGGGGCAGTGAGAACAGAATTAGTGGAATTCCGCGTGGGATTCCTGATTGTTGTCTTCCGTTCATGTTCGAGGAGCGTGTGATGAGGAAACTGCTTGTGTTGGCCGCACTGGGTGTCGGGTTATCGGTGATCGGAGGTGCGAGCACTGCGAAGGCGGACTGGGGCCCCGGCCCGGTGGCCTACGGGTACGACGACTGTGGCTACGGTTACGGCGGCGTATATCCGGGGGGCGTGTATGTGGAGCGTGCCTATCCCCCGCCGGTCTATGTGGGACCCGCCTATCGACGGTTCACTGCGTATGGTGGACGGTTTGGCTACTGGGGAAATCGATATAACGTACGGTATCGTGGCCGCTATGGGCGACTTGGTTATCGGGGACGATATCGTTTTCGCGGCCCTTACTAACGGCGCATTAGGATCGGTTTAGTGTGTTGGTCCTCGCCGCTGGTTGCGGGATGCGTTGGACCAGCAGCGCCCGCCTGGCCCACGTATCCTCAGCCAGTGCGACTGGTCTGACCTTTTCCGGCGGCGCTTCGTTGTGGCTCCGCCAAACCCCACAAAGAATCGAAGTTTCGATAGGCGCTGGCGGCAAATGCCGTCGGCGTCTATTTGCCATTACGGGGCATTACGCCTAATGGAAGTCAACGGTTGCGTGTGGTGGCTAATGGACGTCATGTGGTTTCCCGAGACGGGGTGATTCGAAAGTGAGATGGCTTCGCGCTGCCCCCCCCAATGCGACCGAAGCTAACGGAGAATCGACGCAAGAAATAGACCCAATAGTGACGCGTGCGCGTGACCTAGCCATTGCAGAAAAGTTGGTGGCATGTGCTGTCGAAATTAAGGTGGTTGTTGCGGAGTTGTGCTCGCTTGTGGTGCATGGTGGGTTTTCGTTGATCAACTCGAAACGTTTTGGCAAGTGGGTTTGGGCCGAAAAATTGATTCGTGGAATGTCGGCGGAATTGCCGAATCCGGTTTGCATTTTATAATCGACCTAATACATACTGTAGCCAACGCACACGAATGGTTTCAGTTGCATTTCGACGACAGCAACAGTTGTCCTTTGCGAGTTGAAACCATCTTTAGTCGCGCACGCCAATACACACCGCCTTATTTTATTTGCCAAGGAGACGACGATGACTGAGGATCGACGATGTCCGGATGTTGGAGGGAATGGCCTGATCTCCTTATCGCGTCGCGAGTTTGTTTCCACCGTCGGTGCCGCAGCGACCGTCGCTTCGGCGGTCTCCTTGCCGAATGTGATTTTGGCGGATGAAAAAAAGCCGCAACAACCGGAATCCTTGGTCAAAAAGCTGTACGGCTCGTTGTCCGAAACACAACGGAAGCAAATCTGTTTCGCTTGGGACCATGTGGACGATGAGCGGGGGTTGCTGCGGTCACGCGTCGCCAACAATTGGCAGATCACCGACAAAGACAAGTACAACGTTGCCAGCGCGTTTTACACCAAAGATCAGCAGGAAATGATCGAGGCGATTTTCTACGGGTTGTACAACGCCGATTGGAAAAAGCAGATTCTCAAACAACTCAAAGACGATGCGGGTGGATACGGCAAGCAGCAAACCATCGCAATTTTCGGCCAACCGGATAGCGGGAAGTTTGAGTTTGTGATGACTGGGCGGCATCTGACAGTCCGTTGCGATGGTGACAGCGCGGACCACGTGGCATTTGGCGGCCCGATTTTTTATGGCCATGCTGCACAAGATTTTAATGAAGCGCCGGACCATCCGGGCAATGTGTATTGGCACCAGGCGATGAAGGCCAACGCGCTGTACAAGATGCTCGACGGTAAACAACGCAAATTGGCACTCGTTGAAGCGGCGCCCGAGGAAAGCGCAGTCGATTTCCAAGGCAAGCAAGGCGGCTTCGACGGAATTCGGATCAGCGAACTGTCGGGCGATCAGAAGGAGCATGCTCAGGGCGTTCTCAAAACGCTTTTAGAGCCGTATCGCGATTCGGATCGGGTTGAGGCGATGAAGTTGTTGGACAAACAGGGGGGGCTCGACAACTGCCATCTGGCATTTTATCAGTCTGAAGATATTGGCGACGATGGCGTCTGGGATATTTGGCGACTGGAAGGTCCGTCGTTTGTTTGGCATTTCCGCGGCGCCCCGCACGTTCACGTTTGGGTCAACGTAGCCGACGACGATTCTGTTGAGTTGAATGCTTAGCGCCGAACCATCTTGAATCGGAGCGTTCCGGTTTTGAAAGGGGCCGCGGTACACGATGCTCGTTGTGCCGCGTCGTGGTATTTCAAAACATGCACACTGCGGATTTGCGAGTTGAGCCGTATCGCAACTGAAAGCCGACACGCAGTGATTTCACATTTGTGCCGTTTGGTGCAGGATGAATGGTGGTTCCGCTTTGAAATTTAAATGCGCGGGAAAGCACTGCTTGACAGTCACGGCTATCTCGCGATATATCTGGGCTACTAGGAAAAGTACGTTGTCCGGCGGCGCGGAGTGTTGTATTCGTGCTACCGATTAACGGAGTTGATGTTGTCGGTTGCTGGTGAATTATTAACGGCCATCTCACAATGATTCTCATCTGGTTCACTGTAAAAACGTTTCTTTCACGCGTTCGCCCGCCCGTCATAGGCGTGGCACATTATTCCGTAACGTGTGTTTTGATTAATAGTTGACATTCCTTGTTTTGACTTTCGGGTTTTGCGGCGGATGGGTTTGGACGATTGTCCAAATTGTCGTCGTAGAGGTCGATTGTGCGGAACATCCTTATCATATAGAGGAATTAGGCGCATGCCGAAGATGTCGATGAATGAAGTGACCACCTTTCGCTGGTCATTTATCGAAGACGTCATATCATTTTCTAAAGCGGGCCTGGATGGCATCGGTGTTTGGCGAAACAAAATCGCGGAGTTTGGAGAAGAGCGCGCGATTGAGTTGTTACAGGAGTATGACCTGTCGGTCTCAAGTTTGTCTTGGGCGGGTGGATTTACCGGGACGAACGGTTATTCCTATCGGGAAATGGTTGACGATGCTCGAGATGCTATTCGGTTAGCAGGCGATATGCGAGCGGCCTGTCTGGTGCTGATTAGCGGCGGTCGTAATGGACACACAGTCAACCATAGCCGTCGCTTGCTGTGTGAGGCATTGGCGGAATTAGGTGATTTCGCCGCCGAACACCAAGTGGAGTTGGCATTACAGCCGGCCCGTGAAGAGTTGTGCGGACATTGGTCGTTTCTCTCATCCATCGATCATGTCATGGACATACTGGACGCGTGCGACCATCCGTATGTCGGCATGGCCTTTGATACATTTCATTTGGCCGGTGAGGCGGACATTGTTTCCCGCATCGGTGCGATATTGCCCTACGTCAACACGGTCCAGCTTAGTGACTCCGGCACCACGCCCCGGACGTTGACTGACCGGGTGATGCTGGGGGACGGACGGTTGCCGTTAGTCGGCATCATCGACGCTTTCGAACGCGGTGGGTATGACGGATTTTTCGACGTGGGGATTTGGTCCGATCGTCTGTGGCAATCCGACTATGATCGTGTGATTGACCGTTGTCGTTTGCAGTTTGATCGGTTGCTCTTGGACGCCGCAGGTCAAAAGACTCCGCAGGCGATTCCCTCGAAATAGTCCTTCCTCAACGCGAATTGCCAGGTGGATTGTGGAAAATTCCTGGCCGGGGTTGCGGGGCACAAGCGGCGCTGTCATCTTTGTTTCAGCGCACGCGCGATTTTTTCCGATAGTCAGGCTCCAAGTTTGTGGGGCCGCTATTGCGGTGCTTCAGCAGAATGTCCACCGCGATAGGTTTTGGCGCGGAGAGAAATGACGCTCAGGTTGGTCGAATCCCCTCAGCGTCGAGCACCATTTTTGCTCCTTTCATTTGCGACCTCCTTTCATTTGCGACATAGAGAAGTGCAGTCCATGGCTCACGAGTTCATTACACTGGAGCAATTGGCCGAACAATTGGGGCGTGACCGTCGCGACTTAGAAAAACAAGTGAGCCGCGGCCGTCTGCCCGGTCATCGCGTTGAAGGCCAGTGGCGGTTTCATCCCGCCGAAATCACACAGTGGCTGGAAATGGAAATGCGGGGATACAACGACACAGAGTTGTTGGGTGTTGAAGAAGCCCAAGTTTCGGAGGAGGTCGAAGGGGGGTTGCCGGTCAGCAGCTTTTTATATCCCGAAACCATTCAAGTTCCGATGGAAGGCAAGACTAAACGTTCGGTCCTGGAAGAACTGATTGAAGTGGCGGGGCGGACCTGGCAAGTGTGGGAGCCAGCAGCGATCCTGTCCGCAGTGCAGGAGCGCGAAAGCGTAATCCCTACCGGTTACGAAAACGGAGTCGCCATTCCGCACCCCCGTACACCGATGGCCGATGCGCTGGGAGAGTCAATGATTTCGTACGGCCGCACGCAATCTGGAATTGCCTTTGGAGCGCCAAAACGACAGTTGACCGACATGTTTTTTCTGGTGCTTTGCCGAGATTCACGCACGCATTTGTTGGTGCTGGCTCGGCTGGGGCGGATGTTGCAATTGCCAGGGTTTATCGACGAATTGCGCGAAGCGGCTGATTCGCGCACGTCTTACGAAATCATTTGTCATGCGGACAATCAATTATCCGAGGAGGTCTGAATGCAGCACGCCCCTTGGGGATCGCCGTAGCGGGTATTGATTTCTCATGTCTGGCTTCGATAATTAGTATCCTGTTTGCAATTCCAATGCTTAGCCAAGCGTGATGCCTTTTCGATTGTGGTGAGCCTGTGATATCTACGTATACCGCGCGTATTGGCGATGAAGCCGTTCACCCTGCTCCCGATACTGTTTAAACTGCTTAAGATTCTTTAATGCCCAACGTTCCATGATCATGCCGTCCAATAATTCACAATCTGCCGCTGCAACGGATGCCAATCCGGGAGCATCTGCTCTGTCTGAGGGGGCTGAGGAATCGTGTTGCGACGCTTCCTCCACAGAATGTGGTGAGAATGCGGCAACTGCAGGCGGTGAGCCGGCTGAGACCGGCGGCACGTGCCCGACGCCGATGTCGTGGCGGGGGGTGATGAAGAAATTTCGCGAAGAGGCAACCACGGCGGTTGTGAATCGCGATGGTTATTCGTTGTATTGCCGCGCCTGGGGCGAGGGCGAGCCGCTCTATTTTTTAAATGGTTTTGGCGGGACGAGCGAATTGTTCGTGTTGACTGCTGCGGTGTTGCGTGATGAATTTCGTTGCGTATTCATCGATGAGTTTTTCAGCGAACCGGGGGCGCGTTTGCCTCCACGTACGGCGACTGTGCCAGAGGCTGTTGCGGATTTATTCGCAGTCGCTGACCATTTTGGAGACGATGTCATTTCGCTGTATGGCGCAACATTAGGGGGGGCATTGGGCCTGGCGGCGATGCATGCTCAACCGCAACGTATCCGCCGCGCCGCGCTGCAAGGCGCTTTTGCTTATCGTCATTTTTCACCAGCTGAACGGCTGTTGATATCCTTGGGTGGATATGTACCGGGACGATTGCAGCATGTGCCGTTGCGGGCGAGTGTGCAAAAACAAAATCATGGTCTGTGGTTCCCGCCGTTTGACGGATCGCGGTGGAAGTTTTTGGCCGAAATCTGCGACTCGGTACCGCTGCGCATCATTGCACGGCGGGCGGCGTTGGCCCAACAGATTGATTTGCGATCCCAGTTGGATCAAATCTCACAGCCGACCTTGATTGTTCAGACGGAGGGGGAAGGCCGTATCGCCACGGCTTGTCAGGCGGAATTGAAATCCCATTTGCCGCATGCCGAAGAATTCTGGATCGACAGCACAGGGCAGGTGCCGTATCTGACACACCCGCATCGCTTGGCGAAATTGTTGAAACCTTTCTATCGCGGGGAGCCATTGCCGGAATCAGGCAGTGCCCCTCCCGCCGTGCAGGACGTAGCGGCGACACCTTTCGCGAACACAACGGAGTCCCATGACGATTGATCTTCCTGAACCATTAGATGTCGTAGCAGTCGGTGCTCATCCGGACGATGTGGAGATTGCCTGCGGTGGAACATTGGCGAGTTTGGTCCGCCAAGGGTATCGCGTGGGGATCATCGATTTGACCGACGGAGAGCCGACACCGAGAAGTCCGGGGCCGGAAGTGCGGTTAGCTGAAGCGCGCGAGGCGGCCGAGATTTTGGGTGTGCAGGTTCGCGAGACTTTGGACTTGCCCAATCGCAAACTGTTCGACAGCTTCGAGACGCGCGTGGCGTTGGCGAAGGTCTTTCGCCGTTATCGGCCGCGGGTCGTATTGGGGTTGGCAGGCAAGACCCCGCTGGCGTCTCCGGACCACTGGCAGGCGATGCAAATCACC
>Ga0316204_10010064_pt1 | contig 12338 bp, 11 predicted proteins | sample 6monrhotite_MG_2_FD_205661 | JGI IMG/M metagenome (GOLD analysis project Ga0316204, IMG submission 205661) | Microbial mat bacterial communities from mineral coupon in-situ incubated in ocean water Damariscotta River, Maine, United States -... | ecosystem: Environmental > Aquatic > Marine >...
TTGCACCTTAAGGAGTCTCAAAGTTTGGTAAAAAATGATCTTCTCCTTCATCAATGTGCATTCCTCCAAGTGTTTTGTCAAACTCCCTTTGTTCTCCTTCACTCATTCCGTCCCTAATTGCTCTAATGGTGTAGCCTCCAACTAATCTTCCTCTTTCAATTATCATCCAATCAGATACATCTGCAGGCCCAATACCTATCCTTTGCCCCAATTGTAAGTGACTGACATTGGCTGGCTGATTGCCTACTTCGCCAAAGAAATTACCTTCGTCATCTACCGAAGGATTGCTTAACCAAATGTGTTCAACCATTCCATCATCTTCAAATCTTCCCTTTACTGAAAAATATTGCTGGTCTGCTTTCGGTTGAGCTAAGCATTCTTGAAAGTAGTGAAGAGTCAGCTTTGCTTTTTCCATGTACCAATTCATGCGTTCACTATCGTCTTTGATGTAATAAACATCTGGATGATTTTCGCGCGATTGCACCAGTGGTTTTTCTTCTTTTTTACCAAATAAGTTTTTAAGTAATCCCATAATTATTTTTTAGCTGCCATCAAGCAATCATTGCATAAGCAATCTTTGTACTTACCCAAAGTTACAATTTCATCAGGTTTCAGTTGAACTGAATTGCAGTGACAATTTTTAATGTCGTCTGCTTTGCATTCAAATTCAGCATTACATTTTTCGCATATCTTTTTCATGGTCCGTAATATCTGTTTGAGTCAGTTTCACTATTTAATAGAGATGCATGGGACGAGTAAAATGCTTACAGATAATAGTAAAGTGAATTTCTTCATTTTGATTTACTTTTTCCATCTTCCTTAAATACTTCTCATATCGTTTCAACAGCAAGTCAACAAATTCCAATTCATGCCATTTCTTTTCCATAAGATTTCCAAAATCAAGTTGCTCAGAATACATAATAAAAGCAATTTTCATTTGATTGTTTAGTTTTATATCAGGAATAGCAAAGACATTCCATTCAACACCACCCTGTAGTTTGATGATTTCAAAATATTCTTTTTGACTAATAATTTTATTTTTTTCGCCAACGAACAACACTCTAGTGTCATCAACTCCTGTTAAAAATCCATGAGTCCAAATTTCAGTGAATTCTATGGTGTCATTGTAGTAATAAGTGGGGAATTCTCCTTGTTCTAATTCGTTCAAATACTGTCCCCTGCTATGCACTCTACCTGTCCTGTCGTAAAATAGAAATTCGCTTATTAAGGTGTCAAGATGTGGTTGTTTTGTGATGGTGATTTGCATTAATTGGTGAATATCATAATATTGCTTTTCAGTGAAAGTGCCAATTTCATTTTTATTATAAAATTTAGAGTAGAAATGATGAGGTGTGATAGCTCCCGAACTGTCCTTGAAAAACTGAACTTCATCAATGAAATCGACTTTGCCTTCGGTAAAATTGAAATAAGAATATTTTGGTGTATTGAAAGTATACAATTGGAAGACGTCATGAGTCCTTAGCTGTTCACTTGGTTCGAGCGTAATAACACCCGTGTATGTTGAATTTTGAATTGAATCGAATGGGAATTTGTTGGTCACCAAGGTGTCGTTCTGACTGAATAAATTCAAAGAATGCAAGATCATGAAAACTAAAATTAAAGACCTCATTGCCACAAGTTACGAAATCGCACTTAGAAATTAAACTTCAAGTCCCGCTCGTCCATCACATCAAAAGATATTTTGAATTGAACGTTCTGAGGTTTATCGACATCTGGGAGGGAGAATTGATTATTCGCCCAAGAGAAGATGACATAGGTTCCTAATCGCAATCGTTTTCTCAAGAATTTAAATGTCCGTTCAAGTCCAAAATAGAGCTCTGAATAAAAATAATGATTGTGCTCGGGTAAGTATAATGCTCCTGCTCCCGCCAGAGCTTGAATACCCGTCTTCTTCATAAACGGAATCTTATTTACTAAAGAACCATTGAAATGGTGGATGTAATGCAGTTCAGCATAGAAATCTTGAGTTTGATAAGATGAATCTAAGTTTTGAAAACTGTATAATGGTTGACTCATCAAGTATCTGAAAAATGGGTCACTGTCCGATTCTCTGAAGAATTTTTTATCTATATAAAAGACACTATCTTGATTAATAAATTTTCCTGTTCGGGCGATATAGTGTGATTTACCCATGGTACCAATTTGAAATTCTTGGTCAATCTGAAAAGAGATGTAATCAAAGTCAACTTCTGAACGGAACGGGCCATTATATCCTTTTTCCCAATAAAATGAGAATGTTGGCCAAACGCTACCCAAAATGACCTTTCGTTTTGGTTCGGTCATGTACTTTTGAAAAGGAGTATATGAGATTGAAAAGTTACTTCTGAAGGCATTGTAGGCATCAAATTGAATTGGTTCAGCATTTTCTGATTGCAACCATTTATCAAAGTAAGTATTAAAGGTATAGGTTGAGTCAAATGCATATCTGTGTTCGAAACTAATACCGGCACTCACAAAAAGACCATTCACAACTTCGATACTGTGCCAAGCACCCATTTTATTGTTTTGATACCAATTGGCTCTACTCAATGTTCCAAGCCAAGAATTCCAATTGTTGATGAGGTCAACTTCTTTGGATCCCCATATTGACCAAGTACCGAATTTTTTTGGATTATATCTATGATAAATTCGTCCTCTTCCTCTTGAATCCCAATTGTTGAATCCTACTGTGTAATCTGCATCTACATCAATCCATTGTTCATTATCCCACTTTTTAAAGTAGCCAAAGCCAGGTCCAATTCTCATACCTCCTGCAGCTACAGGTTCATATAAATCTGCTAATGACGAAACATACCATTGTTGTTTCTTGTGACGATCTCTTCCTTCAATTCCAAACCAAAGCACCTTCAATGCTGTTATCCTATTAAAGACATCATCAATTGAATCAAGATATTCTTCAGAGGTGTAAATGGCCGTTAAGCTGTCTTGCACGAACTTCTTTCTTTGCTCTTCTTTTGTCAAAGGTTCAGGTCTTATTTTATCCCAATAGGTAGAGTCTCTTTCGTACGCTTCTTCTGTAGTAATCCCAACTTCATTACTGAAAAATTTGTCGGGGTACTCTCTATTGATATTGTAGTTTGAATAGGCAACTGAGGTAATCCCTTTGATGGTTTCTTTCCCATATTTAGTTTGATATTCGAATGATTGTCTATCCATCAACCAAAGAGTGTCTTGCTGCACAAAGTGCTGAGTTATTCTAAAGTCATCATAAATCTTCAGGTTCCCTTTATGCATGGCAAGGTCTAACTGAGTGATCACCCAGTCATTTTTCTTAATCCATAAAAAGCCTTTTAAAGATGTTGTTCCCACACTTCTTGGTGATATCTCAATTTTGTAAATAGTGTCTTGGCCTTCAATTTCTAAGTCTCTTAATTTGTATTTGTAAGAAAGAATTCCTGACGGATGAAGAGGTGAAACAATCGGCGTTTTGTGAACGTCCTCTTGTCGAACTAAACTTTTGTAAAAATTAAATTCTCCGGCAGTTGTTGTTTGAAAATAGATCTGTTTTGGATTTCCAATCTTGTCATAGCCTGTTCTAATCTCCTTTATTTTGTTTGGATATTGAAAGTGCTTTTCAATGTTGATTTCGACTAGGTTAAGTTTGTTTTCACCATTCAGTTTCTTGTTGATTTCATCTTTCTGCTTTTGAAATTTATCATTTGGCTCTTTGTCGTCTTCGTCATTACTGTTCTCTTTTTCAGGTTTCTTTTTAACATCAAATGACTCTGTTCCTTTTATGTAAACATCACAACTGTAGCTGTCAAATTGTTGGATCATTTCTTTCTTGTGGTCAATAACTTTTTGAACCAACATCCAACCTACATTCTTTTTCTTGGTTTTTACTTCTACCGTGCCTAATTCATTGTCTTTTTGAATGAGATAAACATTTTGAACGGTTGGCTCTAAACCTTTCACGGTTACTTTTACCTCTTTGTCTTCGAAACCTATGCATTTATAAATCACATCATAAGTACCTTGTTGACATCCAAAAAAGTACTTGCCTTCTTCGTCTGTAATGGCTCCAAGATTAGTGAAGTTTTTTACGAATATTCTAGAGTAGGGAAGAGGATTATTATTCTCGTCAAATACAAAACCCTGAATACTTTGAGAGAAGCTTTGACTTCCCAAAAGCATTAAAATGAGGACAATATTAAAACGCAATAGTTTCACTTATCTATTAGACAGATTTGGATGGGGCAAAGTTACAAGCAACAGACGATTTAAACTAAAAAATATGTTAAAAGGCGGTAGCTTTTGAAACTGGGCATCTTAATAAGTAACAAAACATGAAAAAGTAACAAAGAATTAATGCAATTCGAAAACGAACGGACGATACTTTTTAATTGTAGTTGAGGTTTGATTATACCTTACCGAATAGTTTGATTTCAAACTGATCTCAAATTTGTTTTGAAGATTTTCAATTCTGTCCAAAATGTAATCAGGCTTAATGACATAAGTAACTGATTGTTTTTTAGAGTTGTTAGCAATGATGATGCCTGCCAAGTCTCCTTTTTTAGTGAACAATGGTGCACCACTATTGCCAGGATTTGCAGGCATTGAGATTTGATAAGTCATAGAGTCTGATCTAAATCCATTTTCAGAAGAAACATCTCCTTTTGTATAAACGATATCTGCTTTTGGATATCCTAAACTGAATACATTATCTCCCAGCGAGGGTTGACTTTTAACCATTTTAAAGGGGACTCTACTGATTAATTCAGCATTTTTTTCAGAGCATTTTAAAATTGCGAAATCAAGAACCGAGTCTCGATAAACTACTTCTGTGTTAAAGGCAATGTCTAAATCTTTTTGTTGAATCTTCACATATCGTCTCTTGTGAACCAAGTGCTTAGCTGTTAGAAAGTACCCTTGATTTGAAATGGGAAAACATGTTCCTTTCGGAATGATTAAATCTGAATATCGAACGTATTGATTCAGCTCGCTAGTGTGCATCTCACTTTCATAGAAATACCCAACTGTTGAGCTGTCTGATTCCACAATTTCTTCAGTCATTACCAAAGCTTCTTCGCTTGCTTCTTCTGATGCTCCATCTGCTACATCATCATTTTCAAGATACACCATCTGTTCTGCTGCATTGTCAGCCGTGTCGGCATTTCCTCCCATAACAGTTGGTAAAGCGAAAACGACAATAGCGACAACAGCCGCAGCTGCAAGCGGAATCCAAAATTTCATTTGAACAAAAAGCGACTTTTTGGGAGTATGAATTTCTTGATGAATGCTTTTTAAAGTAGATCTTATTTGACCGTATTCTTCGGCCGATTTAATTTGTGCCGAATCACTTTTGTATGCCTCAAATTCATTTCTGAAATCTTCAGATTTATCCGATAATGCTGTGAAATTAGAACTGTCTGATTCAGACATTTCATTTCGCAAATAAGCGTCAAACAATGCTATTTTTTCTTCTTCACTCATTCCTTCTCTTTCAACATCATTTTTTTCAAACGCACAAAACATTTGTATTTCTGGTTCTTTGCGTTATTTGCATTTGTATAGTGCAGCATTTCTGCTATCTCTTTCATTGAAGTTTGTAAAAAGTAGAACTGAACTATGATTGTTTTGCAAGGTTCACCTAAAAGGTCAATGCATTTTTTCATTGCCTTGTTCTTGTCTAAGTTTTGTTCGTCTTCATCACTGATCAATCCGGCTTCAATTTCGTTTGAATAGTCATCCTTGTCTAACTGCTTTTTTGTCAGTTTTTTGAGCCAAAGATTTTTGCTTATCCCGAATAAAAAAGTGCTCAGTTTAGAAGTCAATTCAAAAGTGGTATCCTCAACTTTCTTTATGAGAATGTAAAATGCATCCTGAAAAATGTCTTGAGCATCATCTCTGCTTCCGCTATTCTCTAAAATGTATTTCTCAACCATAGGATATATCTCTTTGTAAATGTCAGACAAAGTTTTGCGGTCTTGCTTTCTAATCTTATCAATGATTTCAGCTGTTATTTGATGATCCGCACTCACTGTGTCTAATTGTATATATCCTGTAATTATTAAAAGGTCACCCAAAGTACTGAAAAAAATAAAAATGGGGTGACCTAGGGTGACCTTCAAGAATATACTTCTGAACAACATCTTAACCTCGGTTGAGATTAAAAAACAGAATTATGAAACTGAATTATTTAAAAACAAGCGCCCTGATTATTTCTTCAATCTTATTAGTCTCTTGCGGAGGTCAAATGGACGCAGAAGCAAATGCCCAAGATGACTATGGTGCATATGAATCTTATGACTATTTAGAAGAAATCACTGAAGTTGATGATTATGCGAATGTAGATGAAGCAATTACTACTGAGAATTACAACAACAATTCTCAACCAATTCCTCAAAACAATAGAAAACTAATTAAAACAGCTAGTCTTACTTATGAAGTTGAAGATTTAAAGGCAACAACAGAAAAAGTTCATGCTTCCCTCGCTTTGCATAATGGATATTTATCATCAGAGAATGAGTATTCATCATATGATAGAAATACAATAAACATTAGTTTGAGAGTGCCAAGTAACAACTTTGACACGTTTTTGGCTGATGTTACTCAAGGAGTAGGATATTTCGATTCTAAAGACATTTCAACTCAAGATGTTACTGAAGAATTTATTGATGTTAAGGCTAGAATCAAAACAAAAAAAGAAGTTGAAGCTCAGTACGTAGCCTTACTTGATAAGGCAGTTTCTATCGGAGAGGTGATGGAGATTGAACGTCAAATAGGATACATCAGAGAAGAGATTGAAGTGGCTGAAGGAAGATTGAAGTATCTGCAAAACAGCACTTCTTATTCAACAATCTCACTTTCATACTATAAGTTAGTTGAAGAGCCGTCAAAGTATGGTAAAAAATTCTCAAACAGCTTTGATTTGGGATGGGACGGATTCGTGAACTTCTTCGTAGTTCTAACCGCACTTTGGCCATTTGCAATTCTTGCAATCATCACCTTATTCATTATTAGAGCTTACCGCAGAAGAGCAAGAGCAAAAAAACAAGTTCTAAAATCATAAATCCAAATACTTAAACGAATTAAAATCTAAAAATTATGAAAACTAAAACATTAACAATCACTATGTGCACAGCACTAATAGCAGCAATATCTTCTTGTGGTGGAGGAGAGGCAGATTCAATGACTGAAGGCGGGGATTACTCTGAATTGTACACTGAAGATATGGTCTATATGGAGGAAGTAGCAGAGTCGGATGACGGATATTATGAAACAGATAGTCAGCTCATTGTTATGGAAGAAATGCATACCGAAGAATATGCCTATTTACCTGAGAATGATTTCATGTCTCCTGGCGCTAATCCGCTTTCGACATTCTCAATTGATGTGGATAATGCGAGCTACACTAACTCGAGAAGAATGATAGAAGACGGTTATCTGCCAGAAGTAGATGCTGTGAGGTCAGAAGAGTTCATCAATTACTTTGATTATGCCTACAAATTACCTTCAAAAGAAGAGGTATTTTCTGTCAATACAGAGATCGGAGATTGCCCTTGGAATGATGACGCGAAGTTATTGCATGTCGGTTTAAAAGGATACACAATTCCTACAGCTGATTTACCGCCATCAAATCTGGTATTTCTCTTGGATATTTCAGGATCAATGAATGATGCTAACAAATTACCATTGCTCAAGAATTCATTCAAAACATTGGTAGATCAACTGACTGAAGAAGATAGAGTGTCAATTGTTACTTATGCAGGAGATGACAGAGTAGTGCTTGAATCTACATCTTGTGAAAACAAAGCAGAAATTAAAGCAGCAATCGATAATCTTGAAGCCGGAGGATCAACTAACGGAGAGGGCGGAATCAATAGAGCCTATGATATTGCAGTTGCGAATTTATTAGAAGACGGAAATAATCGTGTGATCTTGGCTACTGACGGTGATTTTAATATTGGTCAATCTTCAGACGGAGCTTTAACAAGAATGATTGAAGAGAAGAGAGAAGAAGGAGTGTTTTTAACGATTCTGGGATACGGAATGGGTAATTACAAAGATTCTAAAATGGAGAGTTTAGCTGATCATGGGAATGGAAACTATTTCTACATAGATGATATGAGAGAAAGCAATAGAGTGTTAGTTACAAACCTTGCCGGCACTTTGCATGTCATTGCAAAGGACGTAAAAATTCAAGTAGAATTTAATCCTGAATTAGTAAAAGAATATAGACTAATAGGATACGAAAACAGAATAATGGCAGATCAAGATTTTGCTGATGATAAGAAAGATGCAGGAGAATTAGGAGCTGGTCACACAGTGACTGCCATTTATGAAATCATAGAAGGAAAAGCAGATAAATCTGACTTGAAATATCAAAAATCTGACTCAAAAAAATCAGATGAAATGGTAACGGTAAGCTTGAGATATAAAAAACCGAAAGGAAGCAAAAGTAAGCTGGTTCAAGTTCCTGTGATCGACAAAGGTTTAAGCTGGAATGAAAATTCAAGAGCATTCAAGTTTTCAGCTGCGGTTGCCGGTTTCTCAATGATTTTAAGAGAATCAAAATACATAAACGACTTCACTTTTGATGATGTAATTGATTTGGCTAAACCAAATGTGACTATAGATGAATTAGATAAGGTTGAGTTCTTGAGATTAGTTGAGAATGCCAAGATTTTAGGTGCACAATCTTAATAAATGAAGCTTGGATTCAGTTGTAATCCGCCCAGGGGAAAAGAAAGGTTCTTGACTCCTGGGCTTTTTTTATGTCATATTTTTTAGAATTTGCGTTCAGCATATAATGACTTGTCCTCCGTCTATAAATAGGGCCGTCGCATCATGAAGTGAAAAAGAGGTGGTAATACTGAGATTGAAGACGATTAAAAACAAGATAAAGTTTGTGATGTCTTCCTTGGAAAATAGATGCGAACCAAATCTTTCTAGCTCCGTATATTTATTGCGGATGTTCAGTAATTAATATTAACTTTGCCATCCTTTTTAATTATAGAAAAGAATATGAAATTATCAGCATTTAATTTTGATTTACCTGAGAAGTTAATTTCTCAACACCCAAATGAAAACAGAGACGAATCAAGACTTATGGTTTTAGATCGTGAAAAACAGACAATTGAGCACAAGATGTTCAAAGATGTTTTAGACTATTTTGAAGAAGGTGATTGTATGATCATGAACGATACGAAAGTATTTCCAGCAAGATTATATGGTAACAAAGAAAAAACAGGAGCTAGAATTGAGGTATTCTTATTGAGAGAATTAAACAGAGAAAGCTTATTGTGGGATGTTTTAGTTGATCCTGCAAGAAAAATCAGAATCGGAAATAAATTATATTTCACTGATGATGATTCATTAGTTGCTGAGGTAATTGATAACACAACTTCAAGAGGACGTACAATCAGATTTTTATTTGATGGTTCTTACGAAGAGTTTAAAAACAAAATTACTGAGCTTGGAGAAACTCCAATTCCACCATACATTAAAGCATTAAGAGATGTTGTTCCTGAAGATGAAGAAAGATATCAAACTATCTATGCTCAAAATGAAGGAGCTGTTGCAGCACCTACAGCTGGATTACACTTCTCTAAGCAATTATTGAAGCGTTTAGAAATTAAAGGAATCGACTTTGCGAAGTTGACTCTACATATTGGATTAGGAACATTTAGAAATGTTGAGGTTGAAGATTTAACTAAACATAAAATGGATTCTGAAGAGGCACACATTAATCAAGCTACGGCTGATATGGTGAATGCTGCCAAAAGAAATAAAAAGAGAGTTTGTGCTGTTGGTACGACTTCAATGAGAGCAATTGAATCTTCAGTTTCAACTGATGGTTTCCTTAAACCTTATGACGGTTGGACAAACAAGTTCATTTTCCCTCCTTACGATTTTTCAGTTTGTAATTCAATGATTACGAACTTCCACACACCTCAGTCAACTTTATTGATGATGATATCAGCATTTGCTGGTCACGAGTTTGTGTTTGAAGCTTATCAAGAGGCAATCAAAGAAAAATATAAGTTCTATTCTTATGGTGATGCAATGTTGATAATCTAATTAGAACAAAACAAATTTTAAAAAGGCTGCTCTGATGAGTGGCCTTTTTTGTTTAATTTCATCCTATCAAAAAATCAGTGATAATAGCGGCCGGAGGTTCAGGCTCCAGAATGGGTGGAGACATCCCAAAACAATTTTTGTTGTTGGGAGGGAAGCCAATAATCTTTCATTCTATTGATGCCTTTGCTAACGCATTTTCTGATATTGAAGTGGTAGTTTCTTTGCCAGACGGGATGATAGATACTTGGCGAAATTTGAACTATGAACACAGTATTGCCACTAAAGTTATTCTCGCTCAAGGCGGAGATGAACGATTTCATTCAATTAAAAATGCTTTAGAAAAATGTACAGGTGATGTGATTGCAATTCATGATGCTGTAAGACCCTTAGTTTCTCAACAAACCTTAACAGCTTGTTTTGAAACAGCCGAAATAACAGGAGCCGCTATTCCGGTATTGCCAGTTAAATCTTCATTACGTAGAATAACCTTTGATGAATCAGAAGCTGTTGATCGCTCTTTGTACAGAGAAGTTCAAACGCCACAAGTGTTCAAATCAAATATCATCAAAATGGCTTATGAGCAAGAATATAGAGCCGCTTTTACTGATGACGCAACAGTAGTTGAGTCATGCGGGCATGATGTTGCTTTGGTTGATGGAAACGAAGAGAATATTAAAATCACCACACCATTTGATTTGAAAGTTGCTGAGAGTCTGATGAACTAAGAATCACTATTTAGATATGACAATTCAAGAAATCAAAAAGATGTTGAAAGGCTCGGGTAAAAAACACATCATTATAGGTGTTTGCATACTTTTATTTGGCTCAATGTTCATCTTCGGAGCCATATTTGGAATTGACAAGGCGGCGACAAATCGAATTAATAATGCAGTTATTGTGATGGGTAGCATTTTTGCATTAGTTGGATTTTTCATGATGGCAAGATCCATTAAAATTAGAGTTTCTGTAAACAATGAATCTCACCCGCTCATCAAGGCAATTAATAACTATGATTCTGAAGCTTTAATTTGGGCTCATGCGCTTGTATTTAAAATGAATGCAAACGTTACCGAATTGACGAATTGGAATTTGCTACTGTACTTCAAAGATGGCGCAAGGTCTCATGTTGAAATAAAAAATGAGGCTGCTTACACTAAACTCCGGGCTTATTTGAGTGACACCTTTCCTAATGCTGAATTAGATTATAACGAAACGATTAAGGCAAAGATGAAAGAAGATTACGGAATCAAATAGATCTTTTTTTTCAACTCAATCAGTCCTGAACTTTATTGGGAATATATATTCTTCTGCTTTAAAACTGGCATAATCATAATAGTGTCCATTCGAAAGTTTAGATTGCATGACTACCTTAAGCATGCAATAAAAAAGCAACTTTATTGATTTGTTATTGCAGTCTTAGTGTTTGATGAACTGAGACTTGAAAGTCTGATAAGCTCTTACCACCAAACAACAAACAATTCTGAATAGGTATTACCTTCTTTTTGCCAAATGAGAGGGCTTTGCTTTTCTGAAATACTAAAACTTAGTTCTTCTTTTATTTCTTCAAAAGTCATCCATCTCGCATTTTCAGAAGGATCAATTCCCCATTCTTTTTTATGAGGTAGAAAGAAAGATTTTGAAGGATTGTTTAATCTCTCAAAGGCCTCATAGTCGGAGTAAAATCCTTTTACGGCATCACCTAAATCGGCCTGTAAAGTTGCTTTAAATTCATATGGTACGTAGAGAGAAACTAAAAAGCATAAGGCCTGTGAAACACCACTTACAATGATGTCGTTAAGTGTAGCTTGCGCACATTTATGATGCAATAAAGGAAATTGTTTCAATTTCAGCTTTTCTAACTTCTCAACTAACGAATCTCTTCTATTTGGTCCAATCCAATTGTTGATTTGACTTTCAGAAATACTAGGGTCAAGCAAGTAGAATTTATAAGCCAACTCAAAATGAATGATTTCCTCACTTTCTAAATTTTGAACGATAAAATCTAGTTCGCCAATGGTCTTTTTCGCTTCAATTAACTGCACGTTTTCATGCAGTAATTTGAAATTCGAAGATGATTTGATTAATCCTGACACTACTCTTTCGGCTAAATGACCTAATCTGAGATTTGTGGGCAATTCAAAATCTGCACTTCCTTCAATCTTAAGTTAAGCCAAATCAAATACAGGAAAAGCTGAAATCGATTCTGATAGAAGCTGGGTAGTGAGAACGGATGATATCCTTGATTTTTGACTCATTTTCGAGCTTTAAGATATTAATAAAATCCACTTGAATTT
>Ga0316204_10010065_pt1 | contig 12337 bp, 11 predicted proteins | sample 6monrhotite_MG_2_FD_205661 | JGI IMG/M metagenome (GOLD analysis project Ga0316204, IMG submission 205661) | Microbial mat bacterial communities from mineral coupon in-situ incubated in ocean water Damariscotta River, Maine, United States -... | ecosystem: Environmental > Aquatic > Marine >...
TCTTAGAGTTTAATGCTAAAGCGGGAGATATTAATGGACAATCTAGTTTGTTGGTTGGAGGAGCCATCTCAGCAGTGTTTTCTTCCAAAGTAAATATTGGTTTGGCAGGTTATGGTTTAGCAACTGAAGTAGATGCAGACACTTATGATAAAGACAATCGCTTGTATAAAATTGATATGGGGTATGGAGGTTTATTAATTGAACCTGTGATTGGTAACAAGAAGATGGTACACGTTACATTGCCTATTTTATTTGGTGTTGGAGGAGCTGGTTTAAGAGAAGATAGATTTCCAAAATTCACTGATCCAGATGTTGATAGAGATTATGATGTTCATCAAGAATGGGATGTGTTTTTAGTAGCTGAACCAGGCCTAAACATTGAAGTTAATTTATTGAGAAATATCAGAATGGATTTTGGAGCTAGCTATCGATATATATATGATAATAATTTAGAAGGCTTGAGTGATGGAGAGTTGAGTGGATTCACTGGGAATGTAGGATTGAAGTTCGGTTGGTTTTAGCATATTTGTGCTAAGCATTTTAGATTTACTTGAGTACGACTACTACATATCCACATTTAGAATTGATTCAGCTTTGCAGGTCGAATAATCGGCAAGCACAGCAGCAGCTGTATCAGTTGTATGCCCAGCCGATGTTTAATGTTTGCTATCGAATAGTAAACCGACAAGAGGAGGCAGAAGATGTCTTACAGGAAGCGTTTGTGAAAATGTTTCAGCAGATTGATACTTATAGGCAAGAATCTTCCTTTGGGGCATGGTTTAAAAGGATTGTAGTGAATAGCGCCTTGAATCATTTGAAAAAAGAAAAAAGGACAGCAGAAAATATCGAAAATCTAAAAAATGAAACACAAGAAGTCATATTTGAAGAGGAAGTGGACTCAAATCTGCCTAGCTATTCGGTTAATCAGATACAGGATGCTATGGAGCTATTGTCAGAGGGGTATCGAGTAGTATTTAGTTTATACCTTTTTGAAGATTATTCACATAAAGAAATAGCGAATGAGCTGGGGATTACTGAATCAACATCAAAGTCACAGTTGAATAGGGCCAAGAAGAAAATGCGTGAATTATTATTAAATCGATATTCGAGAAATTAAAAGATAGATTATGGAAAATAAAAAAGACCCATGGAAATCAATAATTGAAGAGAATAAGGATGCTTTTAATCAAAAAAAGCCAGGTGATTTGTGGAATTCAATTGAAAAAGAATTGGATCAGTCTTCTGAAATTCAGCCTAAAACCATAGAGCTTTGGAAAGTATATCGGATTGCTGCGATTTTGATTGTAGTAGTTGGTTTAGGCTTTTTTGTGTTGTTTCAAAATAACGAGAGTCAGCCAATGGCTGAGCTTCCAGTTATTGAGGAGCCACAACAACAATACCCACAAGAACTGTTAGAGGTAGAGAATTTTTATGCAAGTGAAATTGAAGATAAACTAGATCAAGTAAAAAAATTGACTGATGATAATATTGCTGTTCAAGAAATTCAATTGCTAAGAGAAGAATTTGATAAGTTGAAGTTAGAAATTGGAGACAATGTGAATGATGAAAAAGTAATAGAAGCCATGATAATGAATTATCGATTAAGGCTTGATTTATTGAAAGAGATTTTAAGTGATTTGCAACCAGATGAGAGATCGTCTACAAAAAAAATGAATTATGAAGAAATATAGACTGCTTTTCTTTCTTTCGGCAATGTTGATTAGCAAGCTATCTGTTGCTGGGTTCTTTGAAGAACAAAAGAAGGTTAATTGTGCATACAAAGTTGCTTCAATGCCATCTATTGAGGTGGATAACAAATATGGAGAAGTTCAGATTGTAGCTTGGGAGAAAGATTCGGTAAAGCTAGAAGCTACTATAATTGCAACCTCTGATAAGCTCCAGGATATTCAGAAGTTAATGGGCAAAGTAAATGTTGTTTGCAGAGGGACAGAATCTGCTGTGATTTTTTCTACAGAATGGACCGATGGGGTTTCCTTTTTAAACAAAGGATCTATGGATCTGAAAAATCTATTAAATTCTGATAAAAAACTAATCGTAAACTATAAAGTATACCTGCCTACGAACAGTAGATTAAGTATTAATAATCATTTTGGAGATGTATATCTGCCCGACTATACCGGACCTTTGAGAATTGATTTGGCGCATGGAGATTTAAGAGCTAGAGACATTAAAGATGCAAGGAGTATTTCTGTAAGGTATGGTAAAGTACTAATCAAAAACTTGGAACAAGGATTATTGAAAATGGAATATAGTAGCCTTATATTAGACAGGGCCAATATTTTAACACTAGAAAGTAAATCTTCAACAATAGAAATATTGGAGGTTAATCGACTGGCTATTAAGAGTAGAAGTGACGAATTAAGAATAGATCAAATAAATAGTCTTAGAGGTCAATCTACCTATTCAAATATTTTAATTAAAGAGTTAAAAGAGTTGGTTAATGTAAGTACTTCTTATGGCGATTTAAGTATAAGGGGGGTGGCAAATGAATTTAGAAGCATACAGTTGAAAGGAAGCAGTACTGATTATGATTTGGAGTTTACCGAAGAAGCTAAATTTCAATTATCAGTAGAAACTATTAAAGAGAAAGGGATTAGTCATTCTCCTTTGATTAAATTGACTACAGATGGTTCTGTGATAAATGATGTTAAGAAGTATAATGGGTATTTAGGTGCAGAAGAAGCTGAAAATAAAGTAGTTGTAGTGCAAAAGAGTGGTTACTTGAATCTTTATGTGAGGTAAGATTTACAGAGCTTGTTAGAAACTTGCGTTAGTCTGTTCAATCAAATTCCAGAATTCGTCTTTCCCATGTTTGGTTGTAGCTGAGCTTAGGATAACTTGTGGAAGAGCTTCCCAAATTTTTAGCATTTCCTTTTTATAAGATGTGATGTTTTTGTTTAGGATAGAGCTAGAGAGTTTGTCAATTTTAGTGAAAATCATCACAAAAGGAATTCTGTTCTTTCCTAGCCACTCCATAAATTCTAAGTCAACCTTTTGAGGTGGGAGCCTAGAATCTAATAAAACAAAAGTGCAGAGTAGATTCTCTCTAGTTTTAAGAAAATTATGAGTGAATTTACTCCAGATGTTTCTATTTTGTTTTGAGCTCTTTGCAAAGCCGTACCCAGGTAAATCGACAAAGTATATTTCCTTATTGATTAGAAAATGGTTGATAAGTTGAGTTTTTCCAGGTGTTCCGGAAGTTTTAGCTAGCTTATTCCGCTCGCAAACCATATTTATGAGTGAGGATTTCCCCACATTGGAACGGCCAATGAATGCATATTCAGGAAATTTGGGCTCAGGACATTTTGAGATGTCAGTATTGCTAATTAGAAATTCGGCAGATGTGATTTTCATGAATTTGAAGTCCTATGTTTTAACCGATCTTTCTTGAAAGCCAATCGTCAAGGATTTTGTTGAATTCTTGAGGGTGTTCCATCATTGCAGCATGTCCACATTTTTCAATCCAATGTAATTCAGAATCGGCTAAATGCTTGTGAAATTCTTCAGCAACCTCAGGTGGGGTGATATTGTCATTCTTTCCCCAAATTAAACAAGCTGGCATTGTGAATTTATCTAAGTCATTAGCCATGTTATGGCGAATAGCAGATTTTGCCATAGCCAAAATTCGGATCAATTTTGTTCTGTCGTTAACGATCTTGAATACCTCATCTACCAATTCATCGGTTGCCACTGCTGGATCATAAAAAGTAACGGCTATTTTTTCTCGAAGATATTCCTTGTCTTCCCTTCTTGGGAAAGAGCCTCCAAATGCATTTTCATACAATCCAGAGCTACCAGTTAATACCATTGAATGAACCTTTTTTGGAATGTCTAATGCACAAACCAAAGCGACATGTCCGCCTAAAGAATTTCCCAAAAGAGTTACATTTTCTAAGTTTTTGAATTTGATAAAATCCTTGATGTATTTTGCCATTCCGCCAACTGTAGTTTTTAGTAGTGGGTTGGTATACAGTGGCATGATTGGAACGATTACTCTGTATTTTTTTGAAAATCCATCAATTACATCAGCAAAATTGCTCAGTGCTCCAAATAAGCCATGTAGAACCAGGATGGTGTGTCCTTCACCCTTTTCGAGGTATTCAAACTTGCCTTCTTTGGTTATGTATTGCTCGTGACTCATAAGTTCAAATGTAACAAATTCCGAATGTTAAGCCTTTGTAGTTCTAATTAGTTTTTAACTCAGCTGTTTTGTATTGATTCAGGCCACAAAAATAGGGATCAAAACTAAATCTTAACAGATTAAGAATTAATGTATCGCAATAAAGCGATCCGTTTAAAAAAGAGTTGCAAAAGGCAGTGAAATTTTAGTTGAAAACTGAGCAAAACATTCGATCATTTATTTTTCTTCCCACTAATTTTAATTAACTGATAATCAGAATAGTAATGTTAGTTATATAACCAAAAAAGTTCTTTTTCGTAGGTAAGTTATCAACAAAGTGGTAGAAAGTGGTAGAAAGTGGGAAAATTAGCATTATTTTTACCACTTAAATCGCCGAAAATCACAGCTACGAAGGGCTTATGACGAATTTTATAGGAGAGTTTGATTGTAAATTGGATGCTAAGGGACGCCTCATGGTGCCTTCTGGTCTTCGTAAGCAATTGAGCCCTGAAGCGAATGAGTCTTTTGTTGTTAATCGTGGCTTTGAGAAGTGTTTGGTGTTGTACCCTAAGAATGATTGGGATAGGGTTTCTGCTGAGGTTAATCAGCTGAATCAATATGTGAAGAAGAATAGAGATTTCATTCGTTACTTCTACAGAGGAGCAACTGAATTGGGTTTAGATGGGACAGGTAGGATTCTTCTTCCAAAGCGTTTGCAGGAGTATGGTGCTATAGGGAAAGAAGTTGTGCTGTTTGCATATTCGGATAGAATTGAGATATGGAATAAAGAAGTATATGATGGTTTGTTAACTGATGAGCCAGAAGATTTTGCCAACCTAGCCGAAGAGGTTATGGGTGGTAATCAGAATAATCAAAATGGAGGTGCAGATGGAATATCATAAACCTGCGCTGCTCCATGAGAGTGTTGATGGCTTATCCATTTTAGCTGACGGTCGCTACGTAGATGTGACCTTCGGCGGCGGCGGCCACTCCAAAGAAATACTAAAACAGCTTTCCGAAAATGGAAGGCTGTTTGCTTTTGATCAAGACCCAGATGCTGAGAGAAACAGCATTGATGATGATCGCTTCACTCTGATCAATCAAAACTTCTCCTTCTTGAAAAACTTTTTAAGAATGTATAGCGCCATTCCGGTTGATGGGGTGCTGGCAGATTTGGGGGTTTCTTTTCATCAATTCGATGTAGCTGAGAGGGGTTTTTCATTTCGTTTTTCAGGCCCGCTTGATATGCGAATGGATAAGAAAAGAAAGTTGACGGCTTCAAAGGTTTTGAATGAGTACAGTGCAGAGGAGTTGGAGAGAATTTTTAAGGAGTATGGGGAGCTGAGAAATGCAAAGCAAATTGTAAAGAAGATTGAGACTGCAAGAGTTGAAGCTAAAATAAAAACCATTGGGCAACTGAAAGAAGCGCTGCAAGAAATGGTTCCCGAGAAGCATGAGCATAAATTTTTAGCACAGGTATTTCAAGCACTTCGAATAGAGGTGAATGAAGAATTGAAGGTGATCCAAGAGTTGTTAGAACAAACAGTGGAAGTGTTGAAGGAAGGTGGGAGAATGGTGGTTATAACCTATCACTCTTTGGAAGATAGATTGGTGAAAAACTTCTTCAGAACAGGGAATATTAAAGGAAAGCAAGAGAAAGATTTCTATGGAAATCTGATTCGCCCTATGAATCCAATTAATAGAAAGCCAATAATACCATCAAGAGAAGAGGTTGGAATTAACAACAGGGCAAGGAGTGCAAAATTGAGAATAGCAGAAAAAATTAAGGTTGAGCAATAAATATAAAATAGAAGAAGGTCCTGAAAATAAACAGGAAGATAAAAAACAATCAAAAGGTTTTAAGAGCCTTCTGACGGGTAGTTTTTTGTCGAAAGAGCTGGTGGTCGAATCGCTTCCATTTATCTTCTTTTTAACCTTTTTAGGGATTTGCTACATCGCTAATGGATATCAGGCAGAAAAGGTAATTCGACAATTGTATAAAACAAATAACAGCCTTAAAGAGCTTCGATCGGAATACATAACGACAAAATCAGATTTGATGATTATTAGCAAGCAGTCGCAAGTTGCTACTTCAACTGCTGATATGGGCTTAAAAGAATTGACTTCCCCTCCAAAGAAAATTGTGTTAACCCAAGCAGAAAAAAAAGCCATACTTAATGACTGAAGTTAAGAAAGACATAGCGTGGCGTATCTACATTGTTTATTTCGCAGTGTGCTTGTTTGGTGTGGCAATTATTGGGAAGGCTCTAACTATTCAGTTAGTTGAAGGAGCAGAGTTGAGGGAAAAGGTTCAGGTGTCGACATTAGTAGATAAGAGCATTGAGGCAGTACGTGGAAATATTTATGCAACTGATGGTAGTTTGCTAGCTACTTCAATACCTATATATGAGGTTCGTTTTGACCCCAATGCGGATGCAATTTCTGAAGAACTTTTTAATGAAAAAGTTGATTCCCTAGCTTCAGACTTAAGTGAGTTATTTCAAGATCGCTCTATGGCTTCCTATCGCAAAGAGTTGATAGAAGCTAGAAAGAATGGTGAACGCTATCATCTGATAAAAAGAAAGGTAAAATATACTGAGCTCAAGAAAATTAAAACATTTCCACTGTTTAGAAGAGGGAAGTATAAAGGAGGGTTTATCTTCTTGCAGCACAATAAAAGAGAGCGTCCATTCAGGATTTTAGCGGCTAGAACAATTGGCTACGAAAGAGGGGGTATAACTCCGGTAGGATTAGAAGGGGCGTACAGTAATGTATTAAGTGGGATAGATGGGCAGCGCTTGATGCAGAAGATTGCAGGAGGGGTATGGATGCCTGTAAATGATGCTGATGAGGTGGAGCCAGAGGATGGTAAAGACATCTACACAACTATTGATGTGAACCTTCAAGATGTGGCTGAGAATGCCTTGTTGAAACAGTTGCAAAAACATCAGGCAGATCATGGATCTGTGGTTTTAATGGAAGTTAAAACTGGAGCAATTAAAGCTATAGCAAATCTCAAGAAGACTGAAAAAGGATCTTTTTATGAGGGTTACAATTACGCAATTGGAGAAAGTACTGAGCCAGGGTCAACATTTAAACTTCCGGCTTTAATTGCGGCAATTGAAGATGGGTATGTAGATATGGGAGACATCATTGATTGTGGTGATGGCTCAAAAGAGTATTACGATAGAACCATGTTTGACTCCAATCACGATGATGGAGGGTGGGGTAAGATAACAGTTCAGAGAGTGCTAGAAGTATCATCGAATATAGGGATGGCAGAAATTATTACCAAAGCCTATGCTCAAAATCCACAAGAGTTCATTGATAGAATAGATAAAATGAACTTGAGGAATAGTTTGGGGATTGAGATTGCTGGAGAAGGAAGTCCCTATGTAAAAGATACTGATGACGAATCTTGGTCAGGTATCTCATTGGCATGGATGGCCCATGGTTATGAATTACAACTGACGCCTCTTCAAATTCTGACTTTTTACAATGCGGTAGCTAATGATGGGGAGATGGTGAAGCCAAAGTTTGTAGAAAAGATAACAAAAGGAAGAAAAGTGGTTAAGGAGATAGAGACTGTGGTTTTGAACCCTAAAATCTGTTCAAAAGAAACCATTGATAAAGTAAAAAAGGCTTTAGAGGGAGTAGTTGAAAATGGAACAGCATCGAACCTTAGGAATGCGGATTATAAAATCGCTGGAAAAACAGGAACAGCACAAATTGCTAAAGATGGTAGTTATGGCTCAAATAAGGATAGCTACAAAAAGAAACGAGAAGTAAGCCACCAAGCTTCATTTGTAGGATACTTTCCTGCTGATGATCCAGAATATTCCTGCATAGTAGTAATAAATGCGCCGAGCAGAAATGTGTATTACGGAAACTTGGTGGCAGGGCCAATCTTTAAAGAAGTAGCTGATAAAGTGTATGCAAACAGTTTGGAGATGCACAATGAGCTACAGGAGCAGAAGTTTAGGGCTAATTCAGCTATCCCTTATTCGAAACACGGGAGCAAGTTAGATGCTGAGAAAATTTTTGCTCAGTTAGGTATTTCAGTGAAATCAAAAGCTCAAGATGCAGATTGGGTAGTTACTTCTACGCAAAAGGATGCAGTTACGATTGCTCCTAGAATTATAAAAGAGAACCTAGTTCCAAATGTAGTTGGTATGGGCTTAAGGGATGCTATCTACCTTTTAGAAAATCAAGGGTTAAGAGTGAAAATAGAGGGGAGCGGAATGGTTAAAACGCAATCCATAGAAGCTGGTTCCAGAATATTAGAAGGTCAAGAAATACAAATCGAATTGCTATAGTGAAAAGTTTAAAGGACATATTATATGGAGTAGCAATTACGGAAGTAATTGGAGATACTGCCGTATTAATTTCTTCACTCGCCTTTGATTCTCGAAAAGTGCAAAATGAAAGCTGTTATATTGCGCAAAAAGGGACACAAGTTGATGGGCATGATTTTATTGCTAAGTCAATAGCCTCTGGAGCAGTAGCGATTATTTGTGAAGATATTCCTGCAGATAAGCAGCAAACCATTGTATATGTTAAAGTAAAAAACAGCGCTGAAGCATTGGGTATTATCTCGGCCAATTTTTACAATAACCCTTCACAGCAATTAAAGCTGGTAGGTGTAACAGGAACCAATGGGAAAACGACCACTGTTACTTTATTGCACCAACTGTTTGTAAGGTTAGGGCGAAAAACAGGCTTGATCTCAACTGTAGTCAATAAAATTGGAGAGAAGGAAGTTCCTTCAACACATACAACGCCTGATGCCATTCAACTCAACGAATTGATAAGTCAAATGGTAGAGGAAGGATGTGAATGTTGCTTCATGGAGGTGAGTTCGCATGCAGTAGCTCAACATAGAATAGCGGGCTTGAGTTTTGTTGGTGGAGCTTTTACCAATATTACACATGAGCACCTTGATTTTCACAAAACTTTTAAGGATTACCTCAATGCCAAACGTGCATTTTTTAACACATTAAAAAAGGAAGCTTTTGCACTATCGAACAAGGACGATAGAAATGGTGAGGTGATGTTGCAGGAAACAGTAGCAAAGAAATTTTACTACGCTCTTAAAACGCAGGCTGACTTTAAAACAAAAGTGATTGAGAGCAACTTTAATGGCCTTAGTTTAAAAATTGACGATCAAGAATTTTGGAGCCCGCTGATCGGTTTCTTTAATGCATATAACCTTACTACTGTTTATGCTACGGCAATGCTTTTGGGGGAAGATAAATTGGAGGTGTTAACCATTTTAAGTGCTCTGAAGTCGGTGGCAGGTAGGTTCCAACATATCCAAATCAACAATATTTCTGGAATAGTAGATTATGCTCACAGTCCAGATGCATTGGAAAATGTATTGAAGACCATTAAAGACATTCGAACAGGAAATGAAGAAGTGATTACTGTAGTTGGCTGTGGTGGAGATAGAGATAAAGGCAAAAGGCCAATAATGGCTGCCATAGCATGTAAACTGAGTAATAGAGTAATTCTTACTTCAGACAATCCAAGAACAGAAAATCCAGAGACCATTATAGCAGAAATGAAGGAAGGTGTTGATGCTACATCTAGAAGAAAGGTGTTGGCAATCACAGACCGAAAAGAAGCAATAAGAACGGCTAGTTCATTGGCTCAGGCTAATGATATACTTCTAGTGGCAGGAAAAGGGCATGAGACTTATCAAGAAATAAATGGAGTAAGAACACACTTCAACGATATAGAAATTCTAACGGAAGCATTAAACGAACTCCACCAAACTAAAAAATAGGCATGTTATATTATTTGTTTGAGTATTTAGATAAAATGGATTTCCCTGGAGCAGGGGTATTCCAATATATTACTTTTCGAACTGCAGCATCAGTAATTGTATCGCTTTTAATTTCTATGGTTTTTGGGAAGCGAATTATCAATCTCTTGCATAAAAAGCAGGTAGGGGAAACAGTTCGTGATCTGGGTTTAGAAGGTCAGAAAACTAAGCAAGGCACTCCAACGATGGGAGGACTCATTATTCTAGCATCTATTCTTATTCCTACCATCCTTTTTGCCAAACTCGATAACATCTATATCATCTTAATGCTGATTTCTACCGTGATGCTGGGGACGATTGGATTTATAGATGATTACATCAAAGTATTTAAAAAGAATAAAGAAGGACTAGCAGGGCGGTTTAAAATTATAGGTCAAGTTTTAGTTGGGCTTTTTGTAGGCTCAGTGCTCTATTTCAGTGATGATGTTTTTGTTCAGAAAAAGATTGATGCTAACAGTATTCAAATAACAGAGCTTCAGGAAGGAGAAAAGGTATCTGGAGAGAATATAAGTTGGGAAAGAATTAAGTCGATGAAAACAACCATCCCTTTTATGAAGAACAATGAGTTCGATTATGGGAAATTGATTGATTGGTGTTGTGATAATGCCATGGATTGGGCCTGGTTGGTTTTTATTCCAGTGGTAATCATCATTGTTACGGCAGTCTCAAATGGAGCGAATATGACCGATGGTTTGGATGGTTTGGCTACTGGTACCTCTGCAATTATTGGAGTTACACTGGCTGTATTCGCCTATGTTTCGGGCAATGCTATTTTCTCTGACTATCTGAACATTATGTACATCCCTAATTCTGGTGAGTTAGTGATTTTCATAGGGGCATTCATTGGAGCGTGTATTGGCTTTTTATGGTACAACTCTTATCCAGCACAAGTTTTTATGGGAGATACAGGAAGCTTGGCCTTAGGGGGAATTATTGCTGTGTTTGCCTTAGCGATAAGAAAAGAATTGTTGATTCCAGTGTTCTGCGGAGTGTTTTTGGTAGAAAACCTATCGGTGATGATCCAGGTGGGTTATTTCAAATACACCAAGAAAAAATTAGGGGAAGGGAAACGGGTGTTTTTGATGGCGCCATTGCATCATCATTATCAAAAGAAGGGATTACATGAATCAAAGATAGTTTCTAGGTTTTGGATTGTGGGAGTAATGCTAGCCATACTTTCTATTGTAACACTAAAACTTAGATAAATGAAGATCACCATCCTCGGAGGAGGTGAAAGTGGAGTAGGAGCAGCCATCTTGGCGAAGAAAAAAGGACTTGTACCCTTTGTGTCAGATTTCGGAGAAATCAAGCAGAAGTACAAGGAAGTTCTTTCAAAAAATGAAATTGAATGGGAAGAAGGAAAGCATTCAGAGGAGCGAATTCTTAATTCCAAGGAAGTAGTGAAGAGCCCAGGTATTCCTGATACTGCTCCATTAGTTCAGCAGCTGCTGAAGAAAGGAAGTTCAGTGATATCAGAGATTGAGTTTGCTTACCGCTATTGCGATGCAAAGATCATTGGAATAACGGGTAGTAATGGAAAAACTACCACTACCCTTCTAATGCATCATTTACTCAAGAAGGCAGGAGTTAATGCAGGAATTGCTGGAAATGTGGGAAAGAGTTTTGCAGAACAGGTGGCTACAGAGCAGTTTGATTGGTATGTGTTGGAATTAAGCAGTTTTCAGTTAGATGGCATCAAAGATTTTAGAGCTGAGATCTCAATTCTGTTGAACATCACACCAGACCATTTGGACCGCTACGAGGATAAGTTCGAGAAGTATGCAGATTCTAAAATGAGAATTGCAATGAATGCCACTGAAAAGGACTACTTCATTTTCTGTGAAGATGATGAAAACTTAAAAGAGGCCTTAAAAAGAAATCCTGTTAAAGCAGAAGAACTCCCATTCTCAATTAAAAAACAACTCCACAAAGGAGCCTATATAGATAATGAACAATTAAAAATTAAACTAACAAACAACCATTTTAATATGTCAATACATGAACTAGCCTTACAAGGCAAACACAATCTTTACAACACAATGGCCTCAGGAATAGCAGGTCGTGTTTTAGATTTAAGAAAAGAAGTTATCAGAGATTCGTTGTCCGATTTTCAGAATGTCGAGCACCGCCTAGAGCTTGTAGCTACAATTCACGGAATAGAATTTATTAATGATTCTAAAGCCACGAATGTGAACTCAACTTGGTATGCACTAGAAAGTCAAAATAAACCTGTTGTTTGGATAGTAGGTGGTGTAGATAAAGGGAATGATTACAGCGAATTGCTAGAATTAGTAAAAGATAAAGTAAAGGCAATCATTTGTTTGGGCAAGAACAATGAAAAAATTATTGATGCCTTTAAAGATGATATAACA
>Ga0316204_10010066_pt1 | contig 12337 bp, 9 predicted proteins | sample 6monrhotite_MG_2_FD_205661 | JGI IMG/M metagenome (GOLD analysis project Ga0316204, IMG submission 205661) | Microbial mat bacterial communities from mineral coupon in-situ incubated in ocean water Damariscotta River, Maine, United States -... | ecosystem: Environmental > Aquatic > Marine >...
TGGGAGGGACTGAAATGAGCCACCGTTTGCCCGCGGGCGGCCGCCTGATCGACCGCAGCCGCCCGCTTGATTTCACGTTCAACGGCCGCACGATGCGCGGATTTTCCGGTGACACGCTGGCCGCCGCCATGATGGGCGCGGGCCAGACGCTGGTCGGACGCTCGTTCAAATACCACCGCCCGCGTGGCGTCGTTGCCGCCGGGGCCGAGGAGCCCAACGCTCTGGTCGGCCTTGGTGAAGGCCAGCGGTTCGAGCCGAACCAACGCACCACCACGACCGAATTGTTCGCCGGGCTGAAGGCTGAAAGCCAGAACCACTGGCCCAGCCTGGACTTCGACATGGGCGCGATCAACAGCAAGCTGTGGCGCTTTTTCCCGGCGGGGTTCTATTACAAGACCTTCATCCAGCCGCGCGCCTTCTGGAAACATGTATACGAGCCGATCGTGCGCAAAACGGCCGGTCTGGGCAAGGCCCCGCACCCCGAAACGCGGGATGTGGACCGGTATGAACAGCTTTATGCGTTCTGTGATGTGCTGGTCGCGGGCGGTGGCGTTGCCGGGCTCAGCGCCGCGCTGGGTGCCGCGCGCGCCGGCAAACGCGTGATCGTGATGGAGCAGACCGCCCATTTCGGCGGGCGGGCCGTGGTCGATGGCGCGATGATCGACGGAATGGACGCCGACACCTGGGTCTCGGGTGCCGTGGCGGATCTGCGCGGCATGGACAACGTCACCGTGCTCGAGCGCACGATGGTCGCCGGGGTGCATGACCATGGTTATGTGCTGGGCTATCAGCGCGTCGCCGATCATGAGCCGGGCGCCGACAAGCCGCGCCACCGCCTGTGGCGGGTGCGTGCCGGGGAACTGGTATCCGCCACCGGTGCGATCGAGCGGCCGCTGTCCTTCGCGGGCAACGATATTCCGGGCGTGATGCTGGCCTCGGCGGTGCGCGATTACGTGGTCAACTGGGCGGTGTCGCCCGGTCGGCGGGTGGTGGTCGTCACCAACAATGACGACGCGTATCGCACCGCGTTGGCGCTGCACGCCGCCGGGGTAACCGTGGCCGCCGTCATCGACGCCCGCGCCGAAGTCACCGGCGATTTGCCCGCCAAGGTGCGCGCGGCCGGCATCCGCGTGGCCGGAGGCACGGCGATCCGTCATGTCGAGGGCAGCAAGGCCGTGACCGGCGTGGCCCTGTGTCGGTTCGACAGCGATGGCGGCGCGGTCACCGAAACGCTGCCCTGTGACGCCGTGGCGATGTCTGGTGGCTGGTCGCCGGTGGTGCATCTGTGGTCCCATTGTGGTGGCAAGCTGACCTGGGACGCGCCGCGCGCGCTGTTTCGCCCTGATCCCGCCCGCCCGCCGCTGGGCCATGACGGCCAGGGTTTTGTCACCTGCGTCGGTGCGTCGAACGGCGATCTGGGGGATGACGGCTATGCCCCCATGCTGCCCGTCTGGCTGATGCCCGCGCAGGCCGATTACGCGCTGCGCAGCAAGATGTGGCTGGACCCGCAGAACGATGTGAAGGTGTCGGACGTGCAACTGGCCGCCAGGGAAGGCTATGCCTCGGTCGAGCATACCAAACGCTACACCACGCTGGGCATGGCCACGGATCAGGGCAAGCTGTCGAACATCAACGGTCTGGCAATCCTGTCGGATGCGCTGGGCCAGCCGATCCCGCAGACCGGCACCACCACGTTCCGCCCGCCCTACACGCCCATTTCGCTGGGCGCGATCACGGGCGAGGCACGCGGGCCGATCTTCCAGCCGCTGCGCCGCACGCCGATGCACGCCTGGCACGAGGCGCAGGGCACCTATTGGGAGCCGGTCGGCCACTGGCGCCGCCCGTATTGCTATCCGCGCACGGGTGAAAGCCATGCCGACGCCGTGATCCGGGAAATCAACCAGACCCGCAACTCGGTGGGGATGCTGGATGCCTCGACCCTGGGCAAGATCCTGGTCCGCGGCCCGGATGCCGGCAAGTTCATGGACATGCTCTATACCAACATGATGAGCACCCTGAAGGTCGGCAAATGCCGCTACGGGCTGATGTGCAACGAAAACGGCTTCTTGTCGGATGACGGCGTGGTCGCGCGCCTGTCGGAGGACAGTTTCCTGTGCCACACGACTTCGGGCGGGGCCGACCGCATCCACGCCTGGATGGAGGACTGGCTGCAATGCGAATGGTGGGACTGGAAGGTCCATGTGGTCAACCTGACCGAACAATTCGCGCAGATCGCCGTGGTCGGCCCCAATGCCCGCAAGGTGTTGGAAAAGATGGGAACGGATATCGACCTGTCGCGCGAGGCGCTGCCGTTCATGGACTGGCGCGAGGGCACGGTCGGAGGGGTGCGCGCGCGCGTGTTCCGCATCTCGTTCTCGGGCGAGTTGTCCTATGAGGTCGCGGTGCCGGCATCCCAGGGCCAGGCCTTCTGGACCGCCGTGGCCGAGGCGGGCGCGGACTTCGGCATCATGCCCTACGGCACCGAGGCGCTGCACGTCATGCGGGCCGAAAAGGGCTTCATCATGATCGGTGACGAAACCGACGGCACAATCATCCCGCAGGATTTGAACCTGCACTGGGCGATCTCCAAGAAGAAGGAAGATTTCCTGGGCAAGCGCGGGATGGAACGCTCAAACATGATCTCGCCGGATCGCTGGAAACTGGTTGGCATTGAAACGCTGGATGGCTCGGTCCTGGAAGATGGCGCGCTGGCGCCGCTACCCGGCACCAACGCCAATGGGCAACGCGAAACGCAGGGGCGCATCACCTCCAGCTACTTTTCACCCACATTGGGCAAGGGCATCGCCATGGCGCTGGTGCATCGCGGGCCGGACCGCATGGGCGACGAGATCGAGTTCCAGGGCAAGGGTGGCGCGAGGGTGAAAGCCCGCATCGTGGACCCGGTGTTCTATGACAAGGACGGGGAGAAGCAGAATGTCTGAGGCCGTCAGCGCATTGCCCCACGCGCCGTATTCGGGGATCGTGGAATTGTCGGAGGCCGGGCTGACCGGGATGATCACCCTGCGCGGCGATCTGGCTTCGGCGCCGGTTGCGGCGGCGGTTCTGGCCGCCACGGGTGCGGCGGTTCCGGACATCCGCCGCCTGACGATGGGCGACAGCGGCAAGGCGGCCTGGATGTCACCCGATGAGTTGTTGCTGATCGTGCCCTATGGCGGTGTGTCGGCGCGGCTTCAGTCAATGAGCGCCGCGTTTGGCGACGCCTTCGCCACCGCCGCCGATGTATCGGATGCCCGTGCGATGATCTCGGTCACGGGCGCACAGGCGCGCGACGTTCTGGCCAAGATCTGCCCGGTCGATTTTGCCGATTTCGCCGTTGGCGAGGTGCGCCGCACCCGTGCCGCGCAGGTCGCCGCCGCGCTTTGGCGCGAGGACGAGGAGACCTGGTCGATCATCTGCTTCCGGTCCGTTGCGCACTACATGTGGGACATGGTGCAAACCGTCGCGCGGCCAGGTAGCGAGGTCGGGCTGTATCGGAAAAGCTAAGGTGGGGTTAACCCCACCCTACCCGCAGCCAAGGATGTTCTGAAAGACGACAGGCGGCGCGCCAAGGGATGCGTCGCCATTGAGTATTTATTGCAAGGTGAAGGTGAGAGTTCTGGGCGCGAAGCCCCTGCCGGGAGGCAAAAGGCAATCGATTTGGGTCCGCGATGCGCGCGGGCCCATTTTTTTTGGGCAATTCGCAAAAAGATGTTTGAGCATTGGAAAAAATAGGGTAAGAAAAATTGAGGCAAGAAAAAATCAGGCAAAAATGGCCGCCCAGCCACCGCGACCCAGAATGCCGCCGCTTACCGCGTTGCGCGCTTTCGAGGCTGCCGGTCGGCTGGGCGGCTTCGCTCCCGCCGCCCAGGAATTGGGCGTGACGCCGGGGGCGGTGACCGCACATCTGAAATCTCTGGAAACCCTGCTGGGCGCGGCGCTGTTCGAGCGGCACCACAAGGGCGTGACGCTGACGGAGCTGGGCGCGCGCGTTCTGCCGGATTTCACCGCAGCCTTTGGCGCGTTGACGGCGGCGGTTCGCCAACTGGAAACCGAAGCCGCGCCCGATGTCGTGCGCATCGCCACAACCCCGGATCTGGCCTTGCTGTGGCTGTCGCCCCGGTTGCCGGCGTTGCGGGCGCAGGGTGTGCGTATCGTGCCGGTTCTGGTGCCGAATGCGCTGGCCGCTTCGGGACGGGCGGATCTGGGTGTGTTTGTGGAAACGGTTGCTGTGGGCGACGGGGATCCCCTGGTCGCTGTGGCCGCGCCCGGGTTTGTGCCGTCCGGCGCTTCACCCCGGGCGTTACGCGCCGATCAGTGTTTGCGCCTGACGGGGGCGATGTCGGCGGAAGATGACTGGGCGGCCTGGCTGGCTGCGGCTGGTTTCGGGCTTGAGCCGGGCGGCGCGGTGCATGAGCAGACGGCCTTGGCTCTGGAGGAGGCCGCGCACGGAGCCGGGATTCTGGTGATCCTGCTGCCGCTGGCCGAGGGCGCGCTGAAAGCCGGGCGGTTGGTCGAGCCCTTTGCCATCCGCGCCCCCGGCTCGCGGGCGTTGCGGGTGCGTGCCTTGGCTGATTTGTCCGGGCATCCGCGCGCCCAGGCCGTCCTGCGCGCGCTAACTGCGGATCACGGGGCGATCAGATAGGGCCAGATCGCTCGGTTTCGGGGCGCGAATGCGTGGATATGGCCAATGCTTTCCAGCCCGTGATCGGCCGGGTCGATCAGCCGCTGTTCTACTCGCGCACCGGGAAACCATGCGGCCATGCGGCGCACGGCGTGGGGCGGTATCATGTGGTCATCGCGAAAGGCCACGCAGGTGACAAGGCCGCTGAATCCCGGATTTCGGATGCCGCCGAAATCCGGATCGCCGCCCACGCCGCGCTGATCCAGCAGCCAGCGACGCCACTGCCAGAACACTCCGCTTGGCAGATCGTTGCCCAGGCCGAGCGCCTTGCCGGGAAGATAGCCGCGCAGGGCGATGCCCATCGGCCCCAAAAGATACCAAAGAAGCCATGCCTTGGCCTGAAACGGCCAGGGGTGATCGGTCACATGCCCGAAGCCGGCGGCCACCGTGATGATGCGTTCCAGATGTTCGGTGCGCGGCTGAAACCCCATGGTCATGCCGCCCAGCGAATGGCCGATGACCCAGACCGGCAAGACCCCGGCGCGGGCGCACAGCCAGTCGCGCACGGCGGTGGCGTCGTGCAGGCCCCAATCGGTCATCGTCGCGGTGGACCGTTTCACCCTGCCCGAGGCGCCGAAGTCGCGGTAATCCCAGATCAGAACCATCGCGTTCCTTTCCAGAGCCAGCCACTGCGCGAAGGGCGCGTAAAAGCTGGCCTGCACCCCGGTTGCGGCGTTGATCAGCACAGCCAGCCGCGGGGCCGGAGCGCGGATCAGGGTGCCAGTGACCGTCGCGCCGGGTGTTTGAATGCAGATTTTTTCGACTATGGCTTCAGAAATCATGCGCCGCGCCCTTCAAGACCCGTCCTTTTGCGATCTTCGGCGTCCTGAGCGAAATGTCAGGCGAATGCAGCGCCAAGGGCGATTTCTATCATGTCTCCGAATGAGCGTTCGCGCTCCGCGGAGGGCAGCGCCTCGCCGGTTTGAAGATGGTCGGATATGGTCAGAATACCCAATCCGCGCACGCCGTGGCGGGCACACAGATTGTAGAGCTCGGCGGTTTCCATCTCGACACACAGGATACCATGGCGGGTCATGATCTCGTTCAGGTCGGGACGCTCGTCATAGAATACGTCCGACGAATAGATCCCGCCGACATGAATGCCGACATTCCTGGTGCTGGCCGCATGGTGAGCCGCCGCCAACAGCCCATAATCGGCGTAGGGCGCGAAGTTCAGATCGCGGAAGATCCCCCGAGACGGTGACGACAAAGTGCTGGCGGTCATCGCCAGAACCACGTCGCGGATCTTGACATGCGGCTGCATTCCGCCCGCCGACCCGACGCGGATCAGCGTTTTTGCGCCGAAATCGCGGATGAGCTCGTTGGCGTAGATGGACAGCGACGCCATCCCCATGCCCGAGCCGTGGATCGTGACCGGGTTGCCCTTCCAGGTGCCGGTGAAACCCAGCATCCCGCGCGTTTCGTTGACCAGCCGGGGCGATTGCAGAAAGTTCTCGGCCGCCCAGCGGGCGCGGTAGGGATCACCTGGCATCAGGACGGTTTCGGCGATGTCACCGGGCTGGGCACCGATATGGATGGTCATGGGGCTCTCCTGTTGGGCAAGGCAGAGGGTGACGTTACCATCGCCGCGCCCTGAGACAAGCGTATCTTGGCGTTACAGCCCACCGTGCACCACGCGGCCTTCGAACAGGGTCGCCAGCGGGTCGATGGCCCCGATCCCTTCGGGGGTCAGGTCTTCCAGCGGGGTTGGCACGACGACCAGATCGGCGCTGAACCCGGGTTTCAACTGCCCGGTCTGGTCCTGGCGGCCCATGGCGCGGGCCGCGTTGACGGTCATCAGGCGCAGCGCATCGTCCAGACCGATGGCCTGATCCGCGCCGACGGTGCCGCTGAACTGCCCGGTCGGATCGCGGCGGCTGATCAGCCCGGCCAGCCCCTGCCACGGGGCGGGGGCCATGGCGGCGGCGGGCCAGTCAGACCCAAAGATGACCTCGGCGCCGGCGTCCAGAAGGTCGCGCACCGGGTGGCAGCGGTCTACTCGAGCGGCCCCAAGAACCGCACGCTGCCCATCGGTCACCGCATTCGGATACCACAGTTTTGGTGACACCTCGGCGACCGCATCGAGCGCGTGAAAGCGCCGAATGTCGCCGCGCGCGACAAAGGCCGCATGGGCGATTTCGTGGCGCAGGTTCGAGGGGCCGTTGGCCCGGCGCGCGGCCTCGATCGCGTCCAGACCGGCATTCGCCGCGCGGTCGCCGACGGCGTGCATCTTGACGGTGAACCCCGCCGCATCCAGCGCCGTGACCTCGGCGGCAATGACCTCGGGCGGGAGCAGAAGCACGCGGTCAGGGTCATGCGTGGCCGGATCGGTGCCGACATAGGCGTCGAAGAAGGACGCGGTATGGCTGGGCGCGACACCGTCCAGAAACAGCTTGGCATATCCGGTTTTCAGGTGCGGACGGGCGTAGCGGCGGCGCCAGTCGGCCAGCGTCTGCATCGGGGTCATGGTTGCATCGAACGGGGACTGGCGCGACAGATGCGCGGCCATGTGCAGGGTCAGGCGCCCGGCGTCATCGGCATCGGCATAGGCGCGCAGATCGGCTTCGAACGCCATGGGTTCCTTGAACCCGGTGATGCCCTGCGCGTTGAAATACCGCACCAGGTAATCGACGGCACCTGCCAACGTTTCGGTGGAATGGGCTGCCGCGTCGGCCACCAGCGCCACGGCGGCCTCGTTCAGGATTCCGGTGGGCTGTCCCTGCGCGTCGCGCTCGATCTCGCCGCCCGCCGGGTTGGGGGTGTCGGCGGTGATCCCCGCGCGCCGCATCGCCGCCGAGTTAACCCAGAACGCGTGATGGGTGATGTCCTTGACCACAACCGGCGTGTCGGGCGCGATGCGGTCCAGAAGGTCGGCGGGGCGCGGGCCCAGTTCGGCGCGCAAGGGGATCTTCCACGGACCGGCCAGCAGCCAGTCCCCGGGCGGTTTTTGCGCCACCCGGCGTTGGATGGCGTCCAGCAGTTCCTGATGCGAGGCACCGAAACCGACGAACACCTCCAGCGTGTCGCGCACCGCGCCCCATAGCCCATGGGTGTGGGAATCGATCAGACCGGGCAAAACGGCGCGGCCATGCAGGTTGTAAACCCGTGTCCCAGGACCGGTCAGCGGTTCCATGTCCGATGTCGTCCCGACCCCAACGATCCGCCCGCCCGCGACCGCCAGCGCCTGCGCGAACGGGGCGTCGCGATCCATGGTGCGGATGCGCGCATTGGTCAGGATCAGATCGGCCTTGGTCATGGCAGCCTCTGGCAGGGGCGCGCGGCGGGCACGACCCGCCCCGCGCCGTTTGGGAGTCACAGCGCCGAAAGCCCGGCGTCCAGCGCGTTCAGCAGGACCTGAACATCGTCAGAGGTCAGAACCAGAGGCGGAGACATGAGAATATTGGGCCCCGAGACGCGGATCATGGCGCCGGCCTTGTAGGCCGTTTCGTGAACTATGGCCGGGGTGGTCTTGTCGGCAGGGGCCTTCGTGGTCCGGTCGCCGACAAGCTCCAGGGCAACCATCAGGCCCCGACCACCGCGCACATCGCCGATGACATCATATTTTTCCTGAAGAGCCAGCGCGCCCCGATACAGCTGCTCACCGCGCGCGGCGGCGTTTTCCACCACGTTCAGGCGCCGTGTCTCGGCCAGACAGGCCAAGGCTGCCGCAGCGCCCACGGGGTGGCCCGAATAGGTATAGCCATGGCCGATGGTCGCGCGCCCGGTCTCGTCCTTTTCCGCGAAATGGTCGGCGATCATCACCGCTCCGAAGGGGAAGAAACCGTTGGTGATCGCCTTGGCGGTGCACATCAGGTCCGGCTTGACACCCCACAAGCGCGAGCCCGACCAGGCGCCGGTGCGCCCGAAGCCGGTTATCACCTCGTCCGCGATCAGCAGGATCCCATTGCGGCGGCAGATTTCGGCCACGCCGGGCATGAAGCTTTCATGCGGCACAATGATGCCGCCCGCGCCCAGGATCGGCTCCATGATGAAGGCGGCGATGGTGCCCGCGCCCTGAAAGGCGATTTCGTCCTCCAGCGCCTGCAAGCACAATTGCGCCAGCCGCTGCGGATCGCTTTCATTGAACGGGTTGCGATAGGTATAGGGCGCCGGGATATGGTGGCATCCGGCCAGAAGCGGCTCATAGGCGGTGCGGAAATTGGCGTTCCCGTTGACCGAAGCCCCGCCGAAATGCGTGCCGTGGTAGCCTTTCTTCAGCGACAGGAATTTCACCCGCCCCGACTCGCCGCGGATCTTGTGGTATTGCCGCGCCAGCCGCAGCGCGGTTTCCACACTGTCCGACCCGCCCGAGGTGAAGAAGGCGCGCGTCAACCCGTCGGGTTCGAAAAAGTCGCGCAGTTCCCCTGACAGTTCGATGACCGCGTCATTCGACGTGCCACGAAAGATCGAATAATAGGGCAGCTTGTCCAGCTGCGCGGCGATCGCCGCCTTCACGGGTTCGCAGGAATAGCCAAGGTTGACATTCCAGAGCCCACCGACCCCATCGACCACCTCGTGCCCGTCGACATCGGTGATCCGCACGCCCTGAGCGCCGGTCACGATGGTTGGCGGATTGCGCTGGCTGTCCGCCGGGTGGGCCATCGGATGCCACAGATGACGGGCATTGTTGGCTTTCAGGAAATTCTCGTCACGGGGCATGGGGGTCTCCTTGTTTCAGGCAGCGATCTTGTGATGGCTCGGAATGTGTCCACCCAGGCCCAGCGTGGCCAGACGGGCGGCGGGGGCCAGCGCCGACAAGATGGAGCTGACATGGTCGGCGGTCATCCTGGAACTGGGCGTCGCCACCGAGATCGCGCCGCAGGCAAAGCCATCCGGCCCGAAGATCGGCGCAGCAATCCCGGTGACCTCGGCTTCGAAAGCCTGGTCGCTGAGCGCATAGCCCTTGGTCATGGCTTCGCGCACCAGCGGTTCGAAAGTCTCGCGGGTGGTTGGCGTGGCCGGGGTGACCTGTGGCAGGTCGCCAGCCAGAGCACGCTCGCGAATTTCGGGGTTGGCAAAGGCGGTGAAGGCCACACCTGACGCCGTGGCGTGCAGAGGCAGGATATGCCCGGCTTCCATGATGACCCGGTTGGAGCGGGTGCTTTCCACCGCCGCGACCGACCCCAATTCGCGGCCGGACAGCAGGGACGCATGCGCCGTTTCGCCGGTTTCAGTTGCAAGACGCTCCAGAATCGGGGTCAGCACGCGGGTCACCGGGAAGGCGGCTTCGCGCAGGCGGGCCAGGCGCAAGATCCCCGCCCCCAGGCGCCATTTGCGCGATCGGGTGTCCTGCTCAACCAGACCTGTGGCCTCCATGTCGCCCAACATGCGCAACACCGTCGCCTTGTCGATTCCCGAAAGCCGGGCGAGGTTGCTCAGACCATGTTCGGGCTGCTGCTCGGTAAAGAAGTTTAATAATTTCAGGGCCTTTTCAACGGTTCGCATGTCCCGATTCCATTTCTGATACGCCCATTTGGGGCGCCCTTGAAAAAAGTCTTGATCTAAACGGGGCTTTCACGCAAGTATTATTTGAAACACTGGTGTTAATAATGAACCGATGCGCAGGGCCGCCCAACCCATCGCGTTTGTGGCACTCAGGTCTTGGACACCGCCAACCCGAAGGACTGCATATCATGGATCAGGCGACAATCGACATGTTGGCTGCGCAGCCCGTGGCCGATCAGGGGTTGTTCATCGATGGACAGTGGCGTGCGTCGCAATCGGGCGCGCGCATGATCGTGACCTCGCCGATTGACGGGCAGCGCCTGTGCCGCATCGCCGATGCCGGCGCGGCGGATGTCGATGCCGCCGTGGCCGCGGCCCGTCGCGTGTTCGAGGCGGGGGTCTGGTCCCGCGCCGCCCCGGTCCAACGCAAGAAAGTGCTGCACAAGATTGCCGACGCGATCGAGGCCGAGGCGCTGGCGCTGGCCGTGCGCGGAGTGCGCGACAACGGCACCGAGATCGGCATGGCGATCAAGGCCGAGCCGGGCAGCGCCGCCGCGACCTTTCGGTTCTATGCCGAGGCCGTCGACAAACTGCCCGGCGAAATCGCCCCGACGCAGCCCGGGGTTCTGGGGCTGGTCCACCGCGAGCCGATCGGCGTGATCGGGGCGATCGTGCCGTGGAATTTCCCGCTGATGATTGCCGCGTGGAAGATCGCGCCGGCGCTGGCGGCGGGCAATTCGGTGGTGCTCAAACCCTCCGAGATGGCATCGCTCAGCCTGCTGCGGCTGGTGGAGATCTGCGCCGAATGCGGCCTGCCCGACGGCGTTCTGAACCTGGTCACCGGGCAGGGCGCGGTGACCGGGCAGGCACTGGGCCTTCATGGGGATGTCGATGTGCTGGTCTTTACCGGCTCCGGTTTTGTCGGGCGCAAGCTGATGGAATACAGCGCGCGCTCCAACCTGAAACGGCTTTATCTGGAGCTGGGCGGCAAGTCGCCCAATGTCGTTTTCGCCGATGCGCCGGATCTGAAACAGGCCGCCAGGGTCAGCGCGGGTGGCATCTTCCGCAACTCGGGCCAGGTCTGTGTGGCTGGATCGCGGCTTCTGGTCGAGCGCGCAATTCATGAAGAATTCACGGAGCTGATCGCCGCCGAAGCGCGCGCCTTCAAGGTCGGCAACCCGCTGAAGCTGGATACCGATATCGGCGCCGTTTCCAGCGAGGCGCATTTGTCCAAGGTCGCCGGGTTCGTGGACACGACGCTCAAGGAAGGCGCAACGCTGATGACCGGCGGTGAACGGCTGCTGGCGCAGACCGGCGGCAGCTACTTCGCGCCGACCGTGTTCACCGGTGTGACTCCGGACATGACCCTGTCACGTGATGAGGTGTTCGGCCCGGTGCTGGCCATCACCCCTTTTGATACCGAGGACGAGGCCGTCGCACTGGCCAACGGCACCTATTACGGGCTGGCTGCCGGCGTCTGGACCGGGACCCTCAGCCGCGCGCACCGCATGGTCAGCGCCATCAACGCGGGCGTCGTGCATGTCAACACCTATGGTGGGCCGGATGTGACGGTGCCCTTGGGCGGTCACAAGCAATCGGGCAACGGGCATGACAAATCGCTGCATGCGATGGACAAATACGTGAACCTGAAAACCGCGTGGATCCAGTTATGAGCGAAACCCTGATCCAGCGCCGGGAACGCTTGCTGGGGCCCAATATGTCCACCTTTTATTCGGACCCCGTGCATCTGGTGCGGGGGCAGGGGGTGCATGTCTGGGATGCGGACGGGCGGCAATATCTGGATTGCTACAACAATGTGCCGCATGTCGGACATTGCCATCCGCGTGTCGTGCGGGCGATCTGCGAACAGGCCAGCACATTGAACACCCATACGCGCTATCTGCACCAGGGCATTCTGGACTATGTCGAGGCGTTGACGGCCACCTTTGACGCCCCATTCGACAGCGCGTTGATGTGTTGCACCGGGTCCGAGGCCAACGATGTCGCGCTGCGCATGGCGCAGGCGCTGACCGGCAAGACCGGGGTGATCGCCACCGATCATACCTACCACGGCAACACCACCGCCGTGCATCAGCTGTCACGCTCGAACCCGCCGCCGGGCGGGTATTGGGAAAATGTCGCTTTTGTGCCAGCGCCCGACAGCTATCGCCCACTGGGCGGCGTTGCTGGCATGGCCCACGCACGCGCCTT
>Ga0316204_10010067_pt1 | contig 12336 bp, 11 predicted proteins | sample 6monrhotite_MG_2_FD_205661 | JGI IMG/M metagenome (GOLD analysis project Ga0316204, IMG submission 205661) | Microbial mat bacterial communities from mineral coupon in-situ incubated in ocean water Damariscotta River, Maine, United States -... | ecosystem: Environmental > Aquatic > Marine >...
TTTTTTTCAATACATTGAAAAAGGTTAGGGGTAGGTATTGAAATCCAAAGAGTAAACTAAGGACAGTGATTTAAGTTTAAGTTTAAGATTTATAGCATAATAAACAGTATAGTTTTTTAGTTAATGGCTCTGCAAATGATGCGAGTATAATATATATGGCGCGTGGTTTTATAGTTTAATTAAACAAGGTAATAAAATGATAGGCAAAATAATTAATAGAATTAAATTGTTTTTTTTAAGGTTGAAAGGAAAACTAACTGCTAAAAGAATAGGTATAAAAGAATATAAGAATTATTCAAATAGTTTTATTCTACTCGATAGATTTGATAAGGATAGTGTAATTATTGATGTTGGTTGTGCAGAGGATGCTGATTTTTCACAAACTATTATAAATGAATACAATCTAAAGTGCATCGCTGTTGACCCTACAAAAAAACATTCGTCAGCTTTGATGGAACTAGAGAAAAAATACAATGGGTTATTTCAATATAATCAGTTAGCCGTAGGCCCTAAAAATGAAATCGTGAAGTTTCATGAAAGCAAGGACAATCAAAGTGGATCTCTTTTAAAAAATCATGTCAATGTTCAAAAAGATAGCATTGAGGAGTATGAGGTTGAGTGCGTTACGTTATCGGGCTTGTTTGATAGGTTAGGGGTTTCGTCTGGAGTATCTTTGTTGAAGCTTGATATAGAAGGTGCCGAGTATGAGTTGATTAAATCTGTTGGAAATGAAACGCTGCAGAAAATAGATCAAATTTTTATTGAATTTCATCATCATGCAGTGCCTGATTACGATATAAGTGATACGCGAAACATGGTTGAAAAAATAGAAAATGCAGGGTTTCGATCCTTTACATTTGATAATCATAATTATTTATTTTATAAAGATTAAAAATTGGAGTTATTTATAATCTTTATAAGGAAATTTATAAAAAAGTTTCTCGTTTTTAATTTTAACTAAATTTTAAATTTCAAGTAGTGAAATATCTAGGTGCTTGTCTTTATGGAATATGAACGGGGTTCTATATGATGGAAATCGCAGTTATAGGTTTTGGGAATCATGTGACTAAGAATATTCTTCCGGCTATAAACAGGTTGAATGATATTTATGTTGAATCTATTTATGTTAGATATCCTACGAAATATGCTGGCAAAGCATTGATGCATGAATTAACTGTTAAACACATCAATGAAACTATTGCCGAAGATGTTGAGTGGGTTTATATATCTACACCGATTTCGACTCATTACAAGTTGGCTAAAAAATACTTAAATTTGAAAAAAAATGTTATCTGTGAAAAGCCACTTACTGATAGTTTAGAAAAGACTAAAGAGTTAATAGAGTTGGCTGAAAGTAAAGGTGTACGCTTGCATGAAGTGTGTATGTATCAATTTCACAAGCAGTATGAGCATTTAAGAGAATTTATATCTAATAATGCTGGTTCGCTTAAAAGTTTAACTGCAAGATTTACTATCCCTCACCTAGCTAAAGATGATATCCGTTATGTGAAAGCGTTAGGCGGCGGTGCCTTGCTGGATGTTGGCTATTATCCTGTCTCATTATTAGTTTCATTGTTTGGTAAGCCTAACAATATAAAGGCGGCCAAATTTAGTGAGGATGGTTACGAAGTCGACTTGCTTGGTTCGGCAATATTTGAATACGATGATTTTTATTGTATTGCAGAGTGGGGTATTGGCTTACCGTATTTCAATGAAGTGACAGCAATAACTGAAACCACAGTTATCAAGTATGATCGTTCCTTTTCAAAGCCTGAAACATTTCCTACTAAGGCGCAAATAAGAGAAGGATTCGATAGCTCAGAAACGGATATTGGTTGTGATGATCAATTTGTAAATATGTTTAAATCAATTATTTTAGGTGATTCTAGTCGGCGTGCCGATGTTAATGGTTCAGTGCTTTGTCTAAGTGAGATACTTGAAGATTTAAGTCAAATTGTTATTGACGGAAATGAGTAATGCTAGGAGCTGCGATGAGGTTGTTGTATTCCTTGAAGCGTCAAAAAATATTAATAGACGAACAGAAAGTATGAAATAACTTATCATGGGAAAAGTTATTTTTGTTACCTATGCATCATCAGTTTACAGAAAAAATATTTTCTGGAATAAGTTCTTTGTTCGATTGTTTATAAGGCCAGATCAGATATTGATTTATACCGATGATGATTTAAAAGCCAGTAATATATATAAAGATAATAGAGATATTTTTGATACTACCAGAGGTGGAGGGTATTGGGCATGGAAGCCCTGGGTGATCTCGAAAGCTATTGAGCGTGCGGATGAGGGTGATGTTGTTATCTATCAAGATTGCGGCAAAGGCTTCAAGTATAAGAATTTCAGAAGGCCTGTAAATATAATTGAATATGCGCTGAATAATGATGCTATGCCAGGTGTATTGGTGCCTATTCATGGGAATAATATTGATTGGACACATCAAAAGTGCTTTGAATTAATGAACTGCTGCGACGAGAGGTTTTATGATTCACCAATGATAGAAGCGTCTATTTCAGCATGGAAGGTTAATGCTAGAACTAAAGGCTTTATTAATGAGTGGCGGGCCTATTGTTTGAATGCAGATGTGGTCGGTGATTTGCCTGTTGATTACTCGAGATTGGATGGTAGTTTTTTAAATCATAGATACGACCAGTCAGTATTAACGAATTTGGTGATTAAGAGAGACCTTAAGCCTGTTGAGTTGAGTTTTAATGATGTTCATCTTTCAAAAAGCATTAGTTTGGTTGATTTGGATTTAGGGAAGAGAGGTTTGTGTTTGTGGGGTGTTCTTAAGCTGATTCGTTTTTTTGTTTTTGTTAAAAAATCAGTACTAAGAAAATAAGTATAGATATAAGGTTATATACATGTTTAAAAAATTAAAAAATATCGCAAGAGGCTTGTTTCCTTGGATTTATTTGAAGCTGGGTAAGATTAAAAGAAAAGTCATTATAAAAAAGTTTATAAAAAATTATCCTGATACTAGAGTTTTTGAAATAGGAAAGGATGGTTTTGACAAACTGTACTCGCAAGAAGGTCAAGATTACATTGTGTTTACAAATTTTTTTAGAGATAAGACTGATGGGGTTTTTTGTGATATAGGTGGTAACCATCCCTTGAAATATAATAACACCAGATATTTCGAAGAAAATGGCTGGTCTGGCTATGTCTTTGAGCCGCTGCCTTATATGAAAGAGTTATGGGAAAAAGAGCGTAAGGCAAAATTGTATCCATGCGCTTTGTCGGATAGTGAGGGTCAAGTAACCTTTACTGTTGTTAAGGATAAGCTCGGTTCAGAGGATATGTTTTCGTTTGTGAAAGAAACCGGGGAATTAAATCGCGATTATGAAATGGAAGATATTCTTGTGCAGACAAGAACATTAAATAATGTTTTCTCAGAGGAAGGCGTTTCACATATTGATTACATGTCTATAGATGTGGAAGGTCACGAATTAAATGTTTTGAAAGGTATAGATTTTTCGAAATTAAATATCGATGTATTAACTATCGAGAATAACCCGTCTTGTTGTCAGGTGTATGGAGATGAAAATATTCGACAAATTATGCTTAATAATGGGTATGTGCTTTGGGGGCGAATAGTAGGTCTTGATGATATATATGTTAAAAACATGTTTTTATAAAATAGTTACTTATTTAATTTAATATGTTTAAAGAGTTAGTGATGGTTATTAAGGATGTGGTGCGAGCTATTTTATCGTGGTTTCGAATATGTGCGATCGAATAATTGTACTGCAGTATATGTATCAAATAATGAATATCAGTTCTAATGTTTGATGTTTATGGCTGCACAATAAATGTCAAGGCTATAATTAATAGTGTGATTTTTTATGAAGCGGCAATGTCTGGAAAAAATTAGATGGAAATTGGTGTATATACTGCTTCGTTAGGTGGTCATCGGAAGTCATATTTAGAACTTGTATTAAAACTTTTTCCTTCAAAAAGGGTTGATGCCAAAGAATTATTTAGACCTACATCTCTAGTTTTGTTTTTAATGATTGAAGACTCATTCATGTTGTATTTTCTTGTCTGTATGTGGCGGTCTTTGATTGGTAAAGAAACAGCGGGACTTTTATTTAGACCCAAGCCTGTGGTTGAAAGTGCATCATTGAGATTAAAAATAAAAAAAATAGCGCTTTATTACCTTAAAAAAAAGTCAAATGTAAAAACCATATTAATTGTTCCTCAGAGTGCTCATCCTAAGTTTTTGGATATTTCTGATGGGTGGATTTATGATTTTCAATTTTGGGATCTTCAAGAATCTGATTACCAAATGTTTATGGATATAAAAAGTGGTAACAATATAGCTCCACTGTTTTCTGCAATTCATGAGCTAAGGGGTAATAGAAATGTGCTTTGTGCGCTAGGTAGGCAAGATAGAATTAAGGGATTTGATGTGTTTGCAAACACATATATCAATGAAAAAGATGTTCGAAGTAAATTTCTATTTGCTTATGGGGGTAAAGTTAAAGGGTTTGATAAATTAGCGGATAAATTCGAAAATGCGGGTGGTTTTGGGGATAATAGATTTGTATCAGATGATGATTTAATATCGCTTTATGCAGCGAGTAATTTAGTCTGGTCTCTTTATGCCGAAGATTATGATCAGGCGTCTGGTATCTTTGGTCGTGCTGTACAACTTGGAATCCCTGTTATTGTTCGAAGGGGCTCTCTGATACATCAAATATGTGAAATCGAAAATATTCCCAATTTGCCTACGACAAAAGATGATACCTCTAAATTGTCTACTATTGCTGTACAGGCCGTTGATGTAAAACAAGGCAAGGAGTTTCGAGATCGATTCAAAGAGCAAAGCATTAAACAATTAAGTGAAATCCTAGGGGTAGAACGGATAGGTGCTTCTCTTGATGGATAAGTTCAATTTAGTAAAAAATATACGAATTTCTGTCGTTTCTTTTGCGATAAATATTGCATTGGTATTTATAAGTTATCGTCTGGTTATTGTAAATGATGGTATTGAATCAGTAGGACTTTGGTCTTTGCTTATGGCTTGGGGGGCTTTGGTTCGCGTTGGCGATGTTGGTATGGGAGGGGCAATATTAAGGTTTATATCAACTAAGAGTCTTGATGTAGAGCCTAATGAAATTCGAAAGTTTGTAGATACAGGCATAATCATGAATTTAATGGTGTTTACATTGCTCACATTGGTTGGTTATTTGATATTAGATTCTAATCTGTCTTCAGTGGTAAGTGCCGATGCATTACAATTAGCTAAAACATTATTGCCCATAATGTTTATAGGAATACTCCTGTCCACAATGACGTCTGTAATTATAGCCAGTTTGCAGGGGCTGCATTTTGGCTACTTGGGTTCTTATCTCACAGTGGGTGGGAATCTACTACAAATAGTCTGTGTATTACTGCTAGTACCTAAATTAGGTGTTTTAGGCTTAGCATGGGCTCAGTTGATTCAATATGGAAGCCTTAGTGTTTTAGGGTGGCTCTTAATTGGCTCAAAAATTGGTGCAGGTGGTTACTTACCATTTTCATTTTCATTTTCGGTTCTGCGTGAAATGTTTAGTTTTAGTCTTAAGGCTCAGCTAGCAAATGTAACCAACGGATTATTCGAACCAATTTCCAAAATATTAATTAGTCAGTTTGCTGGGCTTCAGATCCAGGGATTCTTTGAATTGGCTTATAAGACGGTTAGCTTAACTAGAAATGCCATTGTTGCTGGTTTGTTTGCATCATTACCTACTTTGACAAATTTATTTAATACAAACCCTAAGCAGGCTCTCAGTTTTTACAAAAAATCTCAAAATAATGTAACTAAGGCAATTACGTTAATGATGGTATTAGTCATATTATTTTCACCTGTTGTGTCAGTAGTATGGGTTGGTCAATTCGAAATGGATTATTGGTTTTTCGTAGTTTGTGTAGCAATAGGGTTTTGGTTAAATACTATTGGTGCTACAGCATATAATCTTGGGATGGCAACAGGAAGAATGAGAAACAATATTGTTTCAGCCATGTTAGTGCTACTTGTTTTATTGATGTTAGGCTACTTGCTAGGATATTTTCTGGAATCTAAAGGTGTTGGTGTAGCTGTTGGCCTGAGTCTGGCATTTGGTGGGGTGTTAATAAAGTTTTTAAATGAAAAATTAATTTTTCAAAAAATGAAGAAAGCTTAAGCATGAAAATTATTAAGCCATTAAAGGAAGTTGGTTTTGTCAGTAAGGCGCCAGATGGAATAATAAGTTCGAAATTGACTATGGCTTTATTTTCAATAATGATTTATGCATTAGCTTTTGACTTTAGATCTGAGCTAGGAGTTGGAACAGTATTTGTTATGCTCATTGGAGTAATTAGTCTTCTAAGTGGTTTGGTCTTAGTGGTGGTGCTAAACTCATTGGATAAAAGGTCTTTAACGCTTGTAGTGCCAGCGCTTTTCTTGTTAGTGGGTTCGAGTCTATCAGGTATAGTTCGTGAACAGTTAATATATGATGTTATTTCATTAAGTATGCCATTGCTATTTTTTATAACTGCTTTGATTTGTGTGTCATCTATTAGGGTGGAACCAGACAGATTAAAGATGTTTATACATATAATAATAGCTTTTGCTCTTTTATCTGTAGTGTTTAAGTGTGTATTTGGTTTTCTATATTATGGTTTGACACTTGATAATGTCCGATATCAAATTATTTCACCTGCTGTAATTATTGTTTTCTCTTATGGTGTTGCATCTCTTTTATATAAAAAACAAAGGTTTGGAATAATAGCTTTAATATTGTCTATTATAGTTATTATTATTTCAGTTACTCGTTCATATATTGTAGTGTTTTCAGCTGTCGTATTATTTTGGGTGTTATGCATGCCGTTAAGTTTTTGGAGAAAACACATCTATATAGGGCTAAAATTGTTTGTATTTATGTTGCTTCTAGTAGTATTCACATATTCTTTTTTTCCTGATGTATTTGAGCGATGGAGTGTTCGTTTGTTTTCTGGTGTCGAAGCTCACGGCGTTGATGTGACTGCTATAACACGTATTGCTGAAATTGATTATCAGATTGATAGATTATTAGAAAGTCCAGTAAATTTGATGGCCGGGATGGGAGTCGCTGCAGAAACTAGGTTTTCGCCTGAATACAGGCAAATACTAAGCATAGTATTTAGCGATGATTTTGAATATGTTGGTAAAGGATTTGGTCATAATACATATGTAGGCATTATATTTACTGGTGGACTTATTATTGGTAGCATTTTTATATGTTCAATACTATTTAATATAAAAAGTACAATTATGCTTTTTCGAACTGAGGTTCTAAAGAAACAGCGTGTTACGGACTATCAATTTTGTTTAGCATGGGGAGGTGGAGCAGCTTTTGGGTATAGTGTATATGGACTGCTTGGTGGAACTTTCGGCGATAGATTATTCGCATTATCATATGGTTTGTCGTTTGGCCTCGTTTTTTTTAGTAAAAGGTTTATTTTGAAGTATGCATGATATGTATTTATTAGTTGTGCAGCCTGTCTTGGCGAATTACAGAAGAGGTTTTTTTGATGGTCTGGCTGACAATGTTGAATTGGTAGAAGTTTTTTCTGATTTAAATCCAGGTGAAGGCTTTAAGTCTAGTGTTGAAGGGAGGTTTAAAAAAACACATACACCAGTGATTGGGAATAGAAAAAATATTTACTATCAAATAGGGGTCTTTTCTTCATTTTTGAAAAATAGGCCATCTGCAGTTTTCATGACAGCGGATTTTAGAGCATTAAATTTTTGGGTGTTGTTAGTCTTATCGAAGATTTTTAGAGTTCCCGTTTTCTCTCATGGGCAGGGTTTATACAATAAACCAAATCCTAGTCACTTACAGAGATTCATGTTTAAAATTGTGACAAGTTTAAGTAGTCAGTATGTTTGTTACACCGACTCTGTTCGAAAGTCATTAATTGATATTGGAATCAGCGCTTCCCGTTTATTAGTAATGGATAATACTATTGTTAATGAATCCGTTGTAGAGCCAGATTCTAAGAAGAATACAAAACATAGGCTTTTATACGTTGGTAGACTTCGCGAGGGATGTGATCTACAGCTTCTATTTGAAGCAATGCGATTATTAGAAAACAATGGAATAGAGATTGGATTGGATGTTGTAGGTGATGGGCCTATGATGCGACAATTGGAGGAATTGGTTCAATGCTCGAATATAGATGTGAGATTTTTTGGTGCGATTTATGATGATCAAGCAATTTCTGATATCTCACAAAAATCTACTATTGGAATTTATCCGGGTGATGCCGGCCTAAGTGTAGTTCATTATATGTCTCTATCATTAATACCAATAGTGCATGATGATTTAACAAAGCATATGGGACCAGAACCATCGTATATAAAGCCTGGTATTAATGGGGTTACTTTTAAACGCGGTGATAGCATAAGTTTGGCACATGCTATTGAATATGTTTTAAATAATGGGAGCAATAAAGTTCTATCAGAAGAAGCCTATAAAACTTATTGTTCTTTGTCTCAGCCTGCTATGGCAAATAAATTGCTCATGATTATGAAGCCGTATTTAATAGGTATGAAGCAATAATGAAGAAAATACTTTTTTTAGGCCCCAAGTCCCCTCCAGTCACGGGTTATGCCAACATAGTAGAATCTCTTGCGCATTGCTTAAGTAAACAAGGGGCATCGGTAAAGTATCTTTCTACAGTACCATGCTTTTTAGCTCAAACATTTCCAGGTTTTTCATGGAAAGTGCTCAGGTTGGTGTATATGTTCGTTTTTCTTCCCTTCATTATGTTATTAATGCCGTTTAATTCTATTCTCTATTTAAATATAAATGGTGGTTTTGGTCAGGTATTTGATGCTTTAGTTGTATTTGTGGCAAGGATCCTTGGTAAGAGTATTATTCTTCAGCATAATAGTTATGCTTATATAAACCGAAGAAGTTGGCTTCCTCAATTATTATTTTTTATAGCGGGTAAAAATGCGAGGCATGTTGTCAATTGTGAAGATATGAAAAAGACACTTATTTCACAATATAAGTATGTAGAAAATGTCTATTTCGTTTCTAATGTTTCCATTTTGGCAATGGCTGATCCTGAGTATTTTGGTACTTCTTTTAATGATAACTGTAAACTAGTTGCGGGCGTTGATAAAAATATTTTGACTTTAGGTTTTATGGGATATTTTAATAAAGAGAAAGGTCTTGATACTTTTTCTAGTGTTATAAATAAAGCTGATGATTATGCAAAAGGTTTTGTAAAAGGTGCTGCTGTTGGTCCTGTCCATGATGAGGTGCTTGTAGAAGAGTTAAAGCAGAAACATAACTATTTAATTGAATTCAGGTCGCCAGTTTTTGGTGAAAAAAGAGATGCTTTTTTTAATGAAATTGATGTTTTACTGTTTCCTAGTCGATATTTAAATGAAGCAGAGCCTCTAACAATTCATCATGCGCTTAATGCGGGTGTACCTGTCATATCAACAGATATAGGTTGTATTAAGGGGATAATAAGCCAATTACCTGGCTGTTATTGTTTTTCTCAAGATAATTATATTCAAAGTTCTGTACAATTAATTAAACAATTTTCATATCAGTCTATTGAAGAAAGAAGGGCGTTAAAAATGGAGCTGAAAACGAGTTATCATGAGACTAGTTTGGAAAATGTTGAAGATTTTAAAATAATATTAGATAAGCTTGGACTTTTATGAATAAATACACTGACTTATCTCAATTTAAATTGCCAAAAAATTTTAGAGGTAGAACGGGTATATTTGTTCAGATCTGGTGGTTTGTTCAGTCTAGTTTTTTTGGGTTGTCACCTCAATTTATGTATGGATGGAGAAGGTTTCTTCTTAAGTTGTTTGGGGCTCAAATTGGTAAGAATGTAATTATTCGCCCATCTGCTCGTATTACATATCCCTGGAAAATAAAAATTGGTGATTATTCCTGGATTGGAGATGACGTAGTTTTATATAGCTTAGGTGATATAGAGATAGGCAATAACGTGGTTGTTTCACAGAAATCATATGTTTGTGCGGCTTCTCATGATTACGAATCTGAATCATTTGATATTTATTCTAATAAGATAAATATACAAGATGAAGTTTGGGTAGCTACAGATGTATTTATTGCACCAGGCGTAACTATTCATAAAGGGGCAGTTATTGGTGCAAGAAGTAGTGTATTTAATGATCTGCCTGGTGGAATGATATGTATGGGGTCACCAGCTAAACCAATAAGAAAAAGACGGCATGAAAATTCTGCTATACGGAATTAATTACTGGCCAGAATTAACTGGCGTAGGGAAATATACGGGAGAGTTATCTGAGTGGTTGTCTCATCAAGAGCATGAGGTTCATGTTATAACAGCTCCTCCCTACTATCCAGAATGGGAAGTAAGGGATGGATATTCGGCATTTTTTTATCACAAGGAGCTACATGGTGGTGTTGAAGTTTATCGGACGCCTATTTTTGTTCCTAAAAAACCGACAACAATGTCGCGTATATTGCATCTAATCAGTTTTTCAATATCATCATTTCCACTTGTTATTAGTCATATATTCTGGAAGCCTGATATCGTTTTTTTTGTTCAGCCAACTCTCTTTTCATCAGTAGGTGCACTTATACTAGCTCGGCTTTCTGGAGCGAAATCAATAATGCATGTTCAGGACTATGAAATTGATGCAATGTTAGGTTTGGGAATGGGTGAACAAGGACTAATCATTAAATGGGTAACAAAGTTAGAATATTGGTTGATGAGTAAGTTTGATGTAATATCAACAATATCGTATAGCATGATGGAAAAAGCAAAGCAGAAAGGAGTGCCAGAATCAAAATTAATATTTTTTCCTAATTGGGCTGATACTGAGTTTGTTGCACCGATATCATCTGCTTCTACTTTAAAAGCTGAATGGGGTTTTTCGGATAGGGATACAGTAATTCTCTATGCGGGTAATATTGGGAAAAAACAAGGATTGGAGCTTGTTCTCGATGCGGCGGAAAAATTAAAAGGCAGGGAGAATGTCCGATTTGTAATTGTTGGTACAGGAGCGCATGTCGGTGTTTTAAATGCTATTGCCGTCGAAAAGAGACTTTCTAATGTATATTTCAAACCGCTTCAACCGTGGGCTAGAGTGCCTGAAATGTTGGCTATGGCAGATATTCATTTAGTGATCCAAAAGCGAGGAGCGGCAGATGTAGTGTTACCATCTAAATTGACAAATATTCTGTCGATAGGTGGGTATTCACTTGTTACGGCTGAGAAATATACTGAGTTAGGACTATTGTCTGAAAAATACCCAGGTATTTATCAACGTGTAGAGCCTGAAAATGTTGCTTTGTTTGTAGAGGCATTACATGAAATGTTAGAGAAAAGATCTCAAGGCATAAATAATGTAGCTAGAGAATATGCTCTAAAGTTTCTTTCTAAAAATATAGTTCTATCTGATTTTGAGGTGCATTTAAATAAAATGTATAAACCTTAATAGTAAGTTTGTAATGATTAATGAGTTTCATAAATTATGTATAGTGTTTTAATCGGTATATATCAAAATTTTAAAAAAGGATTTAGAAGTAATGTTTGGTAGGTCTATATTCAAAAATTATTCTGGATACATAAATGTTTTTTCTAGAATTGTGGATCCATTTGTTATTGCGCTATCAGCTGTTATAGCGTATTTGATTCGTTTTCCAGATGCAGATAATTTTCTTCCACAAGACTATCGTTTTCTAGTTTTAGTAGCATCTTTTTGTGTTGTACTTATCTTTCCAGCTTTTAGTTTATATGCTTCATGGAGAGGGCAAGGGTTGGCAAAGCAAGCTAGAGCTATTGTATTGGCTTGGTTATCTGTTGTTTTATTAATGATAATAATTTTATTTGGACTAAAAGCTTCTGCTGACTATTCAAGAATGTGGTTGATTCTTTGGATGGGGATAGGGATTACGTTTCTTATACTTTATCGTATGAGCGTGTATACCATTTTACAATATCAGAGATTTAAAGGTAGGAATTTTCGTCGTGTTGTAATTGTAGGTGCTGGGAATTTAGGTGAAAAATTAGTGACACAAACACTAGAATCCCCATGGTCTGGATTTCAAATCAGCGCTTTATTTGATGATAATAATGATTTGAAAAACACATCTATTCATGGGTTTAAAATTCAAGGCCATGTAGATGATGTGCGATATTATGTAGAACAGAATAAAATAGATGAAGTTTGGATCGCGCTGCCTTTCAGGGCTGAAAACAGGGTTAAAGAATTGCTTTATTCATTAAGGCACTTAACTGTAAACGTTAAACTTGTGCCGAACATATTTGGCTTTACACTTCTAAATCACTCAATGA
>Ga0316204_10010068_pt1 | contig 12336 bp, 13 predicted proteins | sample 6monrhotite_MG_2_FD_205661 | JGI IMG/M metagenome (GOLD analysis project Ga0316204, IMG submission 205661) | Microbial mat bacterial communities from mineral coupon in-situ incubated in ocean water Damariscotta River, Maine, United States -... | ecosystem: Environmental > Aquatic > Marine >...
CACTAAAAATAAAAAACCAGGTAGTACGGTTAATATTAAGGAATACCATGAGTTATTTCAGAAACATCCGGAAAAAATTGCTGAACACTTTAATTTTATTCCCGTGATGCAAAAAGGTGCTTTAAAAGGTTACCGAGTTAAACCGCAATCAAATCGTAGTTTGTATGATGAGCTTGGATTACAAACAGGTGATCTATTGGTTATGGTGAATGGTATACCTTTGAATGATCGTACTCAGTTATCAAATGTGATTGCGGAAATGTCTAACGCAAAGATGTTGACCGTAAACTTGTTACGTAACAAAAAACAAGAAACTCTTTTGCTTGACCTGCGTTAAGTAATTACTTTTGTTCTGTTCCTGTGCAAGACCCATTAATGTTCCTGAATTTTTCATCCAGTGCTTCCTGATTTTTACCTTTAATGCGCATTAATGCTAAAGCAGTTTGTGCTTTTATACAGCCATTTTTTGCTGCTAAAGTAATCCAGTAGTTTGCACGCTCGTTATTTCGTGGCAGACCCTGGCCATAACGATACATGTAACCAAGCGCATATTGGGCTTCAGCATTATTTTTTTGTACTAAAGAATTTAATAGAATGAGTGTTTGTCCATAATCTTGTTGTCTGTAAGCTAAACGAGCACGTTCAATTGTTGACAGGTTTTTTGAATTATCTTCAGGCGTTGTTGAGCAGGCTGTGAGGCTCAACAAGAATGTAAGCAGTAAAAAGATTAACGTGCGCTGCTTTGGTTTTTGTTGATATAAATTCATTGTAACTGCTCCGATATAATCATTATTTAATGTTTAACTAATGAGTTGATTAAGTTCAAAAATAGGCAATAAGATTGCTAAAACTATAGTTAGTACGACACCACCCATTAATAAAATTAAGATGGGTTCAAATAAGCTTAGTATAATTGATAATGTTGATTCAACATCTCGTTCATGAGTTTCTGCTGCGCGGTCTAACATGGCTTCGAGTTTACCACTTGATTCCCCACTCCCGATTAAACTTAAAGTGATATTGGGAAAGTAGCCTGTTTGTTCTAATGCATTTCTTAAGCTTGATCCTTCACGCACATGGACGGTTGCATTTTCTACAGCCTGACGCATGGGTAAGTTACTTAATAACTGTGAAGAGATTCGTAATGCTTCAAGGATAGGGACACTACTGGCCACCAGAATGCTTAATGTGCGGGAAAATCTCGCGGTATTAATACTGCGAAGTATGTTGCCAATGAGCGGTGTTAATAATAAGAAGCGGTGCCAGGCAAGTTTAGCTGTGGGGTTTTGTAATACTCTTTGAAACACAACTAATGAAGCCAAAAGAACCAATACAATATATAAACCATAAGAGCTTAAAAAGTCACTGGTGTTGATAAGATAACGTGTAATGGCAGGTAATTGTTGACCAGTTGTTTCAAATACACGAATGACACGTGGCACAACAAAGGTCATTAACAAAGCAACAACCATAAACGCAATTATCGTCAACATCGAAGGATAAAAGAGTGCAAGTTTCACTTTTTGCCGCATGAGTTGTTGTTTCTCATCGTGATCAGCAAGTCGTTCAAGCACAATATTGAGATGGCCAGATTGTTCACCCGCATCAACAGTCTTCTGATACAGCTCTGGGAACACATCTGGGTACTCTGCAAGACTGTAAGCTAAGCTATGCCCTTCACTAATTCGTGAGCGCACGGCGTGTAATATTGTTTCTAAACGGTAATTTCGAGTCTGTTGTGTAATGTCATTTAGCGCTTGCTCAATGGGTAAGCCCGCTTCTAATAATGTAGCCAGTTGGCGGGTAAATAATGCAAGTTCAGTTTGAGTGACACCTTTTTTAAAGCTAAATTTATGCTGATGCTTTTTATCTTGAGTGATAACTTCATCAACTGACATCGGTGTGAGACCACTATTTCGCAGCTGTTGCCGAATCTGACGTGCAGAGTCCCCTTCCATTACACCTTGAGCATCTGTGCCATCTGCTGTTATTGCTGTGTATTCAAAAGCGGGCACGATTAATCCTCCTGGGTCACACGTAATAATTCATCGATGCTGGTATCACCGGCTAAAACACGTTGTAACCCATCATGACGAAGGTTGCTCCATTTGCTGTTTGCGTAAGCAGTAATTTCTTGTTCTGAAGCATTGTTATGAATGAGAGATCGTAAGTGTTCATCAATCGTAACCAGTTCATAAATACCGTTACGACCGGAATAACCTGTGTCATGACATTGATCGCACCCAGTAGGTTCATAAATGATGGGTGGATTTGCCATATCAATACCATGCTCACCACATGTTGTTTGTAATTTTTCACAATCGGAATCAGACAATGGGTGAGGTGATTTACATGCTGGACATAATAATCTTAAGAGACGTTGAGCAAGTACACCAATAAGACTTGATGATAATAAATATGAATCAACGCCCATGTCGCGCAAACGGGTAATGGCACCAATTGCACTGTTTGTATGTAAAGTAGAAAAAACAAGATGACCGGTAAGACTTGCCTGGATTGCTACTTCAACAGTTTCCAAGTCACGAATTTCACCTACCATGATGACATCAGGATCCTGACGCAAAATCGCGCGTAGCCCACGTGCAAATGTGAGTTCGACTTTGGGATTAACCTGTGTCTGGCTAATGCCTTTAATGTAGTACTCAATGGGATCTTCTAGCGTTACGATCGTCATGCTTCGATCATTGAGTTCATCAACTGCGGCATAGAGTGTTGTTGATTTACCTGAACCGGTTGGCCCTGTAACAAGTAAAATACCATGTGATTGATGAATGAGTTTTTTTATCCCTTCGAAGGTTTCACTCTGCATACCGAGTTTAACCAGGTCGATTCTTCCGGCATTTTTATCCAGCAAACGCAGTACTACGCGTTCTCCCCCGCTCGATGGGAGTGAGGACACACGAATATCAACTGGATGAGAAGCGACTCGTAGAGAAATACGTCCATCTTGCGGCAGTCGTTTTTCAGAAATATCGAGATGGGCCATGACCTTTATACGTGAAACAAGTAATGGTGCCAGGGTAATGGGTAGTTGCATGAGTTCATGCATCACACCATCAATACGCATTCTGATGGTTAATTGATCTTCTGATGGTTCAATATGAATATCAGAAGCATTGTCTTTAACAGCTTGTGTAAACAAGGCGTTAATCAGACGAATAATCGGTGCGTCATCTGCACTATCAAGTAAATCTTCAGGTCCACTAAATTCTTCTGCAAGAGTATCAACATTAAAATCAGTACCTAAATCTGTAATGACCTGGCTGGAGGCCTGGCTATCGGTTTCATAATGGTGAGCCAGATGCTCTCTAAATGATTCAGCAGAAAGTAATTCAAGAGCAACAGGAACACCAAGGAATCGGTGCACTTCGTTAAGTACCCATGCTTTAGTATCGGCACGATAGGCTACACGGGCACATTGGATATTCGTATTTAGGAGTAATACACCGTGGTGTCGCGCAAAGCTGTACGGAATATCTGGTGTTTGTTTAATGATATCTGGATGCGCAAGAAGATCATTATCTGAATGATCTTGAATGCTGAGAGTAACCGGGTCATTAGCCATGATAGTTGTCGTCCAGGCTATTGTTTATTTTTATCTGTATCAGTGAAATTAAAAGGGGGTGGAATTTTCACAAACTTTTTCGGTAATACAGGTGCGACATGATCAGGCAATAAAGCAATTCCCTCTTTCTTTTCAGCGAGTTGTTTAGCGCGTAAGTAGCTGTATTTCTCACCGGTAATTTGTGAAATACTCGCATCATCACGAATAATGTTCGGCTTAATGAATACCATCAGGTTACGTTTGATCTTGGTAACTTTGTCATAGCGGAACAAGGCGCCTAATATTGGGATGTCACCCAGAAAGGGTACTTTTGACTGTGATTCCAGCAAGGACTCATCAATCAAGCCACCCAGCACAACAATCTCTTGATCCTCTACCAGCACGGTTGTTTTAATTCTGCGTTTGCTCGTAGTCAGATCGGCTGCGCCGGCAGCACCGGGAATAACATTGGTAATTTCCTGTTCAATTTCTAATTGAACGGCATTACCTTCATTGATTTGTGGTGTAACTTTTAGGCTAAGACCAACATCTTCGCGGTTAATCGTTCTGAACGGGTTGACTGCGCCTGCAGTACCTCCAGCGGAAGTATATTCACCAGAAATAAAAGGAACATTTTCACCGACTACGAATTCCGCTTCAGCATTATCCAATGTAAGAATACTGGGAGTTGAGAGTATATTAGTTGACGTATCACTGCTTAATGCACGTAAAAAGGCGGCAAAGTTAACTGAGCTACCTTCTCTACCGAAACCCAGTGTTGTACCCGATGGCAAGCTGGGAACAACGCCCTCGCTTATGCTTGAGACAGCACCAATCATCCCTTCCAGAGAACCAAAATTAATAAAACCTACTGCGTTGGATGCACTGGGGGTGCCGTCAATAACCCATTCAACGCCTAGTTCACGTGCGGTTGTTAATGAGACTTCAGCGATTACCGCTTCCACCAGCACCTGTGCACGGCGAATATCAAGCTTTTGAATAATGCCTTTTAAAGAGTTAAACAGATCGTGTGGCGCAGTGATGATTAAAGCGTTTGAGTTTTTATCAGCCTGAATACTGATGTCCTTGTTAGAACCTGTACTACCTTTTTTACTTAATTTTGTTTTTAATTTCTCACTCACACCCAGTAGAACTGGTACAAGCGTTTCAGCTTTGGAATATTTAAGGTATATCACCTGGGCATTACCTGTGCCTTTGCTGGGAGTATCCATCTCAGCTACCAGCCCTTTTATTTTGGCCAGATCTTTTTTATTAGCAGAAACTATAATGCTGTTAGTCCGCCCGTCTTCAATTACCTTTACCTGGCCAAACTTACCTTTACCCTGTAATAACAGTGTATTGAGGATGCGGCTGATTTCAGAAGCAGAGGCATGTTGAAGATGAATTATTTTTACCTCCATGTTGCCCGCATTATCTATACGCCGAATAATGGCTGATAAGCGGGCAACATTTTCGGCTCTGTCAAAAATTACAATCACATTACTATTAGCAGAAGCCGCAATGTGTCCATCTTTTGGTAACAGTGGGCGTAATAAAGTGACAACCTGTGTGGCTGATGAGTTTGTTAGCCTGATGATGCGGGTTACAAATTCCTCACCTTTACGACGAGTACTGAGTTGAGCGGTTCCACCCGTTTGTTTTGCTTGTTTGGCCGGAATGATCTTGATAACTTCGCCTGATTTTACTGCGGTATAACCGTGTACCTGAAGGATGGAAAGAAAAACCCGGTAGAGTTCATTCTTGTTCATAGGTTGTGTGGCAATAACAGTTACTTTGCCTTTTACTTTTGGATCAATGACAAAGTTTTTACCTGTTCTATCTGCGACAGTTCTGATTAAGACATCAATCTCAGCATTGTCCAGGCGTAAGACAAAACCTTCATCGGCGGCGTGAAGAGGTGTACTGGAAAAAAATAGTTGAATTAATAATAGCAGTGCAAAAATAAAGCTACCGAGTCGGGATAAAAAAATATGGCCCAGAGTGGATGTGTCGAGTTTATTTTGATGTATTGATGTACCCACAGTAAATCTTGTCCTTCTATGAATCCCGGATGAAGTGATAAGTCACACACCTGATTAAAACCCAAGTATTTCAATTGGTTATCTAACTTGCTATCTATGAATATTAATAGCAAATTGCTTATTAAGATAGTGTACTAACGACCTAATAGCTTTGTTTAAAACTAAGATATCAATCTATCTTTTGCTAGCCATTACATAGAGCCACGCGGTAAACGCCCTGCATATTTAATCTTAATAACGCCATTTTTATCAGGCTTGCCCAACATTGTAAGCGACTTACTGAGCCCTGTCTGGGCGGCGGGAGTAGGGATAAGTTTACCGTTTAACTCATATTTTCCGTCCGGACAGACCAGCAGGTCAGCTTTTACCTTAATAGGCGAATTTTCATCGCTGATATTAAAGACAATGCCTTCTTTTTCTGTCGATATAAGCACATTAAGGTTTCCTAATATCGCCTGCGCCGGACTGGAAATGCCCGCCTGTTCCCATGTGATGCGCCCTACTGCAGATTCAAGACGCCCTTTCGGAGAAAATTCCATTCTTTGCATGGAAAAATGAAGCTTGCCAGTGGGTATTACGGTTTTTATGCCCAGCTGTTTACCCAGTAATGCTGCGGGTACATATCCTTCTAAATTTTTTGTATAAGCTGTGCCGAAGATCTCTCTGCCGGCGGTGCCTTTTGTCTGTAATTGATCTGAAGTAAGCGAAAAATCTGTTTCAAGGTGGCCTCTTAAAATGTCATGTGGGTGCAGTGACCAGCTAAATGAACCTAGCGGAGTTGACCGATATTGCACAAAACCAGCAGAACCATTCCAAAGTGTGCCATTAACACTGGAAAGAGATAAATTTTTTATACGTGCTTGTACAAGCTGATAGGCGTATTCAGCCGGAAAGGTAACAAGCATAAAAAAAATAAAACCAGCTAATGCGAGACATACGAGTTTGATAGTCTGTTTCATTGGCCACCGCCTTTTACGGTAACTCGAGCATTCACTAATGCATAATCAGACTGTCGATTAACAGAAAGATTTTCTACACTAATATTATGATTACGCTTGAGTATATTCAAAAGATGAATCAAATCATCAAAGTTGATTCGCTCAAGCCAGATCTGTACCTGATTTTTTCCTTCAGGATCGATTCGACGGATAAAACTACGTACATTTAATTTAACTGTCGTTTGATCAATGATCGTTAAGAGTGAATCTTTTGAACGTGAAGCACGTTGACGTGGTTTATTTTTTTTTAATTGTAAATATTCAACAGATGCTTGTTGCATCCAGTGTAAAGTTTGAGTTTTATTATTGAGCATTTGTTGTTTTTTATTAATAGAGTTATGTAAAGGTGAAAATACTAATTGATACAAAAGAAAAATAGTCACCAGTACAACACCCACTAACATGGAGATGCGTTCAGAATTAGTAATTGACTTAAAGTATTCAAGCATTATTCTTTTCCACTTAATCTTATTCGGCCAAGAACAGTTTTTTCATCCGCTGTGGCAGAAAGTATTTCAGCAATCGTACCTTTAGACTCAATTTTTGATTTGAGAGTATCCAGGTTTTGGAAAGTATCAATAATAAGCTCTATATCAAGCTTCCCATTTTTGTAAGTCATGCTGTTCAGCTTAATATTTTTATTACCTGTAATACTGCTGGCGGACTTTGCAAGTAATGGCAGGAAGCCGGATTCAGAACCAGATGAATTTTTATTTAACTCAGATATTCGTTGCAGCAACTGTGCCTTTGGATTAATAATTTTTCGGGTATCAGGTAATGTTTTCTTGAATAAAGTCATAATTTTATTATCGACATCGGTTATTTGTTTATTAAGCTTATAAATATCAATACTGATAGAGAGCGTATAGAGTACAAACATTATGATTGAAAAGACGGTAACGGGACGCCATGAACGCCATATGTTGGCTATTTGCTCATGTTTACTGTAACTACCTTGTAATAGGTTAAACGGTAAGTTGTCAGAGTAATTATCCTGAAACAAAGTTACATATTCATTTTTATATTCCGTATTAGAAATTGAAATATCAGTAAAGTCGGGTAACAATTTATTTGATGAAAAATCTTCTACATCATTCTTATGAATAATATTAATTGACGTTGGTAACGATGAGGCTTGAGATAGATTTAATGTTAATCCTTGTTGAAGATTGTAATTATCTATCGATAAACCAGAAAATTCATCTGTTCTTATTAGTGCATATTTATTTGTAACAAGTACGGTCCAGCATCCCCTGGTAAAAGGCACAAGGAATATATCAGGAATAATGTAATCAGGAATAATCCCTGCGCTATTGAATCTTTCAATTAAATTATCCATTTGCTGACGAGAAATTGCAGATAGACTTGCCTGATTGTTATTCCAGGCATTGATTGAAAAATGCATATTATCAATATCGTCGATAATACGATCTTCCATTGCATATGGCAGAGCGCGTAACATGCGCTCTCGATCGGTAACTGGCAGTTGAACTTGAGCAAATGTGAGAAGTGTACTCGGAATAATCAGGGCAACTTTATGACCAGCACATATAGTTGATAAATCATGTAGGTTTCCAACTTGTGCTTCAGTAACAGCTACACCCTCTTCTTTGGCAAAAACCCAACTAACCGAGTTTAATGTCACATCATGGAGGTGTACGAGTACTGTTTTTTGCATTTAGAGTACACCTCTGCGACGTCGGATAACACTGAGTTCACCCAGCCTTGATCTGTATATAGTGCTTTGTAAACCTGATTTAGCTTGTCCAATATTTACCATACTGTTAACCATAAAGTAGTCACTGGAAACGTCAAGTAGATGGCTGATATTCGCATTGGTTTGAGTTTCTTTACTTATTAATTTTTCCACAAAGTCTATAAAAGCTATTTTACTACCAAATGAATTATCTTTTCGATGGTTAAGAATAGCATCGACAATATCATTATTGATAACAGGATCGAGCGCTAAAAGAAGTTCTTTTGCTGCAGTATTAACATTGAGCTCAGTATACCCATTTAAAACTGTAATATGGGGTAGCAATTTGCTCGTTATTTCTGCACTAAAGCCTTTGACCATTCTTAATTCATTAGGATCAACCATAAGTTGATTTGCAGTCAGGTAGGGTGGTTGCTTATTAGTATATTCATCATCTTCACCTCCACCAGGATAAGTTATTTTATTGTCTGTATCGAGCCAGTCCACTATGGCGTATACAAGTTCAGGGTCTAATTCGAGAGAAACAAGAAGTCGCTTAAAATATTGAATTGATGGGTTATTAAGAGGATCTTTTGAGATAGTAATACGATCAAGCAATAAATTATTAAGATTAAATCGAGCTTGCAAATCAAAAATTTTCCCGGTTATTGTACCTTCATTAAAACTGGTGATAGGCAATTGATTCGACCAGCCTTCGCGGTATGAGTCCAGGTAACCATGTTTACTGTCATCATTGAGATCGCGTAAAAGAATTAAAGCCGCCCAACTTTCACCCCCCAGGTTATATTGATAGGCAAGATCATGATACAAAATATTTGCTGTGCGTCTGATCGAGATTTGCATGCGTTCACTAATTGATATGCCAATGATAGTCGCGATAACCATGATCAACATAGCGGTGATAAAGGCGACACCTCTTTGTTTACCGGAATATTTAGATAATGTGTTTTTTACGTTATACATTTTTTAAACTAAACAGTCTGGTTATGGATCCAAAATCATTACTATCAATAGTTGTTTCAATCGCAACAGGTAGTTGATCGTTTGGATCATCTTTTCCATAAGGTGGCCAGGTTAAATGCCATTTATTTTTATCATCAAGAAATCTAAATTGAATTGTTTTAAAGTCAGAAAACATGGCGGTTTCATGTTTTTTAGCATTGAAGTTACGATCAAGACTGGTCCAGTAACCACGATATAGTTTTCCTTCTTGAACATGATATGAAACGCGTTGTAACTCACTACGTTTTTGTTCAAGTGGATTTTGCCATCCTGTGCGAGTGAGTTCGAGTAACAGGTTTTCTTTCGGTGCAGAATATAGTGCGGGCAGTTTTTGTGATGTTTCATTTCGAATAGATCGGTAAACAGCCTGTTCAATATCCCGTTGCAAAAAAACAAATGTACTTTGTATTGCAGAAAGTCGATGTGAAACCCGTTCGTGATGATCATTATTATTTAAAACAACAATTAAGCCACCGTAAGCAATGCTGGAAAGGATAGAAAAAATAGAAATAGCGACGAGGAGTTCGAGTAGTGTAAAGCCTCGCAAGTAATGATTGTTGAGTTTGTCGTATGTCATATTACTTTTTATCCAGCAATGAAAAAGTAATAAAAGAAGTTAATGTTGCTAGTTTCATTTCACTGTCTTCAGCGCTGTAAACATCAATATTAAGTTTTTCTAAATCTTTATCTTCGGTATGAATAAGTTGGGCTGTCCATTCCCATTCACTTTCAGCGAGTGTGTAACGCCCGCTTAATCGGCGAGAGTTTTGTATAAGTACGGGATTTACACGAAATTCTGCAACTTTATTCATAGCTACCCAATGGGCAAATGTTTTGTTCTTTAAATAAATAAGGTTGTTGGTGTTCTGATTAATGACATATAAAACAGAGGAAAGGCTAATTGATAGAATGGCAAGAGCGACTAATATTTCAACCAGTGTAAAACCGGCTGCTTTTTTTCTACTTTGATTTCTATAATTTTGCATATTAATTTTGTCGACGCATTTCTATGCTGCCGAATTCATTTCCAATTAATGTGTAGCTAGATTGAATAATTGTACTTTTAATATTTAATTCAAAGGGTGAAAGTTCACCGCTTGGTAATATTGTAACTTGTGGACTTTTTGGAGGCACATCGAGAGGCAAAGGTGTAATCACATCACTGATAAGTAACTGGAATTCAATTCCCGGTGGAATTTCATGTGGCCCAAATACCCTGTCATTAAAGGCTTTCCACTCGTTATTTTTTCTTAACATAAAGCCATAACAGTTTTTTCTAAAACGGAGACCGAGAATTTCAGAATTGAGAATAGCCTCTTCGCGCGCCAATGCGATAATATGGTTTAGTCTTTTGGCCTCGTTTTTAAATTGTATACCTTTGTCTTTGTCTTGTAGAGATAGCATGATATAACTTGAAAGAATTGAAATTGTAACGACGACAATCATTATTTCAAGCAGGGTAAAGCCTTGTGTGGGCCTAGATTTTTTTGCTTGTATTGTCTTTACCATTCTGTAAGTCTATATCTTGTGATTAAAGATAAATGTTACTGTTTTGGCCTAATTATCATAGGTTAATTATTAATTAGTGTCAGCCAGTAATAAAAATTGATATTTATCTGATAAATAGAATTCTATAAGCTATATTCCTAGACTACCTTTATCAGGAAAAGATACTATTGTACTTAGGCACAGTATCAATAAAATACATACTTATCATTATTATAGTAATATTAATTAGAAATTATTAATGACCAAATGAAGATATGTTGCTTAGAATAACTTTTACATTATCTATCACATTGTTTCTCGCTCCGGTTTTTGCTGGAAGCTGGGGTGGTTATGTTACTCATGAAGGGGCGAGTGAAGCCGCTGCATGTCATGAAGCCAGAAAGCATGCTGCTAAATTGTGTGAAAAAAATGGTGAGTTTTTCCACATTTATGATAATTCTGGTTCTTGTAAGTTAGTTAAAACAGCGCAGCATAAAAATAAGACCCTTTACTTCGTCAATTTAGTATTTTACTGTCACAATCGAAACGATAAAAATATTAAAGGACATAAAATAATTAAACCGTGAGAATAAAAACGAATGTCTCCAGAAAGCAGATGCGAGTAAAATTAGTAAAGTAAATATAATAAAAAAAAGGGTGGTGTCTTTACAAACACCACCCTTTTTAGCGTTAATAACAGTTAAATATATTAACGTCTACCACCACGGCTCATAGTAGATGTACGAGAACTCATGCGAGAAGTCATACCACTGAGAGAACCCATGCTACTACGAGTACCTACAGTTGTAGTAGTACTGTCATCATCATAACGGTTTACTGAATCTGCGCCACCACCGCCTTGAACTAACTCAAGAAAAGTTTCATTGTCATCTTCAATACGAGTATTGTGGATATCGTTCGGCATGTTAGCTGTGCCCGCACCCCAAATACTATTGTGATCTGCATATGCAGAAGAAGTTGCAATCATTCCACCGGCGATTAACATTGCGATTATTGATTTCTTATTCATAATAATTACTCCTAAAATTTAAAATAAATTGATGTCTCAGTAGTAATAACGCAGAAGGGTTGGATTCGTTTACATACTTATAAAAAATTAGCTGATTTAACCTGTTATTTGCCTGAAAAGAGCATTTTTTGTGATGGAATTCTCGTTATGCAAGCCTAATGACAATTTGCATGAGACTTGATCCATCGCAATATTTTGATCCTGATAATCCGTTATTCTTTAACATATGTGTCATCGTAAGATGATAGTGCAACAAAGATTGAATGTTTGGATTTATATCTGTTATTTCCGGTGTTTGCTCAGCATAAAGATTGTTCCTTATCCTCTACTGGAGTTTATTTAATAATTATTTATCTTATACAAAATAACTCACAACCATGTAAACCAATCCGAGCCGAGTGCGTTATTAGGGTTAGAGAAATCAAAACTTTAGCTCACTTTAAGTTAGGAGAAATAACATGAAATTATTAAATGTAGTAGGAAGTAGTTTATTA
>Ga0316204_10010069_pt1 | contig 12333 bp, 10 predicted proteins | sample 6monrhotite_MG_2_FD_205661 | JGI IMG/M metagenome (GOLD analysis project Ga0316204, IMG submission 205661) | Microbial mat bacterial communities from mineral coupon in-situ incubated in ocean water Damariscotta River, Maine, United States -... | ecosystem: Environmental > Aquatic > Marine >...
TCCGAAAGCGCGCCAGGTGGGCCTTCGCCTCCTGGGGGGCGCCGGCGCGGTAGCGGCACTCGCCGGCGAGGAACAAGCTCTCGCCGAACAGCTCGCTCTTCGGTTGGGCCTGAACGAGGCCCTCGAAGGCGGCGGCGGCCTGGGCCCAGCGTTCGCGGGAGAGCTCGGTGAAGCCGAGCTTGTAGAGCGCATCGTCGTAGAGCTCCTCGGCCTCGGGCTGCGCTGCGTGCGCGTAGAGCGGCGCTGCGCGCTCGTAGCTCGCCTCCGCGTAGTGCGCCTCGCCCGCGAAGAAGGCGGCCTCGAGCACCCGAGCGTCGCGCGGTCCCGCAGCCAGCGCGCTGGCGACGAACGGCTCCGCGGCCTCGACCTGTCCGGCGTCGAGTGCGCACCACGCGCGCTCGAGCGCGAGCTCGAGGCGCAGCGGCCGGTCGGTCAGCCGAGGCTCGAGGGACGCGAGGAGCTGAGCCGCCTGTTCGTGTGCACCGGCCCCCTGCAGGGCCGGTACGGCGGCGCGCGCGCCGGCGAGGAGCGCCTGCTGCGACTCGCACAGCGCGGCGAACTCTGTCCAGCGAGCGACGACCAGCGCGGGCTCTCCGAGGTCCGTGGCGGAGAACAGGGCGAGCTCCGCGGCGGCGAGCGCCAGCTCGCTGTTCGCGTCCAGGCGCTGGAGCTCCGCCAGCGCCGCGCGCGACTCACCCGCGGCGCGCAGCTCCCAGGCGAGGCCGTAGCGCGCCTCCGATACGGCGGGGTCGTTCGGGTAGCGGGCGAGGAAGGCGCGGAAGCTGGCGATCGCCTCGTCGCCTCGGCCCTCCGCGGACTGGCTCTCGGCGAGCTCGAACAGCGCGGTCGCCGCGAGCGGGTCGTCCGCCGACTCGGCCAGCAGCTCCTCGAGTTCGGCGCTGTCGCCGGTCAGGCGCGCGAGCTGCAGGCGGACCTCGGCGCGCTCGGCGCCGTGCGGCTGCTCTGCGAGGTAGCGCTGCAGCGCGGCGACGGCGCCCTCCACGTCGCCGCTCTCGCGCAGCGCGCGGCCCTGCATCGCCCGGGCTTCGGAGGCCTCCGGGCTCCTCGGGAACTGTTTGCAGACGGCGCCGAACGCTCGCGCTGCCCCGGCTGCGTCGCCGCCCAGGTAGCGGCACCAGCCAACGCGGCTCTGCACGCGCGCGCGCTCCGCGGGCTCGAGGTCGTCTCCGACCTCCGTGAGCGCGACGTAGTCCGTGAGCGCCGCGTCGTAGCGCTGCAGCGCGAAGGCCGCCTCGGCGCGCACGCGCAGCGTCGTTGCGCGGTAGGGGCTCTCGGTGTGCTCCTCGAGGAAGCGCGTCGCGAGGCGCAGCGCTTCCTCGGGCCGGCCGGCGTTCAGCTGCGCCGTCGCGGCGGCGTGCAGCGCGTAGTCCGAGGCGTCGGAGCCGTAGGCGGCCGCCGACTCCTCCAGGCGACCCAGGTCGAAGAGCACGTCGCCGCGTAGCGTCGCGATGCGGCGGGCGAGCTCGCCCTCGGCCCCACGCGACGCGCGCTCGAGCGTCTTCAGAGCAGCCTCACCATCGCCGGTCGCGGACTCGGCCTTCGCCCGCCAGTAGAGGGTCTCCGGATCGGTGCCGGCGCCGCGCGAGGAGAGCAGGAGCAAGGCGTCGTTCGCCAGCCCGGCGCGCAGGAGGTGGGCGCCGCACTGCACCGTGGCCTCACGCGTGTAGCGGCCTTCGTCGTCTCGTTCGAGCAGGGAGGCGAACAGCGCCGCGGCGCCGCGGTCGTCGCCGCGCGCGGAGCGCACGAAGGCGCGGCCCCGGAGCGCGGGGAGCGCCCACGCGCCGGCGTCGATCGGAGCCCAGGCCGCGTCGGCGTCGTCCAGATCGCCGGCCTCGAAGGCGGCGTCTCCCTGCAGGAAGCGCACCTCGCTGGCGAGCTCGTGATTCGGCTGCGCGGACAGGAAAGCGCGCGCTGCAGCGCGGCAGCCCGCCCAGTCCTCGCGGCGGAAGCAGCACCACGCGAGGCCGCGCCGAGCGTGGGCGTGGTAGGTCGCGGCGTCATCGCTCTTCAGCGCCTCCCGGTAGTGCGCCTCGGCCGCGGCGTCGTCCGCGAGCTGGAACTCCGCCTCGGCGAGGAAGAACGCGGCCGTGGGGCGCAGGTAGGTCTGCTCGGAGGCGTGCGCCTGGCGCAGCGCCGTGCGCGCCTCGGCCGGTCGCTCGCCGAGCAGCTCGCACTGCCCGAGCCGCAGCCACGATTCGGCGCGGTACTCGAAGCCCGACTCGCCGGTCAGCTGCCGGTAGTGCGGCGTGGCTTCGCTCGGGCGGCCGAGCTCGAACAGCGCCGTCGCGAGGCGGTAGCGCACGAGGCTCGATCGCGCATGGGCGCGATGCTTCTCGAGGAAGCGCTGCGCCTCCTTCACGACGAGGTCGTGGTGGCCCTTCTCGAACAGGCCGGCGATGTAGCGGTAGGCCTCGTCGGCGGCATCCGCGTTCGCCACGACGTGGGAGAACGGGACGGGCGTGGGGGCGAGCCCCGCGTGCGGGGGGACGAGCAGGAAGACGAACGGCAGCGCGAACATGGAGACGCCTCTCGAGGGCTGAGAGCGGGCACACTTCCCGCCCGGAACGTGTTGTCACGCGCGCAGGGATGCCCCCCGGGACGACGAGCCGCCGTCCTGCGAGAGGACGACGTTGCCTGCCGTGGCGAGCCGTCCCGGGGAGCTGGAGATCAGGGCCGCCGCGCGCGCGGACCGGCGACCCGTGGGGAAGGTGGGGGTGGGTCTAGCGCTTGCGGAACGAAGCGGGCGACGCCGCGGCGGCGGGCTGCTGGCCGGGCGCCTCGGGGACGCTCAGCTCGCGGACCATGCCGCGCAGCTCACGAACCTCGGCGACCATCTCGGCGACGAGCTGGTGAACCTCGGCCTCGAGCGGGTCGAGCTCTTCGGGAGCGGCGAAGGTCAGCGGCGAGTCCGTCCGCTTCGGCGCCGCCGGCGGAGCCGGGGCGCACGGCGCCGCGTTCTCGCACGCCGGAGCGGGCCCACAGGGCGTCATCGGCTGCAGCGGGTTCGCCACCGGCGCGGCGTGTCCCTTCACCTCACGCCGGGGCGCGCAGGACGAGGAGCCGAACTGGACGCGCGTCGTCGTGGTCGTCGTGGTGCGTCGCGGGCGGGGCGTCGCGACGCCGACCCGGACCTCACGCGCACCGTGCTCGGCGTGGCAGTCACAGCAGCAGCCACCGTGTTCGGCCGCTTGCTGGTAGAGCTCCTCGAGGTGCCGGACGCGGCGCTCCAGGGACTCGACGTAATCGGAGTTGGCATCGCGGGAGCGGGGCCGGTCCGGGCGCTCGCGCTGGGCCTGGGTCTCGAGTTCGCGTAGGTGCTGCATGTGCTCCAGGTCGCGCAGGGAGTCGAGAGCCTGCTGGTGCTCGTGATCCATGGCAGGGGCGCCCCCTTCCCATTCTCCCTCGAGCTCCTCGAGCTCCTCGGCGAGCGCCTCCATGGCCTCCTCCAGCGCTTCGAGCTCTCCGTCCTGCAGGAACTCCAGCGCGGCCTCCAGGTCGGCGAGTTCCATCTCTAGCGTGTCCTCGTGGGCCTCGAACTCGAGCTCGAGCTCCTCCTCGAACAACTCGAACTGCTCCTCGAGCTCCTCCTCGACGAGCTCCATCTGCTCCTCGAGCGCTTCCATCGCGCGCTCGAAGTCCTCGACGACGTGCTCGATCGCCTCCTCGGCTACTTCCTGCTCTCGCTCGCGGTCCTGACTGCGGGCTTCGATGTCGGCGAGCATGGCTTCCAGACTCGCGAGCTCAAGCTCGTACGCCGTGATGCGATCGGGGCTGGCGTCGCCGTCGAGCTCCTCCTGCAGTCGCGTCGAGATCGTCTCGATCGCGGACTCGTGCTTCTCCTGCTCGCGCTCGAGGGCCTCGGCATCGCGCTCGCCCATCTCGGCGGCGCGTTCGAGGTCGCGCGCGACGTTCTGGAGCTCGCGTTCGAGCTGGCGGATCTGATTCTCGTACTCGCGGGCGAGCCCTTCGGCCTGGCGCTGCGTGTCGCGAGCGGCCCGTTCGAGCTGACGCTCCATCTGCTGGGCGGCGCGCTCGGCTTCCCGCTCGCGCAGCTCCAGCTGACGCTCGAGCTGCTCGGCCTCTTGGAGCGTCGCGCGCTCCACGGCCTCCAGGTCCTGAAGCTGCAGCTCGAGGTGCCGGCGGACGGTCTCCGCTTCGACGCTCTGTCGCTCCAGGCGCTCGCGCTGCTCATCAGCGGCGCGTCGTGCGAGGGCTTCGTGTTCGTGCTGCGCGAGTTGGTGCTGCGCCTGGGCGTGCAGGTGGAGCGCTTGGGCGTCGGCCTGCTTGCTGCTGAACTCGGCGGCGCGCTGCGCCTGGAGCGCGGCTTGGGCCGCATACTGCTCGGCCAAGGCCGCGTTCATCTCGGCGACCTCCCGCGCCTCGAGCGCCTGCAGTTCCGCGAGCTGCTGGTCCAGGCGCACACGCTGCTCATCGGCGGCGCGTTGGGCGAGCGCTTCGTGGTCGTGCTGCGCTTGAGCATGCAAGTGGAGCGTCTGGACGTCGGCCCGCTTGCTGCTGAGCTCGGCCGCGCGCTGCGCTTGGAGCGCGGCTTGCTCGGCCAAGGCTGCGTTCATCTCGGCGACTTCTCGCGCCTCGAGCGCCTGCAGTTCCGCGAGCTGCTGGGACCTGCGCAGCTGATCGGCAGCCTGGCGCTCGGCCTCAGTCGCTGCTGTGTCCTGGGCGTCGACGGCGACCGTCTCCGTGGTCGCATCGGCGCGCTCGGCCTCCCGGCGGAGCTCGGCGAGCACGGTGCTGAGGTCTCGCGTTCCGGAGGTCGTTGCGGACGGCGCGGTCGCCGGCTGCTGGGCCTCGGGGGAGGGGACGGCGCTCTGGGCGAACCAGGCGGCTGCGGCCATGCCGACGGCGAGAATCGAACGGATCATCGGGAAGTCTCCTGCTCGGGAAGTTCGGTCGGGGTCGAGTTCGTGATGTCGTTGTCCGCGCCCGGCTCGAGGAGCTGGGGCAGGAGCTCGCGCAAGCGCTCACGGCGCTCACGCAGCCGGCGCACGCGGTGGCCGAGTTCGGCCATCGCCTGGGTGCGTCGGCGGGACGGTCGACGCTGGGCGTCGAAGTTGTCTTGCAGCGCACCGAGCTCGTCGAAGAGCGCGTCGACCTCGGCGTCGAGGTCCACGAGCGCGCTCTCGAGAGGCGGCGCGAGCGAGACGGGAGCGGGCGCTGCGTTCGGCGCGGAGAGGCCGGGCGTAGCCACCGCTGCGAGCGGTCGGCCTACGAGGGCCGAACTGCTCTTCGGAGCGGACGCGTTCGCCGGCGCGGCTTCGAGGGCGGCGGCGCCGGGCAGGCACAGCGCGCCGAAGCCGAGGGTCAGCGCCGGGAGCACGAGCGCGCGCCGTGGGTTGCTGTGGTCCTGCGGGCGTCGCTCGGGATCCAGCAGCCGGCCGATTCGCGCCGCGAGGCGCGAGTTGACGGAGGCCATCGGGACCACGGCGACCACCGGACGCAGGTCGAGGACCCAGGTGGCGACCTCGGTGAGGCAGCGCGCGAGCCCGAGCTCGCTGCCAGTGTTCTGCGCGGCCCAGTCGTCGGCGAGGAACTCCGCGATCTCCTGCAGGTCCTTGCGCGCGACGCGGTTCAGCGGCTGGAAGAAGAAGAGGCGCTCGATCACGCCGCAGACGAAGAACCAGAGCGGGTCGCGGCGCAGGATGTGAGCGAGCTCGTGCGCGATGAGTGCTTCCTGCTGCGCGGGCGCGAGGTCGGAGAGCGCGCGGGCGGGGACGCAGATCTGCGGGAGGAAGACCCCGACGGTGGCGGGGGACTTGAGCTGGCTCGAGATCGACAGACGCGGGACGCGGCGCAGACCCGCGCGGGCGGCGAGGCGCTCGAGGCAGTCGCGCGCGGGGCCGCTGCGAACGGTGTGGCGTCCCGCGAGGCGGTCGGTGATGCGGCGCCACGCGAAGAGGAACAGGGCGAGGCCGGCGAGCCCGCCGAGGACCCAGACACCGACGAGCAGCCGCTCCCAGGTGAACTCGGCGGCGGCGAGGTCCCAATCGGCGGCGGCGCCGAGCACTCGGACCGCATCGGGCGCCGGGGCCTCGAGCGCGACGGCGTTCTGTTGCCACTCGACGCGGCCCGCGCTGGGGGTGAGATCGAGGCCGCGCTGCAGACTCGCGGTCACGATCCCGGCGACGAGGGCCGTCTTCCAGAGGCGCTCCTTCAACCGCAGGCGCTCTGCGGGCACGAGCTTCACCGCGAGCCAGGCCGCGGCGATCAGCAAGGTGCTGTGGGCGAAGTAGGTCAGGCCCCAGGCCGCGGCCTCGTTCAGGTAAGGGCTGTAGATCACTTGCGGCTCTCCTCTCGGTCGTGTCCCTGCTCGCGGGCGTCGATGCGCGCCTTGAGCTCGTCGAGCTCGTTGGCAGCGATCTCGCGCTCCTCGATCAGGTGTGTGACGAGCGCGGTGTAGTCCCCTTCGAAGAGCCGATGCGCGAGCTCGGCCACCATGGAGCGCTTGACGTCGCTCTCGCTGACCGTCGCCCGGTAGACGAACTGGCGGCCGGCGGTTCGATGACGCACCACTCCCTTCTTCTCCATCTTGGAGAGCATCGTCGCGATCGTCGTGAGCGCGCGGCGGTGGACCTCGGGGAGGGCCGCGTGGACCTCGGCCACGCTGGCCGTCCCGCTGGACCACAGGACTCGGATGATCGCGAGCTGCAGCTCGCCCAGGGTGTGTCGGGAACTCATGGCCTTGGGTTTCGTTGGGATGCGAGGGGGAGGGCGCGCCTCGACCGTCGACTACCCCGGTAATACGACCTCGGTAGTTGGCCGTCCAGCACTTTCGTCGTGGCAGACCGAACGCTTACCTGGCGACGTGGATCCGCCCGCGCGGCGGGGAATCCCGCGAGGTGGCTCGGGCTCCTCGATTGAATCGCGCCTCCCGGGCACCTAGCCTCCGTCCGAGACCCCGCGACTCCCCAGCAACGAACACGATTCCATGACCAAGACGGCGGCCACGGCCAAGACGAAGGCGACGAAGAAGAAGGCGGGCAAGAAGCCGGCGCAGCGCCACAAGTACACCGCCGCGACCGCGGACAAGTACGAGCTGTACCAGAAGGCCGTCCAGTCGCCGGACACGGACGTCGACTTCCTGACGGAGACCTACGAGGACCTCGTCGGCCGCGAGCCGAAGCACCTGCGCGAGGACTTCTGCGGCACCGCCCTCATCTGCTGCGAATGGGTCACGCGCGACGAGGACAAGACGGCCGAGGGCTACGACCTCGATCCGGAGCCCCTCGAATACGGCAAGGAGCACGGCCAGGCCAAGGTGCGCAAGAAGGGCGCTGAGGATCGGCTCCAGCTGTTCCTCGAGGACGCGCGCGCTCCGGGGCGCAAGGCGCCCGACGTGCGCATCGCGCAGAACTTCTCGTACTGGCTGTTCCGCGAGCGCGCGGAGCTCCTCGATTACTTCAAGATCGCGCACGAGAGCCTCGCCGAGGACGGCATCTTCGTGATCGACCTCTACGGCGGAACCGAGGGAATCACCGAGATGGAGGAGGAGCGCAAGATCGAGGGCGGCTTCACCTACGTCTGGGACCAGGACGAGTACTTCCCGGGGACGGCCGAGTTCTTCTGCAACATCCACTTCCGCTTCCGCGACGGCTCCGAGCTCCAGAACGCGTTCCAGTACCACTGGCGCAAGTGGGGGATGATGGAGTTGAAGGACCTGCTCTACGAGGCGGGCTTCAGCGACGTCGGCAGCTACTTCGAGGGCGACGACGAGGACGACCCCGAAGAAGGCAACGGCATCTTCGAGGCAGATCCCCGCGGCGAGAACTGCGAGAGCTGGATCGCGTACCTCGTCTCGCGCAAGTAGCGGATCGCAGGAACGCGAACGGCCCCCGCGAGCAGAGTGCTCGCGGGGGCCGTTCGCGTTCGTGGAGCCGCGCGGCGTGCGCCGAGGCTCGGCTACTCTCCGGCGCCGATGCCCTCGCGCGCGCTGACGACGACGCCGCCCTCGAGGACGAAGTCAGCGGGCGTCTCGATGACGTACTGCGGGCCTGCGGGCAGCGCGAGCTCCGTCACGTGGCCGCCGGCCGGCATCGCGAGCACGGCGCGATTCTCGTCGTTGTCCTGATCCTCGGTCAACCGCACGAGCACGATCGGCGCGGAGCCGTCGTCCGTGTCCGCGAGCTCCTGCAGGTGCGTCGCGCAGTGGTCGCAGGTCCAGCGCCAGAAGATGTAGCGGCCGTCGGTCGGCAGCATCTCGATCTCGGTGGGGAACAGGCTCGCGAACTCGGTGTCGTAGACGAGCTGGTCCTTCCAGCTGGTCGGCTCGATCACGATGTAGCGCACCGACTCCGGCTTGAAGGTGCCGGTCTCCTCGTCGACCTGGATCGTCGTGTCGCCGATGTAGAGGAACGGGAGGACGATCACGCCGGCGAGGAAGGCGGGAAGGAGCAGCGCGGGGCCCATGCCCTTCGCTTCGCTGCTCCACGGCTTGGTCAGGAGGATGGCGATCAGGAGGACGCTGTCGATGCCCATCATCACGGCGGGCGGGATCGTGATCGACGAACCGAAGCAGCCGCAGGACTCCGCCCCCGAGCTGAGCACCATCGCGAGGATCGCGTCGAACACGAGGAACATCGCGATCATCGGGAGCCACGCCAGCTTCGGGCGCAGGAAGGCGAGGCCGACCAGGGACAGCTCGATGCCGATCGCCAGCTTGAAGAACAAGTCGATGGAGATCGGCAGGTCGTGCAGGACCGGCGGGAGGTCCGCCGGTGTACCTGCGAAGAGCTTGAAGAGCGCGCCCGCGGCGAGCCACAGGGCGGCGGCGCGGACGGCGAGCGGGGTGAGGTCGGTGCGGGTCTCGGCAGACATGGTCGGTGATCGGGGGGGGGCGCTCTTGGGCCTGGGGCTACGGAGCGCTGACTCTACGGTTTGGGCCGGCCGCTGGAATCCCCTGGCGCGAGCCACGCCGCCCGGATCCCGTGGCGATCCGTTGCAGTTCCGGGCTTCCGCTCCGGGTCCGAAGGCCGCATCCTGTGCCGATGAACGGTGATGAATCCCTGGCCGTCCTTGTGCGCGGCAAGCTGGAGTCCATGAAGGAGCTGCAAGTCCTTCTCAAGAAGCGCGGCATTCAATCGGAGATCCGGCGGCCCGACGAGAAGGGCTGCGACACGGGCTGAGGCATCACCCTCGAGCTCGCGGTCGCGAGCGAAGACCTGGCGGACAGCGCCGTGGTGATCCAGGACCAGTGGAAGTCCGGGCTCAGCGAGGAGGAGACCGCAGCAACGGAGCTGGTGGTCGACTTTGACGCCGAAGAGACCACCTGCCCGGCGTGCCTGACGACCTTCCGGCCGGATGTATTCACCTGCCCGGGTTGCGGGCTGCGATTCGGCTGAGGCGGGGGGGTCGCCGGTTGAGCGGAGACTTGGCGGTCACTAGACTGCTCCGCCCAAATCCTGATTTCGCGCTCGCCCGCGGATCTGGACGGTCCACAGACTTCCCGAACCTCACCCCCGAGATCCATGCTTCCTAGCTTGTTCCTCCCGCTGCTCCTCGCGGCTTCCGGCACTGCCGAGGCCGACGCTCCGCTCCCGAACGCTCTCGCTTCGTCGCCTCTCGTCCAGGACGAGGAAGTCCCCGAAGAGGAGAAGCGCGGATGGGAGGGGTCGATCACCGCGGGCGCGATCATCCAGACGGGCAACACCGAGACGAACAACATCACCGCGACCGGCAACGCGATCTGGTACGGCCACTCGAAGCGCTTCACGGCGAACGCGCTGTGGAACTACCAGGATGACACCACCGGCGTGATCCAGCGCAAGCTCTACGGCGACGCGCAGTACGACCACTTCCTCACGAAGAAGCTCTACGGCTACGGAAAAGGCTCGGCGGACAACGATCGCCAGGCGAACCTCGACATGCGTTGGACGCTCGGCGCGGGCGCGGGCTACCAGTTCCGTGACGACGATCGCTGGAAGCTCGCGGGCGAGCTCGGTCTCGCGTACGTCGACGAGGCGTTCAACGCGGACCCGCTGATCCTCCCGGACCCGGACAACTCCTACCTCGCCGCGCGCATCGGCTTCAACTGGGAGTACCTCGCCAACCAGTACTTCGTCGCCGGTCAGTCCGCTGAAGTCTTCCCGAGCCTCGAGGACGGCGACGACATCTACTCGCGTGCCGACACGTACGCGCAGACGAACCTGACCGACTCGATCTTCGTCAAGCTGCAGTGGATCTGGACGTACGACAACACGCCCGTCCCCGGCAACGAGCGCAGCGACCACATCTACGCGCTGACGATCGGCTGGACCTTCTAGTCGCCTGGGTGGCGCTCGGCGCGACCCTCGCGAGACCTCGGCCGCGCCGGAGCGATCCGGGCAGCAGCCGCTAGGATGGGGCGCCTTCGGGCGCCCCTTCCTCGTTCACGACCCAGCACCGCATGACGAACGCCGCACGACTCTTCACGCAGCCCGGGACCCTGATCGGGATGGTGCACCTCGCCGCGCTGCCCGGGACACCCGGGGCCGTGCTCACGCCGGCGGAGGTCGTCGCGCGCGCGGAGCGTGAGGCCCGGCAGCTCGTCGAGCTCGGCTTCGAGGGCCTGCTGGTCGAGAACATGGGGGACCTGCCGTACCTGCGGCGTACCGTCGGGCCCGAGGTCACCGCTGTGATGACCGCCGCCTGCCTCGCCGTGCGCCGCGCCGCGCCGAGCCTGGCGCTCGGCGTCCAGGTGCTCGCCGGCGCCAACGAGGCGGCGCTCGGGGTTGCGCTCGCGGCAGGCTGCGACTTCGTCCGCGCCGAGGGCTACGTGTTCTCTGCGGTTGCGGACGAGGGCCTGCTCGAGGAGGCCTCCGCAGGCCCGCTTCTGCGCTACCGAAAGCAGATCGGCGCCGAGCACATCGCTGTGCTCGCGGACCTCAAGAAGAAGCACTCCGCCCACGCCCTCACCGCCGACGTCTCCCTCGCGGAGACCGCGCGCGCAGCGGAGTTCTGCGGAGCGGGCGGCCTGATCGTGACCGGGACGGCGACGGGAGCACCTGCCGCTCCTGCAGACGTCGCCGAGGCGGCGGAGGCGTCGTCGCTGCCGGTCCTCGTCGGTAGCGGCACCACGCCCGAGAACGCGCCGTCGCTGCTGCCTCACGCAGCCGGCTTCATCGTCGGGTCCTTCTTGAAGCAGGACGGAGACTGGCGACGGCCGCTCGACGCGGAGCGTTGCGCGCGCTTGGTGACGGCCGTGCGCGCGGCGCGCGCCTGAGCGGCCGCGAGCACGGTACCGCGCCCGCTCGGCTCAGCTATGGGCGTAGTCCGATGAGGAACAGCCGCCGGAACGGGTAGAGCGTGCGGCCGTCCGGTCGCGCCGGATAGGCCTCGGCGAGTCGCGCGCCATAGACCTCGAGGAAGCGGTCCCGCTCGGCTCCTTCGAGCCCCTCCAGGATCGGCCGCAAGCCCGTCCCGCGAACCCACTCCAGCACGGGGTCCGGACCCTCGAGTTGCTGCAGGTACTCCGTCGTCCAGACGTCCACGGCTGCTGCAGCGCGCGCGACGAGGTCGTAGTAGGTGGCAGGCTCGGCGACGGGGCGCTGCGCCGCGCGCTCCCGGAGCGACGCTGTGCCGAGCGAGCGACCGCACGGGCCGCCGCTCGCGAGCACCTCTCGCATGAGCACGTGCGAGGGGAGGGACCAGCTGAGCGGCATCTGCACGGCCAGGCAGCCGCCGGGGGCGAGGGCGCCGAAGAGGCGCGGGAGAAGCGCTTCGTGGCCCGCGAGCCAGTGCAGCGCCGCGTTGCTGTAGATCAGGTCGGGGGCCTCCTCGGGCGCCCACGAGTCGATGTCGGCCTGGCTCCAGCGCACACCGGGTGCGGTTGCCCGGGCCTTCTCCAGCATCTCCGCCGAGCTGTCGAGCCCGAGGACGTCGGCGTCCGGGAAGCGCTCGCGGAGCAGCCGCGTGACGTTGCCCGTCCCGCAACCCAGGTCGACGACGCGCGCGGGGCGCTCGAGCGGCACGCGGGCGAGGAGCTCGCGGGCCGGCCGGAGGCGCTGGTCCGCGAACTGCTCGTACTGAGCCGGATCCCAGGTCGGCATCCGCCTAGGGGAGGAAGCTCTTCTTGTCCTTCAGCTTGCGGGGCAAGTACTCGTCGATCACGAAGTTCAGCCCCCACTTGGCGAGGGCCTGCTGCTCGGCGCGGACGCCCATCTTCAGCAGCTGGTTGATCGCGGCGATCCACGGCTTGTGCGCCTTGAAGAACGGGTCGTTCTTCAGGGCGTCCTTCGCGCGCTTGATGTCGACCTTCTGCAGCTCGTGCGTCGCGTCCTGGAGCTTGAAGTCGATGATGTCCTGCGGCGTCACGCCGAG
>Ga0316204_10010070_pt1 | contig 12332 bp, 7 predicted proteins | sample 6monrhotite_MG_2_FD_205661 | JGI IMG/M metagenome (GOLD analysis project Ga0316204, IMG submission 205661) | Microbial mat bacterial communities from mineral coupon in-situ incubated in ocean water Damariscotta River, Maine, United States -... | ecosystem: Environmental > Aquatic > Marine >...
GGGTCAGAGCCAGCGTTCGCAGGTGCAGGTCACCTCGGCCGGCGCCACGACCTACACGGACTTCCTCGGCTCGCCGTTCGGTTCGGTCGCCAACATGGGCGCCGCCTCGAACTTCCAGTTCTGGTATCGCGACCCGATCGGCGGCCCCTGCGGCGGCGGCTTCAACTTCACGAACGGCTGGACCGTCACCTACCAGCCGTAGGACGAAGTTGAGACTCTGCTGAGCCTCACGGCTCGGTAGGATCGACCAAAGGAGCGGCGTCGCGCAAGCGGCGCCGCTCTCTTCGTGGGCGGAGAGTGGCGGTGGGGTCGGTCTCCGGTTTCGGAGCGATGCGCGGCTGGTCGGGCGGATGAGAACCCACGTCCCCGCACTCGCTGCGCTCGGATAGGGTGGAGGGCAAGTCCGGCGCCCGAGCGCCGGGGCGCTCTCCGCAACCCCTTCGGGACGAACGTCATGCTTCGCGCCTCGCTCTGCCGCGCGCTCGCACTCGCGGCCCTCTCCAGTTCCGCAGTCGCCCAGGGCCGGCTGCAGCCCCAGCCGCTGACGGCTCCCGTGCAGAGCGCCGGGACGTACCACGTCGCCACCGGGACCTGGAGCCGCGGCGCCTCGAGCACGGCGCTCGCCGGGCCCGAGGTGCTGTACGACAACACCTGCCTGACGGGGTTCTCGCAGGCCGTGCCGCAGGGTCAGGTGGTGCTCGACTCGGGGCGTGTCCCCAGCACGACTTCGCCCACGAACGGCAGCTCGCTGACGGGCAGCCTGGGTGTCTACAGTATCGACAGCTTCGAGATCGGCTACATCAGCGGAGAGCCACTCACCACCGACCTCGCCGTCTCGTTCTACGACTGCTATGCGGCCTGCGACGCCCCGAGTTCTGCGCTGCCGTCACCGGTCGTGGCGTTCGCGCTCGCGGGGATGCCGGCCGTGACCCCGGCCAACCCCTCCGGCAGCTGGATCATCGCGATCGACCTCCAGAACACGACGATGACCTTCGTGCTCGCGGGGGACTGCGACGGGCTCTACGACGGCAATCCCTCGACAGACTCATTCGCCTGGAGCTGGACACAGTCGACACCGACCACCGGGGCGGACCCCGCCGTGCTCCTCGCCGGCGACCCGCTCGGCCTGTTCAACGCGAGCTGCGGAGGAATTGGCGCCGGAACGACCTTCCCGACCGCAGGGCCCGGGCCTGGCACGGGGATCGGGACGCTGGACCAGTTCGAGGTTGTCGGGGGAGCTCTCTCGTGCAACTCGTTCGGCGGCTACTCGGCAACCAATCCGTACTCGAGCTTCTACCTGCGCGTGCTCGGGCAGGGATGCTTGTCGTGCATCCCCACGAACGGGTCCGCCTACTGCTCCGGCGACGGGACGGGAGCGGGGTGCCCCTGCGGGAACACGGGCGGTCCTCGGCAGGGATGCGCGAACTCGAGTGGCGCGGGCGCTCGACTCTTCGCCGATGGGAACGCAGGGCTCACGCTCGACACGTTCAGCCTGAACGTCTTCGGAGCTCCCGGCGTGAAGCCGGGCCTCCTCCTGCGCGGCGACAACCAGATCGCGCTGCCTGCTGGAGACGGCCTCCTGTGTACCGCGGGCAACAGCCAGCGATCGCAGGTCCAGCTCACGGACGCCGGGGGTGCTACGCAGTTCACTCAGTTCAACGGCGGGCCTTTCGGCGCGGTCGCGGGACTCGGCGTGCCGACGAACTTTCAGTTCTGGTACCGCGACCCGCAAGGCAGCCCTTGCGGAGCCGGCTTCAACTTCTCGAACGGCTGGACCGTCGCCTATCAGCCCTAGCGCGAGCTCGAGGCTCCTCCGAGCTCCCTGGCTCGGTCGGATCGATCCACGGGAGCGGGTTCGCGCAAGCGGGGCCGCTCCCTTCGCTGGCGGGCGGCACGTCGCGCGCGGATCGACCGCTCGCGCTCAGCGGCGGGTCGCCTTCTTGCGGCGTTTCTTCTTCGCCGCCTTGCGCTTCTGCTCGCGCTTCTCGCGCGGGAGCTCGGACTCGGCGCCGGCGGGGATCCAGTCCTCGGGCGGCTCCTGGTTCTTCATCTCGAACAGGAAGCGCGACGGGTGGACCTGGACGGTCGTGCCGTAGCGGCGGCGCTCGAGGGTGTGGCTCAGGGTGAGTCCCTGGCGCGCGCGGGTGATGCCGACGTACATCAGCCGGCGCTCCTCCTCGACACCGTCCTCGGCGACGGCGCGCGAGTGGGGGAGGATGCCCTCCTCGAGGCCGACCAGGTAGACACGCGGGAACTCGAGGCCCTTGGCCGCGTGCAGCGTCATCAGCGTCACGGCGTTGCGGCGCTCGCCCTCGTCCTTCGAGCGGTCCTCGCTCGTGCTGAGCGTCAGCTCGTTCAGGAAGGTCGCGAGGCTCGGCGCCTTGCGGCGCTTGACGTGCTTGGCGGCGAGGACCAGCAGGTCCTCGACGGCCTGCCAGCGCTTGGTCTGGTCGTCGGGGTTCGGGTAGCAGCGCTCGACCTCGGAGCGGTAGGCGAAGTCCTCGATCACTCGCTCGATGAAGGCGACGAGGTCGTCCTTGGGCTTGACCTCGCCGAACTCCCTGAGGCGCTCCTGCAGCCGCTGAACGGCGGCCACGGCCTTCATGTTCAGCTTCTCGACGGCTCCGGCGCGATCGAACGCCTCGGGCACGGTGATGCCCTTCTCCGTCGCGAACTCGAGGACGCGATCGATCGTCGTCTTGCCGACGCCGCGCGGCGGGCAGTTGACGATGCGCAGCAGTGCGACCTCGTCCCTCGGGTTCTGGATGAGTTTGAGGTACGCGAGGACGTCGCGGATCTCCTTGCGGTCGAAGTAGCTCATCCCGCCGATCAGGACGTAGGGCACGTCCCGCGCGCGCAGCTCGGCTTCGATCACGCGCGGCTGGGTCGCCGTGCGGAACAGGATGGCGAAGTCCGCGTAGCGCTCCTGGGCCTTCTCGACCCGCTGGTGCAGGTCGCGAACCACGTACTCGGCCTCGATGGTGTCGTCCCGGTGCACGACGAGCTGCACCAGCTCGCCGCGACCGGCGTGCGAGCGCAGCGTCTTCTCGTGGCGGGTCGGGTTGTTCGCGATGACCCGGTTGGCGGCGTCGAGGATCTCCTGCGTCGAGCGGTAGTTCGTCTCGAGGCGGACGATCTCGGCCTCGGGGAACGACTTGTCGAAGCCGAGGATCTTCGAGACGTCGGCGCCGCGCCAGGAGTAGATCGACTGGTCATCGTCACCGACGACGCAGAGGTTGCGGTGCTCCTGGGACAGCCGCCGCACGATCTCGAACTGGGGCTCGTTGGTGTCCTGGTACTCGTCCACGAGGACGTAGCGGTACTTGCGCTGCAGTCCGCCACGGACGAACTCGTTGTCCTTGAGCAGGTTGACCGTGTACAGCAGCAGGTCGTCGAAGTCCATCTTGCGCGATCGGCGCATGAAGTCCTCGTAGCGGGCGTAGCCGCGTCCGACGAGGTCGTCGACCTGGTCGCCGGGGCGTTTGGCGAACTCCTCGGGCGTGACGAGCTGGTTCTTGAGCAGCGAGACACGGCTCTGGAGAACGCCCGGCTGAATGTTCGCCTCGGGGATGTGCAGCTCGCGCAGGACGCTCTTGCAGGCGGCGAGCTGGTCGGCCGCGTCCGCGATGCTGATCCCGCCGGCGAAGCCCACGTGCTCGGCGTTCTCGCGCAGCGTGCGCAGACAGAACGAGTGGAAGGTGCCGATGGTCAGGCGTTCGGCGCGCTCCTCGCCGATGAGCTGCGCGACGCGCTCGCGCATCTCCGCCGCGGCCTTGTTCGTGAAGGTCATGGCCAGCACCTGCTCGGGCGGAACGCCCTTGTCGAGGAGGTGCGCGATGCGGAACGTGATGACCCGCGTCTTGCCGCTGCCAGCGCCGGCGAGGACGAGGAGGGGCCCTTCCGTCGTCTCGACAGCGCGGCGCTGCTCGGGATTCAGGGTGTCGAGGAGTTGGCTCAAAGTGGAGGGCGCGGGTTCGCGGCGCGGGAGAGTAGCAGCGGCTCCGCGCACTCTCCACCGGCGGCGGGCTGCGTTCGCGCGCGCGTCGCGTAAGTCGGGGCGGCGCCGCAGGAAAGCGGCGCCGCCCCGATGCGCGGAATCGCGGTGGGTGGACAGCGCCCGCTCAGGCGAGCGAGATCGCGGCCTGGCCGCGCGGCTCGGCGGCGTCCTGCGGCTTGCGCCGGCAGCGCAGCAAGGCGTAGCCGGACGGCACGAAGACGAGCGCCAGCAGGGTCGCGCCGACGACGCCGCCGCCGATCGTCACGGCGACGGGCGGCCAGAACATCCCTCCACCGAGGAACAGGGGCAGGAAGCCGGCGACCGTCGTCACGGTGGTCGCGAGGACGTGGCGCGTCGACTCGAGGACGACCTCGGCGACCGCGCGAGCGTCGCCGACGCGCGCCCGCTCGTCGTCCACGATGGCGGAGAGCACCACGATCGAGTCGTTGATCGCCACGCCGACGAGGCCCATCGTGCCGACGATCGACATGAAGCCGAACGGGTAGCCGAACAGGTACAGCGAGCCCATGGCGAGGCCCACCGAAGCGAAGGCCACGCCGCCGATCAGCCCGGCGAGGCGGAAGGAGCGGAAGCTCATCACCAGCGTGGAGGCCATCAGCACCATCAGGATCGCTGCTGAGGCGGCCAGCTTGCCGACGGCGTCGTCGCGCTCCGCGGCCTCGCCGCCGACGGTGAGCGTCACGCCCTCGGGCGGCTCGAAGCCTGCGTCCGCGAGGCGCCGCTCGAAATCCGCCAGGGCGACGGCGGGCAGCGTGCCGGCCTCGACCCAGGCCTGGACGACGTTCGTGCGCAGGCCCTCACGGCGCGTGATCTGGCGGGTGGCGGGCTGCAGCTCGATGTCGCCGAGGGAGCGCAGCGAGGTCCAGCGCGGCTCCCCGTCCGTGGGGACGGGCAGCTCCAGCGAGGTGAGGCGCGACAGGTCGCTGCGCGCTGCGCCCGTCAGTCGAACGCGCACGGGGAGTTCCTCGGTGTCCTCGATCAGCGAGCCGCCGAGCGAGCCCTCGAGAGCGGCCTCGAGCTGGCGCGCCACCGCGGCGCGCGTCAGACCGGCGAGCTCGACCTCGCGTTCGTCCAGTCGCAGCGCGAGCTGCGGCTCAGCGCCCTCGAGGCTGGCCGTCGTGTGCAGGACGCCGTTCGACGCCGCGAGCGCGCGGCGCACGTCCTCGCCGGCGCGCGTCAGGGCGTCGAGATCGCTGCCCTTCAGGAGCAGCTCGACGGGCGCCTCGACGGGCGGGCCCTGTTCGAGCAATTTGATCAGGACGCGCGCCGACGGCAATTGAGCGTCCAGGTCGCGCTGGACGCGCCGCATCCAGCCGGTGACGTCGTCGGCGTCGATGAGCTGCACGATGGCGGCGGCGAAGTTCGGCGCGTCCTCTCGGGACTCGATCTGGTTGTAGTAGAACTTCGGCGCGCTCTCGCCGACGAACCAGTGCACGTCGTCCACTTTCGAATCGCCGAGCAGGTGCTCGCGCAGCGCAGCGGTGTGGCGCAGCGTCTCGTCGAGGGACGTGCTCGAGGGCAGCTCGACCTCGATGTGGACCATGTCACGATCCGCGGGCGGGAAGAACTGCTCCGGTAGCTGCGTCGCGGCCCAGAAGCCCAGCGCGGGCAGCACGAGCGACGCCGCGAGCCCGAGGAGGGGGCGAGCAACGAGGCGCTGAAGCAGCGCTTTCCAGCCGCGACGCAAGGCCCCGAGGAGGCGACCGGGTTCTCGACGTTGCGGCCGCCCGAGCTTGCTGTCGACGAACGCGGAGAGGGCGGGGATGATCGTGAGTGCGACGACGAACGAGCTCGTGATCGCGAGGATCACGCTGATCGACATCGAGCCGACGAACTCGCCCACCGGTCCGCCCGCCAGCACCAGCGGCATGAAGGCGAGCACCGTCGTCAGCGTGGACCCGAACAGCGGGACGGCGAGCATCCCGACGGTCTCGCGCAGCGCGGCGCGCGGCTCGTGACCGTCGTCGAGGTGGCGACGCATCTCGTCGACGACCACGATCGCGTTGTCGATCAGGAGGCCGAGGGCGATGATCAGGCCCGCGACGGACATCTGCTCGAGCGGCACGCCGAGCGCGCGCATGCCGGCGAACACCATCAGGATGGAGAGGGGCAACGCCGTGCCGACGAGCAGGGCCGAGCGCCAGCCCATGAAGCCGAAGACGACGAGCATCACGAGCCCGGCGCCGATCCAGAGGTTCTCGAACAGGTCTCCGAGGCGCCGCTCGGTGTAGCCGCTCTGATCGAACAGGACGTCGAGGGTGATGGCGGGGGGCAGGCCCTTCGCGAAGGCAGCGACGCGCTCGCGCGAGGCGGCGGACCACTGGTCGACGCGCCGGCCTTCCTGCATGCGGGAGGCGACGGCGACGCCGGGCAGACCGCCGATGCGTGCAGCGCGTCGCGGCGGGTCTTCGACCGTCTTCTCGACGCGAGCGATGTCTCCGAGGTGCAGGATGCGGCCGTTCTCGCCGCTCTTGAGCGGCGTGGCAGCGATGCGCTGGAGGGAGTCGAGCTCGCCTTGCAGCTCGATCAGGAGCTCGCTCTCGGCGCCGTGCCAGGTGCCGGCGCCCTGCTTGGCGTCGCTGCTCGCGACCTTGCGCGCGACGGTCTCGGCGTCGAGCCCGAGGCTCGCGAGGCGCGCCGGGTCGATCTCGACGCGGATCTCCTCGTCGGCGGCTCCGAACAGCTTCGCGTCCATCGTTCCGGGGACGCTGCGCAGCTCGTCCTCGAGTTCCTCGCCGAGGCGCGCGAGCAGCGCGGGCGCGGGCGGGGCGTCGTCCGCCCAGGAGAGCGCGACGATCAAGGTCCGCGCGGCGATCTCGAATTCGCGCAGCTCGAGGCTCTGCACGCCGGTCGGCAGCTCGGGGCGCACGTCGGCGAGGGCTTCGCGGACGTCGGTCCAGAGCGGGTCGCCGTTCGTCACCTCGTCGTGCAGGGTGATCTGGATCGTGGCGAAGCCTTCGCGCGAGGTCGAACGCAGCTCCTTGATCTCCTCGATCTCGAGCAGCTCGTCCTCGACCGGCTTGGTCAAGAGGGCTTCGACGCGTTCGGCGTCTGCGCCGGGATAGCTCGCGAAGATGACGGCGTCGCGAGCCGTCAGGGTCGGATCCTCCATGCGGGGGAGGATCTGAAAGGACGATAGACCGGCGACGACGATCAGCGCGATCGACAGGACCACGAGGCGCGGGTTGTCGAAGAACAGGGTGCTCCAGTGGCGCTGCGGTTTGATCTTCATCACTCGGTTTCCGTGCGGGCTCGTTCGTGGGTCAGCGGGCTTCGGCCAGCTCACCGGTGAGCTGGACGCGCTGGCCGGGGACGACGCGCTGCAGGCCGGCGTCGATGACCGTGTCGCCGTGGTTGAGGGCGCCACGAACCAGGGCTCGCGAGCCGCTCGTGTGTAGGACCTCGAGGTCGCGGCGCTGGACGAGCTGGGCGCCGTCCTCCTCCGCGATGAGCGCGTAGCTCGCCCACAGCCCACGCTCGCCGCGCGTCAGCGCGGACACGGGCAGCCAGAAGCCGCGGTCGGCGACCTCCTCGGTCAACTCGAGCTCGACCACCTCACCGGGGAGCAGCGCCAGGCTGCCGGGCTCCAGCGTGAAGAGCAGCGTGGCCGTGCGGGTCGTCGTGTCGAGCTCGGGGAGCACGGCGGCGAGCTGCGCGTCGAAGGGGCGACCCTCGTGCAGGAGAATGTGATCGGCGCCGAGTTCCAGGGTCCCGAGCGCGGTGGGGGCGACGCCGATGCGCACCTCGAGCACGCCCGACTCGATCAGGCGCACGAGGGGCGAGCCGGAGGCGACGACCTGGCCCTCGTCGAGCAGACGCTCGGCGACCGTGCCGTCGAACGGTGCGAAGAGCACGCACTTGTCGAGCTCGACGTCGATGGCGGCGACCTCCGCGTCGAGGCTCGCGACCAGCGCGCGCTGGGCGTCGAGCTGCTCGACGCGCGTGCCGGCGAGCAGCTCGTCGAGCGCGGCCTGGCGCGCGTCACGTTGCGCTACGAGGACGTCGGAGTTGCGCAGGGCGACCTCGAGGTCCTCCGCGGCGACCGCACCGCTCTGCGCGAGCTCCTCACGTCGCGCGAGGCGGGCGGCGGCGAGCTCGCGTTCCTGCTCGATCTCGACCATCAGCGCCTCGGCGGCAGCGATGCGCTCCGCGCGCGGACCGGCTTCGAGCTCCGCGAGCCGCGCGGTCGCCTGATCGCGACGCGCCAGCGCGGTGGTGCGCTGTGCGGCGAGGCGCGAGCTGTCGAGCTCGGCGATGGCTTCGCCGGCGCGCACGGTCGCGCCCTCTTCGACGAGCACGGCGAGCACCCGACCGTCGCGGTCGAAGGCGAGCTCCGAGCTGCGGCGCGCTTCGAGCTGTCCCGAGTAGCGCGCGCTGCGGGTGTAGGCGTCGACGGCTTCGACGCGCACGCCCGACACGGGCAGAAGGCGCGCCTCCTGCGAGGCGGCGGGCGCGGAGCCCGGGGGGAGCTCCGCGCCGTCCTGCGCCGTCGAGGGGAGCAGGGGCTGCGAGGGTTGCAGGGCGAGCGCGACGCCGACGCATGCGGCGGCGAAGATCGCGACAGAGAGGAGTGTCTTACGGAGGGTCATGGAATGACGCGGCGTCAATCGTGGGCCGCAGGTCGTTTCGAGACGTTCGAGGAGCGAGCGAGGTCGAGGGCGGGGGAGGGGCGCGGACGCGGGTCAGTCGTCCATCGCGAGGCGCGCGAGCTCCTCGGGGAAGACCTCACGCAGCACGCGCTCGCGCGCCGCTGCGTAGTCGTGCTCGCCGGCGAGCGGGCGCCAGCCGTAGCCGTCGAGGAGTCGATCCTGATTCGCGCGCAGCGCCGTGTGCGGACTCTGGAAGCCGCGCGCGCGCAGCTCCTCCGCCGGGATGCACTCGGCGATCTGGTAGGCGCCCCAGCTGATCGCCCACAGCCCGTAGTGCAGGTCGCTGACGGCGGCCTCGTCGGTGAGAGGCAGCTCGCCGGACTCGATCGCCTCGCGGATGACGTCGGCGATCACCCCGTCGCCCTCTTCGTCGATGTGCTTGTGCTCGGCGAGAGTCTCCTCGGAGACCTTCGCCTGCACGGCGGTCGAGTGGAACATCGCCTCGGCGTTGCAGGAGTTCGGGTCGATCTGCATCAACAGGTCGTAGGCGACGCCGACCGCGGCCATGCGCTCGCGGGTCGTGCCCCCGAACTTCAGCGCGCGGCTGAACAGCTCGACGCGACGACGGGCGTTGCGGATGGCGAGCTTGCCGAGAACGTCTTCCTTGCTCGAGACGTGCTGGTAGACGGTGCCCTTCGAGTACTCGATCTCGCTGGCGATGCGCTCCATCGTCACGGCGTGGAAGCCCTCCTCGGCGAGGATGCGGGCGGCTGCGTCGAGGAGGAGCGACTCGCGCTCACGGATCTCACGTTCCTTGCGGGTCGAGGTGGGTCCCATGCCCCCTATCTTCGACGATCCGTCAGAAAATGACTCCGCGTCTCGGGGTTTCTTTTGACGGAGCGTCAGAAGTCGACGCAAGGTCGCCGCCCGGGCTCACTTGGGGCAGTCGGGCCTCGGCCGGCGAGGGGCCCGTCGAACGCGGTGCCGGCTCAGTCGAGCAGGACGGTCAGCACGTCCTGCGGGACGGAGGCCTGCTCCAGGCGGACCCGCAGGCGCTGCCAGCGCTTGGCGACGGCCTCGGCGCCGAGGGACAGCCGCTCACCGACCTCGGCGTGGCTGAGGCCCTCCAGGCCGTGGTGCAGCAGCAGCTCGCGATCGTCGCGCTCCAGCTCGCCGACCCACTCCCGGAAGCGGCCGAGCTCCTCCTGTCGGGAGAGGCGCCGGCTGACCCCGGTCACGGCGTCGGGGACCTGACCCAGCGCGAGCAGACGCTCGCTGGAGCCCGGAGCCTGGCCCTGGGCGGCGGGGGAGCCCGCCTTGCGCACGGCCTCGAGGAGCACGTTCTTGCCCACCCGGAAGATCCAGTAGCGGAACGAGGTCGTCTGCGGGTCGAACTGGTCGAAGGCCCGCAGGGCGCGGCACCAGACCTCCTGCACGAGGTCTCCGGGCTCCAGCCACTGGCGCACCTGCGGCCGGATGCGGATCTCGGCCCAGGTGTAGAGGGCGGGTGCGATGCGCTCGTAGAGCGCTCCGAAGGACTCCGCGCCCCCGTCCTTGGCCGCGCGCACGAGGCGCTCGGTGTCCTCACCGCAGAGGTCGGCGGCCTTGTCGGCGGGGTCGATCATGGCCTCCGAGTCTACAGGATCGGAAATCGCGTCCCGGGGGGGATTCGGGTCCGGGAGGCCTCGGCAGGCCGCGGGTGGCGCTCTCCCTGGCCCCCAGGGTCGGGGCCCACCCGGGCGGATCGGAATCCGGGCTCCAATTCGTATCCAGATCGGGGCTCGTGGCCTAGCGTCAGGGCAGGCGCGCTCGCGTGAGCGCCCCACTTCGAAGGTCTCGCAACCCAACTTGGTCCACCCATGAACGCACGACTTCTACCGCTGGCCGCAGCCACCGGGCTCCTCGCAGGGCTCGCCGGTGCCCAGCAGTCCTCGACGCCGCAGCCCGTCACCCATGAGGTGCGGGACGCGGGGACGCTCCACCTCGCCACGGGGACCTGGACCCGCCGCACCACCGGGGCCGCGCTCGTCGGCCCGCAGGCGCTCTACGACAACACCTGCACGATCGGCTTCTTCCTGCAGGGATCGGTCGGTCAGGTGATCCTCGACTCGGGGCGCGTTCCCAGCTCGAGCTCGCCGTCGAACTCCGTCTCGCTGACCGGGACGGCGGACGCCTACCAGATCGATGCCTTCGACATCGGCTACTGCTCGCTCGAGTCCACCGCGCCGTCGGCTCAGATCTCGTTCTTCGATTGCTACTCGGCGTGCTCGCTGGGGCCTCTGCCTTCGCCGATCGCCTCCTTCACGCTGGTCAACCTGCCGTTCGGGACGGGGACGACGCCGGGGGGCTGCTGGGTCATGACGATCGACCTCGCCAACACGACGCTCGACTTCCCGCTGAGCGGGGACTGCGACGGCATCTACGACGGGGCTCCGCCGAACGACGACTTCGCCTGGTCCTGGGCGACGACCGCGCCGCAAGCCGCGACGCTCACCGGCCCGCTGATCGCGGGAGATCCGCTCGGGCTGTTCAACTCGAGCTGCGGCACGTGGGGCGACGGCACGACCTTCGCCGGCTCGAACCCGAACGTCTCGGGCACGGGGATCGGCGCGCTCGACCAGTTCGAGTCCAACCAGCCGCTGGAGGGCTGCTTCTTCTTCGGCGGCTACGGCGGCACGAATCCGTTCGCCTCGTTCTACATGCGCCTCTCCGGCGACGGCGTGGCCAACCCGGGCTCGAACGGCTACTGCTTCGGTGACGGCTCGAGCGGGGCTTGCCCCTGCGGCAACGCCGGGAATCCCGGCCAAGGCTGCGGAAACAGCACGGGCACGCAGGGAGCGCGCCTCGTCGCTTCCGGCACGCCTTCGATCTCGAACGACACGATCCAGTTCGGCGTGTCCGGCGTACCCGGCAGCAAGCCGGGCGTGCTGATTCGCGGCATCAACCAGGTGACGATGCCGTCGGGGGACGGGCTCCTCTGCGCCAGCGGCCAGAGCGGTCGTTCCCAGGTGGTGGTCACCTCGGCCAGCGGCAACGCGACGATCTCCGACTACTCGGGCAGCCCGTTCGGCCTCGCGAGCTACGGTCCGGGCGTCGTCGCGAACTATCAGTTCTGGTACCGCGATCCGCAGTCGACCTGCACCGGAGCCGGGTTCAACTTCACGAACGCCTGGTCGCTGCTCTGGATGCCCTGAGCGCCGACTCGGCACAGACTCACTCAGGCGGGGTCGGCGCAGCGCGCCGGCCCCGCCTTCACGTTGGCGGAGGCCGCCGTCCAGGACCTGCGGGCCAGCGACCGAGTCGGAGGGTCCACGGGCGGGGCAGGGGGGGTCGGGTCGAACGGATCGATACCGAGGGGGTCGTGCCAGCTAGACTCGGCTCGTGGACGGGCGCGAACACGACGGCGACTTCACGGGGGACGCCCCCGAGGTCTTCGACTTCCTCGAGGAGGTGACCCAGGATCTGGAGGAGGGGAGCGTCCATCCGCTGCGCCACTACCTCGCGCGCTTCCCCGGCCACGAGGAGGCGATCGCTCGCGAGTACCTCGCGCTCACCACGCCCGCGGCCGAGCCCTCCGTCTCCGCGGAGGCGGCGGCCAAGGAGGCCGCGCGCGTGACCGCGACCGCGGACGGTCGCGTCGGTCCGTACACGCTGCTCTCCGAGATCGGCCGCGGCGGGCAGGGCGTCGTCTACCTCGCCGAGGACTCGCGCATCGCACGCAGGGT